>VFQT010004017.1_pt1 | contig 12769 bp, 10 predicted proteins | sample 3512381 | NCBI WGS metagenome assembly VFQT01 (sample SAMN10412376, study PRJNA504923) | tailings metagenome | isolation source: Relicate 2 Philex TSF3 active mining site | place: Philippines: Tuba, Benguet | collected 2017-08-29 | reverse complement strand
CATCCCGATTTCAGTGCCCTTTATCTGGCTGCTCTTTTTCTGGCGACGCGATCTCCACCTGTTCGATCACGCTGTCTTCGTGACCTATTCCATCGCGTTCATGATGCTGTTGGCGACGGCCTGCGTCATCGCCATTCAGGTGCCGAGCCTCGCCGGCATCGGTGGAACGCTGCTAATTCTCTATCCCGTCTTCCACATGTACCGGCAATTGCGCGGTGCCTATCAGGTTGGCCGCGCCGGGGCGCTCCTCCGCACGTTCCTGCTCGTCAGCTTTTCAACGGCGGCCTTGCTGCTTTTTGGGGGCTTGGTGCTGGCTTTGGGGTTGAGCCACTAGGGCCTTGCGTCGCGCATCTTGCTTCCCGCTTGTCCTGAGCTTGTCGAAGGACGGCGCTTGTCTGTTCTGCGCAGAGCCAAGCGCAGAACGGCCCTTCGACAGGCTCAGGGCGGACGGAGATGTTGGTTTTGGCTTTTCAGCGCCGCGGCGCGAACCCAATTCCCCTCCCGCGTGCGGGAGGGGTTAGGAAAGGGCCTTGCGTGGCTTACGCGCCTTCGGCTGCCGGCCCACCGACATTTCTGGCACGGCGCGTCTTGGGGATAGACGTGCCGCCGGGACGGAGCGTCGGGGCGGGCGGTTTGCCCGCGCCAGAGCGGTCAGGACGCGTTCCGTCGTTGAGCAGCGCCTTGATCTCTTCGCCCGACAGGGTTTCGTATTCCAGCAAGGCCTCGGCCAGCGTGTGCAGCTGCTTGATATGCTTTTTCAGTAGCTTGGTCGCTTGACTATGGCCACCTTCGACGATCCGCTTGATCTCTTGGTCGATCATCACCGCGGTCTCGTTCGACATTTGGCGGCTGCGGTTCATCGAATAGCCGAGGAAAACTTCCTCATCGGCTTCCGCATATTGGAGCGGGCCGAGCAGATCAGACATGCCCCAGCGGGTCACCATGTCGCGCGCCAAATTGGTCGCGTACTGGATGTCGGACGAGGCACCCGACGACACCTTGTCATAGCCAAAGATCAGTTCTTCCGCGACGCGCCCGCCCATGGCGACAGAGAGGTTCGCGTACATCTTGTCGCGGTGATAGCTGTAATTATCGCGCTCTGGCAGGCGCATGACCATGCCCAGTGCGCGGCCGCGCGGGATGATCGTGGCCTTGTGGATCGGGTCCGACGCCGGCTCGTGGATCGAGACGATGGCATGGCCTGCCTCGTGATAGGCGGTCATGCGCTTTTCATCCTCGGTCATCACCATGGACTTGCGCTCCGCGCCCATCATGACCTTGTCCTTGGCCTCTTCAAACTCCGCCATGGCGACAAGGCGCTTGCCCTTGCGGGCGGCCATCAGCGCGGCTTCATTGACAAGGTTGGCAAGGTCAGCGCCCGAAAAGCCTGGGGTGCCCCGCGCGATAACCCGCGCATCGACATCGGGCGCCAGCGGAACCTTCTTCATATGAACGGCCAAGATCTTTTCGCGGCCTTCAATGTCCGGGCGCGGCACAACCACCTGCCGGTCAAAACGACCGGGACGGAGCAAGGCGGGGTCTAGCACGTCGGGCCGGTTGGTCGCGGCGATGATGATGATGCCTTCATTCGCCTCAAAGCCGTCCATTTCGACCAGCAATTGGTTGAGCGTCTGTTCGCGCTCATCATTGCCATTGCCAAGGCCCGCGCCACGATGGCGGCCAACGGCGTCAATTTCGTCGATGAACACGATGCACGGCGCGGATTTCTTCGCCTGTTCAAACATGTCGCGCACGCGGCTCGCGCCGACGCCGACGAACATCTCGACAAAATCCGAGCCCGAAATGGTGAAGAAGGGGACGTTCGCTTCGCCCGCAATCGCGCGCGCCAGCAAAGTCTTGCCGGTGCCGGGCGAGCCGACCAGCAGCGCACCCTTGGGGATTTTGCCGCCGAGCCGCGAAAATTTGCTGGGGTCCTTCAGGAAGTCCACGATTTCCTGAAGCTCTTCGCGGGCCTCATCAATGCCCGCAACATCGTCAAAGGTCACGCGGCCCTGCTTCTCGGTCAGCATCTTCGCGCGGCTTTTGCCAAAGCCCATCGCGCCATTGCCCGCGCCCTTTTGCATCTGGCGCATCACCAGATAGCCAAGGCCGAGGAACAACAGGATCGGGAGCGACTGGTACAGAAGGAACTGCAGGAAAGAGGGGCTTTCTTCCGGACGGCCCGTAAATTCCACGCCAGAGGCGATCATCCGCTGGGCAAATTGTGGATCGGGCACGGCATAGGTTTTGAACTCTTCGCCATTTTTGAGGGTGCCCGAAATGACTTCGCCCGACTGGACAACGGATTTGACACTCCCTTGTTCGACCCGCGAGACAAAATCTGAATAAGCGATCGTATCGCCACCGCTGCCCGAGCTGCGCCCCTCAAAAATCGAGACAAACAACGCAAGCGACGCAAGGATCGCGATCCAGATGGCTAGGCTGCGCATCCAGGGGGACATTTGGGGGCCCTTTTGGTCGTCCATGTTCAAAAACCGCCTTTCGTTCCCCCAAGATAGGCAGCCACGGCTTAATAACAATGCAACGAATCAGGATTTTATCGCGATGGGGCGCGGCGGTGGCGCTGGCGTGAACCGCCAAACTGCCCCGCCCATCCCTTTTACGCCCCCTAAGGTTGCCGTATTGCCCTGCTGCAGTTGCGCGATCATGCGGTGGATTTCATCATCTCGTGGCCTGGCATCTGGCGCGATCTCGCGCAGGCACGCGATGACCAGCCGACGCACCAGCTCAAAAGGGAGGCCAGCGGGGTCAAGGGTCAGCGGGCTACCCGTCGCACGCGACACCCGCGTCTCGGCGGCGCGAGCTGCTGCCCAGATGAGCGCTTCTTCGGCACTGGCAAGGGCGGCCGCTGTCCGGCTCGCCGCCGCCGAATCAAGCCAGTCCGCCGCGGTAAGCGCTTTGCGCACGCGCGCACGATCAAAGCGATCATCGACGTTGCTCGGGTCTTCAGCGGCGGTCAGCCCAGCATCGGCAACCAGCGCCTGAAGCTCTGCCTTGCGCCAGCTGAGAAGCGGGCGGATAATCGCCCCGCGACTTGGACGTATGCCAGCCATGCCGCTGATCCCCGCGCCGCGGTTGAGCCGCATCACCAGCGTCTCAAGCTGGTCATCAGCGTGGTGCGCGGTCGCCAAAAAGTCGAGCCCTTGCTCCACGCGCCATGCCTCTAGGGCGGCATAGCGCGCCTCCCGCGCCCATACCGACACATTGCCTTTCAGGGGGGGCTGCAGCGGGAGAATGGCGTGAGGCACGCCCAGCCTCGCGCACAGGCTGGCGACCATCTGCGCTTCGGCGGCTGCTTCGGGGCGCAACCCATGGTCGACGCTGGCGGCTTCCACGGGCGAGCCGCACGCCGCTGCCAGCAACAACAGAGCCAGGCTGTCGGGCCCGCCCGAAACGGCTAAGCCAATGTGGGCCGAAGGCCCGGCAAGCGCGGCAAGATCATCGCGGAACCGCGCAATCAAGGCGGGGGGCAGGGTCAGCGCCTCGCGCGGCCCGCTGCCCTCGTCCGGCTCAGCTGCACTTGGCGTCAACGCGGCCCCGGGCAACGCGAGACTTAAGGTCTGCCGAGGCTGTTTTGCCATAGACGTCGTCAAACTCGTCATAAACCTTGCACGCATCCGGTAGCTTCTTCAGGCGTGTAAGGGCAACGCCAAGATAATAAAGGCTTTCCGAAGCGCGATCGCCCTGCGGCGATTTGGTGTAATTCTCGTAAAAGGTAACCGAGGCCAAGGCAGGCTTGCCTTCATCCAAATAGGAACGGCCCAGCAGATTGCGCGCATAGCTCAGGCGCCGGTGCTTGGGATATTTGGCGATAAAGTCTTTCAGCTTGGCTTGCGATTCGGGGTAGAGTTTGGCCTGCCAAAGGCGAAAGCCATAGCTATAGGCGTCTTCAGCAGCATCGCCCGTCACGGGGACCTCGACTGCTTCCACCAGTGCTTTACGTGCGGCGTCATTGCGCGGCGCAGGGGCCGACGAAACTGTCGGCCGTGTCGCAACGGGGGCCGGTGCGGTGCGCGGCGGGGTTGCCACTTGCGGAATATTTTCCACGATCACCGGCGATGTGCCGCCGGGTGCTGAAGCGGCCGCGGCGGGCTCTGTCATCGCGCTCGTGCTGGGGGTCGGGGCGGCAGCTTCTGAGGCGGCGGGTGCCGGCGTTTCTGCAAGGGACGGCGGAGGTGTGGGCTCCAGCGCTTTGAGCCGCGCATCGCTGCTGGCCTGCCACGCCTTGACGGCTTCTTCGAGCTTGCGGAGCCGGTTGCCGTCGGTTTCCACTTGTCCCGTCAGCATCCGCAATTGCGCCTCAAGCGCGTCCACGCGTGAGGTCAGGTCGGTCAGCGGCGTTGTCGCCGGCGCGGCGCCCGCATCTCCCGTATCCAGCGGGCCGATATCCGGCTGGATGGGGGTGCCGCCTGGAAAGACCTTGCGTTGGACGGCACGCATTTCCTTCTCAAGCTTACCCAATCTTTGGTCGATCGCGGGGGCTTGCCCCGCGCTTTGGGCTGCCAAAGGAGCAGCGGCAACTGCCGACATCAGCACTAGGGTCATCAAGCCATGACGCATGGAAACCAACCTTCTAAATCAAGATTGGCTGACATTGGCGCAGAGTACGCCGCTGATCAAGGTTGTGGTGTTATGCCCCCGGCCACAGATGGCCGTGCCACTGGCTCTGCCGGTCGCATTGCCGCCGGATCCGCTGGTTTTGCCGTCAGCGCTGTCGCCGTCAACACCACGTCCTTGACAGTGCGTTCTGCCGGGCCAAGCGGCGGCAGAGTCTTGCCCCCGACCGACACTGCAATCTGGTCGGCACGGCCGGTACGGATCATCGGCTGATCAGCGTCTGTGGGGACGGTATAGCTTTCGCCTTTTTTCTTGATGCCTTCAAAAAGCACCTTGTCCTGCCGGTCATAGACGCGGAACCACACATCATCGAGGGCCGTCAGGATTACGGGGCCTGCCGCCATGGCGGGCGGTGCACTGGGCTTGGGCGCGGCAGGGCGCGGGGCCGCAGCGGGTGCGGGTGTCGGCTCCGGTGTCGCGATGGAGCTCCGCCAAAACCCGTAACCGCCTGCGAAAAGGATCAGGATGAAAAGCGCTGTCCACGCCAGCCAGCGAGGCGGCACGCGTGCGGGGTCGGCTACATCATCGCTTTCGATCAACAGGCCAGAATCTGCCTGGCGCCCAAGCTCAAGGCGCAGCGCATTGCCCAAGCTCGCTTCATCAGCTCCCACCGCGCGCGCATAGGCCCGCACAAAACCTGCCGCATAGGTGAAGGACGGGAGAGAGCCGTAATTGCTCTCTTCAATGGCCTCAAGATGCCGCAGGGGCACCCGCGTCTTCTGGGCGATATCGCTTAGATCGAGGCCCGCTTCTACCCGAGCCGCGCGCAGTTTTTCCCCCACACGTTGGACAGGAGCTGCCTCAACGTCACCCATCAAATCTGCCATCTTACGCTCCGTGGCACGCGTCGGGTCGGCCTGTTATGACGCCCGATTATCACTAATCCTTAGATATTAGCATAATCTTAGCGGCGGTGCGAGGCTTTATCCTTGGCGTTATCCGACATCGACATCATGGGCGCGCGCCCAGTCTGACAGGGCGGCGCGCATATTCTGCGGGGGGTGCGCCAGCAACTTGGTGATCATCTCCTGCGCAGCACCTAGGTTCAGCGATCGAACCATCGCTTTCACCGGGGCAACCGCTGCCGGAGTGATTGACAGCCGCTCAATTCCCAGCGCCATCAGCGCCATCGCCTCCAGCGGCCGTCCACCCATTTCACCACAGACCGTCACGGGCACATTGGCGGCCGAACAGGTGGTGGAAATGCGCCGGAGGAAACGCAAAATGGCGGGTGACAGCCAGTCATAACGCTCTGCCAACCGGGGATTGGCGCGGTCGGCGGCGAAGAGAAACTGGGTGAGGTCGTTGGTGCCGATCGAGAGGAAGTCGATTTTTGGCAGGAGAATGTCGAGCGTCTCGGCCAGCGCGGGCACTTCGAGCATTGTGCCATAGCGGATGCGCAGCGGCAGGGCGCGCCCCTGGCCGGCAATCCAGTCGCGCTGCTTTTCGAAAATGGCCTTGGCTTCATCAAATTCCCAGGGCTCGGAGACCATAGGGAACATGACGTTGAGGGTGCGGCCCGCTGCCGCTTCAATCAGGGCGCGGGCCTGCGCCTTCATCAGCCCGTCCCGTCCCAGCGCCAGACGCAGCGCGCGCCAGCCCATTGCTGGGTTTTCTTCCGCCTCCCCGTCAAAGCGGAGATAGGGGAGCGCCTTGTCCCCCCCGATATCGACGGTACGGAACACGACGGGTCGGTCCGCGGCAGCGTCCAGCACATCGCGATAGAGCCGCTGTTGCCGCTCCCGCTGGGGCATGGTCGCCGAGACGAGAAACTGGAATTCAGTCCGGAACAGCCCGATGCCGTCCGCCCCTGTTACATCCAGCTGGGCAACATCGTCGCGCAGGCCGGCATTGACCATCAGGGTGATGCGGGCATCATCTTTGGTCACCGGCGGCTGCGTCTTCATGGCGGCGTAAGCGGCCCGGCGCTTCTGAGAGGCGAGGAGGCGGCTTTCAAAGGCTTGTTCCATCGCCGGGCTGGGACGCACAAAGGCCGCCGCTTGTCCGACATCGAGGAGAACGAGATCGCCCTCGCTGATCATCCGTCGGACGCCCTTGACGCGGCCGAGCACAGGGACGCCCATCGCCCGCGCGACGATCGTCACGTGTGCGGTCAGCGACCCCTCTTCAAGAACAACACCTTTCAAGCGGCGCCGGTCATATTCCAGCAATTCCGCTGGGCCGAGGTTGCGCGCAATGAGGATGGTATCCTGCCGTAGCCCCGCTTGTGCGGCAGAGCCCAATTGGCCCGAAACGATGCGGAGCAACCGGTTGGACATATCCTCCAGATCGTGCATCCGGTCTGCCAAGAGCGGATCGTCGATCTGGCGCATCCGCATCCGGGTGCGCTGCTGCACGCGCTCGATCGCGGCTTCCGCGGTCAGCCCGCTATCGATCGCTTCGTTAATGCGCCGACGCCACCCTTCGTCATAGGCGAACATCTTGTACATCTCGAGCACTTCGCGATGTTCGCCTTCAACACCAAACTCGGCTTCGCTTGCCATGCGCTCAATCTGTTCGCGCATCTTGTCAAAGGCCGCATAGACGCGGTGGCGCTCTGCCTCGATGTCCTCGGCAACGGTATGCTCAATGGTGACGCGTGGCTGGTGGAACACCGCAAAGCCCGATGCCATGCCATCGACCAAGCGCAGGCCAGACAATCGCTGGGCCGACGTGTCCTGCACCTTGCTGCCGCGCCGCTCTGCATTGTCGATCAGCCCGGCATTGGCGATCAGCTCCGAAAGCACCATAGCGACCGTCTGGAGCGCCTCGATCTCCAGTTCCTCATAGCGCCGCGGCTCGACATGCTGGACGCAGAGCACGCCGACCGCATCTTCCTTGCGGATGATGGGGACACCGGCAAAGCTGTGGAACAGGTCTTCGCCGGTCTCGGGCTTGTAAGCAAAATCCGGGTGGCTCGTCGCTTCATCAAGGTTGAGGGTCGCGATCTGCTCGGCAATTGTGCCTACCAGGCCTTCGCCCATCGCCAGCTTCGTGACATGGACGGCTTCTTGCTTCAGGCCCTTGGTCGCGAACAGCTCCAATAAGCCTTCGCGGCGGAGATAGATCGAGCAGACTTCGCTTCGCAGGACGTCGGCAATCACACCGACCACTTGGTTGAGCTTCGCCTGCGCGCTGGTGCGCGACGCCATCACCTCATGGAGGCGGGTCAGGATTTCGCGAGAGGCCGAGGCAGCAGTCGAAGGCATAGTGTCCCGCTAGCAGGTTGCGCAGCGGGATGCGAATCGGAAGAAAACGAATGCAGCGATCATCGCCTTGATCAGATGCCGTCGTCCTCTTTCGGGGCGCCCGGCTCTCCCGGACTGAGCTTGGGCCGGGTCGGGAGCTTGCCGCCCGAACACGCAAAGCTCAACGCCATATCGACGAGCGTTCCCGGCGCGATCACCTCATATTTCCCGGCGAGATCGGCGCCCCGCCAGTTATGCGATTGCTTCCCTGCGAGCGTCCGCTGATAATGCAGGGCCGCTGCACTCCGCGCGGTGCAGTTAAAGCTGTAGCGGACTTGCTCTACCGAGCCTTTGGAGCCGGGGCCGCGCATCTCGACCGCCAGCTGCACCGCCGGGAAGTTCCGCCGCGCGGGGATTGGCGGCTGGGGTGCAAGGCTCGCAGGATCGACGAAAATCTGACGCCCGCCCGCGCTTTGGCCGATCAGCACCATCGAGGGGGCTTGCGCCGAGGCAAGGGACGCTCCCGCAAGGCCAATGAAACAGCCGAGCCGTTTCATGCCGAAGCGGTCGGTTGGTGCGCCGCGACAGGGAGCGCGTGATCGCGCGCTTTGGCCCGCTTTGCACCTTTCTCCAGTTCCTTCTTCAAGGCGCGGCAATAATGATCAAAGTCGAGCTGGATGGTGTGCCGCCGCGCTGCATAATATTGGCCGGTATAATAATCTTCATCGGCACGAATGATGCGGTGCATCTCGTTGTCAGATGGCGGTGCATAGGTGCCTGCCAGATAGGCTGCGACCAGCTTCGATTGCTGCTCGGCAAAGTTGACGAGGGTGGGAAGCGGCTGAGCCAGCCCCATATAGAAAAGATCCGGCACGCCCGGCTTCATGATCCGTTTGAACAAGGGCGGTGGGCGGTTATCGGCGTCTGCTTGGAGGCCTGGATCGTCGAAAAACGGAAATTTAATGTCATAGCCGGTAGCCCAGATGATCGCGTCAATCTGTTCGCGGCTGCCATCGGTAAAGACAACGCCGTCGCCGTCGAGCCGATCGATCCCGGGCTTCATCGTCAGGTCGCCCGAGCCGGCGCGGAGCAGAAACTCACCCGACACAGTGCCATGGCTTTCAAACGGGCTGATCTCTGGCTCGGGCAGGCCATAATCGCTCATCCGGCCAACCAGCCCCTTGATCATCGTCTCGCCCAGCTTTTGACGCAGCCATTTCGGCATCCAGGCTGGGGCCGGGTTCTTATCGAGCGGCTGGCCCTTATAATATTTCGGAAAGACCCAGACGCCGCGCCGGGTGGAGACGAACAGCTTCTCAGCGATGGGCCGCTGGGAGAGTTCAGACGCGATATCCATCGCGCTATTGCCCATGCCGACCACCAATATCTTTTTGCCGATGCAATCGATCGGCTCAAAGGGGCTGCGATAATTGTGCGAATGGATTTGCGGCCCGTCAAAATGCCCCGGATAATCCGGGATGCGGGCCGCCCAGTGATGGCCATTGGCGACGACAAGCGCATCAAAATGCTGCGTCTCGCCCGTTGAAAGGGTGATCGCCCAGCCGCCGCCGGCCTGCCGCGCTGCTTTTTCGACCCGCGTGTTGAACCGGATATGCGGCCTGAGCCCGAAATGGTCGACATAATCATGGAAATAGCGGAGCAGTTGGGCGTGGTGGGGATAGTCCGGCCAGTCGGCGGGCACCGGATAATCCTCAAAGGCCAGCCGCCATTTCGAGGTGTCGATATGCAGGCTCTGATAGCAGGCGGACATCCCGTTGGGGTTGTTGTAATACCAATTGCCCCCAATATCGTCCGAGGCCTCAAAGATCTCAAACGGGATACCATAATCTTGAAGCCGCTTGGCGGTTGTAAAGCCGGAGCAGCCCGCGCCGATGATGCAGACTTTGGGAAGGGCATTGGATAGCGTCATAGGCGCAGAATGCCGCCCCGGCGTGGGAATGCAAGATCAGATCGTGTTCACCGGCAACCTGAGCTGGATCGGGTGGCCGGGCGCACTCGGGGGGAGGCGGCCGCCGCGGATATTGACCTGCAGCGAGGGGAGGATGAGCAACGGCGCCTCCAGCGTCGCGTCGCGCGCCTCACGCATCGCGACAAAATCAGCCTCGCTGATCCCGTCATGGATATGGATATTGGCTGCGCGCTGCTCGGCAATGGTCGTTTCCCACTGTGCCGCGCCTCGGCTCGCTGGCGGATAATCATGGCCAACAAAAATCCGTGTTTCGGCTGGCAGGTCGAAGATGCGACGGATCGAGCGGTAGAGTGTCCGAGCGTCGCCGCCGGGGAAATCGCACCGCGCCGTCCCATAGTCCGGCATGAAGAGCGTATCGCCGACAAAGGCCGCATCGCCGATGAGATAAGTGAGGCACGCCGGTGTATGGCCCGGCGTGTGGAGCGCAAGGATGCTTATTTGCCCAAGCGGCAAGCTGTCCCCATCCCCCAGCAGGATATCAAAAGCCGTGCCATCAGGGGTGACGTCCTCTGCGTCGAACAGAGGCGCAAATTTTGCCTGTACCTGCGTGATATGCGTGCCGATGACAACGGGCGCCCCCGTCTTTTCGCGGAGATGGCTGTCGGCTTTTTCGGGATTGGGGGCGGCTTCCTGATCGCGCCGGGCCTGATGGCCGCAACCGGGATGACCTTGGCCAATGCCGCGGCGTCGTCGCTTGTCTCGGTGACGCTGTTTGGGGGCGCAACAAGCCTCTCTTACGCACTTGATGGGCAGGTCGACTGGCCGCTCTTTGGAGCGCTGATTGCAGGTGGCGCTTTGGGAGCCGCTGTGGCCGCCCCAATGTCACGGTGGCTGGCGGATCATTTGCCGCTGGCGCGCACTCTGTTCGCTGCGATGATCTGTTTGGTTGCCGCCTATATTCTGATCCGCTGATCAGCGGATCACTTCCCCGCCTTTGATCACGCCCGACACCTGCTCAAGCAGCCGGATATTGTCGAGCGGGTCCCCCTTGACCGCGATCATGTCGCCGAAGCGGCCAACGGCAATCGCGCCTATATCCTTTTCGCGCTGCATGACCTTGGCGGCATCGCGCGTGGCGGATTGGATTGCCTGCATCGGCGTCATCCCCAGCCGCACCATATAGGCGAATTGCCGTGCGTTGAGGCCATGGGGGTAGACGCCGCTGTCCGTCCCAAAGGCCAGCGGCACGCCCATCGCCACCGCCTTTTTGAACATGTCGCGCTGGATCTCCGTCGTCTCGCGGTTCTTGCGCAGATATTCGGCGGGCCAACCTTCTTTGGTGCCGATATCGTCGATATAATCGCCATTATAGACATCCATCACCAGCCAAACGCCTTTGGCCTTGGCAAGCGCCAGCCCCTCCTCGTCGATCAGGCTGGCATGTTCGATAGAGCGGACGCCCGCCCGGATCGCGGCCTTGATGCCCGCCGCGCCATGGGCATGGGCGGTCGCATAGCTGCCGCGGGCTGCGGCGACGTTCACCGCGGCGCGCATCTCCTCCTCGGTCAATTCGGGCTGGCCCGGCTCCGTCCCGATCGCCAGCACCGCGCCGGTCGCGATCAACTTTAGGAAATCCGCTCCACCGGCAAACAGCGCCTCAGCCTTGGCCGCCGTCTCATTGGGGCCGCGCACAACGCCAAAGCGCATTTCGGGGGGAACCTTGCCCTCAGGCAGGCCATTAATCTCCCCGCCGCCGCCGGGGATGGTAAGATAGGTTCCGGCCACCGCCATGCGCGGGCCGGGGATCAGCCCGGCATTGATTGCGTCGCGCAGCTTTACATCGCCAAAGACGCGGAAAGTGCCGACATCGCGCGCCGAGGTGAAGCCGGCCATCAGCGTATCGCGGGCGTTCTTTGCGCCGACAAAAGCCGTTTCTGCCGGGCCTTTGTCGATTGGTTCCGCAATGTCTGCGCTCTGCCCGACATCAGCGATATGGGTGTGGAGGTCGATCAGGCCCGGCAGCACCGTATAGCCACGCCAATCGATCACCAGCGCGCCTTCGGGCGGGGTGGCGCAGCGCGCGACCGCGGTGATCCGCGCGTTGGTGATCGTCACGCACTGGTTGGTCAGCACGCGCCCGGCCTCAACATCGATGAGGCGGCTCGTCTGGACATAGCTGGTCCCCGCCAGTGCGGCGGGCGCCCAGAGGAGCGCGCCGATTAGGCCAAGCGCGCGGCGGATCATGCGGGTTCCAGCACCTTGCGGCCGGGGCGTACCAGCATCTTCGCGCTTGGCTTCGTCTTCAACGAGACATCGCTGACCGTCTCCATAAAGACCCATTCATTGATCGCGGCGCGGGGGGTGAGGGAGAGGTGCATATAGCCCCGGTTGGAACTGTCGACCCAGCGCAATTCCGCCTTGTTGCGGGCCAAGAGGTCGGCTGCAATGCGGCTTGGGCTGGTGCCTTTCGTCGCGGATTCAATGCCGGGAGAGGTGACGCTGTGCCCGCCAAATTCCACCCCCGCCGGGCGCCCGGCTTCCGGCAGATCAAAGGCCCAGCCATTATGGCTGTCGCCCGTGACAACGATCAGGTTGAGATCATGCTTTTGGGCCGCGCCAAGCACCCGGCTGCGCGCGAGCGGGTAGCCGCCCCAATTATCAAGATTATAGGGCAGGCCGGCTTTCGCCGAGGTGATGCCTTGGCGAATATAGTTTTTGCGGTGGTCTGGCACATCGGGCGCAAACCAGTTGAGCGCTTCTTCCGGTGTGTAGGAATAGCCCATATTCGTCCCGGAACCGAGAACGGACCAGATGCCGCGCTGGCGGGCGAATTGGTGGTGGAGCCAGCTTTCCTGTTCAGTCCCGAACATGGTCGCTGCAGGGTCGCGCCAGCCGCCATCGCGATATTCGGCAAAGGCTTTGGCAGGGTCTGGCGCCCGCATCAATTCGCCGGGTGCAAAAGGCTTTGAGCGCGCCACCATCCGGCTATCTGTGCGGAAATAGCTTCCCAAAT
>VFQT010004015.1_pt1 | contig 12772 bp, 10 predicted proteins | sample 3512381 | NCBI WGS metagenome assembly VFQT01 (sample SAMN10412376, study PRJNA504923) | tailings metagenome | isolation source: Relicate 2 Philex TSF3 active mining site | place: Philippines: Tuba, Benguet | collected 2017-08-29 | reverse complement strand
TCGACGGCTCGGCCAAGGGCGGCATCGTGTTCGCCATCGAGACCGAACTCGGCATCCCCGTGAAGCTCGTCGGCCTCGGCGAGACCGTCAGCGATCTCGCGCCGTTCGTGCCGGGGGAGTTCGTCGACGCGTTGTTCGACGCGTAACTGCGAGCCGCATGACGCCTACTACGGTGGGCTGCATGCGAAGAATGACTCCACACGTTCGAGTGGCGGTGCTCGGGTCGGTCTTGTGGTTAGCGGCGTGCGGGGGCGGTGCGTCGAACGAGTCGTCGCAGCCGACGCAGCAGCAAGACAAGCAGTCGTCCGCGACCAACGAGACGGCATCGGCCCCCGAGCCCGAGGCGCAGCAATCGTCGCCCGGGGTGTTCGCAATCGAGTCGTTGCCGCTCGACCTTGCCGCCGACGTGTGGCAGTGGCCGACCGACGTGAGTTCGTGGCCAGCGAGTCAGTTTCCTCCGGTGCATCTGTTCGGCAAGGACTACAAAGGCAAGATCGAAGCCACGCTGACGTTCGACATGCTCAAGGTCGGCACGGTCGTGCTGTCGCCCGTCTCGGGCCAGGTGGTCGACGTGCGGGCGCAGCCGGAGTCGTGCGACGTCGAGTTGTACATCGGTGACGGGTCGGCCCCGCCGATCTCGCTCGACCACATTGTGACGAATCTCAAGCGCGGCGACGTCGTGACGGCGGGCCAGGCCGTCGGCACCGTGCCGGCGCGGGATTGCAAGGAGTCCTTCGGTCATCTCGAACTGATGGTCATCGGCGAGTCGGGCGGGCAGATGCTCGCCTTGTGCCCGGTCAATTTCTTCTCCGACGAACTCGCGGCGACAGCGCTGCCTGCAATCGCCCAGGTGATGAATGACTGGAATGCCTATGTGGGCAGCAAGGGCGGTGTGACCTACTCGGCCGCAGAGATCGCCCAAGGAGTCTGCGCGACACCGACCGCACCGGCGTAAGCAACGACACAACGCCGCGCATCACGCGTTGATGAAGTTCGTGCGCGCCGGGGCGAGCGGCGACGTGCCCGCCGACCTGCTGGCGCTGCGATTCGTGCCGTCACCCAACTCGCAAGAAGTGGAGAGCCGCTGCGTGTTCCGCGGGATTCCGGTGGCGGGGTCGTGAGGGGAGAGGTGTGGTTCAGTGGCTGAGTCACCACGAGGTTGCCGAGACCTTGTTCAGTCAGTTCATCAGCGACGTGAGCGTCACGACCAATCAAGCGAAGTCGGATTCAGCTTCAAGAGTTCGCGGCTGAGCCGGCGAGACACCTTCGCTCCAAGAGCACCAGACACTGACACGCACAACAATCTGGCGGACTCGACGCAGCCGATGGCGACAAGTCGGTGAATTGCGACCACAAAATCGATCGGGGATAGATTCTGCTCTTTGGAATCCATCACGAGACGAATCAAGAACGTCACCAAAGTCGGATTCACTTCTTCCGTGTACGCCCGAGGATATTGCCCGTGAAGTTGTGTCAGCGCATTTGCAATAGGTACGCAAGCGGTGGCATCGAATGACCATTCGGCGAGACGTCCGGCTTCCAACGCCGTTTCCAGCAGTGGTTTGAGGCCTGCATCCTCGAGTGGGTCCACGCCCAACCGGCTGTTTATCCACTCAATGTTGGTAGCGAGCGGATATGCCGCCAAGGAACTCACCCCGGCGACCGAGTCGCTGATTTCTCGCACCGATTGGAACAGAGTCTCGACGTGCTTTGGTTTGGATCTCACGATCACGCGCGAATTTCGAGCCAATGAGATGACGTCGCTCCAGGCGTAGCCATCAAGTCGCTTCTTGGTGACATCGGAGTCAAGGTCAAAGGTGGCGAGCAGCTTTTGCACGGCAGAGATTTCGAGAGCAGCGGTTTCTCGAGTCGTCCAATCGGTCCAGAGTGAGCCGTAGCGACCCAGTTGCAACTCAACACCCTCTTTCTCGGCGTCGCCCCGGAAGTACTCGAACGAATCGTTACTCACCGAGTGGTGAGACCGAACGTCTTCAAGCGAGATGTTCACGATCTCTGCGGGATGAGAAGAGTGTCGTGACGCTGATGTCGACCACTTCTCTGCGAGTTCGAGCACGATGGTGTCGTTGCCGTCTCCGAGCACAGTGGTGGGAGCCCAAGCAAAAAGTCGGTCTCGTTGCTTCGTTGTCGGCGGCTCATCGAGGGTCTGAACTCGGCGACGTGCGAGTCGTAGCTCGCCCATGGCAAGCAGCGAACGCCATTCCGCTTGGGTCACCGCAACTGCGAACGTGTTTGCATCTGCCATTTAATACCGCCGTTTGTCGGCTACGTAGGGCCTGATTATGTCTCGTCCAAGCCCGCGCAGAGCATCCACAAAGATGTGCGGGCGTCCGTGATACGAAAGAAACAATCGTTCCTTCGCCCGCGTCGCGGCAACGAAGAAAATCTGGGCTTCTTCGTCGCTTGAGGCGTTGACCGCTGGATTCAACACGGTGTTCGATGTCAAATGTGGGAGAAATACGTAGGGGAACTCGAGCCCCTTGGCGTTGTGGTATGTCATCAGATAGACCACGCCACTTTTGTCGCTAGTTGCGAGAGACCCGCGCTGGCTCCCGAACAGCTGAAGAGGCGATTTCTTCCGTTCCAAGTACCTGTTGGTCAGCCCGAATCGGTCTCCCGACTTGCCGGAGGCGCGGAGGTTTGGTACTGGACCCCAGTTCTTTGTGAAGGCAATGTCCTCGAGAAATCGTTTCACGTGCGCGTTGCTTGGAAGGAGTATCGCACTTGGCATGCCCCGCTTGGCGAGTCGTGTGGCTTCGCTGAGTACACGGTTGGCTTCATCTCGGCGAGAGAGAGACGTCATGACACGGACTGGCTCGCGGTCATCGTCGGGCGTGCGCCCGGGGCTGAATTCAGAGTCCGGATGAATGGTGGTCGCCACAGTGTGCACTGGCAGGTTGATTCGGTGAATCGTGTGAAGCTTGTGCGCCTTTATCGGTTGTAACGCCCGGGTGATCTCAGTGTCCGATGCTGACCAACGGTAGATACGTTGTGCTGAGTCTGCGGCAACGGTCACTTTTTTCGTCTTCTTCTTCACGATGCCAAGCTCGGACAATCTGATGTCTTGGAACTCGTCAGCTACGAGAACATCAAATCGTCCAGGCACCTTCGCGAGGCTGTCAAAAGTCGTCAACTTCACTCTCTTCAGTTCTTGGCTGGTGAGTCCGGACTCAACCATCTCTTTCAAGGCGTGTGTAAACGTTGCGAAACAGACTCGGACAGACTTTTCTGATGCCAGTCGCTTCAGCACGTGTGTGAGCACGATCGTCTTGCCGGTTCCAGCAAATCCCTGGACCCAGTGATTCTGATTCTTCCCCTTGACAATTGCTTCGATAGTGCGGCGTTGAGCAGCATCCAACTGTGCTACCCCCACCATCCAGTCCACGCCTCAAACGGTACCCTTCGGTTGTATCGAACTGTGCGTTGACCGCGTTCTGTCGCGGTTGTGAAGTCGCCTGCTACGTCTCAGTCACAGTCCAAGAGGTTTTCGCAGAGAATCGCGGAATCGACAGCGATGTTCCAGATCCCTGCTCTCTGTCCGACCACGCCATAGGTGTTTATCCCGATTAGCTCTCCACGGCTGTTGACAAGCGGACCACCGGAGTTTCCTTGGTTAATCTGCGCACTGGTGTAATTGAAGTACTCGTCATAAACGGCCCCGATATATCCGATACTCACAAAGCGATCGAGCAGCACCTCGAAGGTTTCGTCATAGGGATTCCCGACAGCCATCGACCACCAGCCAGGTCTCGCAAATGTGTCAGCCTCCTTAATCGGTTTGACGTACGGATCAATCTCAATAAGCGCGAGGTCATTCTCTTCGTCCGTGTTGAAGATGACTCCAGTAACCGTTTTCGCGAAATTGTCTCCAAGACTCACTTCTACTACGGAATTGGTATTCCAGCACGCTTCAATAACGTGGTGATTTGTGACGATTACTGTCGAGGTTCCCTCGAGCGACGGCTCGATGTCCATCGCGAATCCAGTGCCGCCTGATCCATCGCTGTCGCAATAAATATCAACCACTGATTCGCCGACTTGGTCTATCACCGCAGCGAGATTGCTCGGTGGGCCGAAGAGACTCTGTTGCGAAACCTTTCCCTCAAGTGCCTTCAAACTCTGTTGAGCCTTCATCAATTTTTCGTCTAGCTCGGTAATTGCAGTCTCTCGGTCGAGTCCTCGTGCAATTTCAAGATCAAGTTGCTGTTGTTTGGTCGCAAGCTCGTCTCGTACCCATGCGGTCAATCCCACGAGAGCAGTCAGCAGAACAAGAGCTACCGCAACTATCGGCCACTTGATGGTTTGCTTCCGTTCAGTTGATGTTTCGGAAGTTGTTGTTGAATCCAGTGACTCAGAATCTGTCAAGTGATACCTCGCTCGAGTGCTCTGAGTTCAATAGTGCCACACCGTTCCAACTGTTGAATGGTTTAGGCGGTGTCGAAGGCGCTCGACTCCTCGCAGCAAGTCGTGAAGACGGTGCACGCCGAACTCGTCGGGCTACTCGGCGGCAAGACGCGGAAAATCACCTGAGTTCGCGCCGCGGTCGCCGACGACGCCGTGCATCAGGCGTTGATGAGGTTCGTTCGCGCCGGGGCGAGCGGCGACGTGCCCGCCGACCTGCTGGCGCTGCGATTCGTGCCGTCGCCCAACTCGCAAGAAGTGGAGAACCGCTGCGCGTTCCGCGGGATTCCGGTGGCGGGGTCGTGAAGGGGTGGGGACAGGCGCACTGTTCGAGAGGTAGGCGCGTAGAGGCCTAGCAGATTGATGCATCAAGAACTCTCGGCTGGTTCATTTCTGTCTCACGGAGTAGGCGCCGTTGGTAAGGAGCGAAACCTCATCCCAGTCTGCCTGTGACCACCCTCCGTCTACCATCGGCACATGGCAGTTCCCAGATTCCAGGATCTCTTCGACCAGGTCCTCACAACGCTCGCAGGCGTTGAGTCGATGTCCGGCCGCGAGTTGCGGCAACAAGTTGTGTCTCAGTTGGACTTGACCCCTGAGGAGTTTGCGGAGAAGAACCCTGGTGGCGGAAATCGCGTCAGAAGTCGAGTGAATTGGGCGGTCAGTTATCTCGTGCAGGCCGGTGCAGTGGAGCGACCCTCGCGCGGCATCGTCCGGTTGACGGGATTTGGAGCCGACCTACTAAAGGGCCCCAAGGAAGCTCGAACCAAGGCTGCACTCGACGAGACCGCGGGAATCAAGGCTTGGGCGAAGCGCACCGAAGACAATGCTCGCGCGCGGAAGTCAAAGATGATGGGCAAGCCGGTCGAAGCAGATGGCAACGCCGACGACGACGACACAAACTATGACGAAGACGAGGGCGATGACGAGGATGAAATCGGTACACCGGTGAGTCGACCCTCACAGAGTCAGATCTACACCGTCACACCTCAGTCCGTCGAGACGATTCTGGCCTGGGTGAAGTCCAAAGAGATTGCGATTCCCGAAATTCAACGCCCATTCGTGTGGGAGCGAACGGACGTGCGTGACCTGCTCGACTCGCTGTACTCGGGCTTTCCCGTCGGGTACCTCATTACCTGGAAGAACCCGACGGTCCGTCTTAAGAACGGGGGCCTGTCGAGCGGCAAGAAGATCCTTATCGACGGACAACAAAGAGTCACCGCGCTCATGACGGCGCTCCTCGGCGAGAAGGTGCTCAACGACAACTATGAGGAGTTGCGTATGATCGTCTCATTCAATCCGCTCACCGAGTCACTCGAAGTTGCGAACGTCGCCCTCAAGAACGACTCTTATTGGATCTACGACATTGCAGATGTGTTTGCTTCGACAAAGTCGACTTACACGCAAGTCAAGGAGTACTGCGAGCGCAATAAGTGTGACCCCGAGCAAGAGGAGCAAGTAGCGAAAGCCTTGGGACGACTCGAGAAGATCAAGAACAACCAAATCGGAATCATCGAGCTCGACCACTCACTCGAGGTCGAATGGGTGCAAGAAATCTTCAAGCGTGTCAACTCCCAGGGCAAGAAGCTGTCACAGGCCGACTTCGCAATGTCCAAGATCGCCGTCAATGAGACCTACGACGGGAATATCCTGAGAAAAGCAATCGACTACTTCTGCCACTTTTCGCGGGCCCCAGAGCGCCTCGAGAGCATTCTTGAACGCGACACGGAGTTCGCGGCCACCACCTATGCGAATTCGATGCGCTGGCTGAAGGATTTCACGAGCGATATCTATGACCCGTCGTATACAGACATGCTCCGCGTCACCGCTATGACTGAGCTTGGGCGTGGAAAGCTGGCCGACGTCGTCGCGTTGCTCTCCGGACGAAACTTTGAGACAAAGGAGTTTGAAGAGGCTGTCGAAGAGGAGTCATTCGCACGCCTCGCTGACGGCGTGAAACGCTTCATCAACGAGACCCTGTTCACCAAATATGTGATGATCATTCGCTCCGCGGGGTTTATCTCGAGCGACCTGATGTCGTCACAAGGTGCGCTGAATTTCGGCTACATCCTGTTCTTGCGATGCAAGAAAGAGTCGATGGACCCAGCCGACATCGAGCGCCTTGTGCGCCGCTGGTTTGTGTTCTCGTTGCTGACAGCGAGATACTCGGGATCTTTCGAGACGCAATACGACCAAGACTTCCGCCAGATGGATGCTGCCGGCACCGAGCAGATGATCAAGCTGGTGCTGCAATCGGGTCTAGGTGATGGATTCTGGACCGGAGTTCTGCCGCTCAACATGGACACCTCGGCAGCACGCAGTCCCTACTGGAATGTGTTCCGCGCGGCCCAGGTATTTGAAAAAACCAGAGGCTTTCTTTCAACGGAGATATCTACTCAGGACCTGATTGACCTCAAAGGCGATGTGCACCACATCTATCCGAAGGGTTATCTCAAGGCCAAGGGATACAAGCCAGGGCAATACAACCAAATTGCCAACTACGTGCAGATGCAGACCGAAATCAACATAAAGATCGGGGCCAAGTCGCCGCAGCAATACTTTGCAATCCTCGAGAAACAAGTGTCCGGTGGCCCGCAGGAGCTCGGAGGTATCACCGACCGCAAGAAGCTAGAACAGTCATTGCGAGAGCATGCGGTGCCCCTCGAACTACTGGACGGCGAGGTGCAGTACGAGGACTTCTTAGTGATCCGCCGCAAACTGATGGCCCAACTAGTGCGCGACTACTTCGAAAAGCTGTAGTTCTTCGACTCTTTCTAATGTCCACTGACTCCGACAAAGACTCTGGCAGCGGATCAACCAAGGATCAGCTCGTCAAGTCGCGTCAGCGAGTCGCCGACCACGGCGAAGTGTTCACTCCACAGTGGATGGTCGATGACATGCTCAACTTGGTCAAGGACGAATCGGAACGAATTGACTCCCGCTTCCTGGAACCTGCATGCGGCTCGGGGAACTTCCTGAAGCCTGTTCTACAGCGCAAACTCGCTACCGTGCAATCCCGTTACGGTCGCAGCGAATTCGAGCGGAAGCATTATGCGCTCTTTGCTCTGATGTGCGTCTACGGCATCGAACTGCTCGAAGACAATGTTGCCGAGTGCCGCCAAAACCTCCAACAGATCTTTGACGAGTTCCTCGACGTCGAAACTGACTCTGAGTGGTCTCGTGCAGCGGTCGCCGTTCTGCGCGCAAACATCATTCAAGGTGACGCACTCACACTTCAAACGCCGGCTGGGGGACCGATCACCTTCCCGGAGTGGGGATACCTCGGAACTGGCAAGTACCAGCGCAGGGACTTTCGCTACGATTCACTCACGCAGCGATCTTCAATCGAAGGATCACTTTTCGAGATGCTCGAGGAGCACGAAGTGTTTATTCCAACCAAGACCTATGAACCGTTGACCGTGGAGATGATTGCGTAATGACGCAAGCCCCATTCCAATTGCAGCCGCACAACCCAGATGTGTTGATGTGCATCGCGAACCTGTCGAACGACGAAGTCTTCACCCCGCCTGAACTCGTGAATCAGATGCTCGACACGCTGGCAACCTCATGGGCCGCTGCGAACAACGGCGCAAACATTTGGGCCGATAAGGAAGTCACATTCCTCGACCCCTGCACTAAGTCGGGTGTGTTCTTGCGCGAGATTACGAAGCGACTAACAGTTGGGCTCGAAAGGGAGATTCCAGACCTAACAGAACGCGTTAACCACATCCTGACGAAACAGGTTTACGGAATCGCAATCACTGAACTCACAAGTCTCCTTGCGCGCCGAAGTGTCTACTGCTCAAAGTATGCGAATGGTATTCATTCAATTGCTCGAAAGTTTCGGAGTGAAAGCGGAAACATTTGGTTTGAACGAACTGAGCACAAGTGGGTTTCGGGGCGCTGTGCGTACTGCTCGGCAAGTAAAGCGGAATATGGAAGAAGTATGGACTTGGAGACGCACGCGTACAAGTTCATTCACACCCCGAAGATCTTAAGTGAATTCAGCGATATGTTCGGAGGAAAAGTGCAATTCGATGTAGTTATAGGAAACCCGCCCTACCAGTTGAGCGATGGGGGTCACAACAACAGTGCTGTTCCCATCTACCAAAAATTCGTTGAGCAGGCAAAGAAACTAGAACCGAGACTTTTGACAATGGTGATTCCTGCGCGATGGTTTGCCGGGGGTCGCGGACTAGACGACTTTCGAGAAGACATGCTCAATGATTCGCGAATCAGAGTTATTCATGATTTCCCGGATTCGAATGACGTGTTTCCAGGTACGCAGATTAAGGGGGGTGTGTGCTATTTCCTATGGAACCGCGATAATCGCGGACAAGTAGAAGTCTCCACCCATGACAAAGGATCAGTTGTCTCAACGGCCACGCGGCCACTTCGCGAACCAGGAGCCGACGTATTCATTCGATTCAACGAAGGTGTAGAGATTTTTCGACAGGTTCTAAAAGTTGAGTCCAGTGTCAACAAAGCAGAAACAGGGCGTTCCTCCCAACTCAAAGACAGCTTTTCATCAATCGTCAGTGCACTTCGTCCGTTTGGCCTCAGGACATATTTTCAGGGCAAGAGTTCTCAGGGCCGCACTGATCTAAAGATCTACCAAAACGGTGGAGTCGGCTATGTCAAGGCGGATGAAGTTACAAGTGGGCACTCATTGATCGGTCACTGGAAGGTGTACATTCCTCGCGCAGGAAGTGGCAGCGACTCCTTCCCCCATCCAATTTTGGGTCGACCCTTTGTCGGTGAGCCGGACTCGGTTTGTACTGAGACCTATCTTTGCATTGGACCTCTAAAGTCGAAGCGCGAAGCTTCCAATGTCTGTAGCTATCTGCAAACTCGATTCGTTCGGTTTCTCGTGCTTCTGCACAAGCCGTCACAAGATGCGACCAAATCTGTCTACTCATTCGTTCCAATGCAGGACTTCTCGAAGAGCTGGTCGGATGAAGAGCTCTATTTGCGATACGGAATAAGTAAGAAACAGGTGAAATTCATCGAATCATTGGTACGAGCTGCGGTGGATGAAAGTGAGTAAGTCAGTCGACGAACTTCTTCCAGAGAAACAACCTGCGCGATTGCGCATCTACGCCTGGTCAACTCCTGATGTTGCCAAGTTCAAAGGATGTCTTAAGGTTGGCCAAACAACGCGTGATGTGAATTCTCGAATTCGCGAATCACAGGGAGTTGCACCGGTCAAGTATCGACTTGAAGTCGACGAACCGGCAGAGCGTGAGAACGGAACAGTCTTTCGTGACTCTATGGTCAGAAAGCGTCTCGAGAAGAAGGGATTCGAGTGCGTCGAGGGTGAGTGGATGCGCTGCACCGCTAAAGATGTTTTGGCGGCGATCAATGAGCTTCGGACGGGTGCAGCCCATGTTGATGTGCGAAGCGAAAACTTCCCGCTGCGCGCAGAACAGAAAGCCGCAGTAAATAAGACTGCTGATTACTTCCGATCGATCTGGGCCGATGACAAGAAAGCGGTTCCGCGGTTCCTCTGGAATGCCAAGATGCGTTTCGGAAAGACCTTCGCCTCGTACCACCTGGCAAAGGATCTTGGTGCAAAGCGGGTTCTCGTTGTCACGTTCAAGCCCGCCGTAGAAGACGCGTGGGAAACCGATCTCGTGTCACATGTCGACTTTGCCGGCTGGCAGTACTTCTCCAAGGCAAACGGCGCAGACCCCAAGAGAGTCAAGAATGATCAGCCGTTGGTGTACTTCGGGTCGTTCCAAGACCTACTCGGCCGCGACAGGAAGACAGGAACCATCAAAGCCAAAAACGAGTGGGTCCACGAAATGAAATGGGACCTCGTCATCTTTGACGAGTATCACTTCGGTGCATGGCGCGAAAGTGCGAAAGAACTCTTTGAGGGCGAAGACGAAGCTGAAGCCAAGAAAGAGATTCAGGGCGAATATGGTTCTGCCCTTGAAGACTTTGATGAGGCACTTGAAGAGTTAAACGAATCGGAGGACGACTTCCTCCCAATTACGACGCGCGCATATCTCTACCTCTCGGGAACGCCATTCAAGGCACTAGCGACGGGCGAGTTCATTGAAGAGCAGATCTTTAACTGGACGTACACCGACGAACAACGAGCCAAGCGGGCCTTTGCTGCGAAGAACCCGGATAAGTGGAATCCCTATGCGGCGCTTCCTGAAATGCGTCTGCTCACGTACAAGATGCCCGAAGAACTCATCGCGATCGCAAAGCAGGGGGAATTCGACGAGTTTGATCTGAATGCATTTTTCGAGGCGACGGGAACCGGCAAGAGCGCAACGTTCAAGCACAAAGACGATGTGCAGAAGTGGTTGAACATCATTCGCGGCGATTACCTCCCCACACAAGTGGACGCGCTAAAAGCAGGTCATCGACCACCCCAACCGTATTCCGACACACGACTGCTCCCGTATTTGCAGCACTCGTTTTGGTTTTTGCCGAACGTGGCTGCTTGTCATGCAATGGCCAATCTGCTTCGCGAGCGCCACAACGTGTTCTGGCACGACTACACGGTGCTTTCGGTTGCCGGCACTGGAGCCGGAGTGGGTCTTGATGCACTACCGCCGGTTCGTAAGGCGATCGGTGGAGGATTCGAATCGAAAACCATCACCCTCTCTTGCGGCAAACTCACCACAGGTGTGACCGTGCCGCAATGGTCGGCAATCCTCATGCTCCGAAATCTGAAATCACCTGAAACGTACTTCCAGTCAGCATTCCGCGTGCAGTCACCGTGGTCAATCAAGAACCCCAATGGTGACAACCCCCATGAGGAAGCGATCATGAAACCGGTTTGCTTCATCTTTGACTTTGCGCCAACACGCGCGCTGCGACAGATTGCCGAGTACGGCTCAGGGTTATCGCCTGAAACAGCCAACCCTGAAACTGCAGTCGAGGAACTCGTCAAGTTCCTGCCAGTGCTTGCTTATGACGGGTCGAACATGACTCAGATCGACGCCGGGCAAATCCTCGACATCGCACTCGCCGGAACATCCGCCACGCTGCTCGCACGCAAGTGGGAGTCGGCGATTCTCGTGAATGTTGACAATGAAACATTGCGCAAGATCATGGGCAACATAGCGGCCATGGACGCAATCATGAACATCGAAGGCTTCAGGGCACTCGGAAGCAGCATCTTTGAGACCGTTGTCAACAAGAGCGAAGCAGTCCGAGATACCAAACGCGAAAAGGGCGAGAAGCTCACCGACAAGCAAAGGAAAGAACTCACCGCCGAAGAGAAGGAATACAAGTCGAAGCGAAAGCAGATTCAGGAGAAACTGATCAAGTTCGCTACTCGCATACCGGCGTTCATGTATCTGACTGACTTCCGCGAGAACACACTCCGAGATGTCATCACCAAGCTTGAGCCCGACCTCTTCAAAAAAGTGACTGGGCTCACCGTCAAAGACTTCGAGACCCTGGTCTCACTCGGCGTCTTCAACGCCACCCACATGAACCAAGCGGTATTCGCATTCCGCCGCTACGAAGATGCCTCTCTCTCGTACACGGGAATCGATTCACACCCCAAACTCCGCCAGTATGGCCTTTACGACACGGTGATCGCAGTCGAAGACTGACTTGCGGAAGGGCAGGGTCGCGATGCTGACAGCTAAACCATCGCCGGGAGACTGGACTCGAGCTATCTACATCGATTTTGAGAGTCGAGTCAAAGATCCCGAGTCGCTATTGGGTATGGCGTGTGAAGGGGTTTGGTCAGTTTGTATTCTCGAGCCTGAATTGTGGTCGGCGGTGGCACATTCGCACCCAAAGGGTGAAGTGACAGCTATGGAGCCGCTCGAAGCATTTGAGAGGATTCGCCAACGCGCTGTGGTGGAACGTCGAATGGTGGCAGCGTGGTCGTCGCGTGAGGGCGAAGGAATTCGTGAAACGCACGGGCTTCCACCCGGAGAAGAACACTGGTGGGAGGCAAACCTTGTCGACGCAAAGAAGTTTGCAAAGAAAATGGCTCGCGACCTAAGGATTCCGATTCGACCTCGAGCATCAACGATGGGCAAAGGTCAGAACAAGCATCCACTCGCAAGTTACATGGAAGCCACGGGCTATCGAGTGCCCGCAGTTCATGGTCCGGGAAATGCGGCACAGCGAATTCTTTATGTTCGAAAACAGATTCTTGCCAGAGGATCATTCGACGCAATCACTCGGTCGGCAAAGACCAAGTGGACTAACGGTTTGAGCCACAATTATCACGACTGCATCGGCCTGAGTCATGTAATGATCAGTCTTTCAACGCGTTGGACTAAGAAGTTCGGATAAACCGCACCTCACCCATCCACCCCCACCGCTAGATTCCCTCTTTCATGTTTGAATCGTTGAGCGACCGGCTCGGCAG
>VFQT010004011.1_pt1 | contig 12786 bp, 12 predicted proteins | sample 3512381 | NCBI WGS metagenome assembly VFQT01 (sample SAMN10412376, study PRJNA504923) | tailings metagenome | isolation source: Relicate 2 Philex TSF3 active mining site | place: Philippines: Tuba, Benguet | collected 2017-08-29 | reverse complement strand
CCCCCACCCCAATCTTCGCTTAGATCCCAGTACAGGTGGTGTTGCCTATGTGCTCACGGCCTATAACAAAATTTACATAATCAACAATTCACTGAGCGTAAATGCTCTGAATAAGTCAGTTGTAGGCATTGTCCGCATCGATTCAAACTTGAGCGATGTACAATTTGTAAAAATTGGAGAAACTACCAATAAACAAAGAATTTGGGAAGGCGAAAACGATATTCATTGCACAAAATCAGGAGCAACCATGTTGATGATTGTTAATAAGAACGCCTACTTGAATAATGGAGATTCGATCAAACCCAACAGCGCAGTAGACATCTACACATTGCAACTCGATGCAAATTTCAACATCGTCAAGAAAACCCTTTTGGCCCAAAACAGTTCCGACATTAGAAGTTATGGCATGCTCAACACACCCCAAGGCTTTTATTATTTCATTAAGTATTATAAATCTATCAATGTTCCCGGCACCAACCAATCATATTCGAATACCTTACGAAAATTAAATCCTGGCCTCGGCATTGACGGATGGGATTATTTGATCATCAAAGAGACCAACAATCAAATCGTTTCGAGTTACACAATTGGTTGTTCGAGTAGCGTTAACCCTCTAGGAGGACCATCGAGTTTATATTTTGCGAACAACCGTTTTTATTTTCCTCACAACAATTTGGGCCAAAAGTTATACGACAATAAAATGCGGCTATACCAAGCACCGTTGTCTGGACGAAATTCACTGGCCATTTTCGACACGGCTTTCAATTTGACGAAACTAGTCACATTTGCAGACAAGGCAGATTACACGCGTGTTGGCATGAGCTTATTCAAATCTTCGAACAACGAATTCATGCTGATTGCCAATACGGACAGCACTTTCGATTTTAATGGAAAAACGTATACACCACAACGCAATTTAGACCCTACGTTCATGAACGTATTCTTTAGCGTCATCGGGGATTCGACACAATACATACGGTCTCAAAACACAATCAACTACAAGTGCTTTTACTCTGATTATTCCGCACAGTCGGCCACTTTCAATTTATACGCATACTCGGGAAAAACAGTTTCTTCTACCCATGGAATGACATTAAAAACACCCGTTTATCAGAAGACTATGTGGATTGTAAAAATTTGCTCACCCAACGCCCAAGCCCAGCTGTTTGTAGGCGACAAACCCAAGTGCTACCCCAACCCTGTTGATCGAGGCATTTTACACATTGATGCGCTGCAACCGATACAGACCGTCACCGTAATGTCGATGCAAGGGCAGATCGAATATCAGAAATCGCCCAAATCTTCAATCACGGAGTTAAACTTAGAAAGCCTCCCCACCGGAAACTATTTGATAAAAACACAATTCCTGGACCACAACAACACCCAGAGAATCATTGTTTTAAACAACAACCAACTACATTAGTAACCTCCATTTTATCAAACTAACGAAATCAAAATTCCGGGTGAATTTTCCAAATTATTACGGGTAACGATTCTAGGGATACTTACAATAATTGAAAAAATCAGCCTAAAAATAACAGTACTTAAAAATTAAATTCAAATACATATGAACTCAGGAAATTCAATTATTCCACCTTCTCCAGCAATAAGGGGACAAATTCAAAAGATCTATAGTGACATAAACACATTGGCCGGCTTTACTGACACTAACCATCTGATGCAAATTATAAGTGACTATTATTTATCATTAACACCTCCTGACCAACAATTGATTTTACAGAATGCTGACGCAGCGAGACAGTTTGTTTTGTCTCTTCCTCATGTAACAAATTTCACAGTTGAAGTTCGACCGATAAATAATTCTTACATCCAAACTATAATAAACGACCCTATTTTTCAACACTCGTTTGGTCAAACCCAATATAGATTTGCTTACATCAACCCTTATAATGTCATTGCATTGCAACCATTTATAGAACCCAGAAAGGACAAAGTTCCAACTGAAGAATTAGATCTATTAAAATTTGCTTTACCGACTAATTGGGATACTCCAGCAGAAGTGAATTTCATTCAACCAAATGGACCAATTCAAATTCTTAGCAGCAACCCTACATTACAAGAACTTTCAATAGAGTTTGACAATATTAATGGCAGAGTAATGCTCGGCGCACCTAAACATTTGAACTTAATACAAGTAAAACAATTCCAAGGCAAATATTATCTTCTTAATGGCTATCATAGAGTAGTGGATGCAATTCAACAAGGTCTAACAGAAATTCCAAGCATAGTTGTTGACGCTTTTTCACCTGGCGAATTCATTACACCTCCAAACTTTTTTAGATTTGGATATGTGAATTCTTTACAACGACCGCCTCTCGTTTCAGACTTTATGAGCAAGGCGAGCATTGATACAAAAGCGAGAGAGAGGAGATATGGAATGATTGTATCATTAGATGTAAAACCAATTAATATCGGGATATAAGATAGAAGCAGAAAACATAGCAGCCACTAAAAAATAATTTTGTATATGGAGGGTTGATGTGCAAGCTCTGAGATTTGTACTTTGATTTGAAAAGTATTGAAAAGTGGCAAACAGTGGCAAGGGTTTTATTCCCGGACAATTGATGACAGAGGTGAAAAAAAACGCAGCAACTGAACCCAGTTAGTCGCATTTAGAGGCCCTGACTTCGTCGGAGTAATTTGACCCAATTAAAACATTCAATTTGGTCTATGTTTAACTCAGAAGTATACACATTTAACTGTCGCATATAACGGGGGGCAATTAGCGTCCGACGAACAGAGGTCAATTTATTGATTATTCCACAGGCCCATTAAGAATGTTAACAATAAGCGCACTAACTTGGTGTGATCGCATTAAACGAGTCAAATCTCCAAATGAAAAAAAATAAACCCATAGGTTGATTTTATGAAAATCCCATGTATCTTTGAAAACCAATTGTACTCATTTCATTACGATGAACACAATGAAAACGAATACGATAGGCATTTAAATCAATGGAGCAACACCGCGTATTTGTTCGAATTCGCGAAAGAAAACAACATACAAGATATCGTTGCATTCGTTGATGAGATTTTCGACAAACTTGAGGAAATGGAAGATTTGATCGATGATATCGCAGAAACCGATGGCCAATTCAAACGCCTGTTCATTCCTTTGAAATATTCCGAAACCAACAAAACCATATCGCTTCGAAAGGGAAAAATCAACCACAACAGATTGAGGCTATACGCGATAAAATTAATCGATGAGCTTTTCATCATCACCGGAGGAGCCATCAAGATGTCACAAAGAATGCTCGACCACCCTGGCACAGCCAAAGAACACAGCAAATTATCCGCAGCACGCCAATATTTAGACATCAACGACATACACAACGAAGACGCATTTTTTGAATTAATCGCAGAATCATGAAAACTGGAAATAAAGTATTCGACAACAGCGAGATATATCAGTCCGATGCCATCGCCAAGAACAAAGAGCGCATCAAGCATCGTGAAATGCTGCGAGAGTCAAGGAAAATTGCACTCAAAGTGCTGATGAAATTGGATGAAGCAGGTATGAAGCAACGTGAATTGGCCGAACTCATGCAAGTGTCGCCACAGCAAATTAGCAAAATCGTCAGCGGCAACGAAAACCTAACCATCGAAACCCAAATCAAACTTCAGAATATCCTGAACATTCCCATTCTTGCGAGCTTTTACGAGAATCAAAGTGTAGAGTCTATTTCAATGCAACCGCTGAACCAGCAATATCTGATATCCTATTCGATGGCCATTGCTGGCACATATGTGAATCCAACACAAGGGTTTTCGCACACCATGGTTGTTGAAAACGAACCCCAATTCCTCGAATTCGAAACGGCATCATGAAACAAGAGATATCCAACATCCTGTTTTATATCCAACAGATCAAAACGGAGCAATTCGCCATCATTGCTGAGCATTTTAGTCCGCCAGCGCCTGTAGAGTTACTATCAAAAATCGAGTTCAAATTGGATCTGCAACAAAAGCGTATCGGAGCTTTTATGTCGTTTGAATTCCATCAAAATCAGAAGGTGTTTATTAAAATCGCTTGCAGCTGTCATTTTCAAATTGAACCTGGTTCTTGGGACGGATTGCCGCAAACGGAATCGAGCATTACGATACCCAAGCCATTCCTATTACACATCGCTACCATTACCACCGGCACCGCCCGCGGGGTATTGTCTTGCAAGACCGAAGGCACCCCTTTTGCTACTTTTATCATCCCCACGGTTGATCTCACCAAAATGATCCTCACCGATGCTGAGTTTGCTTTGAAATGAGGGTGGGATACTTATTGCTTCCTACATCAACGGGTGAGCGTTGGCTGCAGCCAAGAAACTCTGAATACGTCGCTTTCACCAGTTTTTGAAGTAAGGGGCAGATAATTGAAATAAAATCGACACTCAAAAATTTGCAAGCCAAAATCAACAGCTTGAAAAAATCCCATTGACGAATTCACATTCAACTGGGTGGACATTAATGACGTGTTGAAAATGGTTCATGTTCGTCGGTGAACCATTGACAATTACATCAAAATAGGAAAACTAAGGGAGTATTCAAGCAGATTATTACCTACCTTTAAAAATACAATTATGTTACATACACAAATAATCATTTATATTTTAATTGCTTCTGGACTATTAGGTGGTTTGACAAACTTTTTTCTCCTATACAATATTGATTATAAAACAAAGGAGTGCTTGATAAATTTATTTAAATCAATATTATTAAGTCTTTGTGCATCCATGACAGTTCAATTATTCTTACAAATTATCTCAAACAATCTTCTTGATGTGCCCCAAAAAGATTCATTCAAAGAAAAAAATTATTTTATACTGGCAGGATTCTGTGTTTTAGCAGCATTTTATTCGAAAAGGTTCCTTGATGATTTATACTCAAAAGTCAACAGAGTAGAGAAAAAAGCTGAAGAGGCAAAGCAAATAGCTGAAAATGTGGAACAAAAAAATCAGGAAATTGATAACGTGGACGATATCGTGAACGAAACGGCAATTCATAGGGCATTAACTGCGAACTATACTAAAGATGATCTTAGAGCTGTTTCAACAGCAATATTAACTTCGAAATATTCATATAGGACAGTTACTGGAATTTCAAAAGATACAAATATCTCTGATGACAAAGTAAGAGGAATATTAGAAATTCTCAAAAATAGAGGCTATGCCGAATCAAAGACAAATAAAAAGGGCAATGACATTTGGAAAATAATCATTAAAGATTAACAATCAGAATATTGCAGCGCATAAAACAAAACCTGAATCAAGGAGTAATTGAAATATTTTTTTTCTAAATATAATTTATCTTTGATTGACAGTATAACGTCCCAATCCTGGAGGGCTTCAGTGCGCGAACCGTTATCAGCAAACTAAACTTAATATAACTTCTGAAAATATGAATACAGAAAGACTTCACAAAATACTGATAGAAATTCAAAAAGAGTTCAATCAAAAGAACTTACTTATCCAACTGCATGCAGTAAGAGACAATTTGACAAATCAAGTTAATCAACCACAACAGCCAGTATATCAACAAAATTTAGTTACCGCATTATCGGAACTAAATGAAAATCTAACTAATTCTTCATATAACAGTTTTAGCCCAGGGTGGAAACAGATAATTGAAGAACTGGGAGGAAAGGATTTATTCGGAGTGGAATTAAAAAATTCTATATACGACATTTTTAACAGGAATCAAATAACACCTGCGGCTGCACTTGATAGTATAAATACAATAGTAAACCAAGTAGAGCAACTTAAAACAGCAATTGACGAAATACTTTCGGGGTTTACAAAGTTAAAAATCGGGAAAGAAGACTTGGATGCTGGACAATGCGAAATGGGATACTCTATCCCAAGAGAATTCGTTGAAAATAAATTGAGCTCATTGAGCAAAGAAGTTTCAGAATTAAACTTTATCCTAACGACACTTTCAGAAGCCATTACAGGAAAAAAGGAAGATTTTGAAGTAAAAACAATATCATCAAGTGATTTTTTACTTTATGTAATTATTAGTTTGCAAATAGCTGATGTATTATCAAATGCAATTGAAAAAATAATAAACAACTACAAGACAATTCTTGAAATAAAAATACTGCGTAATCAACTCAAAGAAAAAGGAGTTCCAGCGAAAGCGACAAAGGAAATTGAAGAACACGCAAACTCTGCAATGGAAGAAATTATTAGAAAAATTGCAAAAGAAGTAATAACGCAACATCACAAGGAACAGGAAGAGGGCAGACGAAATGAATTAGAAAATGCGACTGTTATTGCACTGAATAAAATCGCCAATCGCATAGACAAAGGATTCAATATTGAAGTTAGAGTTGAACCTTTGCCACCAGCTACAGAAAAAAACAAAGATGATATAAACTATCAAAACCAATTGAAGAATATCTCAAACATTCAAAAGCACTCAAAGACACTACAATATATAAACACAAACGGACAACCAATTTTAGAATTAAATGAGGCGAAGAAACCAGAAAAATAATGCTACAACTAACAACAGTGCATATTTCACAAGGGAGTTTAGGCAGACGGGAATTCAAGAAAAAATTTAAAATTGTCTATTTACTAAGTTCAAATGAAGGTTCAGTATTGTGCACTGAACTAGCACTCAATTACACCTCATCACGAACTGGCAAAAAATCTTTGTCGCCCAACAATTTGATGATGCTCCTGATTAAATAACTATTATCAAATCGTAATACGTACTTGCGTGTACCCTCTTTCTCTGGGATTAACATTTTACGATCAATTAATTTTCTGATTTGTCGGGATACTTCTGCATCGACTTTACCTGGAAAAATATCTTTTATATCTGATGCTGAAATTACCTGCTTATCTACGACTCTTCTAAGTATTTTAGCTTCAACATCTGTAATAAACCTTCGTTCTAGAGAATGATGGATTGACGGAAGCAAAATCTCCTTGCTGAGGAAAATATAATCAGACAACTTATCAATCTTTTCAATCTCATCTTTTAGGCCTTTTAAAACATACTCAATCCATGAAGTAAGACCTTTAACTGTGCCTTTGTCTGCTTCAGATAAAAAGTTGTAATAATCATTTCTATTGCTGCAAAACACCGCTGTAGGATTAATAATTCTACCAACATTTACGTTGAACCCAGCTTTAACAAGCATGGCGTAAGTAAACAACCTTACGGTTCTACCATTTCCGTTTCCAAATGGGTGAATCCAAACAAAACGATGATGTGCGATTGCTGTTTTAAGTAAATCATATTTGGGGCTATCGTCTTTATTTACAAATTCAAGTAATTCATTCATATAATCTTCAACTGCTAACCATTCAGGCGGCTTATGTGAAGATTTATTTATTTTTAAATTTACTTTTCTGTAATCCCCAGGAGTTGAATCACCTTCTCCATCTGGTGGTGGAAGTAAACCATCAACTATTTTTTTATGCATCTCACCAAGAAAAGCCCTGTTTATTGGATAGTCGCTAACGTTCTCTTCTATAAAAGCCATCGCTTTTTCAATATTCTGAATTTCACGAATACTTGGAGAAACGACTTTGATGTCCGATAATTTTGTCTCAATGTATTCAGCAATTGTGGTGTTATTCCCTTCAATTCTTGCTGATCCGATACTTTCCAACGTATGAAAAATGTGTTTGAGTTGAAAAAACACTTTAGGGTGCGTTGAGCCCCCTAACTGCTTCTTACGCAAGTGATCCAATTCAATGATTAAATCCGTTAAAGCGGAATCGAAAGTTGGCTCTACCAATTTCAAATCACAATGCTTAAATACTGCTTCTGACATTTGAAATATTTTTTTAATGAATTAACAGATACGTATGCGATGAATTAACAAACAAATACAAAATTCACTTGTTATTCAACAACTTACAATTTTACATCAAATTTCAATAATTAACAAACAGAAGTCATAACTTTTGCATTCTTCATGTTTAACAATTCAATATCCACATCAAATTTGACCTGAATTTGCGTCGGGTTTGTTTGGTCATATCGCTTAGTCAAATTAAGTGATTTTTTAACTAAACCTTAGGTCCAGTACTCAGGGAGTATTATACCTTGAGTTATTGCAAAAAATGCCTGAGTTCCATCTATAAATTAATTATATCTTAAATCTCCACCAACCGAAAAGCACGCTTCGTTTGTTCTATCTCACTATGACTGATTCCAAGCTTCTTGGCAACAGTGCGCCAGCGAGAAATTTCTTGCTGCATTTCCTTTAAGATACTTTCTGCTCTGTCACTTTTCAATTGATACAAATGTGCGGTTTCTAAAGCCAATGAAATGTCTAATTCATTGCTATTTTCAGAAATATTCAAACTTAAACCATGACCCAACTCGTTAGGATTCATATCATAAGCTGGAGACAAACGCCACCCAGTATCAGTGAGTATAAACCCATGGTTACGCAAATGGTCGTCGGTGTTCGACACCAAAATATTAAACACCATTCGTCGCCATAACTGCTCCAAATCTTCTTTCGCTTCAGGACAGTTTTGCATGATAAAACCAACCAAATCAAGGTATCCAACACCTTCAACATGATCAGCACCATCTTGAAGACCCAACAAAGTCATTGCCGATGCAAAATGGATTCGTCTTTGGTTAATAGTCCTATCGAATCGTTTGGATAAAAATGTATGATGCTTGCCCGAAAATTTTTGCAAGCGCGCCTCCGAAACATGAATACCACAGGATTTGGCCATTTCATGCAATACCATTTCCCAAGCACCCGCATTTTTTTCATCTCTAGAACTTGGAAATTTTGCAATCCACAAATGTCCTTTATCATCTATCACACTGGCTTTGGGTCTTGCACCGCCCAAGGAAGACCCTGGATCTATCAACACACTCAACCAATGTGAATACTCGGGGTCATTCATGGCATCATCTCTTTCAAGCTGCAAACTAGCATACTCCAATTCGCGAAGTGAAGTCCATGGTGGTGTTGCCATTTTTTTCTGATCATTCATGAAAGGCCCATCTTCACTCAATTTAAATCGCACCCCACCCATTCGATGACCATCAAATACACCCAATAAAAAATCACTTTCAAACAGGGTTCTTTCGTCTCTACCTTCTTCCTTTGCTTGCCACGCTTCTCTTCTTCGCATCAATAACCTACCCCAACGATCGGGCGATGAATCAAGGAATATTCCAAAGTTGTTTTTCTCTTCAGGTAAGTATTGTTTTCCCTTGTAAAACCCCAAATGTGGATCCAAGAATAAAATCGGGTTTTGTTTATTTACCCAAGACTCTGTGTATTCAAAAGAAAATATTTCCTTTCCACGAACACGTTGTGAAGTCAAAAAACCCATCAATTGAGCTTCTTCTACTGATTCCCAATCTGCATACACCCATATTTTAGTCTGGTTTTGCTTCATGACTTTTTGGTTTGTTTGGGCGCTCGTTTATTCGTTGCAATCCCGGCATCTTGCAATTTTCTCCCCAAAGGATCAGCGGCCGCAACTTGGGTGAAATCTTTTTCTAACCCCAACACAAAAAGCACCTGCAAATAACTACCAATGGCAACTGTGGGACTGCCCTGTTCGATGTTATAAATGGTTTTTCTGCCAAGCCCTGTGCGCTCAGCAATTTGATCTGCGCTCAATTGTCGGCGCAACCGAGCCAATTGAATGTGCTCACCCAAATCTTTTAAAATCTTCAAGTTTTTAGGCAATATGGCCGGTGCTGTTTTCATATAACTTGTCTTATAAAGGACAAATATACACATTTTTGTCCTTTTTATGACAAGTTATGATTGTTTATTTGCCAATGCATGAAACGATAAGAAACAAAAAACGCCGAAACCCTTGTATACAGTGACTTTCGAGAAATAATTCGAGCAACAAATGAGCAACTACTCATCAGATTTCGACTTTCTTGAGTTACAAATCAGCAACAATTAAGAACGATAAAACGAAGATAAATTAAATTTTTGATACTTGTATTTCCCTATCAATATTTTCTGTTTTTTACTTCACATCTTCTATTCAAAACAGTACCCGATGAACAGTGAATATTTGAACAAATGAACATTTGGAATGTAACAAATCTTCGAATAATTGTGACACAATATTTTAAAAAGGGAAACCATCTACACACACTCAACGATGTTTATATAGTCGAACATAGACGAAGATAAACAAACATAAACAAAGGTAAACTCCCAACCATTTAAAGAGCATTATTTCGCATTATACCCTCATTCACCTTAGTTCGCCCTCATTGGGCAACTACATGAAAAACTTTTTTTGTTGGTTTGAGGTGCTCGAAATGTCTAAAGAAGTCTAGAATAGTCTAAGGTTGCGTCTCATAGCGTATCAAAGTGTCCAGACTCTTTTTCTTTCGAAAAATTAAAAATAATTTAGTGCACAATGGAAGCGATTGAAATGCAAAATATCACCAACGAAATGCTCATGGAGCAGTTCATCGAAATGAAATCGATGATCACAAATTTGCAAGCTGAAATCAACAGCTTGAAAAATCCAGTTGACGATTTTACCTCCAAATGGGTGGACACCTATGACGTGATGCAAATGCTTCGTGTCAGTCGACGCACCATGGACAATTATATCAAAGCTGGGAAGCTCACACCTACTCGTGTCAATAAACGCAATTACTTCGCGATCAATCAAGTGAAGGGATTGATGCATATTCCTGAAGATCCGAAACCCAGATCCTTCCAGGAAGATATACAGCGGATGATACAAGCCATGGCTAGCTTGAAGGAAGAAGAAGATTTCGAAACTCCGGTTAATTAATAATTCTGATGTTTAGAAAATATGCCCTGTAAATAGGTTATTGTTTCCGTTACAAATTTTGGGTATTATTGGGTATCTTTGTATAAGATGGAAAAACACCAATCAAAAACTTTGGGGATAATTTTGAGTAGTGGTAATTAAAAAATAATTATACTATTCGGGTTAATTAATTTCAATTCGCAGTTTTCTTGATTTTACTGAATGGACTAATTATAAAATTTTAACACGATAAAAGCATTAATGGAAAACTCTTTTTTCATATACACAGAAAAAAACAACACTATTCAAATTGAAAGATTCCATCTTTGCACTTGGGAATTTAATGACAGCAGTTCTTTAGTAGAATTTGGTATAGAGATTTCTAAAGATTCAATAACAAATGATGAATTAACAATTTCTTTATTTATTCCTTGGGCTGAAAAATCTTGTGGAACACAAGATTTGTATAAAAAATTAAGTGTGGCTGATAATAGTCGTTTTATTTTTAATGATTCAATTAGTGCGACAAAGTATTTAAAAACTAACACAACAGAATTAGGAGTTATTCATACATTTAGTGGAAGAAATGAACTTTGTGTCTTACCGGCGGAGATAAAAATTAATGAAAATAAAATTGTTACAGTTTCTCTAAATCTCAAGCTATATAGAGAATATCAACAATTAGATAAACCAAATGTGTATTTTAGGTTTTGGATTAAACCAAATGTGCCATTTGTTTCAATGCGAAAAAAAGGAGTTAATAAATCTACTATTATTTATGATATAAAAATTAATGAACGTAGAAATATACCCTATGACAACACAAAATATTTTGATGATAAAGAATTTTGTAAAATAAAATATTGTTTTTCTTTTAACATACTTCCAAACAAATACGATATCATTTTCTTTGATAATGGATCACTTAAAAATGTAAGGACATTAGAATATAATTCATTCAATAAATATTTAGGAGATAAACGTGTAAAAAAAGACGAACTAATTGTAGTATTTAATAAAAAACAGGAATTAGAATCATTTTCATTTTTTTCAATATATTCAATGGAGAGAATTGGAACTGGACAGTTTGCCTTGGCAATTCTCATAAATATTGTCTGTGGTGTATTGTTTTTTATTCCTTCTTACGAAAAGACTATTAACACAGATCTTACATTAAATACTATACCGTTTGAAATATTCCTTGCCCTCGGGATGGCGCTAATTACATTTTTTTATTTTATATGGCCAAATATTCAAATAATGTTTAGCAATATATTAGGTTTTATAATTAATAATTTTAAAAAAGATGAAAGCACTTCTTGACACAAATATTATAATTCATAGAGAAGCATCAAAAGTGATAAATCAAGATGTAGGAATTTTGTATCGTTGGTTAGACCGAGTAAAATATACAAAGTGCGTTCATTCCTTAACATTATCTGAAATTGAGAAATATAAAAACCAACAAATAGTTGAAACATTTCAGATAAAGTTAGAAAGTTATGAACACATAGAAATCCCTTCACCGTTACAAGCCGAAGTAATAACCGTTTCAAATAAAATAGATGTAAACGAAAATGACAAAAACGACACTCAACTTTTAAATGAAGTCTTTGTAGGACGTGTAGATATTTTAATAACTGAAGATAAAAAAATACATACAAAGGCCTTTGAATTAGGCATAGAAGAAAGAGTTTTCACAATTGACTCATTTCTTGAAAAAACTTTCGCTGAGCACCCTGATTTAGTAAATTACAAAGTTCTTAACGTACAGAAATTAAAATTTGGTAGAATTAATCTAAGCGATGATTTTTTTACTAGCTTAAAGGAAGATTATGCTGGATTTGATAAGTGGTTTATTAAAAAATTTGATGAAGAAGCTTATATTACTGTAAATTCAAACAATGGGTTACTGTTATCGTTTTTATATTTGAAAGTTGAAGATGGTGAAGAAAATTATAAAAATATTTCTCCTCAATTCGCATCAAAAAAACGTTTAAAAGTAGGAACATTTAAAGTT
>VFQT010004009.1_pt1 | contig 12793 bp, 14 predicted proteins | sample 3512381 | NCBI WGS metagenome assembly VFQT01 (sample SAMN10412376, study PRJNA504923) | tailings metagenome | isolation source: Relicate 2 Philex TSF3 active mining site | place: Philippines: Tuba, Benguet | collected 2017-08-29 | reverse complement strand
CAGGATGCACACGCAAGACATCCAGCAAAATCGGCAACTGATCCGTACTAATCCGTACCCCTAGTCTGGCCCGCCCTGCGCTCATACCCGTACTCGCTTGTTCAATCGTTGAATGACGACTGCTATCGCGAAAAATACCGTGCATAACAGCACAATGGTGGCCCCACTTGATACCCCCCAATGGAACGAAATCAATAATCCCAGTAGCGCTGATACGGCTCCAATGCTGGCAGCCACAATCATCATGCCCTTGAGCGTGCGCGTTAGTAGTGAAGCCGCCGCTGCTGGGGTCACCAGCAACGCACTCGTCAAAATCACCCCAACAACTTGGATGCCAGTGACAATCGTGAATGCCAAGAGTACAAGTAATACACTGCGCAAGCGATCCGCATTGATGCCGATGACTTCAGCATGAATTGCATCGTATGATGTCAACTCAAATTCTTTGTGAAACAAGAGCAGTACCACAATCACGACCAGACTGACCGCACTCATCAGCCAGAGATCCTGCTGTTGGACGCCGAGAATGTTGCCAAATAAAATATGACTCAAATCACGGAATGATTGCATGCTACTCATCAGCAAAATACCCAGCGCAAACATGGCCGTGAAGATGACTCCAATGGCTGTATCTTCACGGATTGTACTCTTACGAGCCATCCAGCCAATCCCGAGTGCCGTGAGCACCCCCGCAGCCAGTGCCCCCCCAAACATGCTCCAGCCATTGAGGTACGCAACCACAACCCCCGGCAACGCAGTGTGTGCGAGTGCATCACCGATGAATGCTAATCGCCGTAACACGACATAACTACCAATAACTCCACACGTGATTGCCACGAGTAGGGCCGCAATAGTCCCCGTTTGCATGAATTGATAGCTGAATGGCTCAACCAGCCACTGCCACATGTTTTCCATATTCAGCCTCATCTAATTCAGCGACGGTCGACATCTTGGCGATATTGCCGTGTTCGAGGACAATCACGTACTCAAACTCTTCACGTAATCGACTCAGGTCATGTGTGGCGACAATGATGGTGCGCCCCTGATCACGTAGTGCCCGAATCATTTCGCTCATCAAAATCCGAGTTTCAGGGTCGATATTGTTGTAGGGCTCGTCCAACAACAACAACTCTGATTCTTGCACAATGGCGCGGGCCAGCAACGCACGCTGTTGCTGGCCTCCAGATAAGTCGCTAATCAGGCGTTCGTGCACATGCGCCAAATCCAACTGCGTCATTGTTTGGTCGACAATTGCCCGATCATGTCCGTTTGCATGCCCAAACCAGCCCATATGCACATACCGTCCGGCCATCACAAATTGTGCCAAACTCACCGGGAAGCGCCAATCAATTTCGCCGCGTTGTGGCAAATACGCCACCCGATGATGACAGGCCCGTACCGGCCGACCGTAGATGCTGATGCTCCCTTTTTGGAAACGTTGTAGACCTACCAACGTCTTGAGCAACGTGCTCTTGCCAGCACCATTGTGCCCGATGAGGGCAACCCGCGATCCGGCTGGAATCGTTAACCCAATGTTGCTGAGGACATCCCCTTGGTCTTGGGCATACCGTACCACCAAATCTTGGACTACCACTGCTGGTGCCCCGGGAATAGAATCTACATGTGTACGCCCGCTGTAATGCCAAATTTGCATAACTTACTCTGTCACCATTTCTACAGCATTGTGTTATGGCTGCTGTAGTGCCGTCGCAATAACGTCCATATTGTAGCGCATCATGCCAATATATGTGCTTCCTGGAGTGTCAGCAGCTCCTAATGCGTCGGTGTATAACGCTGGTGCGATGGTGATCCCTGCTTCGCGTGCCAAATTTTCGGCAATTTGCGTGTTGTTGGTGTTCTCCACAAAAATACTCGGTACTCCAACTTCACGCAGTCGATCGGCAAGCTGAGCAATCTGTGCTGCACTCGGGTCGCCACCTTCTGTGCTCATCGTGCCAAGAATTGAGTCGAGCACTGTGTATCCATACCCTGCCGCAAAATAACCAAAACTGTCGTGGTTGGTCACCAAAATACGCTGTTCCTCGGGAATTGCCGCGGTGCGCTCACGGATCTCGCTGTCAAGAGCTACTAATTGATTGAGGTAGCCCTGACTGTTTTGTCTGAAGGCTTCTGCATGCTCTGGGTATTGTTGCGCTAATTCATCTGTCAGATACGTCACCATCATCATGACTTGTTGTACATCCTGCCATACATGTGGATCGTACTCGCCATGCGCATGTTCATCAGCGTGAGTTTCATCAGCGTGAGTTTCATCAGCGTGAGTTTCATCAGCGTGATCAGCCGCATCCAATGGGGTAATCGGCGTACTCGCCACGATGCGTGGTGCGTTGCTCCCTGAAGCTGCGTATAAATCATCAAACCAAGGCTCGAATTCGAGACCGAGTTCGATGACAGTACTCGCATTTGCGAGACGCGCAATGTCAGCCGGGCTAGGCTCAAACACGTGTGGGTCATTGTCTGCCGCTACCAATACTGCGACAGGTACTGCGTCGCCTACAATGTTTGTCGTTATATCACCCAGCACACTAAACGTGACCATAATCGATGGTTCTGTGGGGATATCTGATCGAGTTGTACATGCCGTCAGCCCCCAAATGATCAAAAGTAAGCCTATCCAATGTTTATGCATGTCCATGCTCCGACAAATGAAAGTGACTATCATTTATAATGATAGTCACTTTCAGATAAATGTCAAATCGTAGGATTATGCCAGGCACTGTTGACGGATCAAGCGGGTCAATGATGGGCCATGGCGTAGGAGCCAACCTCCATCGGCGACACGTGCCCCCAAGATGGCGATGCTCAGCAAGTGGTCGGGATCACTCCATGCCAGCATACCCGAGGCACCGCTATGCCCAAAAGAGTGTGTGGGGAAGGAATCATCAACCCAATGTGGGTGTTTGTTGCCCCGTAATTCAGGGCCAAGCCCCCAGCTACTGTGTTCCCACATGAGCGGTTTGACAAAACCGCCTGGTAGGCCACGCGTTGCATCGCGTGTAACGAGTTCGAGTGTATCGGCATGCAAAAACCCATGGTGCGGTAGATAGGCCCGCGCCAATGTCAGCGCGCCATGAGCGTCGGTACACATGCCACCCCAGGGGAGTGCCAATGATTGCCAAAAATGCGAATTGTAGGTTTCGAGTTCGGTGCCTGTGTGTCGTCCACGGACATCACCGATGGTGACCAGTGCTACATCGGCAGGTGGTACTCCGAGCCATGCGTTGACGCCCAATGGTTGAAACACCAGACGTTGTAGCGCATCAGCACATGCTTGCCCGGTGATCTGTTCGACCACACATCCCAGTAATCCATACCCGAGGTTGCTGTACTGCACGCGTTGCCAGGCTGGTACACTCGGTGGCGTCTGCAAGCACTCTTGAGCCAGCGCCGGCCAGGTGAGCCCCAACGCATAGCGCCCTTCTTTGTTGGGCAAATCGAGGTCAAATCCCGCTGTATGACAGAGCAGGCTGTCAAGGGTGATATGTGCACTCTGGGGATGTATATCAGCCAAAAGCTCACCCAATGTTTGTGATAGTGTGATACGTCCGTCTTCGCAGAGGCGATGCACTGCGAGGGCGAGGGCGAGCTTCGTAATCGAAGCGACCGGGAAGACGCTGTGCGGTGTGAGTGGCTGCTGAGCGCCATCGTCACCATAGGCTTGTATGTGAATGTCGTCGTAACCATATTGATAGGCGATCACCAATCCGGGGAGTATTCCACGTGCTTGGTGATCAGTAATGTACTGTTGCATGGGGTGTTTCCTTGTTCATACTGTGCTCTGGGAAACATCCTACCACGCACCATCGCGTTCTGCTTACGGTCGTTGTAGTTCGTATGCGAGATGTTGATGATATCCTGCCAAATTCACGACATGCATCTGAAACAGTCGCGACAAGTTCATGGTCAGTGATTCATGCGCATCAGGCAACAACATAATGGCCTGTGCCATGGGCAAATTGAGATACTCAGCGAAACGACTATATTTTGCAATGTGCTCTTGGTAATTACCGGTTTTAGTCTCAACCCAGTAGATACGGTCATGGTGATAAAACATAATATCGAATTCAAAATTATCACCGTTGGCCAGGGTAATCTGAGCATTGGTGACATACTCAATGGGCTCTAGCTGGTGCTCGTTGACGATGCCCAACAGCACTTGGGTGGCGTAACGCTCCAGCCATTGCCCCGAGAAAAAGTTCTGCACGTGTGATGCATTGCTGGGGCGCGCATTGATGACATACGAAGGCGAGCGTTGGTAGTAATAATGCACCAAAAACGCCAATTCATGCAGCTTGTTGCACAATAATGTCATATCAGCGATGGCCTGCTGACTATGATTGGCAATATTCATTCGGAATGGTGTGCTTTTCTGCATACTTTTCTTGATATGGTCTAGCACCGGGACAATGTTTTCGTATTTATTGCCAATCAAACAGGCAATCTCGTCGTGCACGCTGTCATAGCTCTGTGGCAGCGGGCGGGTTTTGATTTGGATGCCACGCTCTGCCAAAAACTGCGATATGTGCAAAATATCGTGCAATTGCTCATCATTGACGATTTTGCTTACCTTGAGTGAGTTGCTAATACTCGTTTTGGGTGTCGGCGCAGTGCTTTGGTTGATGTGCTGTAGCAACTCATCAATGCGACCGTTCAATTTGCGTTGCTCTTCGATCAGTTCGAGCAGCAGGTGTTGTTGTGGGGCTGTGCGGTTGAATAGGTCAAATAATCCCATGGTGTACCTCGTTGTCTGGTAGTGATGATTTATTGCCGTATCCAATTGATTGCGTTAGGGGCGTTGTGCTATTGGCGTCGCACCAAATCTGGTGCTACGAACGATAAGATAAATCCCTAATCCCAGTGGCCCAGCCATAAACGTACACAGCAAACACAGGCGTACTAACCAAGCGTTGGTACGGTACTGCTGCGCATCCAAATACATCCAACGTCCCACAAACAAATCAAACGCTAACAGATGGATCCAAGCCGTGGTGGTGCCGAGCGGTGTCTGCATGAGCTGCGATAGCGTAGTTAATTCTGGCCGCATGAGTACCGGCAGTAATGAAGGATAACTGGGGATAATTAGCCAGGCATATAGGGCGATCAGCGGCACAAATTGCAGTGGTGATTGGATGATGCGTGTAGACCACGGACGTCGGTCATACAGCAACATGATGACCCAAAAAGGCATAACTAAGACGTTGCTGAGCAAAAACAATGTATTCATGGTATACCTCTCGTCTCCCTGACCTGCACCGTATGGCGCAGGTCAGGGAGTTGATTCTGTTACGGCCGTAAGGTCGGCAAGGGAATTTGGGTCAGGATGATGGGCGTCTTCAACTGAATCGGTGTCAACCCGATACTGGTGATTGTGTTGGTGGGCTTGAGGATTAACGTCATAATCGGCTTGATGGTGGCAATCACGATCGGTGTGGCCACGGTGCCGGTCGTGGCACTCGCAGCAACCGTCTCTGTGGGTGCAGTCGTGGCACTCGCTACGACCGCCACCGCCGTGGCTGTCGCTTGGGCAACAGGTACGGCTGTCGCACTTGGTTCTACAACGACACTGGTGGCCGTGCTCTGCGGTGCTGTTTGGCCTGCATCGTTGTTACTGGATTCTTCCTGTGCCTTGGCTGGTTCTGCCGGAGCAGCACTGTCTTTGTCAGTGTTGCTGGACATCGTGGCCGCTACTGCAGCATCGATGTCCGCTTGAGCTTTCTGGGTTGCAACCAGTGCCGTTGCAACCTGAGTGGCAATGCGATCTTCGTCGCTGATTCCACCACATGCACTAATGAGAGTTGCCATGATTGCAATCAACAACCATTTGCGTGCCTGCATACCGATCTCCTGTGTAAATGCGAATCACAGCTGTAGTATACTGTGTACATTTCCCGCTGATTTCGTTGTTTTTGACGAAAGTGCACGAATTTCAATAGCAGCCGTGTGTCTTTTGTCTGCTTGCACGAGGAGTTGCTCATGCATCGTCGTCATGCGATTACATCACTCTTTTCATTGACGTTGGCTGCCTGTCAATCGGTTCCAACTGCCGGCCCTACCCCAGGCCCGCAGCCAGATATCTACGTCGATACCCAGTTCCGCTATGCCGATATTTCTCCGTTTGTGCGTGCTAGTAATACAGGGCCGTGGCAAACATTGGCCCGTGAACACCTCGACGCCAGTGCAGCTGTCGATCTTGCCATGATTCGCTGGCCAGGTGGGAATTGGGGCGACGAAAACGACGTTACGCCACGCATGGTGGATGAGTACATCGCCATGTGTCGTGTCGTCGGAGCGGAGCCGTGTATCCACGTGCGCCTGTTTGGGGGTACGCCTGCCGCCGCCGCTGAACTCGTCCGCTATGCCAATCAGATGCAGGGTTATGCCGTCAAATATTGGGCTGTGGGCAATGAACCCGACTTGTTTGTCAGCAAACGAGGTGCCCCAACATACACCGTCGCTGATTATGCTGCCGATTTCGTGGCATTCCGGGCTGCCATGCAGGCCGTCGATGACTCCATCATTGTCATGGGCCCCGAAATCAGTCAGTTCGATGCCAACGAACAATACCCCGTTGACAGCGCCGGTGAACCGTGGCTCCGTGGATTTTTGCGGCGTGTTCCCGATGTGCAAATGGTATCGTGGCATCGCTATCCCTTTGGTGCCAAGCCTGTCACGCTAGCGCAATTACAGGCTGATCCGCCGCAGTGGGAAGCCAGCGTCAGACAGTCGCGCGCCTTGATGCGTGAATTCCTAGGCCGTGAGGTGCCACTCGCCATCACCGAGGCAAATTCGGATTGGAGTGGGCGTGTCGATGCACAGACCGGTACGAATTCCTTTGCGAATGCCCTGTGGTGGAGCGATGTACTTGCGCGTCTAGTAAGCGCAGAATGCAACATTGTGGCCCATTTTTGTCTGGGCGCGATTCAGGCCCAGGGCATCGGCATGTTTGGTCCTGTGTCGTATAATTCTGGCCCGTTGCCGATCTATCAAAGTTATGCACTCTTGCAACGCCTAGGCGAGCAGCGTGTACACGCTAGTAGCACCCATCCACAACTGCATGTCCTGGCAGCCATGACGAACCAAGGCGCCTTGACTGTGCACGCCGTCAATCAAACACTGCAAGACATCGTCTTGCCCATGCATATCTCCGGCATGGACATCTCTGCAATGCGCGCATGGCGGTACGCCATCGACACACCCGTGTACGACGCCGGTGTCGTGGCAAGTAATCAACCGATTGTATGGCCCGCCCAAACCGCCACTCTGCTCGAAATTGCAGGGCGTGTGTGATTCGTGTGTGATTGTTGAGAACTTGCTGAAGGAATAACCATGTCACAAGGCCATTCAACACAGCGATTGCGTGCCATTGTGCGCCACATGCTCAACGCCACCACGATTCAATCCGATATCGTGGTGGCGGGTGGTGTAGTGCCGTGGCTGATTTCGGGTCGTGACGCCGGTCGCTTGCACACCGATCTCGATGTGGTGGCGCCTATGGCCGCGATGCCCGAATTCCGAGCATACGTGCAACGCCACGGTTGGTATGTGCCTGCCTGTGATTCATTGGCGTTGCCACAAAACACAGCCCAGCACGATTATGGCTTGATTGCAAATGTCGATGGGGTGTCACTCAATATTGCGCCGTTTGTGCAACATGGCACAGATATCATCCAGTACAACTGTACCTTCGCTGTACACGATGCGCGTGATGCCCTGCTCACCGTGACGTTGCCGCATATCGTGACGACGCAGTACGTACACGATGATGTGCTGCCCACCGGTGAGCTTCTCGGGCACTACCCACTGGCATTGGTTAAAGCAACCAAATTGATTACCAATCGCCCCAAAGATCACCACGATATCGCCGAAATCGACCGCATCGGTGTGGAGTCCGATCAGGTGGCCTGGTATGCACAAATGCTCGCACAGATGCACATTGCGATGCACGAGTGCTGATGACCATTATGATGCGCTGGTTGGCAGGTTGGTGATAATCAGGTAGGCCGTGTATACGGCATAACTCACCAGAAGCAACAACCCCTTGCCGCGCCCAATACTGCCGTTGCCGCGACGACTGAACCCCATGAGGAACAGTACTACGGTGATTACAGCCATTACCAGCACATCACGTGTTAATACTTCAGGCCCCACCACAATCGGCTGAATACTGCTAGCGATACCCACTACTGCCAAGGTGTTGAACAAATTTGAGCCTAAAATGTTGCCCAATGAAATATCGTCTTCGCCACGGCGTGCAGCGATCAGTGACGACGCTAATTCGGGCAACGACGTGCCCACTGCTACCACTGTCAGCCCAATGATGAGGTCACTCATCCCAATTGCTTGTGCAATGCCGACTGCTCCCCACACCAAGATGCGTGAACTAATAATCAGCAATACCAGTCCAAGTACCAGCAACAGCAACGCTCTGCCGCGTGAAATTTCTGGAGTGGTCAGATGATGCTCGATTTCTACCCCATACGCATCATCTTTTTGTTGCCGGCTCTGCCAGATACTCCAGACGACAAATCCCAAGAAACCCAACAAAAGCACGGCCGCGTCCAATCGTGAAATTTCGCCGTCCCAGAGCTGCCATGCCGCAAGGATGGTTACCCCGATCAGGAGTGGGAATTCTTTGCGCAATACCTGTGAATGAATGGCAATCGGACTGATGATGGCAGTCAACCCCAAAATCAACCCGATATTGCTAATATTTGAGCCATAAGCGTTGCCAAGTGCCAGCCCTGGTGACCCTTGGAGGGCAGTCTGTGTAGATACCACCATCTCGGGAGCCGATGTGCCGAAGCCGACAATCAACATGCCAATCAACAGTGGCGGCATACCCAAATACCGCGCTGTGGCCGCTGCCCCATCAATGAAACGATTGGCACTCCACATCAATAGTCCAATCCCACCAATCAAACTCAGTATGGCTAGTGTCATATGCATTAGTCCTTTGTCGTCGGTAACGATGCCGGAATCATGTGCAACATGCGTTGCGGGAATGGAATCGTCAGCCCAGCTGCCTCAATCGATTCTTTGACCTGTTTGTTGAGATCCCAGTAGGTTTGCCAATATTCACTTGTCAGTGCCCATCCACGAAGCTGTATGGTCACAGCACTATCACCGAGTGCCGTCACCATTACCTGTGGTGCGGGATCATCCAAAAATCGTGTCTCGTTGGTGGCAATTTCGTGCAAGACGGCAAGCCCTTTGTCAATCGAATCGTGGTAGGCAATCCCCACTGCAATGTTCATCATCCGCTTCCCGTTCCGGGAGTAGTTGGTAATACTATTGCCCCACAATAGGCCGTTTGGTGATGAAATATACAGGCCATCATAGGTGTGAATGATTGTCGTGAATAAGTTCACTTCTATCACTGTGCCCATTACCGATTCGTATTCAATGAAATCCCCCGCCTTGAACGGCCGCAACATGAGCAACATGAGCCCTGCTGCAATATTGCTCAACGTGTCTTTGAGCGCAAACCCAATTGCCAGCCCAGCTGCCCCTAATAATGCGATGATGCTGGTCGTATTCACTCCCCAAATATCGAGGATGATAATCGCCCCCACCGTGTATGTCGCATATGTGGCAATACTCATCAACATGGGCATCAATGTCGCATCGATTTTGTCGATTCGTGAATTCACCTGCGGTACAGTCCGCACCATCCAGCGTGCGAGGATGATGCTCATGACCAAGACCACGGCGCTCATGAGCATGTTGTAGCCCACATCCACAATACTATCGGTATACGACAAGACAAACGATATGACACGATCCATGGCATGATCCCCCTGCGATGAAATGGAGTATGCATCCAGTTGCCGCGTTGAAATACACACCTCCCGGAAGGTAAACCTTCCAGGAGGTGGGCAACTGGTGGAGATGGGGGGAGTCGAACCCCCGTCCAAAATAGAGGCACTGCAAGCATCTACGCGTGTAGTCCATTGTAGTGTTTAGCGAGTTGATAGGACAACGGACCAACCGTCAACTCGCGAGTCATCTAAAGCTTAGGCGAAATACGACGACCGCTTTCTCGCAGCAGCCCGGCATTTTCGTTCACTCACCCGGCCGGGCGAGGGGTGGTGAACGTGCTACCTAGAACTAGGCAGCAAACGCGGTCGTTCGTGCGAACGACGGAGCGCTGATGTTTTTGGCAGTTATGCCGGTGCCCCTTTAACGAGACTGGGCGGCTCGACGCGCAACTGTACAGGATTCTACCCTGTCAAAACCAAACATCCCCGTACCCACAAATCATACCACTGTGATACGCTCTCGTCAATGAAAAGGTTGCATAGGCACTGAATAGTTGTGCTATAGTTGGCATTTCCTGCGTACATGGCATGAAAGTAACACTATGACACATGAACTTGTATTTGCACAATCACTCCTAGATGCACTGCGGCAAGTCAACGGCATCGATGGCGTGGTGCTCGGTGGCTCACGAGCCCGTGGCCTGCATAGCCCCGATTCTGATGTTGATATCGGGATCTACTACGGGGCATCAGCGCCGCTTGATCTCGATGCCCTCAATCGGGTCGCACAACAATTCGATGACGCCCACGCAACATCTCTCGTTGCCGCCCCTGGTGGCTGGGGACCGTGGGTCAATGGTGGTGCCTGGATGACCATTGCCGGCATCCACGTCGATTTCATCTTGCGTGATACTCTGCGTGTGGCCACAGTCATCACTGATTGCGAAAACGGCCATGTCAGTGCTCACTATCAACCCGGTCATCCTCACGCCTACATCAATGCCATGTATATGGGCGAGCTGGCAGTCAGTCAACTCTGGTGGGATGCTCATGGTGTGCTGTCCCCACTCAAAGCACGAGCCATGCACTACCCCGTAGCTCTCCAGCAGGCCATCTTTGCAGTCTTCGGTTTTGAAATGACCTTCTCGCTCGACTTGGCTATTAAGACGAGTCAGCGTCACGATGACTACTACGTCATGGCACACATCGTGCGGTCAATGAGCTGCCTCAATCAGGTGCTGTTTGCGGTGAATCGTCAGTACTGCATCAACGAAAAACGTGCGGTGGCCATCATCGACACCATGCCAATGACGCCACCGCAGTATGCTCAGCGTATTACCCAGATTTTTGCTCAAGCCACGCAATCACCACATCAGGCGTGCGCACTCCTCGGCAATCTTATCGCCGAAGCCCAATCCCTCATGCACGCTGTGCGTGAATCTTGACGGCGTGCCGTGCAAATGAATCCAAGATTGCCTGCCAGCCAGCTTGTTGAAATTCCGGTGGGTGTGTCGATTCTGGCTCGAAGTGCGATGTAATCTGCACGCCGTCTGATGCGTCAGCGAAATCCACGGTCACACGACGGTCATCATCGAGCGTGTATGCGAGGTGTTGCTGTGGCGTGACCGCCGTGTACGTGCCACAAAAGTCAAACTGCATGCTACCGTCTTTGGCTGCCATAGTCGATGAAAAACGTCCGCCGACCTGTACATCGTTGTGAGCTGCGGTGGTGTGCCAGTCGTCGGAAGCCGCATTCCATTGGCAGATGTGAGCCGGGTCTGTCCAGAGTTCCCAGGCGAGTTCTCGCGATACTTGGATGTGTGCTTGGATGGTCAACATGGTCTGTTCCCTTCGATTAATCCCAGCGCCCGTAGCGCTGGCCGATTGCCGTGATTTCAGCAGGAGTGGCCGTGCCAGTGGTCCCCAGTTTGCGGATGGTCACTCCGGCCACCAGCATCGCAATTTCGGCGGCTTCGGCCAGTGTGGCGCCACTCGCCACGCTGACGGCCATGGCCGCCATCACACTGTCGCCGGCGCCCACAATGTCAATCGTGGTGTCGACCGGCAGTGCTGGGATGTGTGTATGTGTCGGGTCGGTGACCAGCACGCCGTCGCCACCCAGGGTAATCACCACTGGGCGTCCAGTAATGGTTTGGAGCCGGCGGCCATAGTCAGCACTACGGGCGCTGTTGGCGTCGGTTTGTAGTGCTTGGGCTGCTTCGTGCAGGTTGGGTTTGATAATCACATTCCGGAACTGATCGATACGTTGCCGTGAATCGGCAAACATCGGCAGCGTCGGGTATTGCTCGGCAATGGCGTGAATCGCCGCATGCACGGGTTCACCAATGACCCCACAGTTGGCTTCAGGCATCTGATCGGCCAAGATGATGCCGTCCACCGTATCAGCAATGCTCACGAGCTGACTCGCAATTGTTGCGTGGATATTTGCCGGCAACGCGTCACGACTGCGGATGTCAAGGCGTTCGAGTTCTACAAGTTCACCGTCGGTGCGTCGGACCGTGGGTTTGGTGTAGGTCGGTGTGACGCGTCCAGGCGTAACACACAACAGACTGTCGTCTGCGCCAACCCGGTGCAGTTCTTGTCTGAGCATGTAGCCGTCTCCATCATCACCGACTGCCCCCATGCAGATAACCTGCGCCCCCAGTGCCCGCAAATTATTCACCACCGTGCCGGCTGCACCCGGCGCACAGCTCTGATGGGTCACCTGATGTGCCACCCGCCCCGTTTCCACGGATATTTCGGCACGAGCCTCGTCAATCCACAAGTAGCGATCCAAGAAAAAATCACCGCATACCACAATTCGTTGTTTGCTAAACTGTTCAGCTAGCTCTGCAAAACGCGCTAATCGCATTTTTCACCTCCATCATGGGTCTGTGTGAGTTGACGCCACATGTTGGGAATCGTGATGCGATGGTCGCCACAGATGTACACGCTTTCGCCACCATCACGTACTGTGCGTACCAAGATGGTCTTGAATGGGCGATAGTAGTAGG
>VFQT010004008.1_pt1 | contig 12793 bp, 10 predicted proteins | sample 3512381 | NCBI WGS metagenome assembly VFQT01 (sample SAMN10412376, study PRJNA504923) | tailings metagenome | isolation source: Relicate 2 Philex TSF3 active mining site | place: Philippines: Tuba, Benguet | collected 2017-08-29 | reverse complement strand
GCGGTGACCAGAGGAGAGGAAATTTAGAAATTTGGGGAGATGATGGATTCAGGGAGAGTAATTCATAAATCAGTGATGCTCGATCGCTGTATAACTTTACTCTCGCCAGCTTTTGCCAACAAAGAATCATCAATTTATCTCGATGCGACCCTTGGATTAGGTGGACATGCTGAATCACTTTTAATTAAATTTCCAAATTTAACGCTGGTTGGTTTAGATAGAGATAAAGATGCGATCACATTGGCAAGTGCGAGATTAGCTCAATATAAAGAGCGGATTCACATCTTTCACGCTACTTACGACAAATTATCTGATGTACTTGATCAACTTAAGATCTCCGAAGTTGATGGAATTCTTTTTGACCTCGGTCTTTCTTCATTGCAAATTGATGACAGTGCACGAGGATTCTCGTATTCGAATCCCGCCGAACTTGATATGCGGATGGATCAAAGTTCTGGCAAGAATGCCGCGGATATTCTCGCCAACTACTCAAAGGAAGAATTAGAGCAAGTTATAAGAGAGTTTGGCGAAGAGAGATTTGCCCGTCGAATTGCAACAAATATCGTTAAAGAGCGAAGCAAGGGAAGAATTTCAACTACTACTCAACTTGCTGAGATTGTTAAAGAGAGCATCCCGGCCCCGGCACGTAGAGTCGGCGGGAATCCTGCGAAGCGAACTTTTCAAGCGCTGCGCATTGAGGTTAATCAAGAACTTTCGATACTTGAGCGAGCAATTCCACAAGCGCTATCAAGATTGAAAGTCGGCGGCCGAATGGTTGTAATGTCATTTCAATCTCTAGAAGATCGAATCGTAAAGCGAGCCTTTTCCGAAGTTTGTAAATCTAAATCACCAATAAATCTTCCAATAGAACTAGAGAGCCATAAAGCGAAATTTGCTCTTCTTTTTAATGGCAGCGAAAAAGCTACAGCTGAAGAAATATCTGAGAATTCCCGTGCACAATCCGTCCGACTACGTGCGATAGAGCGGGTGGCGGCTTAATGGCGCTATTCGCTCTCGCACCGGCGGTAGAAAAATCCCGGAAGGCCGTAATTGATAAATCGACACGCGCAGTTTTAAAAGTTGTACCAGAACTTCGCCCAGTGGCAGGAGAGCGCGCTTCGGATCGAGTTTTCTACGGAATCATCGGAGCAATTTTAGTTTTAGGTCTTTTAGGTTTACTTGGAATTAATGTGCTGCTCGGAAATGATGCGGTGAGAATTCGAGAACTCAAGCTCGAGGCAATCGCGATAAATGAAGAACGGGAAGAAGCACTTAGAGAAGTAGCGCGACTTTCAAGTCCTGAAATTCTCTCCAGCAGAGCTGTAGCGCTCGGGATGATTCAAAGTTCAAAGCCTAGATTTCTAGATATTTCCGAAATGCAAAGACCCCAGGCTGGCGGTCGTTAATGACTCATCAAAAATTAATTGAGCAACGAATTCGATACTTAGTTGCAATTGCTCTGGTCTTCTTACTTCTATTTGCGGTGCGGTTAATAGATGTGCAAGCCGTTAATGCCTCCGGAATTGCCAATCGGGCAGAAAATGAGTTGACAAAGAAATCCACAATTCTTGCGCCCAGAGGGGCCATAACTGATATCAACGGGATTGAATTTGCAAGAAGCGTTAGCTCTTATCGAATCCTTATAGATCAGGCGATTATTCAGTACCCGAAAGAATTGGCAGAATTAGCAGCTCCCATACTAAAAATGGATGCGAAATATCTAGAATCAAAATTGATTGGCGATCGCAGGTATGTTGTCATTGTTCAGAGTGCTCGTCCAGAAATCTGGCGAAAACTCGAAAGTGCAGTAGATACTTATAACGAGGAAATTCGGCAGACTAAAAATGGTTACACAAAACAATTGGCCGGTTTCTTCGCAGAACGAATATATTCTCGCGAATATCCTGAAGGCGAACTAGCTGCTGCGGTGATTGGGTTTGTGAATCAAGCAGGAGTTGGGGCAGCGGGCCTTGAGTATTCGATGAATTCCAAATTAGCGGGCGTAAATGGTGTCTACACATATTCAAATGCCGGCGGAACAATAATTCCAGGCACACAGAAGATAACAACAGAGGAGCGAAGAGGGAACACGATTCGATTGACAATCGATCGTGATGTTCAGTGGATTGCTCAAAGGTCCATTGCAAAAGCTGTTAGTAAAGCTCGGGCGCTTTCTGGAACTGTAATTGTTATGAATCCATCTAATGGCCAAATTCTTGCCCACGCGACATACCCATCATTTACACCAGGTAAAACAAGTGGCGTAAATCCTTATCATTGGAAGAATCCTTCAGTTCAGGAAATTTATGATCCAGGATCTACTGGAAAAGTAATCACATTCGCAGCCGCTATGGAAGAAGGAAAGATAAATCCTGAAACCGTAATAACTATTCCATACAAATTACGAAGGTATGACAAAGTATTTAAAGATCACGATCCCCATCCAGTCTTAAATTTGACTGTGACTGGAGCTCTTGCGCAGTCGAGCAATATCGCAGCTATAAAAGTCGGAGAAATGATCTCGCATTCTAAATTGCACGACTATCTGGTTAAGTTCGGAATTGGAGAGAAGACGGGATCTGGATTACCCGGTGAAGAGCCAGGAAAACTTTTGGATGTTTCAGATTGGTCGGGAACCACTGCGCCCACCGTCGCTATTGGTCAGGGTTATTCGGTCACCGCAATGCAAGCAACATCCGTATTTGCAACTATTGCAAATGATGGAGTAAGAGTTGCGCCGACTTTAATTGCAGGTGTTAGTGATGCTGCTGGAAGATTCACACCTAATGATCAAAGTAAGGGAAGTAGAATAATTAGCAAAACGACTGCAGAAAGAATTAGATTAATGCTGGAGAGCGTTGTCACTTCTTCAGGAACTGCGCCGGAAGCTGCCATCGCGGGATATAGAGTCGCTGGAAAAACTGGTACGGCGAGAAGAGTCGATGACTCTTGTGGCTGTTACGATGGCTACACATCATCATTTATCGGCTTCGCACCTGCGGATAAGCCAAGCTACGTAATAAGCGTAACCATTCAAGATCCAAAAGGTATTTATTACGGCGGTTATCTTGGCGGTCCAGTTTTTAAAGAGGTAATGAGTTTTGTGCTTCAGAATCAACACGTGCCACCTACCGGCAAACCCGCTGACAGGTATGCCCTCGATGAGCGAAGTTTGAAAAAGAAACTTGCAGCAATTCAGAGTGCAAATGGAAAGAGTCAAGGTCAATGATTCGACCATTGGATTATCCGCAAAGAGAATTGCAAGAGATTGCAAAATATTTGAAGTTGGAATCTAATGAGAAGACTCATATCGGTGGAATCTGTAGTGATTCTCGATTGGTGGAAACTGGCGATCTATTTCTAGCTATGCCTGGTGAAACTGCTCATGGCATAGCTTTTCTCGATACTGCGCTGGAGCGTGGTGCGAGGGCGATATTGACCGATTCTGAAGGTGCATCACACGCCTCCCGCGTTGCACCTTCGGTACCCCTATTGGTCAATTCGAATCCACGCTCCTTGTGCGCAGATTTATCTGATTGGTTTTACAGTCACCCAAGTTCAAAACTTAAACTTTTTGGTATTACCGGGACTAATGGAAAGACAACAACTTCATATTTACTACACCAGATCTGGAATTCATCAAATTTCGCGGCGGGCCTGATTGGAACTGTAGCGATTTTGGCAGGTAATAAAAGCTGGAAAGCCGATCGCACAACTCCAATGAGCGATGAACTGCAGCGAATTCTGGCAAGAATGGTCGAGGAAAAGATTGCTAATGTTGCAATGGAAGTTAGTAGCCATGCGTTGGTTCAAGATAGAGTAAAAAAGGTTAGATTTGAAGCGGTTGGATTTACCAACTTAACTCAGGATCATCTTGATTATCACAAAACCATGGAAAACTATTTTCAGGCCAAAAAACTTCTGTTTTCAGAGGAATATGCAGATACTGCCTACATAAATGTTGATAATGATTTTGGAAAACGCCTAATCTCTGAAATAAGTATTGAAGCAAGAGCACTCTCAATCTCCGATAAATTAGATTGGCATTTCGGAAGCTTCCAGCGTAGCGGTGGCGGTTATGAAGTTAAGATTTTGAGCAAAGAGGGAAATTCAATCTCCGGAAAGATTTCGCTTTTGGGAAGACATAATCTTGAAAATCTACTTATGGCAGTAGCCATGGCCTCTGCGAGCGGAATTTCAGATGAAATAATCTCTGATTCTCTTGAAAAATTAACCGGTGCGCCAGGCAGGCTAGAGCTGATCATCCAAGAGCCTTTTCTGGCATTTGTTGATTACGCCCATACTCCAGATGCAGTTTCGAAAATCCTCGAATCAATAAAAGATTTAGAGCCAGCGCGGATTATTGGAGTGCTTGGTTGCGGTGGCGATAGAGATAAAGGCAAGCGACCGCTCATGGGCCAAGCACTTAACCGTGGCTGCGATTTACCAATATTTACTAGCGATAATCCAAGAAGCGAAAGTCCTGAAGAAATTCTTAAGGATATGACTGGTGGGATTGAGCTAAAGGAAAGTGCAGAGATCATTCCAGATCGCAGGGAAGCGATCATGAAAGCGGTCTCTTTGGCTAAGCCTGGCGATCTATTAATTGTTCTCGGTAAGGGCCATGAGTTAGGGCAAGAGATTTCCGGAGTAAAGATGCCCTTTAGCGATCGAGAAGAGCTTCTTAAGGCGGTGGCGACAAAGTGATTCCGATGCTTGCCACAGAGATTGCCAAAGTGATGGGTGGAAAATTTATTGGCGAAACCGACTTCGAGGTTTCGGGAGATTTCCAATTTGATTCAAGAGTAATCCAAAAGGGTCAAGTTTTCGTTGCGCTTAACGGAGAACATCTAGACGGTCACGATTTTGTAAAAGATGCTTTCGCCAAGAGCGCTATATTGGCAATTGTAAATAAATCGGTTGATGGACCTCATATTTTAGTTTCAAACGTTTTGAAATCAGTATCGGATTTAGCAACTGCAATTAGAGTTAATTTGAAGAATCTGAAAGTAATCGGAATTACTGGATCGCAAGGAAAAACTACAACTAAAGATATGCTTCACACTGTCTTAGCAAGCGCGGGCGAAACTATTGCTCCGATAGGCTCATATAACAACGATATTGGTGTTCCAATAACGTTACTTCGGTGCAACTCCCAAACAAAGTTTTGTATCTTAGAAATGGGAGCACGACATAAGGGTGATATTGCAAAGTTGGCAGCAATCGGAGTACCTGATGTCGGTATTGTTTTGAAAGTTGGAGTAGCACACCTTGGTGAATTCGGGAGTCGAGAAAAAATTGCAGAGACTAAAGGCGAGTTAATTCGGGGCTTGCCAGAAGGCGCGATTGCAATTCTTGGAGACTTTGATGAATTCACACCTAATATGGCAGATGGTTTAAACCTCAAAAAACTTTTATTCGGACTTTCTAATCGTGATGATCTTCGAGCAGCTGACATTGAAATAAAGGGCGGATTCGCAAGTTTTGATTTGGTAACCCCGGAAAGTAGAGAGCGCGTCGAATTGCAAGTTTTGGGGGAGCATCAAATACCAAATGCCCTTGCCGCAGCAGGCGCTGCTTTTGCACTCGGTATTTCCACGGCAAATATCGCGACTGCACTTTCTTCACATAAAAATATAAGTCGATGGCGAATGGATCTTCGAAGCGTGGCGGAAGTTACCGTCATCAATGATGCATACAACGCGAATCCTGAAAGTATGAAGGCAGCGCTGAAAACTTTATCGCTACTTACTCAAGAGAGTGGTGGCATCTCCTGGGCATTTTTGGGGAAGATGCACGAACTAGGAGAAGAAGAGGCTGCAATGCATAGAGAGGTAGCAGTCGCGGCAGAAGAGCTAGGTATCGATCATCTTGTTGCAATAGGCGAGCAGAACTATCTGGATCCAACTAGTTCAGGAAAAACTTCAAGACATTTTGTGCCTGATGCGAATTCTGCAGAGAAATACTTCAGAGAAATAGAATCTGGCGATGCAGTACTTATCAAAGCTTCCAGAGCAGAGAATTTAGATAAGTTAGCTGAAGTTCTGTATTCCAATTTGAGCTCGAGAGTGGAAAAGGAGTAAACGCGTGAGAGGTATTTTGATATCCGGACTTACGGCATTTCTACTTAGCTTCTTCTTGACTCCTCTATTTATAAAGTTTCTATCGAAACGTGGTTACGGACAGCAGATTAGAGATGATGGTCCAAAGAGTCATCATGTAAAACACGGAACTCCTACAATGGGAGGCGTAGTATTAATATTTGCCACAATTATTGGGTATCTGGTCTCACATTTAATTACGGAAGTTCCGGTCACAGTTTCAGCAATCCTTGTTCTGGGATTGATTGTTGGGCTAGGTTTAATTGGCTTCTTGGATGATTGGCTAAAGGTTTTCAAACAAAGATCATTAGGGCTTCGAGCTAGAGAGAAAATTCTTGGTCAATCATTGGTCGCAGGCATATTCGGATACCTTGCGACCAGATTTCCTGACGAGATTGGAAATACTCCAAAATCCCTATACCTATCCACGGTGAGAGATACGAGCATAAAGCTCGGATTAGTTCTCGTAATTATTTGGGCTATTTTGATGGTAGTTGGCACCAGCAACGGCGTAAATCTAACTGATGGATTAGATGGATTAGCGACCGGCGCTGCAATTATGTCATTCCTCGCATTTGTCTTGATAGGTGTTTGGAAATTCGGTCAACGTTGTGAGATTGCAGTAAATAATTGCTACAACGCTCGCGATCCATTGGATATGGCGGTATTGGCCGCATCATTGGCTGGTGCTTGTGCTGGCTTCTTATGGTGGAATGCGTCACCGGCACGTATTTTCATGGGCGACACCGGTTCGCTTGCGCTGGGTGGCGCGCTAGCAGGACTTGCAATGACATTGCGAACTGAATTATTACTTATACCAATTGGTGGACTCTTTGTACTAATAACTCTTTCAGTAATTATTCAAACCACGTATTTCAAGATTTCCGGAGGTAAACGAGTCTTTCGAATGGCACCTTTGCAACATCACTTTGAATTACTTGGCTGGGGAGAAGTAACGATTGTAATTCGATTCTGGATTATCGCGGGTCTCTCCGTGGCTGCTGCTTTAGGGCTCTTCTACGCTCAGTGGGTAGTTGCATAGCATGAGTTTCTTGGCTGACTTAAACGATAAGGAAATCCTTATCTTTGGCGCCGGCGTAACAGGCAAAAGCACCGAAGAGTTCTTGCGAAAACAGGGTTGCATACTCACTATCGTGGATGAAAAGGGTATTGGTGGCGCTATTCGGAATTTTGAAAATCTATCTTTATCAAAGTTTTACCTTGCGATAGTTTCGCCAGGTTGGCGGTTAGATCACCAGCTAATTCAAGAAGCTCGCTCTGCGGGCATTGAAATGCTCTCGGAAATTGATCTTGCTTGGCGGATAAAATGCGAAGTTAACCCAAAGCAAATTTGGTATGCGGTTACGGGAACTAATGGCAAGACGACAACCGTTCAGATGGCTGAAGAAATATTCAAAAAGGGTGGAGTGCCTACTCGAGCCTGCGGAAATGTCGGCGATACCGTCATTGAGTTTGCGGGTGATTCTTCGCTCGCCACGCTTATCTTGGAACTTTCGTCATTTCAATTGAGTTGGAGCAATGAGGCGCAATTTGAGGCTGGCGCCATTTTGAATATTGCAGAAGATCATATTGATTGGCATGGATCATTTCAGAATTACCTGGATGCAAAATTACGCCTTGCGAAAATGTCAAGACGAATGATCGTTAATGGTGATGATGTGAATCTTGGCAAGGCGCGAGAATCTGCTGCAGCTTCATATTTCTACACTTTACAAACTCCTAGAAACGGAGAAATCGGTCTAGTAGAAAATCTAATAGTTGATCGCGCTTTTACGACGGGTGATGCAGAAGTTCTATTTGAACTTAACGATATTTCACCAGCTGTTCCTCATAATGTGGCAAATGCAATGGCGGCAGCGGGTCTAGCTCGGATAGCTGGAATTTCAGTCGCCTCGATTAGAGAGGCGCTGCAAGGTTTCAGACTCGATAATCACAGGCTGCAGTTAATTCTTGATTACCAGGGAATTAAATGGATTGATGATTCCAAAGCCACTAACCCTCATGCGGCAGAAGCTGCGCTGAGATCTCAATTGAGCTCTATTTGGATTGCAGGCGGACTGGCTAAAGATGCACAAATGGACCAACTAATTCAGAGCACGGCAAGTCGAATCAAATTTGCGATTTTGATTGGAACTGATGCAGGAATTATTGCTAGTGCTCTTTCTAAGTTTGCACCACATGTAGGTATTCACCTGATCTCAGATAAGCAATCAAGCGCAGAACTGATGGATGAAGTTGTAAGGATTGCGGAGATTCATGCGACGAGTGGCGACACAGTTCTTTTGGCACCTGCATGCGCCTCAATGGACCAATTTGAGAATTATGCCGATAGAGGAAATAAGTTTGCAGACTCAGTTAGGCGGATCATAAATGCTAAACCGTAAAACATTATTTGCCAGTCCAGCATCTGCTTACTACTTAATACTCGGCTCTATATCAATCCTCTCAGCTCTGGGTCTAGTAATGGTCCTAAGTGCAAGTTCAGTACAAGCCCTGACTGAGTCAGGAAACTCATTTGCAGTAGTTTTCCGGCAAGCAATTTTCCTAGGCATTTCAATATTTCTAGCTTGGCTTGCAGTAAATTTAAAGGAGAGACTCTGGCTCTTGCAAGCTCGCTTCGCTCTAGTGATATCAATTTTCTTTCTAGTACTTCCACAGATTCCAGGAGTCGGAAAGGAAGTTGGAGGAAATAGAAACTGGATTGAATTTGGTAGTTTTTCAATTCAACCAAGTGAGTTTGCAAAATTTGGCCTAATAATGTGGTGCGCGTTGATGCTCAAACGAAATGATCTGCAGATTGAAAGAACTGGTATCAATAATCCGGTACCAAAATTATTACCAGGAATCTTGCTGGTCATGGGTTTTATTTTGATTGGACGAGATCTTGGTACTGCAACAGTTGTTGCTGGAATTGTCTGCGGCATCCTCTTTATCTCAGGAATTAATATGCGTCATTTGGCCACTCTGCTTGGCTTAGTTGCAATTGGCGCGATTGCGTTAATTGCAACAAATCAGACTCGACTTAGTAGATTTGCGGCATTCTCAGATCCATTCTCTGAAGAGAATTTTAAGAGCGCAGGTTGGCAGCAGGCACATAGTTTGATGGGATTGGCTTCAGGTGGAATTTTTGGTTCTGGACTTGGCTCTGGAAAACAAAAATGGGGAAATTTGCCGGCAGCGCATACTGACTTTATCTTCTCTGTAATTGGTGAAGAACTTGGCTTACTTGGAGCTCTGGTAGTTCTATTTCTCTTTGCGATTCTAATCTTGGCAATTTTCAGAGTTGCGATCCGTGCTGAAAATTCATTCGATAGATATGTAATTGCAGGCATAGGTTCTTGGATAACGATTCAGGTCTTAATGAACGTTGGAAGCGTAATAAGCATTCTTCCCGTAGTTGGAGTTACCTTGCCATTCATTTCCTATGGTGGATCATCTTTGATAGCAACCTTTGTTGCCATTGGTTACGTTTTAGGCGTCTTGAAGCGCGATCCGGAAATCGCCAGAGAGATAGCTGAACGCAAGCGCGTAAAGATTGCTAGAGGATATTCTCTGTGAAGCAAAAAGTGATTTTCGCTGGCGGTGGAACTGCGGGACATATTGAGCCTGCCTTGGCAGTTGCTGATGCTTTGGGAGCTAAAGATCCGGAAATATCTTGTGAGTTCATTGGCACTAATAGCAAGTTAGAGCAAACCCTAATTCCTAGTCGAGGCTACGTATTAAAAGTTATCCCCAAAGTTGCTATGCCGCGTCGCGTATCAAAAGAGTTCCTTACCTTTCCTGTAAACCTAATCAAAGCTATCTTTGCCGCATCTAAAATTTGCAAAGGTGCATCTGCACTAGTTGGGTTTGGCGGTTACGTTAGCGCTGCAAGTTACATAGCAGCCAGAATTACTTCCGTTCCAATAATTATTCATGAGGCGAATGCAAAACCTGGATGGGCAAATCGCTTAGGAAGGAAATTTGCGGTAGCCACCGCAGTAAATTTTCCATCGCTTCTGAGTATCTGGCCATCTGCAATTTTGAGTGGCATGCCAATCAGAAATGAAATTTCCAAAGTTGGCAATCTTGATCAGAAAGTTCGAAGAGAGTTACGTTCTAAATTTCTTAACGAACTTGGCTTAAACCCAGATCTTCCATTGGTTGCTGTATTTGGGGGCTCTCAAGGATCAAGGTCGCTAAATCAAGCAGTTGCTGAGTTTCTACAGAGCGAGAGTTCCAATCGGGTTCAAATAATTCATGCTCTAGGTATGGCGAATGTTCTGCCAGAAGTGAGAGAGAACTATCGCCCCATGTCGTATTTTCACGATATGGCGAGTATCTACCTAGCTGCAGATCTACTTCTCACTCGTAGCGGTGCGGTTACTTGTGCTGAGATTCAAAGTACCAATTCGAGTGCGATTCTGGTTCCCTTGCCACACGGCAATGGGGAGCAGTTTCTAAATGCGCATGAACTTGAAGTTGAAGGATTTGCCATAGTAGTGAATGAAGCAGAGCTCAAGGAAAATTGGTTGGAACGAAATCTATCTTCCCAGCTTGAAAAAGCGAGAAGCAGTAGCAACGCGAGAAATACACTGCACCAAAATGCGGCAGATCAAATTGCCAATCTGGTGTTGAAGTCGATGAGAGTTGCGGACTAGGTCATGACTCTACGAGATATTTCAGAACTTAGGACACACTTCGTCGGAATTGGCGGTTCCGGCATGAGCGGTATCGCGAAAGTCATTGCTGCTCGAGGTGGCTTCGTATCAGGAAGTGATATTCATGAATCGGTCGCGCTAGATGGACTGCGCGCACAAGGAATAAAAATCTATGTAGGGCATAACGCCGAAAATATTAAAGATGCAGATTTGATTGTCAGATCTAGTGCAATTCCAGATTCAAACCCAGAGATAGTCTCCGCTCGATCAAATGGAATAAGAATTCTCGGCAGGGCAGAGGCGCTTGCAGAATTATTAATCGGTCGGCGCTCTGTGGCAGTAGCCGGTACTCATGGAAAAACGACTACCACATCCATGTTAACCGTGGCCTTACAACGAAGTGGATTAGATCCATCATTTGCGATAGGAGCATCCATTAAGAATTCTGGAACAAACGCGCATCACGGCTCGGGAGATATTTTTGTTGTAGAAGCTGACGAATCTGATGGTTCCTTTACTTCATACAAACCCACTGGAGCCATAATCACTAATATTGAACTTGACCACGTTGATAACTTCAAAGACATTAATCAAATCGATCAATTATTCGAAGATTTCACCAATACAGTCTCAGAGTTCCTAGTTGTTTGTAGTGATGATCCTGGCGTTGGACGATTGATTAATCGAATCACAGAGAGTTCAGTAAAACTAATTACTTATGGAGCAACCGGCGACCCGGACTACCTAATTAATAGAGTAGTGCTCAATCCGAAGGGTTCGATAGCCCGAATAACAAGTAAAGGGCGAGTACTTGGTGAGTTAAGTTTGTTGGTGCCAGGAGCCCACAACCTGCTCAATGCAACGGCCGCATTGGCTGCAGCGATTGAGTTAGGCGCCCCGTATCAACGTGTTTTGGATGGGTTGAATTCATTCACCGGAGCGCGACGTCGATTTGAAATTAAGGGAACCGTGAACGGAGTTACTGTCGTCGATGACTACGGCCATCATCCAACTGAAATTAAGGCAACACTTGAGACGGCACGCCGCTATGTTGGAGCTGGTCGCCTACTCGTTGTTTATCAACCACATAGATTTTCGCGAACCCAGGCATTTCTTCCAGCTTTTGCAGAGGAATTAGCCAAAGCTGATCACACTTTCTTACTTGAAATATACCCAGCAGGAGAGGAGCCAATACCTGGTGTCACATCTGCTGCAATAGCCAAGCGAATGGCGAAAGAAAAAGTTACATACGAGCCATCGATGCCAGAGGTAATATCTAAAGTTGTCGCAGATGCAAAGAGTGGAGATCTCGTTGTGACTCTTGGAGCGGGCGATGTCAGTTCGCTGGCGCCGCTTATCTTGGAGAACTTACAGAATCAATGAAAAGAAAGAGAAGAAGATCTGCGATCGCATTCCTTTCAATAATGGTACTTGTAGGTACTTCGTATCTATTCGGTTGGTCAAATATTTTTCCAGTAAAAAAGATTTCCTATCTTGATAACGAAAACAAGATTGTAAATCAGCTCAAATTAGAAATCGCCAAAGCGCCAAGCGTTATCTCAATTGGCGAGCCATTAGCAAGAGTTGATAAAAGAGCCATCACCGCAAGGCTCAGAAATTTAGTATGGGTAGATTCCGTTGATATATCGAGAAATTTCTTGACCGGAGAAGTCAGAATAGATGTCAATCCCCGAGATGTGATTGCAGTCTTGGATAGAGCCAATTCAAATCAGATGGGTTTCTTGGACAGCAATTTAGAGCTCTTCTACTTAGATTCGGATCAAGTCAATGACGCAGAGGCAGCTGGCCAGGTCGATTGGAGTAGCCTGCCCAAATTGACCTTGGGAATCTCATCTGCAGAACTCCGTTCTGGTGTGGCCCAAATTCTTCGCGAATTGGCAAATTTCAAAGGTACCGTCCTGGAAATAACGGCAACAAATGCTGATCAGTATCAAAGCAAAGTCGTAATCGCTGGAAGAGAGTTGGATGTTTACTGGGGCGATGTCAAAGAGTTTCCGCTAAAACTTGAGG
>VFQT010004007.1_pt1 | contig 12794 bp, 8 predicted proteins | sample 3512381 | NCBI WGS metagenome assembly VFQT01 (sample SAMN10412376, study PRJNA504923) | tailings metagenome | isolation source: Relicate 2 Philex TSF3 active mining site | place: Philippines: Tuba, Benguet | collected 2017-08-29 | reverse complement strand
AAAAATTGTTCATCACCCAGATTATCCTTTGAAAGCTCCAGACTATTATGTTTTAACTCCTAATGGAAGATTTGAAATTAATAAAAGAATTTGTCTTACTAACAGTTCTTTTTATCAAAAGGAATGGGCTCCTGCCGCATGGAATCTTGTTACAATGCTTGAAGGATTAATATCAATTTGGCATTCTCAAAATAAAGAAGATCTAAGTGGTCATGCTCACATATCTAATACACCTATATCTACTCTCAAAAGTATGGCACTTGAATCTGTTAACTATAATATGACACATTTGGCTGATATTTATACAAAATTTCCAAAAGTTATTTCAGGTTATGATCCATATGCTAATGAATCTAAAGAAGCAACACCTAATTAAATAAAGTAGACATACATGTGTAATAAAGTAAATTATTAAGAAAATATAAAAAAATTGATTTAAATAATAATTAATTAATTTGTTTGAATATTTTAATGTCAAATCCAAATAAATTATCTTCTGAACAAGTACTACCAGTTACAAAGATTAATGAAGAATCAAATCATAATATGTTTAAGGAAAATAAACAATCAGTTATAGACATAAATCCATTCAATCAATGTTTTTATGGTTGTAAACTTGATAAATACACACTTAAATGGTCTTGTAAAAATTTTAGTTCTGTTAAAGAAGCTGATAAATATGCACTCGCTAACAGAGATTCAAGTATTGCAACTCGTTTAATTCCAGTATATTGTATTGAAACTAATTTACCAAATTTTTATAAAAAATACAAATTATTTATGCGAGCTAATTTCCATGTTAATATTGATAGTTCTTAATTAATAAGATATATAGTTATATTTTCAAATAATCTTAAAATAAATAATGAGAATTAAAAACTAATCAATTATAATTTACATATTTCTAAAATAAATAAACCTTAAAGATTCAAATCTTAGAGAATATAAATTCTATAAATTTAAGTAAATGATTTAAGGAAAATTTATCATTAATTAATATTATTTAGATGATTAATAAAAATATCTCTTGGGTTGAGAAATATCGACCTAGTAATTTAGATGAAGTTAGTGCACAAACTAATGTAGTTAAATCATTAAAAGCATCATTACAAACCAAAAACATTCCTCATCTTATTTTTTTTGGTCCATCTGGTTGTGGTAAAACATCAACTATATTAGCATTATCAAAAGAATTATTTGGTAGCGAAAACTATTCTGATCGTATTATTGAATTAAATGCTTCAGATGAACGAGGTATTAATGTTATTAGAGAAAAAATTAAAACATATGCTAAACAATCTGTTAAAAATATAAAAGATGCTCCACCATGGAAAATTATTATTTTAGATGAAGCTGATACAATGACATCTGATTCACAATTTGCATTAAGAAGAATAATGGAACAATATTCAAAAATAACTCGTTTTTGTATTATTTGTAACTATCATAATAAAATAATTGATCCAATTATATCGCGATGTTCTTTATTTAGATTTAAGCCAATTGAATCTGATGAAATAGTTAAAAAACTTCAATATATTTGTGTTAAAGAGACTTTTAAATGTTCAGATAAATTATTGGAAAAAATTGTTGGAATTTGTCGTGGTGATTTACGAAAAGCCATCAATTTACTTCAGAAATGTTATAATTCATTTGGTGATAAAGTTAATGAAGAATTATTAGATGAAATATCAGGTATAATTCCTTCAGCTAAATTTAATAAATTAATGGAAAATATATTTAAAAAAGATACTAAAATGGTTGATCAAATAGTTAATGACTTATTTTTAGAAGGATATTCAATGGTAAATCAAGTAATTACTTTTCATAATTATATTATTGACAGTAATTTAACAAGTAAACAAAAATCTAATATATTAAGTAAATTAGCAGATATTGATCAAAATTTAATTAAAGGATGTGATGAATATATTCAGTTTATGAAATTGGCTTATCATATAATGATAACAATTTAAACTAGTAATTTTTTAGTATTTAATTTAATTGAGTATTTTTAATTTCAGATAACAAATTACAAATACTATCAATTAATTGTTTTTTCTTAGTTGGGTTAATATTATCTACAGTATCTTCAAGTTTTTCTTGATATTTGGTTTCGTTTGGGTCTGTTAAAATCATTTTCATAAATTCTTCATCACTAGAATTATCATATTCATTATTCCAAGTATCTTGTATAAGATTTCTTTTATTATATGAAAGTAAATTAAGATTACGAACTAATTCTCCCATAATTTTATTATTAAAACTACTATCTCTAATTTTTTTAAGATTATATATATTATCTTCAATTTGTTTTCTTTTAATTAAATTAAATTTACTTTTAAATTTATCATATAATATTTCATGATTTTGAATACTTTTACAAATAACTTCTTCAAAGAAATATTTTTTACGTTCTTTATTTATTGTGTTAGTTTCAGCATTATAAAAAGATAAATAGGAACTTTCTAATGCTGTTGAACAAAAGGAATGGTTTTCTGGTTTTGCTTCATTAAAATTTATTAATTCAATTAATTTGATAACGCTTGAAATTTCATTATCAAATATTGTACTTACTTCATTATAACTTATTGTATTTAAGTCTTCAGTACCAGTTTTATATATGAACTGTTTATTATTTATATTTTGATTATGACCATTAATTAAATTACCACTAATCTTATTAATAATTTTAGTTGTTGATTTTTGATTTTTATTTATTTTACTTAATTGATCTATTTTATTTTCTAACATTATAAATTTTTCTTGAATTTCATCAATTTTATTTTTATTTTCACAACTCTGTTCGTGTCTCCACCTACTTTGGGTATGTTTAAAAATCTTTTTACAATATTTACAAGAAAGTTTATTAATTATATTATTGTTAAATGAATGCTGATTATTAGCTGATATATTGCTGATGGTATGCTGATAAATGCTGATTTTTGAATTATGATATTTTTTATTGTGTATCCATAGACTTTGATATGATGAGTATTGTTTATTACATATTACACATATATGAACCATAAAACTTTTATTAGTTATATATATAACTTAGAATTTATATCCTTATATATTTTTAAAAAGTTATATAAGTTATATAACTTACACGCACGCCCTGTCCCAAACTTTTAATAATTTCTTAAATTATTATTACATCATACTAATATAAAGACATTTTGATATGAATATATTAATATGGAAACACAGAATTTATCAAATAAGGATGATTTTTTACCATGGTTTGAAAAATATCGGCCTAAAACTATTGATGATATTATTAGTCATGCACAAAATATTGAAACTATTAAAAAGTTATTAATAGGCGGATCTCTACCACATTTGCTTTTTCATGGTTCTTCTGGTACAGGTAAAACATCAACAATCATGGCATTAGCAAAAGAAATTTATGGTAATAATATTAGATTAATGGTTATGAAATTAGATGCATCTGATGATCGCGGTATTAATTCAGTAAGAGAAGATATTAAAGGATTTGCAGAAAAATCTAATATGTTTCAAAAAGGAGTTAGATTAATCATTTTAGATGAAGCTGATTCAATGACATTTGATGCTCAATTTGCTTTAAGAAGAATTATAGAAAAATATTCTGCTACTATTAGATTTTGTCTTATATGTAATTATGAAAATAAAATTATTCCTGCTATTAGATCCAGATGTGCTAACTTTAGATTTTCAAATATTGATATTAAACATATTTGTTTTAAATTAAATCAAATTGCTAAAGCTGAAAATTTAAAATACGAACCAAATGTAATCGAAACTATTGCAACTTTAGCTAAAGGTGATTTAAGAAAAGCTATTAATTTGATTCAATCAATATCAATGCAAACTAACTTTATTACTAATCAATTATGTTGGGAAACTGCTGGTATTCCTTCAAATGAAGAAATAACACAAATTTTAAATACATTATATAGTAATCAGATTAATTTTGATCATGCTAACAAGTTAGTTGCTAATTTAATTAAGTCTCAAGGTTATTCTTTATCGATTGTTTTAAAAGAGTTAATTATTGAAATTATAAATAATGAAACACTATTAAAAAATATTCCTCAAATAATATCAGACTTGTCAGATTTAGAGAATATGGTAACAAAGTCTACATTTGGAGATATTTATATTACTAGTTTAGTTGCTATATTTAAAGCATCATAAAAATGAATTATACTAATAGTATAAAAAAATTGAATTTTTATAAGCCTAAAAGTTGTAGCTATACAAAACTTGTAATGTCGTCTATCAAGGTTAACACAACTAACAATACCACTACCGCTACCCCTCTGCAGCGCTGTTTTGCAGCATCAGCTCAGAGTTCAGCTCAAGAGAATCTGAAGAATGGATCCACATGGAATGGTGACGTCAACTTCTCTTCTCTTGGTCCTGCTTGGGAAGCCAAGATGCTGGCACTTGACCAGAAGATGGTTACACCAGATTCTTGTCTCAAGAACGCAACGCTTGACCCATCCACTCTCAATCTCTTGAATTCACTGTTTGACGATCTTGTTGACACAGTTCATAGCAAGAGTGACAAGGAGCGAGCTCAGGCTTACGGACTTTTGTTCCGCTACCTGTTCTATGTGCGCGCACTTCGAAACCCAAGCAACAAGGGTGAATCAATTCCAAGCAAGAGATCCCGTCTCCTGTTTTACCACCTTTTCGCTCGTCTCTACGAGATCTTCCCCGAGACCTGCAAGGATCTTATTTCCTTGATGCCTGAGTTCGGGTACTTTGGCGATCTCGACAACATCATCATGAAGATGAATCATTGTCTAGATGTTGGTGATGCAGCTCTGCAGGTTTATCGAAATTATCTCAACGATGATTGCATGATCATTTGGGGCAAGCCCCTCAAGGAGGTGACTTGTGAGGAAGCCAGTGCTCTCAACCAGAAGCTCAAGAAGATGACATCTGCAGAGGTTCGTCAGTTTGTCAGCGACAAGTGTCACACTCCAGTCGCCAAGTTCCTCAAGGGTGATGACAATGCATGCATCAGTCTCGCTGCCAAGTGGTTCACGCGTGAAGGCAAGAAGAACTCAGAGCATCGTGACAAGTTCCTGTGTTCTCTCTACTTCAATGACGAGAAGCCACAACTCAAGAGCATGAATTATGCCCACATGCGTTTCCGCAATATTATCTCGGCTCTCACTCAGTGCATTCAAGTTGGCGAGACCATGATGTGTGAGCAGAATCCTGATCATCGCAGATGGGCTGACATTCCTCTGCAATTTGCTCCTGCAGCATTCATGACCAAGTACCGCAAGGCTCTTGCGAATGAGAAGTTGAAGGAGACTGTCGCTGAGTGTGAGAATGAAGTTGGCAATCGTTTCCCTGAGAATGCTGATCGTGTTCAGTGTCGCAAGAACTTGATGGACCTTCTGCTTGATGGCAAGCTGAAGGGTGCTGCACAAGACATTGATCGTCTGAGCAAGATCATCTTTGACAAGATCACGCGAACACAATATGGCATCAAGAATCTCTCTCCAGTCGAGCGTCAGGTGATTGCCGCTCAGTGGAAGGATTTGGTCACCAAGTTGAAGGAAGATGTCAACACAGCACTTGAGGCAACTCGTGCTGAGGCAATCAAGTCAGGCACAAATTGGCTTGATCCCCGCAATGTGATTCCAGTGGTTGATACTTCTGGATCCATGGTGATGGCCAATGTTGCTGATAAGGCTATTGGTCTTGGTGTTCTGGCTTCCCACCTCAGCACTATGCCAGGTTGTCTCATCAGCTTTTCAGATAAGCCTGAGGTTTTCAGTTTGGATATGAGTGACAAGGCAGATGTGTTTGACCACTTCGCGACCATTGCAAATGGTCCTATGGGTTATTCTACCAACATTGATGGCACCTATGATGTTCTTTTGAAGATGATGAAGAACTCTGATGTGAAGGACACAGACTTTGCCCTGCTGTTCCTGACTGATGGTCAGTTTGACTCCCTTGTCAAGTTTTCAGATGACCTAGCAAATCCCGGTCATTTCTGGAATACAGCATGTGATAGCATCTCAACAGCATCTGATCGCTTCTCCAAGACTTTCCTGGATCGTCTGGAGACACGTTTCAAGGAGTGTGGCTACAATCTGCCTCGCACCATTTTCTGGAATCTCAACTGTGCCAGTCCTGGTTTTCCAGCAACTTCGATCTCTCGTGGTGTTCAGCTGGTGAGTGGCTACTCCCAGTCTCTGATGCTCCAGGTCTTCACAGGAGACTACAAGTACGAGCTTCAGGCTGATGGAACCTACAAGGTCAATGTGTCTCCTTGGGAGTCATTCCTCGCAAGTCTGCTCCATCCAGGATATGATCAGGTCACCAAGATGGTTGCATCGAGAGGTGAGGGGTGCTTGAAGCACCTAGTTCCTGCCAACTCTACGTTGGTTGTTTGATAAAGCTCGAAACCAAACAAAAATGAGCTCTAAAACAAAAAATACAAAAACAAATATAATTATTAATTTTATTAATTATGTTTGTTTAAGAATTGTCATCAGACTTGGTTTTTTTAATGATTTTGCTAATTTCTGGTGATTGTGGTTGATTTTTAGTTATATTTTTATTTGTTATTTTTTTATTTTTAGTGGGTTTTTGTTTGGATTTAGTTTTAACTTTTGTAGTATTCAAAGTATCTATTTTTTCATTAGTTCGAGTATCAGGTTGAATATTAGGATTTAAAATAATATTTTTAGGTTCTTTAAATAAATTAGTATGATTAGTTTTTATAAGACTTGTTGAAAAATTATCAGTATCAAAAAAATTAACATTACGTTGTTGTACATATTTGTTAAAATCATCATTGGTAATAATCTTTTCAGTTATTTTGGTATTTAAAAATGAGTTTTCCTGTATTATTTGTTTATTATTATTTTTTACAACTAAACCATACCAATAAATACCATCTGCTAATCTTTTCTTTTGAAGACCTAATTCAGTTAAAATAGTGGGTAATTGTCTTTTAATATAATTAACATAAGATTCAGATACTTTAATTTCAGAACTTATAGTATTCCAAATATTAGTAAATTTAATACAGTTAGATGGATTAGTATTAATGGTAAAACATTTTTTGATAAGATCTTTAATTTCATCAATTGATAATTTACTATCAATTATTTTAACATTAAGTAAACGATTTAGATAAGATTTAGCATCTTCATAATTAACAAAAATATCTTTATTTAATTTTTTAATAATTTCTAATTTTTCATTATCTAGTCCAACGCTAGTTATTAAACTTATTTCAGGGAATAAATTATTAATTTTTTTATTATGAAAAATAAAATCATAAGATTGACCAATAATAAATATATTATTAAATTGATTGTTAAAATAAATATTAAATATTTCATTAGTGGTATTGAGTAAATTATCATCAAAATTATCAATTTTCATAAAGTTATCAGAATGTTTATCATAACCAATAACCTGATATATTTCATTAAAAGTAATATAATGACCATATGCTTCAAAACTGTTATCTTTATTAAATTGGCCAAGTAATGGCTTTTTAATAATTTTATCATCATTAGCATCTATATTATCAGGAAATATATTATTATAACCAATTTTGAATGGGTCACTTTTAATATTTTCATCATTAATTTTATTAATTGTTTGTTTAAATATATCATTAATTTTACTATTAGAATATTTATTAAAGTAATTTATAACATCATCCCATTGTTTTAACATAGTTTGTAATTCTTCAGGAGTGATTTCATTTGTTTTTAAAAATGAATTTGATTGAGATATTAAATTAATTAGTGCAGGTGTTGAAGTTTTAAGTTCAAAGATTTCAATGGATGATTCAGAATAATAAGTTCGAATAACTTTTTCTAATTGTTGTTTTTCTAAAAAACTATCTATAATAAGTTTATAATCTTCCTCAATTTTAATTAAATAATGTCCGTTTGTTATTTTGTTTGACCCAATAGATTTGATATCTAAAATATCACCTATGGAAGAAGTTAGAACCATGTATGAGGTCATTCTTTAAGTGTATGTATATACATTACTATACATTTAAAGAACCAATTTTAAACGCATATAAAAGTAATTTAATCAAAGCTAAAAGATAAAAGATAAAAATTGAATTATTATTAGTTTATTATCTAAATATTACAATGGTAATGTCTACACTTTGTGAAGATCAATTAATTCAAATTTTTGAAGATACAGTGAACAAATGTGAAAAAGGGAAATTTAAAAAACTAGATGTTAAAGAATCAATTTATTATCAATTTATGAAAGGTTTTTATTTTCCAAAATCTTGTTTTGAAAAAATGGAAATTGAAGTAGTTAATGAAGATACACTAGTTGTTGCTGAAAAATATTCTGGACAAAATACTTGTATTTTAAATATGGCATCTAAATTTAAACCTGGAGGTGGTGTAAGAACTGGAAAAAAAGCTCAAGAAGAAGAACTTTTTAGAAGAACTAATTATTTCAAAACATTATCAAAAGAATTTTACGAAATAGCATATCCTGATATTATTTATAGTCCAAAAGTTTGGATTGTAAAAGATAAAAATTATCAAGATTTAGAAAAACCTTGGTCTAGTGCATTTATTGCAGCTCCCATGTTAAGAAGACCTCAATTAGATATCAAAGGTTATTATCAACCAAAAGATTTGGAAATGGCACAAAAAATTATTGAACATATTTTTGCAGTTGCCTTTGAAAATGATCATGAGATTTTAATATTAGGAGCTCTTGGTTGCGGTGCTTATCGTAATCCTCCTGAACAAGTCATTCCAATTTTTAACGAAATGTTAACAAAATATTATGGATGTTTTAAGAAAGTTATATTTGCAGTTTATAGTCAATCCGACACAAACTTTGATATGTTTAATACAGAAATAAAAAAGATTCATTAAAATTGATTAAATTTTGATATTTAACAATTATATTAATTTATTATAAATATAATTTTTTCAAAAAAATTGAATAAGAGTATTATTATAAATAAGAACCATAATATAATGTCCTTAGATATGAATACTTTTATTAAAGTTATCCATGGTTTAGTGACTAAACCAATTAATGGAAAAGTAATTAAATTATTAAAATATAATGAAGGTATTAATGATGTAATACTTCATTTTGATGTTGAATCATATCCAATTAAAGTCACAACAGATTTTAAAAAGTATTGTTTAGCTGAATCAGTTATTGACAATCTTAATATTAATGACTTTAATATGGGAATTGTATTTAAAAATAAACAACCAAAAATAATTTTAGAAGAAATTTCTAAATTACTTGATAATGAAATTAAACAAACAAAAGTAAAATTTACAGATCCTTTTCATATCTTTAAAAAATTTGATGAATTTACAAAAGTTGAAATTAATTATTCAAAACTTGAAAAAGAATTTAACAATTTTATGAGTGATGAAACTAAATTAGCAACAATTAAAGATAAAATTCCAAAGGAATTACTTCTTAGTCCAAAACAAATTCAACAATTGATTATGAATGAAATGAGAAAAGTAAATAGTAATAAAAAATATTTGCATTACGTATTACCGGATCCATCAAATCCCTACATAATAATTGTGCGAATAAAGTTTAATCCAGATACCCAAGTAGGTAAGATTTTCAGTCAAATTGAGAAAGATTTTGGTTATGATTATATGGAAATGAAATTGAATCTTGATCCAAAAACTCATCCATTTATTCCTCCAAAACTTGAATATATTAAGCCTAAAATTAAATTTTCTCTTTTACTAGGTCTTATGAACTTGGATATTCTAAAATTAGAAAATTGGAATCCTACAATTACTCTCGATTATTTGATTAGTAATTTGGGAACTCAACTTGAAAATATAATATTGGATTATGTGATTTCAGACGCTTCTACTAATTCAAATCCAAGTATATCATTTAATGATCTTGAATATGAACTTATCAAACTAGCTTCAATTACTAAAGAAAATATTTTAGAAAAAATAAATATCAAGATTGCTACACCAAAAATACATAATCAAAGTTCAAGTTCTAGTCAATATTGGAAATCTGGTACTGGTTATGGTACGGATGGATCTAAAATATGGGATATTCAAGCATATATTAAAGAACAAGAGCTTCAAAAAGATGAATTAGCTAAAAGTTTGAAAAAAATTGATAAGCTAATAGATGATTCTAATATTGATACAATTAATGAATCATTTTTGATAAACTATATTATAAATCAAATTCGAGGTCTTAATATTCTTGAATTAGAAAAGAACTGTAACTTGTTTAAACAGATTTTTAATATTCTAGCTAGTCTTATTTGTAAAGTACAACCACAACATATAACTAATGCTATTAGTACAGAACTTAAGAATTTGTATGACGAAATTGATATAGTGTTCAAATCATCTAAAGAATCACTAAATAATGAATTTCTTCTTCAGGTATATTGTTTATCTGAATTATATCTTTCCAAATATCAAGAACCAGTACAAAAAATTGTGATTGCATCTGATCTTAAAGAACAATATTGTCAAATTATGAAACCATTACAATTTGGTTCATATGAAATACCATCTTATCATCGATTTAATAAAGATAAATCTACATTGCCTAATAAAAAAGCTTTAGTTAGAATTTTATCAGAATTTTCTACTTTTAAGACAGGTCTACCACTTAATTGGGAATCAAGTATTTGGGTAAGAGTACCTAAAGATAACATTCATTTGTTCAGTTTCCTAATTTCTGGACCTAAAGATACACCTTATGAAAATGGTCTTTTTGAATTCCATGCATGTTTCCCACAAAATTATCCTGATATATATCCTCAAGTACTACTTCATACAACTGGTAATAATACAGTTAGATTTAATCCAAATTTGTATGATTCTGGTAAAGTATGTTTAAGTCTACTTGGAACATGGCAAGGTAATGGAGGTGAAACATGGAATAAGTCAACATCTACGTTTCTTCAAGTTATGGTTTCAATTCAATCGCTAATTTTAATTGAACAACCATACTTTAATGAACCTGGATGGGAACGTGAAATAAATTCAGAAATAGGAAAAAAAAAGTCAAATGACTATAATGAAAAACGACATCCACACACTATTAAATTGGCTATGATTGATATGATTAAAAATCCTCCAAAGGGTTTTGAAGATGTAGTGAAAAATCATTTTAGAATGAAAAAAGATGAAATTATTAATCGTACTCTAATTTGGGATCAAAATGCAACTAACAATAAAAATCTCATTCAGACTAATCGTGCAGAATTGATCAAAATATTGGAAACTCTTTAAACTTTTTAACATTAAAAACACAGATTCTTATAAATAATTTTTAAGAGGTTTCTTACATATTTATCAGGTCTTTCACAAGCACCCTTAAATACATTTTCTTGATTACTTTATTAATATTATGTTTTATCTCATTGTAAGTTTTTGTAATTTAGTTTTAATTCTATAGTTTTTTGTTAAGAGATAAAAATAGTTGTAGTGACTAAAAGAATTTATACCTTAAATTGGTTAAATAAATTACTATTATTTTAAAAAGTGAATAAAACTAGTTAATCAGTTATTTTTACTGACTTGATTGTTAAAAGGTGTAAAATAGATAACTAAAATTATTTTATTTTCTAATATTATTTAATATTAAATTATTTATGGATTTAGTAAATTGGGATTTAAGATTAAAAGGAACAAATGAATTTTATCCAAAATTAAATAATAAAACTTACTTTATTTTAAAAGTTGATAATGAAGAAAAACAAAATGTAATGGCCAAAATTTTTATAAAATTTATTGAAAATCAAAATAAAAATATTAATCAAAATCATATCATTGGTATTGATTTTGAATTTAATAAAGTGAGAAAAACTGAACGCGATGTAGCATTAATGCAAATAAATATTGAAAATGATTCTGATCTAGCATATATATTTATTTTATATCCTCCAGAATTAACTCCAACAAACAATGAAATATTAATTAAATTAATAACTCATAAACAAATTTATAAAATATTACATGGTGCAGAATCTCTTGATATCCCATATGTATTTGACCAATTATTAATACAAAAAGATTTAATAGAAGGTTTTTGTTCTAATTTTTATGATACAAGATTTTTATGTGAATATTATCATATTGAAAAAAATATTCAAGGAAGATGTTCAATTTATTATTTGTTACTAGAACAAGAAATTATAACTAAACAAAAGTTTGATGAACTTGAAAAAATCGAACAAAAAACAGGACCAATTTATTTAATAACTATTGATATCCATAAATTAAATTTTCATGTGTTAAGATATAGTTTATATGATGTAATATATTTACCTGAATTAATTAGAAAATTTCTTAATATGAGTTGGGCATATACAAATTTAGTTCCAGAAGTTACTTGTATGATAAATAAATATAAAAGAGATTCAACAAATACTTTTAATGAATTAGAAAAACAAATAAATTCAATGAATTTATATTTTATTTATGAGGAAAATTTTCATATATCATTAAATGAGATTTGGGAAATATACACCGTAACTATTGAGGATAAATATTTAGTAAAGATTCAACGTATTCCATATTTTAAAAAATTTGTAGAAATGATGATGAAATTTATTATTTATCAAAATTTATCTAAATATTTAAAAGTATGGATAAATAAAAAGATTGTATTTACGAATATAAATTGGAATCAATGGTGGGATGAAATTAATAAATATTCTAGTCTGAAAAAATCATTAGAATATTACAATTTTTTAATAAAATCTGATATTGAACATAGAATTGGTATTATAACCCCCTTTAAATTAA
>VFQT010004005.1_pt1 | contig 12798 bp, 10 predicted proteins | sample 3512381 | NCBI WGS metagenome assembly VFQT01 (sample SAMN10412376, study PRJNA504923) | tailings metagenome | isolation source: Relicate 2 Philex TSF3 active mining site | place: Philippines: Tuba, Benguet | collected 2017-08-29 | reverse complement strand
GGAGACGCGGCCATCGCGAGGTTCAACTCGAGCGGCGCTCAGCAGTGGGTGCGCATTTTCGGCACTCCCGGTGATGACCACGCCAACAGCATTCAGCTTTACAACGGCCAGCTCCAGGTCGCGGGCTACACCCGTGGCAATATCGTCACCGGTACAAACGTGAGCCTTCACGGGGGCCTCGATTTCTACACCGCGACCTTCGCCCTCGACGGCACCGTGCCTGCGAACAATATTCGGCAATATGGATCGACCTTCGACGATTTCCCCGGTCGAAGTGCCATCTACAACGGCGTCTGGATCCTCTCGGGTCGCTCCACGGGCGACTGGACGGGCCGCTCGATCGACGCCTGCACCTACAAGGGTGTCGACGACCTCATCCTCGCCCGCTTCTGCCTCGCCGGGCCATGAATCCTCGTCCTCTAGTCGCTCGATAATCAAAAATCTTGATTCTAAAGAATCTCGTTTGGCGAGACGTTGGGGCAAGACCATGGCCACGAGGCGTTCGCGCTCCCTCAGAGGTTGATCGGTCGCCTATCGACGCCCTCGATCCTGAACGGATTTGGGTCTGATTTGCCTCCGGACCGCACCGGGTCCCGTCCTGTCAGACGGATGAAATCCCTTGCGACTCTCGGCTGGAACTGTCTAACGTGTCAGTGGCTTTTGCCTTCGCGCATCTCACCTTCACCGTCTCGAAGAGGTTGCCCATGCGTACCCTCGCTGCCGTCTCCACGCTGGTGCTCACCTGCAGCTGCGCTGATATCGGTGTCACGCCCGAATCTGCTGGGCTCGATATCGCGATTGCCCCCCTCACACTGCCTGGTATCTCCAAGGTCTGCTACGACCTCCGCGTGACCAATTCCGCCGATGGTGCGGGGGCGACCGTGTGGGCAAAAGGAAATCCCGCCCTTGATGGTGCCGCCGACGCGGGAAGCCTCTGTTCGACCCAATTCGGTAACGGCAGCGGTGGCGGTCTCACTTTCGTGGGAGCCTGTGATGCCTCCCCTGCGAGTCCGGGGGACAGTGGGCGCATGAACAGCGTCACCGTCTGGGTCGACAGCCTCTATGCGACGGGTGGCGCACAAATCGCCGAAACTGGCCCAGATGCCTGGCAAGACCCGTGCAAAGACGGCTGCATACTGAATGCGCTCTGCGAGGAGAATCGCGATACTCGTATCGAGTTCAATTTGACAATATTGCGCCAGGCCAATCAGGGTTTTTTTGATATTGGTGTCAATTTTCAGGACATCTTCTGCTCGGCCAAAGTCGACTGTACCCGCGACGGTGCACCGCTCGAACTGCTTCATCATCCCGTCAGCGGTCAGCGGAGACAGACCGCGGTCGTAGCCCTCGCCTGCACCTCGGGGCCTTCTTCCACGACCCAGCTGCTCCGCGACCCGCTGAAGATTCGTTGCGGAGCGGTGGAGACCCTCCTCGATCCCGCGCTCGGCAAGGGACTGATGTACGGAAGCGGAGCTCAACAGATCGTCGATCCAAACCCTGCGGACGCTATTTGGCAATATGCCATCTACGCCGGTACCGAGCAACTCCAGTGTGGCGCTAGCACTTGCGGAAAGAAATATTGGAATATCGCGATCGGATTCGAGCCGACGACTCGTGATTGCGTCCTGACCACCGCGGCGACAGCTCTCGAAGGAACCTCGTTCTCCACGCCTACCGCCACGACCTATCCCTATGTCGATATCAACGTTCGACTCACCTCTGACAGCGTGTCGCCGACCCTGCAATGCAGCACTCACCCCCTCAATGGCGCACCTTCCGGGGTGTCGACGACCTACACGAGTACGAGCAGCGTGAAGACCTTTGGGACCGCCTTCGACGGCACGGCCTTCTCGAAGCCCGTGTCGACGCAGGTCTCGAGCGGTCTCCTTGTCAATCTCGATGCGAGCCAGACATCATCTTATCCCGGAACGGGAAATTGTAGCCCGACATGCTACTGGTTCGATCTCACCGCCAATAGCTATCATGGCACTCTCCTCAACGGCACCTCCTTCTCGGCCGCAGGAGGAGGCAGTTTCGTCTTCGACGGTCAGGATAATTATGTCTCGCTGACGCGCCCGTCCCAGCTCGTCAACAACGGCTCACTCACACTCAGTCTTTGGGCGAGGTGGACGACGGTCGGAACCACCACCGATTCGATTCAGGCCCTTGTCGACAATAACCACTCTTGGCCCAGCGTATCAGGTTTCATCATCCAGGACCGGCCTGACCTCGGCAAGAAGCTGTCGGTAGCCGTGTATCCGGGTGTAGGAGACCTGACCTCGACCTCCCAGGTGGGGGATGGGACCTGGAAACAGATCACGGTCACCCATGATGGCAGTACGACCCGGCTTTATATCAACGGGCTGCTAGATGGTTCGGTGAGCTCCCCTGGTGTCGTCGTCCAGCCCGCAATCACCCTCGGGCGATGGCAAAGAGGTTCCCGTTTCCTCAACGGCAATATCGGCGCATTTCAGGTCTACGATCGAGCGCTCACGAGCGCCGAAGTCACACAGAACTTCAACGCCTCGCGCGCCCGATTCGGCCTTTGACAGCCTGGCCTGTTTGGCGCGGCTGATCTAGGGTGAACCCCTCAAGGCGCCCTGAGGTCAATCGTGAAAGCCCGCCGTCAAGGAACCGAAACCGAGCAGCCGCGCGAGAGGGACGAGGCTCTCACCGACCCCCAGGGACTCGACGACTTCGACGTCGGCCCACTCATCGTCGACCGCGCGGCCTTCGAACGCGAATCGACCCCACCCGAAACCCAGGAACGTCCCGAGCTCGCGCCCTGGTCGCCACCCATCCGCGACCTCGTCGAGCAGGCCCTCGCGCTCCTTCTAAAGGCCATCCCGACCCTCGAGGTCCGCTGGATCACCGGCTGGCGCGTCTACATGTTGAAGCTCACGGGTCCAAAGGCTCGCATGCTCGGCTACCTCGCGCCGCTCGTGGACCGCATTCGCCTCGCCGTCGAGCACGGCGGCCTCGTCGAGGACCCCGACCAGCTCTTCGAGCCGAGCACCTCGCGCTTTTACCATCGCGAGATGCGAACGACGCGTGACCTCGGGGTCCGCGGTCTCGAAGCCATCCTACGCGCCTCGGCTGAGGTCGACCTCCCGCGCCGCACCTCAGCTCGGGCGCGCTGACAGGCCATCATTTCGCCCATGTCGAACCTTGCCGTTTGGACTGGAAATCGGCGCGGTCGAGGGTTAGCTTCCGCCGCCCCGCGGACGCCATAAGGCTCCGCCGTACGCCGTACCAGGAGACCCACCCATGCTCGAACAACTCGACGCGCTGCTCGTAGAAGCCCTCGCCGCGATCGAAGGCACCTCCGATGAGACCGCCCTGCGCGATCTCGAGGTCCGCTACCTCGGCAAGAAGGGTCCCCTGACCGAGCTGATGAAGGGCATGCGCGACGTTCCGCCCGCCGACAAACCGAAGGTTGGCGCTCGCGTGAACGAGGTTCGCACTTCTGTGGAGCAGGCCATCGCGACCCGCCGTGACCGTCTCGACAGCGAGCGCATCGCGAAGCTCTGCGCCGACCCCGACTTCGACGCGAGCCTCCCGGTCTCCCCGCTGCTCGCCCCGAAGGTTGGCGCGCTCCACCCGCTCACCCGCGTCACCGCCCACATCGAGGACGTCTTCCGCTCGATGGGCTTCCTCCTCCTCGACTACCCCGAGGTCGAGACCGAGTTCCACAACTTCGACGCCCTTAACATCCCCGCGACCCACCCCGCCCGCGACATGCAGGACACCTTCTGGGTCGACACCCCCGAAGGCGCCCCGAAGATGCTGCTCCGCACCCACACCTCGACGGGTCAGGTGCGGACGATGAAGACCTTCAAGCCCCCGTTCCGCGCCATCTTCCCGGGCCGCGTCTTCCGCTACGAAGAGGTCGACGCCTCGCACGAGCACACCTTCCACCAGGTCGAAGGGCTCATGGTCGACCGCAAGGTGTCGGTCGCGAACCTCATCTACTCTATGAAGACGCTGCTCTCCGAAATCTTCGAGCGCGAAGTGACGATTCGCCTCCGCCCGGGCTTCTTCCCCTTCGTCGAGCCGGGCTTCGAGCTCGACATCCAGTGCCAGGTCTGCGGCGGCAAGGGCTGCTCGGTCTGTAAGCACTCGGGTTGGGTCGAACTTCTCCCCTGCGGCCTCGTCCACCCGAACGTGCTCCGCCACGGCGGCCTCGACCCCGACGAATGGCAGGGCTGGGCCTTTGGCCTCGGTCTCTCCCGCCTCGTCATGATGAAGTACCAGATCGAGGACATCCGCCACCTGCTCGGCGGCGACCTCCGCTTCATCCAGCAATTCCGCCAGGGCTGAGCCCCACCCCACGCACACGACCCACGGATCAAGGACACCCGACATGCGCGTCTCCTGCAACTGGCTCTCCCGACACGTCGACCTCTCCGGCATCGACCTCGACGCCCTCGCCCGTCGCTTCACCATGGCCGTCGCCGAGCTCGACGGCGTCGAGCGTGTGGGCTTCGGCCTCGATAACGTCGTCATCGGTCACGTCCTCGAGGTCGAGTCCCTCGAAGGCAAGAAGGTCCGCCTGACGAAGGTCGACTGCGGCCCCCACGGCGTCCGCCCGATCATCTGCGGCGCCGCCAATGTCGCGCCTGGCCAGCATGTCGCGGTGGCCCTCCCCGGACAGAAGCTCGGCGACATGGAGATCGCCATCGCCCACGTCGCGGGCATCGAGTCCCACGGCATGATCTGCTCGGAGAAGGAACTCGGGCTCTCCGACGAGCACGCGGGCATCCTCGTCCTCGAGGTCCCTGCCTCCGGCCTCGCTCTCGGCGCGCGCCTCGCCGACCAGTTCCCGGTCGAGGACACGATCCTCGTCATCGACAACAAGTCGCTCACCCATCGTCCCGATTGCTGGGGCCATCGCGGGATCGCCCGCGAGGTCGCAGCCCTCATCGAGCGCCCGTTGAGATCGCTCGCCGCCGACATCGCCTTCACCGACGCCCGCCCCATTTCGCTCGAAAATCAAGACATCGCGAGCTGCCCCCGCTACTCCGCGACCACCATGTCCGGGCTCTCGGTCTCGAAGTCCCCGATGTGGCTGAGGCTCCTGCTCTCGCGCGCGGGCATGCGCCCCATCAACAACCTCGTCGACGCGACCAACTTCGCGATGCTCGACCTCGGCAACCCGATGCACGCCTTTGATGCGCGTCAAATCGAGGGCGGCCGCATCGTCATCCGCCGCGCCACCGCAGGCGAGGCCTTCTCGACCCTCGACGGTCAGGTTCGCACCCTCGAAGCCTCCGACCTCGTCATCGCCGATGCAGGCCGCGCCGTCGCGCTCGCGGGCGTCATGGGCGGGCTCAACTCGGAGATCAAGGACGACACGACCGACCTCGTCCTCGAGGTCGCAAACTTCGACCCCGCTCGCGTCCGCACGACCGCGCAGCGCCTCGGTCTCCGCACCGAGTCTTCCGCCCGCTTCGAGAAATCCCTCGACCCCCAGCTCGTCGCTGATGCCGCGCGCTGCTTCCTCCGCCTCGTCCTCGACCTGTGTCCGAACGCGCGCGTGACCTCCGCCTTCATGGACACCCACGCCCCCTTCGCCGCGCCGACCGTCATCTCGCTGTCGGTCGCCTACGTCGAGCAGCGCCTCGGCTTCGCGCTCGGTCGTGACCGCATCGTGAACATCCTCCGCGGCCTCGACTTCGCGGTCTCAGGCGACGCTGACCTCCTCTCGGTCACCGTCCCGAGTTACCGCGCGACGAAGGACATCGGCATCGCCGACGACCTCGTCGAAGAGGTCGGCCGCGTCTTTGGCTACGACAATATCCCGCCCGCGGCCCCCATCGTCCCCGTCTCGCGCCCCGACCGCAACGCGAAAAAGAAGTTTGAGGCCCGCGTCCGCGACTACCTCGCGCAAGCCGTCGGCCTCGACGAGCTCCAGACCTACTCCTTCGATGACGATGCCTTCATGTCGCGCCTCGGGGTGACCCCGCCCGAGCGGATCCGGCTGAAGAACGCGATCTCATCCGACGAGCCCTGCATGCGGACGCACCTCGCGCCCCATCTTCTCAAAGCCCTCGAGAAGAACGCCCGCGGCTTCGATGAAGTCGGCCTCTTCGAGCTCGGCCGCGTCTTCCTCCCGCGCTACCCCGAGCTCCCCGAGCAGCCGACGACGCTCGGTGTGCTCTACGCCGCGACCTCGGGCGAGTCTTATTTCGCGCGTGCCAAGGCCATCGTCTTGGGGCTTTCCCGCGCCCTCGAGCGCCACGCCCCGCGTCTTATCCCGGGCGGCGTCACGCTCGGTTGGGCCCACCCCGTCCGTCAGGCTCGCCTCGTCATTGGCGAGACGACCGTCGGCTATGTCGCCGAGCTCCACCCCCAGGTCCTTCATCGCCTCGACCTCAAGCACACGGGCATGCTTTTCGAGCTCGACCTCGACGCCCTCCGCGCCTCGTCCGTGGCGCCCTCGGGCTATCGCGCATTGCCGAAGTTCCCCTCGGTCTTCCGCGACTTCGCGGTTCTCGTCCCGAAGTCACTCGCTGCAGGGACGGTCGGCGAGGCCATCGCGAAGGGCCACGCGCTCATCGCGGACGTCGGCTTCCAGAGCGCCTATGCCGGCCCGGGGATCCCCGAGGGGGAGAAGTCTCTCGCCTGGTCGGTGACGCTGCGCCACCCCGACCGCACCCTCACCGACGCCGAAATCCGCGCCGCCGAACAGCACATCTGGCAAGCCCTCGAGGCCGTCGGAGGCCGCCCCCGCGCCTGATATCTCGATTTCCGAAAGAGTCGAAAATCAAACTATCACCTTGATGTCTCAGCCGAGCTCACGTCGTGTCGACAGACTCTCGATGAGGATTCTCAAGTCGTCTGTCTGTGCGCGTGCGAGGAGGTCCGCAACGAGGGCACGCGTCGGGAGGCGATGTGCCAGGAAGCGAAAGTCCGATGGGGCTCGCGCGAGAGCGACGAGTCGCCGGCCGAGGGCCTCGTCGAGTGTCCGTGTGCCGAGGACCGCGAGTAGACGTTCGGCTGGGGCGATGCGAGCACGGGCCTCGGTCTCGTGGGCAAATCCAAATATTGCCTCCTCAGCAAGAAAACGACGCAGAATGTCGATATGTGGCGCGTCCTTTTCACGATTGACCGAGAGCTTGTTTCGCAGCAGGTCGCAGGGGTCTGCGATGAGGACCGTGGGGCCCCTCCCGAGAGCCATCTCGCGCGCAGATCTCATCGCGACGTCCGCGGGCGGCATGCCCGGCGTCGAAGTCAGAACGTTGATCTCGAGCCCACGCCAGCGCAACACGGCCACCGGAAGACTTCTCGCCTGCGGTCTCTGGATCTCGACACCAAGCAGGCCGCTCGCCTCGAGCAGAGCCTCGAGCCCAGGTTCTGACATGAAGAGATCGAGGTCCTGCGAAAAGACCGTCTCCCCGACGCGCCTCGCATAGACACCCACCGCGCACCCGCCGATGACGATACACGAGAGGCCGACGTCTGCGATTTTCTCGAAGAGTTCGACAAATACATCGAGCGTCGCCGTCTGGTCCACGGCAGGAGTCATGACTCCCACTCGACCCGCTTCCTCGGAAGTGGACGACAGAGCTCCCGAAAGGCCACGTACGAAGCCTGAACTTCATCGTCCGTCGCGTCTGCAGCCACCTTGGTCGGGTCGAACGCGTCCCAGGGGTTCGGGTAGGGCAGGGGGCGCCGAGCGAGGGCAGCGAGGCGATTCTCCTCGCGCTCGGCCATGGCACAGGCCTCTTGTTCCGGCGTCTTCATCATTGACATGTTTAGCGACGAACCCGAGGCAGGTCCAGCTGCGAACGGTCATACACCGTCTCAGAGAGGCTTTCCGGAACGTCACCGAGGCTGCCGACTCGTAAGAACGTGCTTGACGGCCTGTACGGGTAGTCTGTATCGCTTGGATGTGAAATACAAGTGGGATCGGACCAAAGCCGCTGCAAACCGCCGGAAGCATGGAATCGATTTCAAGGATGCGCTGCCAGCACTCGAGGATCCAAATCGGCTCGAAGGACTCGACGAAAGATAGGACTACGGCGAAGAGCGCTTGATTACAATCGGGTTGGCTTGGCACCAGGTTCTGTTCGTCGTCACCACCACCAGGGGCGTCGACACCTGTCGCCTCATTTCCGCGCGGAGGGCCACGCGTCATGAAGAAGACCGGTATTACGCAGGTGACCTTGAAGGCTAACGAGGACCGACCACGAGGCAAGACCGACTGGGCACGTGTGCGTGCGATGACGGATGATGAGGCCCTCGCCGCGGCAATCGCCGACCCTGACGCACAGCCTCTTGCGCCAAAGGAGCTCAGCAAACTGCGTCGCGTCTCCCGCGTCAAGGTGCTGCGACAGCGCCTTGGTATGACTCAAATGGAGTTTGCTGCAGCTTTTCGGTTGCCGCTCGGTACAGTTCGTGACTGGGAGCAGGGACGAAGCGTACCAGACGCCCCGGCCCGAGCGTTGCTCGAGGCCATCGAGAGAGAGCCAGATACCATGCGACGATTGCTCGGGCGCGTGGCCTGAATGGGGCTCAAGTCTACCGAGGTATGTTTTGGCATCTGTGTCTCGTCGCCAATCCCAGGCGCTCTGAATGGCCAGACAAATCCTGATGGCGAGCTTGACGCTCAATCACCGAACCTTGCCACATGATGTCGTGATTTTCAAAATAGTCGAAAATCAAACAAATGGTGTGCTGCCTTGATGTATCCCGGATGAAGACCCTCGCAGAACGCATCAACGCCCGCCCACCCCGACCTCCCGAAGCCTATTTCGCCTTGCGACAGCGGGCCTCGGACCGCGCCGTCTGGGCCCATTCGCTTTGCCTCGAAGGTGACCTCTACCAGGTGCCCCCACGCAATACGAGGGCCTCCGAACTCTCCCTCAAGCTCTTTGCCCGCCTCTCCGAAAAGCCCCTCACTGGCCCCCTCAAGGTCGACACGGACGAATATGGCAACACCTACAACTGGCATGACGATATCGTCTGGCTCAGCGACGACGGCGGGATCCTCATCGCCGAGGATTGTGTCGGTGGTATGCCTGGTGATGGAGTCGCGCTCGTCGCCCACGTCCTCCCCGATGTCCACCGCCGCATCCTCTTCGACCTCGGCACCGACTACATCCAGAACAGCGTGACCATCGTGCTGTCCGCCGACGACCCCTCGACCTGTGAGAGCCTCATCCCCATCGTCGACGAGGTCTTTCAGGCCGAGGGATTACCACCGCTCACCCCGAGCTCGCTGCCGCGGTACCTCCGACCTCAAGGAGCGTCCTGGAAATAGGCAAGGAGTTACCAATCGCTCTCCAACGGCGAAGTCTGATTCTAAAGCATCTGAGGCCATTCTGCTTCTTTGGAGATGTCGCTTTTGCAGACATTGATGGCGCATTTGCGGTCTTGACCTCAACTTTCGGTCGATCCATTTACTCAGTTGGGCAGTGATACTCAGGTTCGCCGCACCGGATTGGGTTTGCAAGGGTCTGAGACTAACAATGAGATTTTGCAGCAGAATGGGGCGATTTTGTTTCAGTCAACATACTCATGTTTCCTTCTGACATGTCTCTTCATGGTGTCATCATGCTCATCAGGGGGAGCGAGTGGCTCGGACCTCGGGTCGGCAGAGAGTGATAGTGCAGTCGCAGTGACGCACTCTGATACGTATATCGAATTCGACGACATCGAGCCGGACATCATCGAGGCCATCACACCGCGGGATGACGTCGACTCTGAGGCCAATGACTCTCACTCTGGACTTCCCGATGTGGGGCCGGTGACGACCTGTATCCAAGAGTCGGGCGGTTGTGAGGCCGATGCAGACTGCTGCGACGGTTTGGCCTGCAACTTGGATGGCCAGTGCTTCGAGCATTGCGAACCTGGTCAGTATGGATGCGGCCTCTGCATCCCAGATGGGGAGTATTGCGGAGATGACAAGTATGGCTGCTGCAACGCAGAATACTGCAACTATCTGACTGGGTATTGCGACGACAAGTCTGGGTGTACCGGGATCGAACAGCCCTGCACGAGCGATACGGAGTGCTGCATCGGTCGTTGTCATAACATCTACGGCGTCTGTGTCGACTTTGCATGTCTCGACGTGGAAGAGCCGTGTACCGACGACTCCGAATGCTGTAATGAGAAATGCGACGAGGCTCGCGGCGTCTGCGGCGATACGCTCGACTGCAGCGGGTATGAGGGTGAATGCACGAGCGATGGGGGCTGCTGCAGCCCTTATCTCTGCAACTCATATGGGACCTGCGGTTCCAGGCCACTCGGTTGGAGCTGCCAGTCAAGGCGTGACTGCGATGCGACAACGGGGACGCCGAACTCGGACATCACATGCCGAGACGGTATTTGTGCACCCACAGCGTGCACGCCAAACTATTTGTCCTGCTATCACGACTATGAATGCTGCTCCCTCAACTGCGACAGCAACCTCAACGAATGCAGGCCATGAAAAAATCGAACGCCCACGCGACTTGGCGTATAGAGAGCCAATTGAAAGGATGCCAATTACGATGTCTAAATTCAGTCGCTCCTGCTTTCTTGCACTGATTACAAGTGTTGTGGCCTGGGGCGGTATCGCGAGGGCTGAGAATCTCGTCGAACGTGTCCAGGAAGAGCTCGTCCTCGGGGACGGGACCAGTTATACGGCGCCGACCTATCTTGTCATTCTCTACCGGGGTGGCCCTGGAGAAACCTGGGCTGTGGCCGATTATGGATGGCAACCTGGCAAGCGAGGCACGCACGCACCGCTTAACAAATTGCGTGATGGAAAGCCGTTTACAGCGTCGACGTGCTATGATGACCCCGAGCTACAATCAGCCACTCCTGTCCCCGAAGGCGTCGAAACGGTCAGTGTAGAAGTTCCTCGTTGGTGCAAAGGCTACAAGCGAGAATTTTTTGGTTCCCTTGGAACCTACGGGGACGTCGCGACTTATTTAGGAGGGGAGATTCCACAATGGCCCGAAAACCTTCCCTTACATGGGTCGAAAAATCCCGTCCTCGCGCTGAGGGAGCTTCAGTCGATTGGCGTTGCGGCATGTGACCGGCGCCTTTACGGCCCACGGCAACGGCGCGTGGCCAACTGGTTGCAGCAGTGGCTCAATACCTACCGCGTATCGCTGGCAGAAACCCAGTCACTTCTGGCGGATCTCGTAGCCCGCCCGGATTTCGGGCAGAAGGATCTGTGCCGATCGAACGAACCATTTGCATCGACCCTCCTCTGTTCCGCACTCGACTGGGGGTCCGAACCCCCAGAATTTTCGCAGATGGGCCTTCCCGCGGTTTATCATGTCCCATTGCCGCAGGTTCCATTCTTTCAGGACTGGCTTGAACAGGGCGGCCCGACTTCAGTTCTGGAGAAACTCGCCTTCATCGACCGCCTCGGGGACATTTCGCACGACAACGACTTCGCAGCGGGGCTCGGCACCCTTGAGGCTTCGACGATAGACTTTGACGCCTTCAAGGCGATGTTCGACGTCAAGTCGCCTCTCGAAAGTTGGGTTGTCGAGCGCGCTATCCCGATTTTGCGGACAGCCCTGCTGGCTCCGTTTCGTGCGATTGGGGTCGAAGCGGTCGCAGCGAGGAAAACGGAATATGACAAGCTCACGGAGGGAGCCTCCGAGCTGTTCGACGTCCTGATTCCTCTCTATGTCGCCTCGCATCGCCTCGAGGACTTTGGGCTCCCAGCGGATGCGAAGGAACATCCAGCCAGGCTCGAGGCTAGTCGTATTGCAGCTGCCGAGTGTGGCCCACGGCTGGACGCCTTGCTGACGAAGGCTCTTGAGGGGCGTGACCTGTCCGCCACTGTGGCGATGAAGATGCTTGTCGCAGAGCCCGTCATCGAGATGCTTCTTCAGGGCATTTCGAGATGTGAGAGTAGTCGCTTTCAGCCTCTCGCGGTTCGCGAGCACGAACTTGATGGCCCCTACGCCCGTCCTCCATGGGTGACGGGTTGGAGAGCCTATGTCACACGTCTCTGGAGTTTCTCTGGCCTCGACCTTGCCAGCATCTTCGGATTGCTGAGTCCTTCCGACCCAAAATCGACTTGTGCCCGAAAGGGTCAGATCGATTCCGACTGTGTAGATTTCCCGGGGCCGGCCTCTGAGCTGCTTGCATCGAAGGTGACAAAAACCGAAGATGGGATATCAGTCGAATGGGCTTCGAATTTCTGGATGGAAGACATCGAGGAATGCACTGAGACGAAGCAGGTCGACCGTATCAGGCCCGATGGCACGGTGCAGTATCGCCAGAAGTGCTGGGTCGCGAGGAGAGAGAAACGCGTTAATGACTACGAGCCTGTGGTTTTCGCGGCACATCTCGAGTCGGTCCTGAAGCCCGGCCAAGTCCTTCGATATCTTCCCCAGCGTGGTCGCGCCGCCGTCCTTGCGGCAGCCTACAAGGACTTGAAGACAGCCTCCACGGGTGTTCCGCCAATTGTCGTCCTGGACACGATTCAGCCCAGCCCGTTCAAGCCCGGAAAATAGTGGGCTGTCTGTCGGGTGCCTTCAGGAGATGGGCTCGGTGTGGTTGATGTAGTTAGGTATTGTGCCTCTGCCCACGCACCGAATGTGACAGGGCCGAAAGCGGGATTTGGAAATCGAAGTGTCGGATGGAAAGACGCTTCAGCGCGAGTCAGAGGTCCTCCTGTTCGAGGTCGGCTCTGGCAAGACCAGCGGCCTCGACCGGCTCGATCCCAGAGGCGGTGTTGACGGGTGCCGTCGGCCCCGACGTCGCTGTTCGTCGTCGCCATTCGGTCGGACTTTCGCCTGTGACCTTCTTGAACCAAGTGGAGAAATGTTGCGGGGCCGAGAAGCC
>VFQT010004004.1_pt1 | contig 12802 bp, 15 predicted proteins | sample 3512381 | NCBI WGS metagenome assembly VFQT01 (sample SAMN10412376, study PRJNA504923) | tailings metagenome | isolation source: Relicate 2 Philex TSF3 active mining site | place: Philippines: Tuba, Benguet | collected 2017-08-29 | reverse complement strand
GTCGGACGAGGAGTCGTACATCGTCCATCGTGGAGCGTCATGCTTCGTGATCCTGAACGCTTTTCCCTATTCGCCAGGCCACATGCTCGTCCTTCCATACCGCGAGGTGGGGGAGCTCGAACTGTTGACCGACGAGGAGCGCGAAGAAATTTGGCTGTTGGTGAAAGACGCGGTCCGCGTCCTGAAGGCGGAGTATTCGCCGCAGGGCGTGAACGTGGGCATCAACATGGGGGCCTCTGCCGGTGGCAGTGTCTCGCAGCACCTGCACGTGCACGTGTTGCCGCGTTGGGGAGGCGACACCAATTTCATGGTCACCGTCGCCAACACCAAGATCCTTCCCGAGTCACTCCAGGTGAGCGCCGAACGACTGCGGGCACGTTTCGTAGAGATGGTGGGTAAATAGTCATGTCAGATGAGATTCGTGACCAACTTCCCGATGATCTGAACGTTTCGGAGTTCGTCGGTCCGTACCAGTTTCCGGACAACAGCAGGCGGAGATTCCCCGCGTTGTTGTACCTGTTGATCGCGGCCGGATGTCTGGTGGCGTGGTTCGTGCTCGGTCGTTCGCAAGCAGACAACGCGGGTTACGTCAACGATGGCTTTCTCTTCGTCGCGGTGTTGCTCGCAGTGTTTGCGTCGTTCCTTCTCTCGTCTTCGTGGAGACTCACCGTCAAGGAAACCGATGCGTTGGTGCTTGCTTCGCAGGCCGTCGGGTTTGCCGTCGGGCATGCCTCTGCTCAACAGGTGTGGCGCGGATGGCGGAGCCGACCGACATGGCGAGTGCTGTGCTATAGCGCCGAAGAGCCACCGCTGAAGAGAGGTCTCGTGTTGATCGATGCAGTCGATGGCACGCAAGTTGAATGTCTGGTGGAAGACAACCCCGAGGTTTGATCATCGGTAGGATCTGACCGTGTTCGACGGTCGATTTCGAAACCACGTAGAGCGCGCGATTCGGCCGATCGGCATTCGATTGGGTAAGACTCGCTTGACACCCGACCACTTCACGATCGTGGGCTTGTTGATGGCGTGTGCGTCGGCCGTGGCCATCGGCGCCGGTGAATTGCAGCTGGGGTTCGTGCTACTCGTCTTGTCGGCATTGCCGGACTTGCTCGATGGCGCACTGGCCAAGGCCTCCAACCTGGCCAGCCAACGCGGTGCATTCTTCGACTCGGTGATCGATCGGGTGAGCGATGCGGTGGTGCTCGGCGGGGTTGCCTGGCATTTCGCGGTCACCAACGATCCACGAACCGCCATCATCCCGTTCGCGGTGATGGGGCTCTCGCTCCTCATCTCGTATGAGAGAGCCAAAGCAGAGTCCCTCGGTTTGCAGGCCAAGGGTGGGCTGATGGAGCGAGCCGAGCGGATCGTCGTGTTGTGCGTGGGGCTGCTGTTCGGCTCGGTCCTGTTGTGGGTGATGTGGGCGATGCTCGTGCTCACGGCGTACACGGCGGTTCAGCGTTTCATCAAAGTGTGGAAGCAGGCCGCAGTCGCGCCAGTGACGGCGGAGAAGATCGCCACCCGCAGGTCGCGTCGCGCATCTCGGCGAGCCAAGCGCGACGACTATCGCGCACGCTTCAATCGCCGTCGTCGACCGCTCTGACGCGCATGCCGCGCGTTCGGTCGACGTACTTGGCATATCGCAGCGGGCTCGCACTCACTCGTTGGATGTCGCCACGCGGGGCGCAAGTGGTTGCATGGCTGGCGGGAACTACGGCGGCTGCAGTCGGTGGGGCGCGCCGCGAGATGTACGAACGACATCTTCGACGTATTCGACCCGACGATTCTGATCGAGAGATTCGTCGCGCCTCACGGCGAGCATTTCATGCTTATGCGCGGTACTACGTGGAGTCGTTCAGACTGCCCCGATTGTCGCGTCGGCGAGTGGAGCGTGGATTCTCGGTGGAAGGTTTCGAGCACATCGAGCAGGCAATCGCCCGCGGGAATGGGGCAATCCTCGCCCTTCCACACTTGGGCGGTTGGGAGTGGGCTGGCCGTTGGTTGGCGGATCGCGGATATGACGTGCATGCAGTTGCCGAAGTCTTGGGCGACGAGGACGTGACGAAACTGTTCGTCGAACTCCGTGCTCGATTGGGAATGACCGTCATCCCGTTGGACGATTCGGCAGGAGTAAGAGTGGCCACGGCGCTTCGTTCGAATGCGGTGGTGTGTTTGTTGTGCGACCGCGACATCGAACGAAACGGGAAACGATCAGGTGTGCAGGTGGACTTCTTCGGCGAGACCACCTCGTTGCCGTCGGGCCCCGCATTCTTCGCCCTGCGAACAGGTGCTTCGTTGATCCCCGTCGCGACATATTTTCGGCGCGATGTGGACGGACATCACGCCGTGGTGGGTCCACCCATCGACGTTTTGCCGTCGGGTTCGTTACGTGAAGACGTGCGCACGGTGACCCAACGACTCGCTACGCGAGTCGAGGAATTGATTCGCAAGGAACCGGAACAGTGGCACTTGTTCCAACCAAATTGGCCGAGCGACCCCGGCTATTGATCACTCGAACGCAGTGAACAACTCGTTGATTGCAGCGATCTGACCACCACTGGTGGACGACATCACCGCGATCGGTTGTACGCCGAGATCGCTCCAGCGCAGCAGTTGTTCGCGAACTCGGCGCGCATCGCCGGAGATCGTGCAGTCGTCCAACCACTCGTTGCTCATCGCAGACTTGATCGTCGCATCGTCCTTGGTGGCAAGCGCGGCCTCGATGCGATCCATCTCTTCGACGAACCCTGCTTGGCGCCAGTAATTGCGATAGTTGGGGAGCGAGACGTATCCCGTCATGGTCTTGCGATTGATTGCGCGAGCAGCGTCGATGTCGTCGGAGATCACGGTGGGAATCATGTTGGCCATGCGAAAGCCGGTCGGTCGAGCCTGGCGAGCGATGGCTACTTGTCGACCGATGTCGCGTAACGATGCATTGGCCCAAATCGCACCGTCTGCGATCTCCGTAGCCAAGCCCAGCATCTTGTCACGCAGCGTCGCGAGCAAAATGGGTGGGAGCGCACCCGAGAATCGCTCGGCACCCTTCATCGCTGCGACGTATTGCGCGATGTCCTCGAGAGGCTTGCCGGTCTTCACGCCAAGGCGATTGGTGACGGGCCCATGACTGACGCCAATGCCGAATGCGAATCGACCTTTGGAGATCTCGTGAACGTGTGCTGCGGTGTTCGCCGACTCGACGGGGTGGCTGTAGTAGATCGGCTGGATCGACGTCCAGAAATTGATCGAGGACGTGACATGGGCAAGTGACACACACAGTGCAACGGCCGCACCGAGACTGGGACACGCGATGCCGTCGAAGCCTCGTCGTTCAGCTTCCACCGCCAGTTCGAGGAGTGTTTCGCGTTTGGTCGGTGATCCGACGATCGACAACGCGGGTCGAAAGTCATTCTTCCCACTAGACACGACGCACCTGCCTTTCTCGCGCCTACCGTATAGGTCATGGGCATGTTGCGTGTCGCGATGGTGTGCCCATACAGCATCTCGATTCCGGGTGGCGTGCAAGCTCAGGTGTTGGGCCTCACTCGGGAGTTGCGCCAGTTGGGTCACGAGGTACGTGTTCTGGCTCCCTGTGACGGGCCGCCGCCAGAGCCGTTCGTGACACCCGTGGGGAACAGCCTCCCGACGTCGGCAAACGGTTCTGTTGCCCCACTCGCGCCGGATCCCTCCGCTGCACTGCGCACGATGCGCGCCCTGAATGACGAAGCGTTCGACGTCATCCACCTGCACGAGCCGTTGGTGCCCGGTCCCACGGCGACCGCATTGCTGTTGCAGATTGCGCCGCTCGTCGGAACCTTCCACGCGGCGGGGGACTCCAGTTCGTATCGCGTACTCAATCGCACGGCCCGATGGGCGGCGGGGCACCTGAACGTGCGAGTAGCAGTGTCGCCCGCAGCGGAGGACTTGGCCAAGCGCTATCTGGACGGTGACTACACGGTTCTCTACAACGGCATCGAGACCGATCGATTCCGTCTTGCGGATGTGGTTCGTGAGGAATCGCCGACGATCTTCTTTTGTGGTCGTCACGAACCACGCAAGGGACTCGAAGTGCTCCTCGAGTCGATGAAGCTGCTGCCGCCGAACTTCCGATTGTGGGTGGCCTCCGATGGCCCGGAGTTGAGTCGGCTGGAGTCGCTCTACGCAGATGACAAGCGCATCGAATGGTTGGGGCGGATCACTGATGACGAAAAGATTCGGCGACTCAATCGCGCGACGTTCTTCTGTGCGCCCTCGTTGGGTGGAGAGTCGTTCGGTCTCGTGCTGTTGGAAGCCATGGCTGCAGGTGCATGTCTCGTGGCGAGCGACATCGACGGATACCGCCAGGTCGCTCGTCACGATCAAGACGGATGGCTGGTGCCGTCTCGAGATCCGCGCTCCTTGGCCGATGCGTTCGTCTCGTTGTGGAACGACGAAAGCACTCGTGCGCGTTTGGTGGCGAGTGGCTACGGGCGTGCGGCGCATTTCTCGATGGAGTCGCTCGCGCGACAATACGTACAGATCTACGAGAAGCTTCTCGAGGATGAGGCGATGCAACGTATCGAACTGAACACGAGTCGCCTGATCCGTCGGTTCAACGATCGATTGTTGCGTCGTCCACGGGCTGCGAGTTGAAACCCCCGATGAAGCGTGCCCACCTAGACTGATCCCATGGAAACGACTTGGATCGTCCTCGCGGTGGTCGCGGTGCTCGTGGTGTTCACCGTCGTCGTCTACAACGGGCTCGTCCGCAAACGCAACGAGGTGGACAACGCCTGGTCGCAAATCGACGTCCAGTTGAAGCGTCGGCTCGACTTGATTCCGAACTTGGTGGAAACGGTGAAGGGCTACGCAACCCACGAACGGGAGGCGCTCGAGGCCGTCGTGAAGGCTCGGTCGCACGCGATGGCGGCGGGTGCCACGCCGCACGAGCAGGCCCAGGTAGACAACGAGATCACCGGTGCGTTGCGTCAATTATTCGCCCTCGCCGAGGCATATCCCGATCTGAAGGCGAACCAAGGCTTCGTCTCGTTGCAGGAGGAGCTCGCCAATACCGAGAGTCGGATCGCTTACGCACGCCAGTTCTACGGTGACGCAGTCGAGGCCTACAACAATGCGATTCAGGCAATCCCTGGTGTGTTGGTTGCCAAGTTGTTCGGATTCGGTGAGCGCGAGTACTTCGAGGCCGAAGTTGCGGCTCGCGAAGTTCCGAAAGTGCAGTTCTGATCGCAACATGAACGAACTGATTGCCGCGAACAAGCGGAGAACCGTTTTCCTGTTGCTCGGCTTCGTGGCCGTCGTCGTGCTCGTCGGCTGGGCAGTAGGCGTGTTGATCGGTAATGGCACGTCGGGCACGATCGTGGCCCTCGTGATCGCAGCGGTGTTCGCGTTCACCTCGTATTGGAAGTCCGACGCGATTGCCTTGAGCGTGAGTAGGGCAGTGCCGGCCGACGAGGTGCAGTATCGACGCCTGCACAACTTGGTCGAGGGGCTGTGCATCGCCAGCGGAATCCCGAAGCCGCGGGTCTACGTGATCGACGATCCCGCTCCGAATGCGTTTGCCACCGGTCGGAACCCGAAGAACGCGGCGATTGCCTTCACGTCGGGATTGCTCGAGCAGATGAATCGGGTGGAGTTGGAGGGAGTCGTCGCCCACGAGCTCTCGCACATCAAGAACTACGACATCCTGGTTTCCACGCTCGCCGTCACGTTGGTGGGCACCGTGGCAATCGTCACCGACATCGCGATCCGCACGATGTGGTGGAACGGTGGTCGTGTCGCGCGCTCGGGCGACCACGCAAATCGGAGTAATCCGCTCGCATTCGTCGGACTTGCACTGCTGATCATTTCTCCGTTGTTGGCAAAAGCGATGCAAGCGGCGATCAGTCGCCGTCGCGAGACGCTTGCGGACGTTTCGGCCGTGCGCATGACCCGTTATCCGCCAGGTTTGATTGGCGCATTGGAGAAACTCCAGAAGGACTCCACCGTGACCCATTCGGCGAGCATGGCCACTGCGCACATGTGGATTGAGCAGCCGATGTCGGGGGTGGGTGACACCGGTCGTCTCGGAACGTGGCATAAACTTTTCAATACCCACCCGCCACTCAGTGAGCGGATCGCTCTACTCAGGGAGATGTAATCAATGGTTCGTAGTCGTTCGCTTTCCTCGCTCGTGATCTTGGCTGCTTTCGGGGTGCTCGCCAGCGCCTGCGGAGGCCAAGACACCACGGCGGAAGCGGACGTGTCGACGACGGCGGCAGCGGTCGAGACGACCGTGGTCGAACAGGGTCCGATCAATCCATTGCTCGGTACTGAAGCAACCGACGAAGCAGTGTTGGCGCGTCCGGCGATGGTGGTGAAGATCGACAATCATCCGAAGGCTCGCCCGCAGATGGGTCTGAACCAGGCGGACATCGTGTTCGAAGAGAACGTCGAAAAACTTACGCGTTTCGCGGCAGTGTTCCACAGCCAAGGATCCGATCCTGTCGGCCCGATTCGCTCGGGTCGGTTCCAGGACATCAACCTGCTCGGCTCGTTGAATCAGCCGCTGTTCGTGTGGAGCGGCGGCAACGAGAAGGTGACCAGCGCCATCCGTAAGTCTGATCTCGTCGACCTGAGCTACACGGTCGCGAACAAGGACGGCGGCTTCGCTCGCGATTCGGAGCGTCCGGCTCCGCACAACTTGATTGCGGAAACCACGAAGTTGTGGACGCTCGCCCCCGACGGCTCGGTGGCGCCGCAGAAGCAGTTCGAATACCGCACCGCAAGTGATGCCAATGCCAGCACCTCCGAGGCAGTGGACGGTCTCCGACTGTCGATGGACGGAGTGAAGGTGCAATGGACATGGTCTGGCGAGGCCAACGAGTGGCTCCGGGTTCAAGACGGAACGCCGCACGTCGACGCGAACGACGAGCAGGTTTCCGTACCCAACGTGATCGTGCTCGAGGTCGAGTACTCCAACACGTACAGTCCCGTTTCGAAGACGATCGGTTCGGGCAAGGCGTATGTGTTCACCAACGGCGTGGTGTACGTCGGTTCGTGGGAGCGTCCGGAACGCCTCGGCGTGTACGTGCTTCGCGACTCGGCAGGTGCGCCCATCAAGTTGACCCCGGGCCAGACCTTCATCCAGGTCGCGCGGGCCGACAAGGTGGCGATCATCGGTTCCGGCGTCGATCCCGAGACCATCGACTACCCGTAGATCTTGGCGCCATTCGGCTCGATCCGAGTCGTTTCGCCAAGCACAACTGCTGAGCCAGAAGTCGGCGTCGGTACGCTGAAGCACATGTCGCAAAAAGACGTTCGCGGTTCGATGACAGTCAAGCGGGGCTTGGCCGAAATGCTCAAGGGTGGCGTGATCATGGACGTGGTCACCCCCGAGCAGGCCAAGATCGCCGAGGACTCGGGCGCCGTGGCGGTGATGGCGCTCGAGCGTGTGCCGGCCGACATTCGTCGGGATGGTGGCGTCGCTCGCATGAGTGATCCCGAGATGATCGAGGGCATCAAGGCGGCGGTGTCGATTCCCGTCATGGCCAAAGCTCGAATCGGTCACTTCGTGGAGGCGCAGATTCTCGAGGCGCTCGGCGTGGACTTCATCGATGAGTCCGAAGTACTGACCCCGGCTGACGAGACGCATCACATCGACAAGTTCAAGTTCACCGTGCCGTTCGTGTGCGGCGCGACGAACCTGGGCGAGGCCCTTCGTCGCATTGCCGAGGGCGCTGCATTGATCCGCTCCAAGGGTGAAGCGGGAACGGGCAACGTCGTCGAGGCGGTTCGACACTTGCGCAACATCACTGGCGACGTGCGACGCATCACCCAGGCTGACTCTGCCGAGTTGTTCGACTGGGCGAAGAAGTTGCAGGCACCGCTTCCACTCGTGCAAGAAATCGCCGAGACGGGTTCGCTGCAGGTTCCATTGTTCTGCGCGGGCGGAATTGCCACGCCTGCCGACGCGGCCCTTGCCATGCAATTGGGCGCGGAGTCGGTGTTCGTCGGTTCCGGAATCTTCAAGAGCGACGACCCCGCGCCGCGGGCCAAGGCGATCGTCGAAGCAACGACCCACTTCAACAATCCCGACATCTTGGCCAAGGTGAGCCGCAATCTCGGTGCACCGATGACCGGGATCGGAATGGACAAGGTCAACGAGCGCTACGCCGAGCGCGGCTGGTAACCAACTCGCGCCGTATGGCAGCGGTAAACCTCGGCGTCTTGGCGTTGCAAGGCGCCTTCGCTGCGCACCAAGAAATTCTCCGCGACATCGGTGTTGAGTCGCGGCAGGTTCGTGAGCCGAAAGACCTCGTTGGGCTGCACGCGCTCGTCATGCCCGGAGGGGAATCGACGACGATGTCGAAGCTGCTTGCAACGTCAGGTCTGTTCGAGCCGGTAGCGGAGGCGATCGAGAATGGAATCGCCGTGTTCGGCACCTGCGCGGGGATGATCTTGCTTGCCTCGGCGATCGAGGACGGTCGCCCGGATCAGCGCTCGTTCGGTGTGCTCGACATCACGGTGCAACGCAATGCCTATGGGCGGCAGGTCGACAGTTTCGAGACGGATCTGCGCGTGGTGGGACTCGATGAGCCGTTCCACGCGGTGTTCATTCGCGCACCTCGTGTCACGCGCGTCGGATCGGTGGAAGTTCTCGCACGACACGATGAAGAGCCAGTGCTCGTGCGGCAGGGACGGGCGTGGGCGGCATCGTTTCATCCCGAGTTGCAGGCCGATGATCGCATCCATCGGCTGTTCGTAGAGTGTGTGGAGAAGGAGTAACGATGTCCGGGCATTCCAAATGGGCGACCATCAAGCGAAAGAAGGGTGCGCTCGACAAGGCTCGCGGCAAAGCGTTCGCCAAGTTGGCGCGTCAACTGGAAGTTGCGGCGCGCGAAGGCGGTGGTGATCCGGCATCGAATGCCTCCCTGCGAACGGTGGTGTTGAAAGCCAAAGCGGCGCAGATGACCAACGATGCGATCGATCGGGCGATCAAGCGTGGCTCGGGAGTGCAGACAGGTGCTTCCTACGAGTCGATCACCTACGAGGCGTATGCGCCGGGTGGGGTGGCGATGTTGATCGAATGTCTCACCGACAATCGCAATCGCACTGCATCCGATGTGCGTTCGTTGTTCAGCAAGTTTGGTGGCGCGATGGCGGAACCCGGCGCCGTGGGCTGGCAGTTCACGCGGCGAGGAATCGTCAACGTGTCCCGCGAGGTGAGTGAAGACGACGTGATGGCAGCGGCACTCGATGCGGGAGTGGATGACATCGTCGACGAAGGTGACTCGTGGAGAATCCTCTGCGAACCGACCGCTGTTTTCGACGTGAAGGCGGCACTCGAAAGTTCGGGCATCACCGTGAACTCAGCGAGCACCACCATGTTGTCGTCGATGTCCGTCCAAGTTCAGGACGCGGCGGATGCGAAGGCGGTGCTGCGGATCATGGACGAATTGGAAGAGAACGACGACGTCCAGGACGTGTACTCGAACTTCGACATCTCGGAGGAGTTGATGGCGGAGGCAGCGTCATGACCCTCGGGGTGGGCGACAAGGCACCGCCCATCGAGTTGCCAGGTACGGCCGGACGCACCTATCGGCTCTCGGACTATTTGGGAAAGGTCGTCGTCGTGGTCTTTTATCCCGGCGACAACACGCCCGTGTGCACCCGTCAATTGAATGCGTACAACGACGAGTTGGCTCAATTTCGTGACGTTGGCGCACTGGTGCTCGCGATTTCTGCGCAAGACGTGGCGAGTCACGACGACTTCTCGGAACGCCATGGCTTTGGCTTTCCGCTCCTGGCGGATGTCGACAAAGAAGTGGCCAAAGCGTGGGGAGTGTTGGGACCCCTCGGCTTTCCCCGGCGCAGCGTGTTCATCGTGGATCAGCAGGGAATCGTGCGTTACGCGCACCGTGCGCTGGCGGGGATCACCTACCGACCCGTCGACGAATTGGTGGCGGCAATTCGTCGACTTGAGGCCTGACCACGGCATCCCCTGGGCGGAGGGCCGGTCTCGGTAGAGTGAGAACATATGTTCGCCCACGAGGCCACTCGTCCGCGTTGGTGTCTCGGCATTGATCCCGGGCTCACTCGTTGCGGTTACGCCGTGATCGCTGAAGCGTCGGCTGGTCGCGTGGAGACGGGTGCGCTCGGTGTGTTCACCACGCCGAGTGACGACGCTCTGGCGGATCGGCTGCATGCACTCCACGCGGACGTCATTTCGCTGCTCGAGGAGTTCGCCCCTTCTCAGGTGGCGATCGAACGAGTGTTCTTTCAGAACAACGCGAGCACGGCGATGGGGACGGCACAGGCAAGTGCAGTGGTCTTGCTCGCAGCACGGCAACGCGGAATACCCATCGCGCACTACACGCCGAGCCAGGTCAAACTCGCGGTAGCGGGATCGGGTTCGGCAGACAAGGCGGCGATTCGCGCGATGGTGCGCAAACGACTGGGGTTGTCGCGTGATCCCTCGCCGACTGACGCGGCCGACGCCGCCGCCGTTGCGCTGTGTCATCTGGCGAGTGCCCCGTTCGCTCGAGCAGTCTCGGTGAGTCGCTCATGATCGGCTCATTGCGTGGCGTCGTATTGGAGAGGTCTTCCGAATCCACCGTGCTGCTCGAAGTGGGTGGGGTCGGGTATCTCGTCAACGTGACACCGCGAACGCTCGCCGAGCTCGAGCCAACCTCGCAGGCCTTCCTCCACATCCATCACCATGTCCGAGAAGATGCGGTCACGTTGTTCGGGTTTCGTGAGCGAACCGAGTTGATCGCTTTCGAAACGTTGCTCGGTGCCCACGGTGTCGGCCCGTCGATGGCGATGGCGATTCTCGCCACACATTCACCTCACGTGCTTGCGGACATCGTCGCCACGGCAGACATCGGCGCTCTGACGATGGTCCCGGGCGTGGGCAAGAAGACTGCGGAACGCTTGATGATCGAGTTGAAGGGGAAGATGAACATTCCGATGCTCGAAATCGAGTCGAATGGCTCTGCACCGAGTGTCATCGGCGACGTTCGAGATGCGCTCATCGGCCTCGGTTATTCGGCGGACGAAGTGCGCCTCGTACTGCGCGAGGTTGGCACCATCTCATCACCCGAGGAGGCGCTGCGATCGGCGCTGACCATGTTGGGGGCCCGTCGTGCGTGAGGAATTCTTGGATCCCCGCGCGGACGTGAGCGAAACGGTCGAAGAGGGTGGCCTGCGTCCCCGCGTGTTGGGAGATTTCGTCGGACAGACGGAACTGAAAGAGCACCTCGGAATCATCTTGGAGGCGGCGCGTCGGCGGCAGCAGGCCGTGGACCATCTGTTGCTGGCGGGTCCACCGGGACTCGGCAAGACGACGATGGCGGGAATCGTGGCCAACGAAATGTCGGCGGCTCTGCATGTCACCTCAGGTCCAGCCCTCGAGCGAGCAGGTGATCTTGCAGCGATCCTCACCAAACTCGAACCCAACGATGTGTTGTTCATCGACGAGATTCATCGTCTGTCCAAGACGGTCGAGGAGATCCTCTATCCCGCGATGGAGGACTTCCAGATCGACATCGTGGTCGGCAAGGGTCCGACGGCATCATCGATTCGCTTGAGCCTGCCCCGATTCACGCTGATCGGGGCGACCACTCGCACGGGAATGATCACCGGTCCCTTGCGTGATCGATTCGGTCTGGTTGCCCGTCTCGATTACTACGAGGCCGACGAACTGGAGCAAATCGTGTTGCGGGCGGCGACGATTCTCGGCATCGAGTCGAACGCCAAGGGGGCAAGCGAAATCGCCCGTCGTTCCCGGGGCACGCCACGCATCGCCAACCGGTTGTTGCGCCGTGTCCGTGACTTCGCTGAAGTACGTGGGCAAGGGAAGATCGACGAAGCAACCGCTCGCGACGCGTTGGCCGTGTTCGGAGTCGACGATCTCGGTCTGGACAAAGTCGATCGCGCCATCCTCCATGCGCTGTGTGATCGGTTCGGTGGAGGGCCGGTTGGTTTGACCACCTTGGCGATTTCGGTCAGTGAACAGCCGGAGACGGTGGAAGACGTGTACGAGCCGTTCCTGATTCAGCAGGGCTTACTTGCGCGCACTCCTCGTGGTCGTGTGGCGATGTCTGCCGCGTGGCATCATCTCGGTCTCGTGGCTCCAGCTCACGATCCCGATTTGTTCTCCTGATGCGGCTCGAAGATCTCGACTACCACCTACCCGATGAACTGATCGCTCAGCGACCAGTCGAGCCACGTGACTCCGCTCGTTTGCTCGTGGATCGTGGTTCGTTGGCGCCACTCGATGCCCATGTGTTCGACCTCCCGAGTTTCTTGAGTTCGGGAGATGCCTTGGTGGTCAATCACACGCGGGTGTTTCCTGCCCGACTTCGCTTGATGCGCCGGTCGGGGGGAGCGATCGAAGTGTTGCTTCTCGAGGATCGCGGTTCCGTGTGGACGGCTCTCGTGCGCGGCGGCGCAAAGTTGCGCGAAGGGGAGGAGTTGCTCGCGAGTGACGGCACTGCGGTGGTGCGGTTCCGTGGTCGAAACGACGACGTGTTCGAAGTCGAGCTGTTGGACGAAAGGTGGCCACTCGAGCATGGAGAGATGCCGCTTCCCCCGTACATCACGGAACGTCTCGAAGACCGTGAGCGCTATCAGACCGTGTATTCCCGGGACGCGCGTTCCTCCGCTGCGCCGACTGCCGGATTGCACTTGACCGAGAGTTTGATGAGTGAGATTCGAGCCAAGGGAGTGCAGATTCTCGAAGTCGAACTCGTCGTCGGTTTGGACACGTTCAAGCCGATCGATGCCGACGATCCGCTGCAACATCGCATGCACACGGAGTATTACCGCG
>VFQT010004001.1_pt1 | contig 12807 bp, 8 predicted proteins | sample 3512381 | NCBI WGS metagenome assembly VFQT01 (sample SAMN10412376, study PRJNA504923) | tailings metagenome | isolation source: Relicate 2 Philex TSF3 active mining site | place: Philippines: Tuba, Benguet | collected 2017-08-29 | reverse complement strand
CGATCTTGCCTCGATAGCCCCAGAACAGAGTTTTCGTCTGAGTGATCAAGTTGTCCCGACGTCCGGAAAGAATGCAGATCGCCGGAAGCCGCACAATGTCTTTCCCAACAATGCAGTTCTCGTTGAACAGGAACTCTGTATCGTCCGCCAGAGTCAGCTCCGGATGCGTCTCTTCCGGGATCGGTGGTGCATAGGGATTGGATGTGTCCTGCGTCATGATGTAACTCCCGGCTATGACAACGAACCTGATTCCCTCAATTCATGCCCTGTATAGTGCAGAAAGACTGACTGAAGCGAAGGTGTCTCAATCGACAGATCAACGACATCAAGTCCCGAGGCCGACAGCGTCTTTAATCGCGCCGGAAGCTCCGTGACGACATCATCCACTTCTGACACCGCTGTTCGATCATCTCGCCATTGAAAACCATCCAGCAGTTCCCCGCGATTTTCTGCCGGCTTCGACAGCGCAAACACCACTCGCCGTCGTCGGCCAATGCTGTTCTCAAGCAGTTGATCAAAGGTTCCTGAAGCGATCGTGCGGCCACCATCCATGATGACGATTCGATCGCAGATCTGCTGAGCCTCATCCAGCTGATGCGTCGTCAGCACAATCGACACACCCTGAGACTGAAGCTGTTTCAGCATCTCCCAGATTCGCTGACGACTCTGAGGATCCACGCCGACGGTGGGTTCATCCAGCAGAATAATGTCCGGACGATGCAGAACACCGCAGGCAATATTCAGCCGCCGCTGCATCCCGCCGGAGAACTTCGAAACAGGCTCCGAGGATCGGTCCTGCAATCCCGTCCAGACCAGCGCTTCGTCGATGCGAGCCCCGAGATCACTGGATGAAACGCCGAAAACCTTTCCAAACAGCTCCAAATTCTCTCGCGCTGTCAACTGGTCGTAGAGAGCAATGTTCTGAGGGATAATTCCAAGCTTCGACATCACATCCGGATTGCCGCCAGGCCGCTGTTCCTGACCATGAATCAGCACGCGGCCTCCATCCGCTTTCAATCGCCCCGAAATGATCCGGATCAGTGTGGTCTTTCCGGCTCCATTCGGCCCCAGCAGCGCCAGAAACTCGCCGCGCTGCAGTGTAAATCCGGCACCATTCAGTGCCAGACGCTCTCCGAATTTCCGAACGAGTGCTTCAACGATCAACGGTTCGCTGCTCATGCTGCGGCTGCCTGTTCGTCGGTTGTGAACCGGATGTGATCTATGCCTTGAAAGAGGCCGCTATCGTAGTGTCTGCCACGACACAATGCGAACGCTCAGCCCCGCGTGCAAGCCAAGGCACCACAAATCCTCCCCTCCTGCACGAAGTGCGGGAGGGGTCGAGCGAGCGTCAGCAAGCTCGGGGGAGGGCCGCGTCCAACTTGCGGCACCTCTCTCACCAGGCACAACGCAACACGTCAGCACAGAACCCCTACACCGACGCCTTCGCGAGATACTTATCCACATCATTGCTGACAATCACGCCGTAGTTCACAGCGCCCAGCCAGCCGGACATGATGATTCCCACACTGCCTGCATGAAACAGTCCCTGAATCTGCCGCGGCAAATCTCGACTGACCTGCAGGCCTTCAAACTTGGTGCCAAACGAAGCGCCAGCCATATGGCGAGTGTAGCGTTCGAACGTCTTCGGAGTGGCAGCCTCCGCATGATCCAGCTTCGACCGAACGTCCGGAACGTACTGTTCCAAACAATCCAGAGTTGTCTCAATCAGATCCTTCTTCGACAGCTCATACTCTTCCTCTGACAGATCCGCCCAGTCTTTGTAATTGGCATTCGTCGATGAAACGATCAGCCACCGATCGCAGCCGGGCCGAGTTTCCGGATAGTAAAAGCTAAATGTTCGGCTGCTGATCTTCCGGCTCAGAAGCGCATCAATGTCGAAACCCTTGTGCTCCGAATGGAAAAGCAGGTCGCCGCAGCTCGGGTCGAAACTCTCGCCGGGTTTCAGCGCCAGATAGACCTGACAGGAGCTGTTGTTCAGACGAACCGCGCGAGTCGAATCGAGGTACTGGCGGTCGAAATGGGATTCGCCCACCAGATTCAAAATCGTCGTCTTGATGTTCGCGTTGGAAATCACCGACCGGCACGCGATGCGTTTTCCATTGACGACCACGGCCCGCACAGTGCGATCCGGACTGACTTCGATCCGGTCGACAAGCGATCGAATGCGAATGTCGACGCCGTTCTTTTCCAGTTCCGCCCGCATCTTGTTGACCAGAGCATCCGTGCCGCCCTGAAATGTATAGACGCCCTTCTGCATGAAGTTGGAGAAGACGATTCCATACGTGATCGCAGGATCTTCCAGCGTTGACCCGTTGGCATACGTGATAGGCTCCATCAAAAGCCGCACCACGTCGTCTCGCCCCGGAAAAAACTGATCGAACAGCTCGCGTGTCGTCTTCACCTGATCGTCGAAGAAGTTCATTCCCCGCGCTGTGTCGAAGAACGCCTGAACGGTCGGCTGCTCAATTCCAAAATGCTCAACAAGAATCCGAGTAAAGTCTTCGCGGTTGAAGGTGGTGCGAATGGAAAACTGAGGATTCTCGAAGCGAATGCCCTTCAGCTGCACGATCGAATCGGCAATGTCCGCGTTCCAGTACTTGCGACAGCTCTTGATCATTCCATGCGGAAAGCCGTGCAGCGAAATATCAAAGATGTGACCACCAGACCGCTTGAACCATGTGGCCATTCCGCCCAGCTGATAATGATGCTCCAGCAGCAGAACGCTGTAGCCCTGTCGAGCCATGATGTTGGCGGATGTCAGCCCGGCCAGCCCGCTGCCGATCACAACCACGTCGTAGGAGTCTTTGGTACCCTTGAGAAAATCGCGAGCCATCTCAGTGTCTGTTTCGTTCAATATGTGCGCTGAAGCAGGCTGCTGGATTCCCCGCCCGCGTCTTGATCCGATGAACACGAGAATCTACAGACACCAGTCAGTCGCTTCAAACGGGCCACGTGTCTTCCCGGGAAACGCCACCATCGCTGAGAATTCGCGTGTCTCGATGGCTCAGAATCGCTGACTGGTCACCGGAATCGTTCATTTTGAAACACACGTCCCGACGGCACGCAGTTTGCAAAATGAGTCGTTCGGTCACTCATCCCCTTCTGACTTCCACGCAAAGGATGCCCCATGTTCCCATCATCACTTCGATCTTCACGCCGAATCGTCTGCCTGACTGTCTGCATCGCGGCAGTCGCTGTAACGTCCCTCTCGTTTGCTCAGGACGAGCCAAAAGCACCCAAACAAAAGCCCATCGAATCACAGATGCGAGCCAAGCTGAATGCGTCCGCGACAGTCCTGGAAGGACTCGCGACAGAGAACTCGGAACTTGTTTCCGAAGGCAGCAAAGTCCTGCTGGATCTGAGCAAAGCCGAAGTGTGGCAAGTCCTGAAAGACTCTGAATACCGCGAACACACTCAGGGGTTTCGCAGCGCCGTCCGCAGAATGGAAGAAGCGGCCAAAGAGAAGCAGTTTGCCTCCGCACAACTGGAATGGCTCGAAGCCACCAAGAAGTGCTTCGACTGCCACAACCACATCCGAAAAGCAAAAAAGTAGCCCGTGACTCCGACGCGGAGAAGTCAACAAAGTTGCCCGCCTCTCCGACGCGGAAACTCCCCCTCTCATCGTAGCCCAATTCTCCGACGTGAAAAAAAACAAAAACCGTCACCCCAAACCCACACCCGCCGATCACCCCCTGAGCAACCTCCTTCAGACCTTCTGAACCGCATTACCGCGTCGGAGACACGGGCTACTTTCTCCCGCGGGACAATGCGCTAATTGGCACAGCCATGGACATGTCTGTGCCACTTCCGCACAGGCATGTCGCTGCGGCATTCAGCAGACAACCTGCGATCACTGACTTTCACGATGAAGCTGGCCGTTCTCCCATGCCACAGCACTGATCCGTGCTCCGCCGCCCGATTCGACGGTGTATCCAATATCCTTCAGACCATTCCGCTCTCCCTCCGCTGTGCTCGGTTGCAGGCTGAGAGTCATCGTGCCTTCCGTATGCATGCGAGGTGCCGTCATCGCTTCACGAAGCGGCTTCTTCAGCGCCACCTTCTGCAGCAACACTTCCAAAAGCGAATTCGGAATGCGCCGTCCGCCCGCGCCGCCCAGTGCCATCGTGGCTCGACCATCTTCTGTCACAATCGTCGGACACATGTTATGCAACGGTCTCTTTTTGGGCCCCGGACTGTTGGGATGATCGGGGCGAGGATCAAAGCGGGACATGCCATGCCCAAGCGTCAGTCCAAGATCTTCGACAGTGACGCAGGAACCAAACGCTTCACCATGAGTCAGCGTCAGCGCCACCAGATTTCCTTCACGATCACCGGCACTCAGATGAATGGTTCCTCCCTGCCCATTCGCCGAAACTGGATAGGAAATCGGCCTGCGATCTTTGACCGCCTTCAGAACTCGCTGTGCCGACTGCTCAGCGTATTCCGAAGAAAGCAGTCTTCCAACAGGGACACTGGCGATTGCCGGATCACCCAGCAACGTCAGTCGATCATTCCATGCCATTCGCGCGGCTTCGACTTTCGCCAGAGTCTTCTCAAGCCCGTCCGGCATCGCGTCCCATTTCATCGACTGGAGCGTTGCAAGGATTTGCAGCGGTGTCATTCCACCGGCAGTCAGCGGCGCTGTATGAATTGTATGGCCGTTCCACGTCAGCGTGACTGGCTCAACAATTCGTGCTTCATATTGAGCAAGATCCGCTGCGGTGACGAGTCCTCCGTTCTTCGCAAATGCATCCGCAATTCGTTGAGCAATATCGCCGTTGTAGAAGGCAGCCACCGAATTGGCATCAGCGAGTGTCGTGAGCATGTCGGCCAGGGCAGAATTCTGAAAGCGTTCGCCTGCACGAAGTGGTTCGTTGTTGCGAAAGAACAGCTTCTTTGACCCGGAGTCGTTGCGAAAAATGGCCCGTGCCTTAATCACGCTGGCGAGATTCTCCGGCCAGACAGTTCCTTCCCGAGCGATTTGGATGGCCGGCCGAGCAAGCTGTCCGAATGGTTGAGTTCCGTAGAGACTCAGGACCTTCTGCAGCCCAGCAAGCACTCCAGGAACACCCGCAGAAAGCCAGCCAACCTGATTCACCTGCCCGCGAACTCGACCATTGGCTTCCGGCCGGAAAATATCGTTCGACATCGCGGCCGGCGCGACGGAATTCGCATCGATCGCAACAACCGGCTTTCCTTTCATCGCTACCACAGCACTCAAACCATAACCCCCCGGTCCCGTCTGCTGAGGCGCGGCGACAGAGCCCGCTAAAGCCGCCGCCACAATTGCATCGACCGCGTTTCCGCCATCCCCAAGAACCGCTTCACCAACCTTCGAAGCCGTCGGTTCACCGACAACGAACCCTGTGTCCCCGGCGTTCCCCGCTTCGTTCCCTTGCGACCAGCGTCCAAGTGAAGCCCCAACCAAGGCCACGGCCCCCGTCTGAAGGAGCGACCGTCGCGAGATTTGAGAAATCTGGTTCATCAAAGATCCCCATGATCAGTCAGTTGAAAAAGGAGATGGTGACTCCTGCCGGGCAACGCTCTGAAGAATTCTGTAGTGGATCTCGCCAGAGATCCCGGAACTCTCTTGATGACAGTAACTCTGGCTAGTTCTGCAAATCAATCCTGGCAACGCCATCCGAATCCAATCGAACGGCTTTTCGTATGAGCTCCGAGCTGCCTCGCCGAACGACAAATTCCCAGTGACCGGGGCAGAGATTGTGGAACTCCGTCGGTCCGTAAACCAGTTGATCACCGGTGAGTCTCTCTGAAGTGGCTCCTGATTCATGCTCGGCAACAACTGATACGGTCCTGTCGTATGACAAGGTGGCGGGCATCAGAAACTGCAGCGTCGAACCGCGTTGAAGCCGGTGAGTTCCGAGGTCCTGATGGTTCTCCTTCACCGCTGTTTGTGGTAACTGGCACCACCCATGCTTGGACCGGGCGTAAATGAGGAAGGTATCAGTCCCAAGATACCTCAGGCAAAATGTCCCGTCGCGTTCACATTCGGTAATGCGAAGTTGTCTGTTCGTCTGGCCAACAGCCATCACGACAACATCTTCCGACAGCTCCTTTGGAACTTCGATAACGCCGGTGAGACTTCCTGCTCCCAGTTGAATCTGCACATCGACCGGATCTTCGCCCACATGAATACGGGTTCGAAAGTACTCAAGCGGATAGCGTCGATTGGGCAGGAAATCAGAAATCACCAGGTCATAGTCTCCCGGACTCACATCACTGATCACAAAGTCTTCAGCAGTCTGGAGCTCAATCTCTCCCTCATCCGGAATCGATCCGTTGTGGTCGTCGAGCAGTTCAAGCGACATCGCAAAACGGGGCCGCCGAATTTCAAGAGGGTCATCGTCCCGCACGGGCGATGGACCAAATCCGGTTTCCCTTTGTCCGGGGGAACCGTCGCCGACAACAATGTGCCCCCTGATCCTTTCGCGCAAAGCCGGGCTGAAAAACTCCACTTCCGTGTTCTCATTCTCAACCACGCCAACAATCCTGCGATCTTCGGAGATGATGTCTGCGGTCATCCATTTCGGCAGACCGATCGTCACACGCCCGACTGGTACGTTCTCAATTCGAAAACGACCACGTTCATCCGTCCGGAAGGATCGTGGCGCAAGGTGTGGAAACAATTTCTCTTCATCAAGACCCGATGAGTCTGAGAAATAGAGAGTTCCTTCAGCGAAAGCATTTCGAGATGGCAAGCGTTCGTCTCCTGCCGACTGCTCCTCGGACGAAGCAGGATTATTCCAGACGATGCCCGAGATTGACCCGGTTCTTCGGAGGGATATTTCACCAGCGTCGCAGTTGACGTCAGCCACATCCAATATCGTGCTGAATGGCGAGACGGATGTTCCGCTGATCGCAAGGACATACCGCCCAGGAGTCACATGTGTAAAACTAAAGTCACCGGTTTCACTGACAGCGACAGACATTCGGGACATACTCTGCCGCATCGAAAGATTCGGGGGGCCGAACGACCGTGGATCGTGTCGAGGCTGCGACAACAAGTGGACCTCGATCCTGCCCTTGAATTGTGCAACATTGGCGATACGACCGGAAACCGTACGGCCTTCCTTCAGTATCACTTCGACCGTCTGACCTCCTTCCCAGCGGGGCAACTCGCTATCCCAGAAGGCAAATCCCTCTGCCTTCACTCCGATCCAGAATCTCTGTTCACGATCGCGTTCATCAACCGGCACCGTGATCTCAAACGCGCCCTCATTTTGGATTCTGTGAGAGCTGCAGTTGTATCCAAACGGTTCACTTCCAACTCCAACGGAGATTTCGAATTCCTTTAGAGGAGTTTCCGTCGCAGTTCGAACGACTCCTCGAAGAACCGGCCGTCGCTTCAACACAATTTGCAGGTCAGTCATTTTGCTCGGGGAAACAGACTCCGTACGGTTCTGGTAGCCCGCACACTCAACCTCAAACTGGTACGGGCCATTGCTTTTTCTGGCCGGACTCTTCAGCTCGAAGGTCCCATCCGCTGCACTTGGAACTTTCTTGCCATATCCATCGGAAACCAACGCACCGGCAATGGGAACTCCCTCTGCATTCACCACTCTTCCAGTGATAGAAGGGCCTCTGCGAAGTTCGATCGTAACATTCTTGAGATCGACTTGATCCAACTGTTCCAGTGTTGTCCCGAAGTAGGCATCATGCTGAGCGTGAATTCCCATCCAGGTGTCAACGCCATAAAGAACAAACTCGCCGCGAGCATTCGTCACGACTTCCCGCTCCCGGTCCGGAGCAAAAATAGGCGATAACGAGACCATTGGAGCAATCTGAGCGTCAACGATTGGCTCGCCAGTTTCTGCATCAAGGACGACGCCGGAGACTCGATCGCCGACCTCCACCTTCACCTCCACCCGTCGACTGAGATCAGTGCTGTGAATCTGGATGGACTTGAACGCTCCGAAGCCGTTCAGGACATCTGGCCCGGATACTTCCAGTCGAAGCAGGCACGAGCTGGGGGCCATGATGCGAAACATTCCGTCCGGTGATTCAACCGAAGTTGGCCGCGCGGTTAGCAGGGATCGTGATCCCCTGTCAGTCTGAATCTCCGCCGAGTACTGAAAAGCAGTGACTGGTTCTGAAGTGTCCGAGTTGACTACTGCAACAACAAGCTCTGAGCAATCTGCTTCGTGAGCCGCCAGACATTGTTCTCGCGGCTTGTAGATCCTGCCTTTTTCGTCAACCAGTTTACCATCTCGTCTTGAGAATGTGATCGTCTTGCCATTTGCAGAGCAGACAAGCTGATCGTCCCGATGCTCGTATGTGCCGCGAGTAAAGTGGAAGGGGCGTGTGCTGAGGTAGAACGTTCCGGTGTCATCGAATTCCACACAGATCGGATGCTCTCCTTCCAAAACGAAAACCCCTTTGGGGCTCTGAGCTTCGTCAGGAGTCATGGCCCCCATCGGCATCAACAGGAGCAGAGTTGGAATCAGCAAAAGCAGCATCCGAATACTCCGTCTCGCATCGCCCGGTCTGTCCAGTTAGCGGAACGGCGCAAGCCGTCCGGTGTCTGAGTTCATATTCGGAATGGCGTCAACCGTCCGGTGCCGCACACACCGGACGGCTCGCGCTCTTCCGCTACTTTCCATGGATCAGTTCGTTGTCGTGCAATGCCTGATTTCGTGGCGGTCAGAAAGTTACGGCCCGCCTATTGTGGCAAGACCACGGCATCTGGCAATCGCACTCGGTGGAAGGAGGAATTGACAAGTGGATAGACGAAAACGAACGCTCGAAGGCTCTCATGACTGTCGAAGGCTGGACCATGAATCACGCGGGACGGAGGTCACTGGATGTTCAGGAAAACGGTTTGGACACTGGTGGCGGCTCTGGCCTGTCTGGGAATCGCCGTCCTCGTGGCGCAGATGACTCAGCCGGCGCGGTCGTTGACGCAATGTAAGTCCAATCTGAAAGCGATTGGTCTTGGTCTGCAGGCGTATCATGCCAGCAATGGACATTTCCCGGCGGCCTATTCAGGCAGTCAGCCGGTTCACAGCTGGCGAGTCGCCTTGTTGCCGTGGCTTGATCATCAGGCATCCTTTGACGCTTATGACTTCACATCGCCGTGGGATAGTGCCTCCAATCAAAAGTTGCTGACACTGCGGCCGGCTGAATTCGCGTGCCCGGAGATTTCGACAACAACTGACACAAGTTATCTCGCCATCCTGGGTGCTCAAACGGCCTGGCCATTTGAAATGCCAAGTCGCTACGCCAACTTCAGGGATGGCACCAGCAATACCGTCATGCTCGTCGACTGGCATCACCCGACGACAGAATGGACGCGACCTCACGATGTTGACTATGCCGATCTCCAGAGCCAGTTTCATACGGACCAGAAACACTCCGCAGGCTCCGGTCGGCCATCGACCAACATGTTGTTCGCAGATGGAAGCGTCCGAATCGTGTCGAAGGACATCGACGACTCCGTTCTTAGAATGATCCTGACACCCAGCGGCGGTCAGCCAATCTCCGGTGGCCCCGAGGTCATTGAACAGATGGTCGGTGCCGCTCGTGACTTCGGTACCGCAGTGGATTGCAGCACGCTTCCCAACACAAAGGTCTGGCCAACTGCCGACGTTGAAGTGAAGGCCGGTGAGAGTCTTCTCTACTGCCCCACAATGGCATTGGCATGGCAGACATACGTAACTCAGCAGCCACAGACGAACTTCACGACACTCGGAAGGCAACTCCTGGATTCAACATTCACGTCGAAGGACATTGCATCCGGGGACTTTGTGATTGACGTCGATTCCTCGGGCCCCAGGGTCACCTGCACGCTGAAAAAGCACCTTGCGTTTTCAGCCGTCTTTGATTCCTTCACCCTGCCGCTGAGCTTTCACGACTCCACGGGGACGCACAAGGTGAAGTCATTTGGCGTGACATCACACTGGCAAGACTGGCGCTTTGCACTGGCTCAGGTGCGGGTCCATGATTACAGCTCACCCGACAACTTTATTATCTCGATCTCCAACCTGAACTACGAAGACCTTATCCTCGCACGGATTCCTCAGCCAAAGACATTAAACGAAGGCGTTCAGGAAGTTTCGAACCGCATCCGTGATTCCCGGCTCTCTCCTGCTGCCCGAGAAGTCGTGGCGGAAGAGGACCTGGTGATTCCGACATTGGAGCTGAGTGTCTTCGCGGATTTCAAAGAGCAACTGAACCACCCGGATCAGCCAACGGGAACTCGAGTCGAACAGGCCCGGCAGGTTCTCCAGTTCCGACTCGATGAACGCGGCGCAGTGATTCAGAGTGAAGCTGAAGTGGTCGGTGAAAACGGAGCGTACGAATATGCGCCCGGCACACGAACATTCATCTTCGACAAGCCCTTCCTCATCATGCTCCGCGAAGCCTCAACCCGCCCACCCTATTTCGCCGCCTGGATCGGCAACACCGACCTGATGGTGCCTCGAGATTGATCGACAAGTCACACCGGCAAATCAACGGAGGAACCAAGTCGCGAGGCATGACATTGATATGAGAGGCAAAAAAATGGTTGGGCAGAAAAATGATCGTGTAGCTCATCTATTGCCTGTCATCTTTTTGTCCAACTATCGAACCGCGTTGCTGTTCCAGTGAAGTGCGACGTGCCGCGTTCGTAAATCATTTGAACATTCGCATTCGGCAAACTCTCGCGATTGACAGGGCGATGTCTGCAGTGATAACAATGACGGAAGTGCCACTGCCTCGTGAAAACTGCGATGTTCTGAATCCCGTTTCCATTCTGGAGTCAATGCGCTGCAACGAGACGACTTTTACGGTACTGCACTCGCCCTGATCGCCAGTGCAATGGGAGCCACTGGCTGGCGTTCTGGACAGTGGATTCTAATCTGGCCCATGCTCGCATTTGCTCTTGTGTCCGTCGCGTACTTCACCGGCCGGTCCAGCATCTTTGGAAAGGACTCAAATGGTGAACGACGCCTTTGGGCCATGTTTGTGCTGTTGCCCTACCTGATTTTTGCTGAACTTATCTGGCTACTGCAGACAGTGTTCTCCAGGGAACCAGCATGGAATGAGGTGAATTCGTTCCTGATTGTTTCGAGAAGGCTGCGTCTTCGTGAATTCCCAAAGGACGTTACGAGGGTCTGTGACCTGACCTGTGAATTGACCGATCCGGAAACAGTTCGTTCACGATTTGAATATTGCTCCATGCCCATTCTGGATGCCGGAACAATGGGAGCAGCAGAGCTGATGACTGCAGCAAAAAGTCTGCCTCCCGACATTGACCGTAAGCTACTGATTCACTGTGCCAATGGACACGGTCGTACCGGAATGTTCGCAGCGGTGTGGCTGCTGGTGCATCAGTTTGCGAAGAGTCCTGATGAAGCGATGTCGATGTTAACGACCGCTCGTCCCGGGATTGCCTTGCGAAGACGACAAAGAGAAGCTGTCATCGACGCCTTTCGAATGCTCACCAGACCTGCGGCCAATGACGGAACAAATCATGATTAGCGACGAGGAAGTCCTCGGATTGTTTTCCGAAAACTATGCAGCATGCCGCCACCGGTTTTGCGATGCAGCGCAGCAAAACGGGTGGCACTGTGAATCCCATCCGATTGATGCGATCGGGCCCGATGGCGCTACGCTGGCTTTTGACGTTGCAGTATCACCCGCACCGGATACTCGAAAGACCATTGTCGTGTCTTCAGGCGTCCATGGCGTTGAGGGATTCTTTGGATCGGCCGTGCAACTGGCGCTGTTGAATCGCTGGTCTGCGGAACAATCGTCCGTGAAGTTTGTGTTTCTGCACGGTCTGAATCCCTACGGTTTCGCATGGCTCAGACGATTCGATCAAAACAATGTGGATCCCAATCGGAACTTTCTTCTTCCGGGAGAACTCTTTGCCGGAGCGCCGCCCGGATACGCGTCCCTTGATTCGTTTCTGAATCCGTGCCGACCGCCCTCCAGATGGGAACCATTCCTTTTGAAAGCGATGTTGCTTATTGCCTGGTATGGCAAAAGGACTGTTCTTCGGCGGAGAAAGGCCGTCGCAAACTCAGCAGTTGCTCGAACGCAAAATGCCTCAATGGCTTCAGGACAGCCATACTGTTGTTCATCTGGACTTCCATACCGGATTAGGAGGATCTGGAGACTGTCGGTTGCTCATCGATTACCCGTTGAATGATCAGAAACGCCGATGCCTTTCAGATTGGTTTGGACCGGATTCATTTGAGGTGAATGAAAGCACGGGCGTGGCTTACGATGCTCGAGGTGGATTCGGACGCTGGTGCATGGCGAAGCAATTTGCACCAGAGTACCTCTTTGCCTGTGCAGAGTTCGGCACGTACGGTCCAATACAAGTACTGCAGGGGTTAAGGGCCGAGAATCAGGCTTACCACTGGGGGCAGCCCTCGGCGCCGTCAGCGATCCGCTCAAAGCAACGTCTCCGCGAATTGTTTTGTCCGGCCTCAACTTCATGGCGCCAGCGTGTTATCGAACACAGCCTGAGACTCATCGACCAGGCTCAACGTGGACTATTGCATCTTGACAGAGATCAACAGTAACGCCCCACAGGCGAGCGGCATAGCGTTAGCTATCCGTGCTCTGCGACACCGGAATTGATGCTGACAATTCCCGTTCGAGAAGTCCGCAACGGGCAGCGAGGTGGACAGGGAGGGCTGACGCGGCTGACGCCCAACCGCTCGCCGGGGTGCCAGGCACCTGGATGGCGATTCGACGTGATCACGAAATACGAAACTAGTCCTAAACCAAGCGTACCCGGAAAGGTAGAAAGTAGTAGAAAGACGAAAACCTCCG
>VFQT010004000.1_pt1 | contig 12808 bp, 9 predicted proteins | sample 3512381 | NCBI WGS metagenome assembly VFQT01 (sample SAMN10412376, study PRJNA504923) | tailings metagenome | isolation source: Relicate 2 Philex TSF3 active mining site | place: Philippines: Tuba, Benguet | collected 2017-08-29 | reverse complement strand
ATCAAATTGGGAGTACCTGAAAGAGGAAATGCGATCCGTATTCTACAATTAAATGCTTATCCAGAATCAATTGTTCAAGAAGCTAATCAATTGGTTAACAAATCATAAAGACCAAAATTAGATTATTATCTATTTAGCACAGAGCAAGCTGTATCACGATTTTTTCACTTAATCCAATTTCCTCAAAGTCTGTTTCAATTCCTCCATCGTTACGGCTTTGAATGGAGCCATTACGACGTTTTTTGCCGTGGTTGTTGACGACATAGACAAATAAGCCTGACCGTCCTTGAAGCGCAAGCCAATTAGCCAAACGTCTTGTTTCTCCGGTACTTGAAGGAATTGATAGTTCTTTTCAGTTGCTACAGCGGGTAGGATGCCACGGACACTTGTGAAAACCACTTTGCAGTCTGTCTGGTTATCGGGCTTTAGATTGGTTTCCATGGTGATCTTATCGCCGGAAATTTTACTGAAGGCATCGCAATTGATCCAGCCCATACGCGTTGTGCTCAGGAGGTAAAAACGCATGTCTTCCTGAGAAACGGAGCCAATTTCGCCCGCCTTGAATTTCCCTTCAATCTCTGCAATTTTGATTTTGTTCAAGGTGTCGTGAAGCTGTTCTAAAGTATTAACGCCGTACTTTTTCATTTTTTCCTTGTTCATGGCTTCTAACAGCGCGTTGTAGTTATTCACACCATAGACTTTGTACAAGGAGTCGAGTTGCGCGCACTGGATGAGTTGCTGATCCGTGAGCGGTGGAGCGAGGATCGGCATGCTGTTCAGTCCCATTTTGCGCAAATTGCGTTGACAGATCCGGAAATCCCTGTTAGCCCGATGCTGTCTGCGGTTAACAATCCCTTTCATGCCTTCACCAAAACGGTTCACGCGACAGAAAAAGAACTTGCAGCGCGTACAGGTCTGCTGGTCGTAACCGCGATCTCTGCAGGGATCTCCCGGAGGAATGTTCAGTAAATACGCTGGTCGACCGGTAGCTTCCCAATTCATATTATCTGTGTGCGGATCACGTGTTCCATTGAAAGCCTGCATGTCCGGCCGTAGGGTTTCCGTAGGCAGAAAGATCAAGGCTTCTTTGTTGGGTGCCAATTCGATCGGTTGATCGTTGCTACGTGCTTCCAGGTAGATCATTCCGGCAGATTCCAAAAGACGCCCATTGGAGGTAGTGCTTAGATTTTCCAGGATCATATCCGACTTCTTGTAGATCTCTTTAGCGCGGATCTCGATGCATTTGTCGGTGCGGTTGCCAAAAGCCATGGGCGGAAAATACACGAGGGTTCCTTGTTCCAAACGCAAGGTGGTGTCGCCCTTCGGAGAAATGCAGAACACCTGTTCTTTTTGCTCCAGCTTTTTGTAGAGCTCTTTGATCGTGCCGCTTGTTTCCACGATGTCGGGCACGCCGTGTTCCACAACGATCTCAACGCGTCTATTCAAACGTTTGTCGGTGGCCGACACATTCTTGTTCAAGGGTTTCGTTTCTCCGAACCAGTTCAGGGACACGTTTTCAGGAGGGGCGATTCCCGCACAAAGTCGGGCTACAGCCATCACTCGATTTTGGGACAAGGTAGTGTTGTAGGCCACACTGGCGTCTGAATCTGTATGTCCGGTGATCGTCACTTTCCCTACGTGACCATTCATTTTCTCCTGTGCCAGAAATGCTTCAAGTGCTTTTTGCTCATGGTCTGAGATGGTGTAACTATCAACATTAAAATAGACCGTATGTGTGGTAGTCTTTTGTGCGAAGGTGGTGAACGAACAGATCAGCACTGCAAGTGTCAGTAGGAATTGTTTCATAACGTCTGGTTGGTATTACGTAGTAACGTAGAAAAGTGGAATTTAGTTGGTGGTTACAAAAAGAATCTCATTTTAAACGCTTATGCTTGTTCAAAGATTGTTCATACTTCCTTTGAGAATGCCTTGATTTAGCTCTGGATTTTGGTGATTTTTGCAACCTATGAAATTGTGTATTGCCGAAAAACCGTCTGTAGCCAAAGACATCGCTGAGGTACTGGGTGCCAAACAGCGCCACGATGGCTATTATGAAGGAAATGGTTATTGGGTTTCATGGACTTTTGGTCACTTATGTACACTGAAAGAACCGCACGATTACAACGAACGTTGGAAAGTGTGGCGTTTAGAAGACCTGCCACTCATACCGGATAAATTTGGGATCAAACTCATCGATGATTCCGGTGTGAAGAAACAATTTCATGTCATCGAACGATTGGTGCAGCAAGCAGAAGAAGTGATCAACTGCGGGGATGCCGGGCAAGAAGGAGAGTTGATCCAACGTTGGGTCTTGGCAAAAGCGAAATGTCAAGTTCCTATCAAGCGCTTGTGGATCTCGTCATTGACCGAAGAGGCGATCCGCGAAGGATTCTCCAATTTGAAAGATGGTGAATCGTATAAGAATCTCTACGCTGCAGGTAGTGCCCGTGCGATTGGTGACTGGTTGCTTGGAATGAATGCAACACGTTTGTTTACCCGCAAATTCGGACAAGGAAAAGCGACTTTGTCGATCGGACGTGTGCAAACGCCTACACTGGCCATGATCGTAGCGCGTCAGAAAGAGATCGATGCATTTCAATCGGAGGAATATTGGGAATTGAAGACCAAATACCGCGATACAGAATTTTCGGCTGTGATCGATCGTTTGAAAACTGCTGATCGCGCAGAAAAAGGTTTGGCGTATCTGAAGGAACATCCTTTTGAGATCACGTCCTTCGAACAAAAAGAGGGGAAAGAAGGAAATCCACGATTATTCGACTTGACATCTTTACAGGTTGAATCGAATAAGAAACACGGCAATTCGGCGGAGGAAACATTGAAATTGGTTCAGAGTCTTTACGAAAAGAAATTGGTAACCTATCCGCGTGTAGATACCACTTACTTGAGCGAAGATCTACATCCGAAGATCGAAGGGATCATGCGTGGAATGACCTATTATTCGCGTTTTACAGAATCGGTACTGGCCAAACCGATCCCGAAATTAAAAACAGTTTTCGACGATAAAAAAGTAACCGATCACCACGCGATCATACCTACCGGCGTGGCTGTTTCTGGTATTACTCCAGCTGAGCAGCAGATCTACGACATGATCGCTCGTCGATTCATTGCAGCTTTCTATCCGGAATGTAAGGTGTCGAACACCACCGTTTTGGGAAAAGTAGGACAGATTGAATTCAAAGCAACCGGTAAACAGATCATCGAGCCGGGATGGCGTGTAGTTTGGGAAGAAACAAAGGATACGGACGGCGATAAGAAACAAGCGGAGAAACCGGAACAAACCATGCCGCATTTCGAGGAAGGCGAGCAAGGTCCGCATGAACCGTTCATTCATCAAGGGAAAACCAGTCCGCCGAAACCTTACACTGAAGCAACCTTACTCCGTGCGATGGAAACTGCCGGCCGGATGGTTGAGGATGAGGAATTGCGCGACATGATGAAGGAGAATGGAATCGGTCGACCGGCTACACGGGCGAATATCATTGAGACATTATTCAAGCGCAAGTACATCGAGAAGAAGCGCAAGAATTTAGTTGCGACTTCAACCGGAATGGGCTTGATCGATACCATCAATAACGAGTTGCTGAAAAGTGCTGAGTTGACAGGGCAATGGGAGCGCAAATTGCGTTTGATCGAACGCGGAGAATACGATTTGGAGCAATTCAAGCACGAATTAATTGTGATGGTTCGCCAATTAACGGATGAGGTGATCTTTTCACAAGCTCCGGTGCGTATTCAGTTGCATCAGGAAACTCCAGCGGCTGAAGCTCCTAAGAAGGAACGCGTGAAGAAAGAGAAAGTATCTATCACTGATCTGGATTGTCCTAAATGTCAGCAAGCCAAATTGATGGAAGGAAAAACAGCAGTTGGCTGTTCGAATTACCAGGCTTGTGGCTTTAAGATCCCATTTGAGATGTTGGGCAAGAAGCTCACAGAAAAGCAATTGTTGGATCTGATCCAGAAAGGGAAAACCGGTAAGATCAAAGGATTGATGATTCCGGGTTCGGCGCAAGTGATCGAAGCGGCTTTGTGTTTAGACGACGCGTTTAATGTGACGGTTTCCCAGTAATTTCCTCAGATTCTACAAATCGAATTTTTTCCGAAGTACCCAACGTTTCGCGAATGAGCGTGGCAGCCACATCTTGCGCAGGCACGGCGCGGTATCGTTTGGCTTTTCCAAAGAAGAGCGGATTAAATACCGTCATGATTGCTTTCCCGATCATTTCTCCAAAACGACGTTCAGTGCGCGGTCCGAGTAAAAGAGAAGGACGCACAAAAACCGTGTGATCCAATTGCAGATTGATCACTGCCTGTTCCATTTCTCCCTTCAGTCTCAGGTAAAAATTAGAAGTATTTGCGGTTGCACCTAATGAAGACACGATTCCTATGCGCTCTGCACCGTTGGATTTACTCCAGTTGGCAAACGCGATCACATAATCGCGATCGATTCGGGTTTGAACATCTTTGGAACCGGCTTTGCGTAAGGTCGTTCCCAAGGCACAAAAAGCAACATCTATTTTTTCATCGATTTGCAGTTGTTCCAAGTTTTCGTAAACGGCAATATGCTGGATCAACTTTGGATGTTCCTTGTCCAGTTTTTTGCGTACCAGGATATGAACCTGATCTACAGTCTCGGCATTCAAAAGTTGATCTAAGAGATATGAGCCAATCAAGCCGCTCGCTCCGGAAAGTGCAATTTTCATGGATCAAAGGTACGAAAAAATGAAAATTTGTTTGAATAAAGATAAAAACATAAATGACAGAAAATCAATTACAAAAACGGTAACAACCAATTACAAACGAAAATAAATCGACAGTAAATAGATAAAAACCGAATCCAGAAAACGAACCCCTACAACTTTGCATCATCAATCAGTTGAAAGTCAGCTGAGCATTACAAATTTTTTTACAAACGTTTAATTCTTACAAGTATGAACACATTGAAAAACAAAGTGAATTTGATCGGTCGTCTAGGTGCGAAACCAGTAGTACAAACATTTGATTCAGGATCGAGCATTACCCGTATCTCATTGGCGACGAATGAGCGCAAGAAAGAAAAGTCGGGAGAGTGGACAGACAACACACAATGGCACAACATCGTAGCCTGGGGGAAATTGGGCGAGCGTTTCGAAAAACTGACGGATAAAGGAAGTGAGCTGGTGATCGAAGGGCGTTTGGTGAATCGCAGCTACGAGAAAGATGGCGAAAAGCGCTACGTTACGGAGATCGAGTTAACGGATTTCATGCTCTTGAACGCAAAGAAACAATAACCACCTAAATACACCTATCATGGAAAATGTGCAACGTAAACCAAAATTGCTCAGTTTCAACCATGTGAACATTATCGGGAAGATAGCATCGAAGCCTACGGTTTCGGTGCTACCCGGTGGTTCGAAAGTGGTGAGATTCTCAGTAACAACGAAAGAACAGTATCTGGACAAGGATGGCTCCTTGTGTGTGAAGCAAGATTACCACCGCATGTCGGCTTTTGGCCGGTGGGTTCGCATAATGGAAGAAATGTGCAATCAGGGAGCGAGTGTGGCTGTGGAAGGACGCCTAGTTTCACGCTTTTACATGGCTGAAAATGGAGAGCGTAAGATGTTCTCCGAGATCGAAGTGAATGACCTAATTGTATTGTAGTATGAGTTTAGGACGTAATCAGGTTACCTTAGTGGGGATGCTGGGTGGCAATGTGAATATCACGCAATTTGAGAATGGAGGGATGGTAGCTCGTTTCCGTTTGGACGTGAAACAAGACGACGATTCAGTTGCGAAAAAGTCGCGCTTACCGATCTATTCGATGTTTGCGTGGGGCAGGACGGCTTCGTTCGTACATCAGCATTGCACGAAGGGCAGTAAGTTGGCTGTATCTGGCAGATTGGTCTACAGGACGATCGTCAACAAAAAAGGAGAGCCGCAGCGCATCACAGAGATCGAGGTGCGCGAGGTGATCCGATTTTGATCACGGTATGCAGTAGAAAGGGAGCTTCGGCTCTCTTTTTTATTTTCTAACAATTATTTCGAAAACCGTTAAACGTTTTTCTGCACCATTCATCGTATCTTCGCAGCCGTTTTAAACAAACTCAAATTTACCTAGGTAAAGACTGCCTAATTTTGTTTGACTAAGAATCGTTATGTTAAAGTACCTCATTGCATGTTGCATATTGGCAACTTCGTTCGCAGGATTCTCTCAGAAAATGGAGATCCGCGCACAATTATTTGATTCCGTTGCAGAGATTCCGGTGCGCGATGCCGTAGGAATGGTGATCCGTGTGAAAGATTCTGTCTTATTGGATTTTCAGCGTTCAGACAAGTTTGGTAATATGAACTTTTCCTTGCCGATCGATACGGTGCAATTGGTAGTTCGCCATCCTAGCTACGGAGATTTCACCTCTTTTTTCTTTGGAAGTAAAGAGAATAGTGTCTTCGAATTGAAGCCTTTGGTGATGTCTGAAAAAAGTACAGGGATCGAAGAGGTTGTGATCTTCGCTAATAAGAACCCGATCTATTACCGTGGTGATACTTTGGTGTATATAGCGGACAGCTTTAAAGTGAAAGAGAATGCTGTGGTGGAGGACCTGATCCGAAAGCTTCCGGGAATGTCCATCGATGAGAATGGAAAGATCACCAATCAAGGTAAGGAGATCAATCAAGTACTTGTAGACGGTGATGAGTTCTTTGGTTCGGACGCAACGATTGCCACGAAAAACTTGGCTGCAAGCGGTGTAGAAGAGGTAAAAGTGTATGAAAAGGATGCCGAAGACGGAAGTGATGAAAAGCTCCAGGTACTCGATCTCAAGCTAAAAGACGATGCTAAAAAGGGGTATTTCGGTAAAGTGAATCTGGCTGGAGGTGTCAATCAATTTACCACCCCGAATACTGGTTTTTACGAAGGTGAGTTATTGCTAAACAAATATAACAGCAAGCAGAAAATAGCAGTTTTCGGTTTGGCTTCCAATACGCCAAAAACAGATTTCAACGGACGCGACCTCTTCAAATTCGGTTTGAGCGAAGGCATGAACTGGGGTAATGAATCGGATGATATCCAGAATTTTGAAGACAATGGCGTTGGTGGATCAGAAGGAATTCCGCAAACACTTCGCGCCGGGTTCTATTTAGACCAAAAGTTATGGAAGGGAGGTAAAGTGCGTGTGAATTATGCGTTCTCTCAATACGATGTAACATCGAATGAAACCAGTTTGTCTCAGTACATCCTTTCCGATACCACGTATTATACGGATCGCAGTAATGTGAAACGAGAAAACTACCTGCAACACGATATTGGTGTGAAATTCACTCAGCAAATCGATTCATTAACGAAGTTAGAATTCGAACCTAAGTTTACTTACAATAAGAACATGGTTCAGACCAATTCATTGACATATTTCGAATCGTCTTTACGCGACAGTACACGTTACACGGATCAATTGGATTCTACAGGTGCTGATGGTTTTTCCTCTAATACGTCCTTGCGATTGATCAAAGACTTTAAAAAGAAAAACCGCAAATTAATCGTTCGCTATAATCTTGCAACGAACGACAATAGTTCGGATGGGTTCTTGATGACCGTTGACAGAACGGTGCCATCATTGGATACGAATTACTTGTTCGATCAAAAGAAAGAAAATCGCTATGTGAGTTTGGCAAATACTGGATACATCAACTATGTGGAACCATTGGCTAAGAAGTGGCGTGCTGAATTTGATTATGAGTTTTATTCTAACAACAACGAGCAGCGAAAAACGGCTTTCAGTGCGATCAATGGAGATTATTCAACTATTGACTCGCTGTTCTCTAATGAGTTCTCAGCTAACCGTCAGCAACACCGTTTGGGGGCGTTCTTGATATACGAAAATGCGAAGACGCGCATCTCTGCCGGGACACGTGCTCGCACGGTATCGATCGATAATAACAACGTTTTTTTGGATACCACAATCAAACAAAGTTTGAACAACTTATTGCCTCGATTGGTGATCACACACAAATTCAGCCCATCGAATCGTTTACGTGTTACCTACAACACAAATTCTTCATTGCCTTCTGTAGATCAATTACAACCGGTGGTGGATAACTCCAATCCAAATTTCCGTCGCGTTGGTAATCCGGATTTACGTCCGAACTACACCCACACGGTGAACGTAAGTCACAATATGTGGAAAGGATTGTCTGGTTTCTACACTTATTCCGGAATTAACTACACGCACCAGAATGATGCATTTAGTACGTCAACGACTTATTTGTCAAACGGACAAACGGAGTCGAAGTCGATCAATGTGAAAAATGCAGATTACTTGTTCTATTACGGAGGGATGGGATTGCCATTGAATAAGGTTATGAAAGACTTGCGTTTGGACATAAATGTGAATGGTAATTTCACGGCTACCGAGAATTACATCAACGATGAACAGAATATTTCCAAGAATACAGGAATTGGAACTGATTTCACCTTGCGTTACAATGGAGACTCGTTGAATTTTGATTTGGGAGCTGGATTTGACTACAATGCACCGAACAACACCTTGGCAACTTTGACTAATCAGCCGTATACCGTTTACAATTTCCGTGCTTCTGTTGACTGGACCTTGCCATACCGTTGGTTCTTGAAAACGGATGCAACGTATAACAAGAATACCGGTTTGACTAGTGGGTACAACGTGAACTATGTGATCTGGAATGCATCCATCCAACGTTCTTTCTTGAAAACTGGAAACTTGTATTTGGGTATCGAGGCTTACGATATCTTGAATCAAAATATTAGCAATTACCGTGAAGTGAACAATAACGTCATCGTGGATCAGCGAATCAATGTAATCCGTCGTTACTTCATGTTGAAGATGACATTGAAATTTAATAATAACCGCACAAGAGAAGTAGAAGATGATCACTGGTTCTAAATGGATATTAGCCGTATTTCTGTTGTTGGGAACAACAGTATCGGCACAATTGGTAAAGCAGGGTAAAATCACCTACGAACGCCGCACGAACTTGTTGAAGAAATTTGACGATGAGCGCATGGCTGCCATGTTCAACGAGAAGAATAAGATCCGCATTGAGCGTTTCTCACTTTTTTTCAATGATACGGCTTCCTTGTTCAGTTACATTGTACCAGATCAGGAAGACAAAATGTCTTGGGCAACGATGAAGAATACCGTAGCACAGGATTTGAAAAATGATCAAAAAACGGTGTTAATGGATTTCTGGGGTACGCCTCTGTTGGTGGTAGATTCTGCGTCTGTACGTCAATGGAAGATAACAGATAAAACCAGAAAGATTGCCGGCTACGAATGTACACGCGCAATTTGGCAAAAAGATGACACGACTCGTATTTATGCTTGGTTTACTACAGATATCGTTCCTACAGTAGGTCCAGAGACGATGACCGGTCTTCCCGGAGCTATTCTTGGGTTGGCAACAGAAGATGGAGGTGTGGTGTATTTTGCAACTTCAGTGGAAGTATTAGTTCCTACGCAGGAGCAGTTGACGCTTCAAAAGAAAAAGGCAAAAGAATATACGGATGAAGAATTATACGCTGAACTCAAATCCAAATTAGAAGGACAGCCATTCGGTCCGAGGGTTCTAAAGGAGATCTTTTTCTGGGATAACTAGACTGAATCAAATAAAAGATGAAAGGGGGTGATGAATAGTCACTCCTTTTTTTATTCCTCCAACACCGTCAATTTTGCGAATCGCAACAAGAGTGTTTTTGATCCGGCATGTGGAAAGAAGATTGTTGCTTTGCGATCCACTCCAGCGCCTTCCAATTTGGTGACCTTGCCTTTGCCAAAGCGATCGTGTTCAACCATGTATCCCACTTTCAATTCCAATTCGACATCACCACTGGATGGTTTTGAACTCAATTCCTTCATGCTTTTTAGGGAGCGTGGAACCGGTGCAGGACTTCCCATTTTATTGAGTCCTCCAGTGAATGGTTTGTCGAACCCTGTGCGACCCGAAGATAGTGATCTACCACCTCCTTGTGCTGCACCATATGCGGCTTCCATTTGCAAATAGGCAGGATCTATTTCACTGATGAAGCGACTTGGCTCTGAAGAGATCAAATTACCCCACTGGAATCGGGAAGCAGCGTAGGAGATCGTACACGTCTTTTCAGCTCTTGTAACGGCAACGTAGAACAATCGACGTTCTTCTTCTAATTCACTGCGCGAGTTGATAGATAATTGTGAAGGGAATAGATTTTCCTCCAATCCAACCAAGAATACGTGCGGGAATTCCAAACCTTTACTTGAGTGGATGGTCATCAGGGTAACCTTGTTCTTGTCTTCTTCTTTGTCTGAATCGGCATCTGTAAGTAAGGCAACGTCGATCATGAAGTCTGAAAGCGTGACTGGTGTTTCCTCTGTATTGTTTTGAACGGTAAATTCTTTGATACCGGCCAACAATTCTTCGATGTTCTGATAGCGCTCTACCTCTTCAGGACCTTTGTCTTTCTCGCTGTACAGTTCTTTCAAGATTCCACTTGATTTAGCGATGTGTTGCGCTAAGTCGTATGCAGAGGTTGTATTCAGCTGGGCTGTGAAGCTTTGGATCATGATCACAAATTCGCTGATCTTTTGACGCGTTGCAGTAGGGATTTGCACCGGATGACTTGCGAAATTCGAGATCACTTCCCAGATGCTGGTGTTGTATTGGTTTGCTGCGATCACCACTTGTTCCCAGGATGTTTTTCCAATTCCGCGTTTTGGATAATTGATGACGCGTTTCAGTGCTTCTTCGTCATTGTTGTTTGCTGCCAAACGGAAATAGGCTAAAATGTCTTTGATCTCTTTGCGTTGATAGAATGAAAGACCGCCATAGATCTTGTAAGGCATGTTCATTTTGCGCAATGCTTCCTCGAATGCACGCGATTGTCTGTTTGTTCTGTAGAGAATAGCAAAATCACTCCAGTCGGAGCTTTCACTGTGTTTAATATCGAAGATGCGATTCGAAATGATCTTACCCTCTTCGTTGTCAGTAAGTGCGCGGATCACTTTGATTGGATTCCCTTTATCGTTGTCGGTCCAAACACTTTTTTTGATCTGATCCTTGTTTTTCGAGATCACGCTATTCGCAGCCTCCACGATTGTTTGTGTACTGCGGTAGTTTTGCTCTAGCTTGAATAACTTGAAATCCGGATAATCGTTTCGGAAGTTCAGGATGTTCTGAATATTTGCTCCACGGAAGGAGTAGATACTTTGCGCATCGTCTCCAACCACACAAATGTTCTCATAAACGGCAGCCAATTTCTTAACGATGAGGTATTGCGCATAGTTTGTATCCTGGTACTCATCCACCAGAATGTAGCGGAACTTGTGTTGGTAATAATGCAAGACATCCGGGAAATCGCGCAGTAACACATTTGTTTGATAAAGGAGATCATCGAAATCCATTGCTCCTGCCTTGAAGCAACGAACGGCGTATGTTTTATAGATGCGCGCAAGTTCCGGTCGTTGACTTTGACGGTCTTCAGCCATGATCTCCGTATTCTCGGCGTAAGCTTCCGGAGAGATCAAATTATTCTTAGCTGCCGATATGCGTCCGTAAACCATGCTTGGTTTGTAGATCTTGTCGTCAAGGTTCAATTCCTTCACGATGTCTTTCAACAAACTTTTAGTATCCTGAGTGTCGTAAATGGTAAAGTTTTGCGGATATCCTAAACGGTCAGCATTGAAGCGTAGAATGCGCGAGAACACCGAGTGGAACGTTCCCATCGTGATGTTCTTTGCTTCGCTGGATCCAACGATCGAACCGATCCGTTCGGTCATTTCCTTCGCGGCTTTATTGGTAAATGTCAAAGCGAGGATATTGAAAGGGTCAACACCATGGTCAATCATGTAAGCGATACGCATGGTAAGCACACGGGTTTTCCCCGACCCGGCACCTGCAATCACCATAGTAGGGCCTTCAATGTGTTCTACCGCAGCGCGTTGACTCTCGTTTAATCCAGCTAGATATTCCATAATTGCAAAGATAGGAACATCAGATAGACCAAGGGTGTTCGAAAAGAAGAATCTTTCAACAGGATTAGAAAACTGAGTTGAGAGTTGAATAATGCATTAAAATATAGTCCCATGGAGTTGAGGAATCTTTATAAATTTGCGTCGCCCCTGTTCTTGTTATTCGGTCGAGTATCGAAAAACAATTCCCCACAATTACTCCTGCTCATTTAATGAAACAATAAAATGAACAGTGTAATTACAGGTGCAGGACATTACATCCCTGCGATCGTTAAAACCAATGAAGATTTTATGGTGCACACCTTTTACGATGAAAGGTACATGCGCATTGAACAAGCTCCTCAAGTTGTTACCCGAAAGTTTGAGGCGATCACCGGAATTTCTGAAAGGCGATACGCTTCATCGGATCTACGATGTTCCGACATGGCGGCATTGGCAGCTCTGGATGCCATTCGCGATGCCCGAATTGATCCGGAGACAATAGATCAGATCATTGTAGCTCACAATTTCGGCGACGTTATTCAGCACACGATCCAAACGGATGCGGTTCCGGCTTTAGCATCACGCGTGAAACACTTATTGGGGATCGAAAATCCAAATTGCGTGGCTTACGATATTTTGTTTGGTTGCCCGGGGTGGGTGCAAGGAATGATCCAGGCACATGCATTTCTTCAAGTTGGTATGGCGAATCGTTGTTTGGTTATCGGAGCGGAAAGTTTAAGTAGAGTCTTAGATCCGCATGACCGTGACTCGATGATCTTTGCGGATGGAGCAGGGGCGGTTATCCTGGAAAGAAAGGAATCTTCTGGAAGTGGTATTCTGGCAAGTGCAGCTCA
>VFQT010003999.1_pt1 | contig 12814 bp, 9 predicted proteins | sample 3512381 | NCBI WGS metagenome assembly VFQT01 (sample SAMN10412376, study PRJNA504923) | tailings metagenome | isolation source: Relicate 2 Philex TSF3 active mining site | place: Philippines: Tuba, Benguet | collected 2017-08-29 | reverse complement strand
CATGCCGTTGCGGCGAGGAAGAGATGCGCCCGTCATGGCGCCATCTTTCCAGAAAGCGCGATTACGGCCAGTAACGGAAGATGACGCTTTGGCTGGCGGTGGCGAGGAGCGTGCCGTCCTCGGAGAACATGTGCACCAGCCCGTGGCCGAAACCCCGCTCGACGGCGTGGATGCGAATGTCGAGAAGTACCCACTCGGTGGGCACCAGCTTCACCACGCGCAGCGTGTTGTCGATGCTGTTGCCTCCACCACGAACGCCCATCGCATGGCTGATGGCCATCGGCACGAAGTCGCCGAGAACCGCGAGCGCGCTGGCATCGATGCCTTCGATGACCTGTGGAATGCGTGCCCACATGAGCGTGCGGCCGTCACCCAACGTGCCGTCGAGCGAATCGATCGACCGACCCTTTGCCATGCGCTGCTCCAAGGTGTCGTTGATCGACCCGTCGGCAACGAGGCGGTGTTCGCGCGGCGGACAGTCGAGGGGCGCGGGAACGTCGGGCATCACCTCGAACTGGCCGTGCTCGTCCATCGGTCGGTCGCCCAATGCGGCGTTGACGGTGAGAATTTCACGCGAACCCACGTGACACACGGCGCGGGCCTGGGTGATCTGGTGGCCGGCGACGGCGACCGTGACGTCGATGTCGAGAACCTGGCCGGGCTTTGCATACGCGAGGTATTGAGAGGTCGCCCAGATGGTGTTGCGACCGGTGGTGCCTTCCATTGCCGAAATTGCCGCACCGAGACCGCACCCACCGAAGAGGAAGTTGCCCGAGGTCGAGACGCGTTGCGTGACTTCCATGTGCCAGCGGAACGGATTGTGGCTGGATTCCAAACCGAGGAACGCACGTGTGTCCATGACGACGACACGCTAACGGCACGACGGCAACTCCAGTAGTTTCGGGCCATGACGTCAACGGCGAGCGACACCTACAAGGGCGATGCCTGCGGGCTCGTCGACGAGTTCCGCGCGGGCCGGCGCAACCCCGTCGAGGAGATGACTGCGTCGATTGCCGCGGCCGAGGCGAACAAGAAGTCGGGACTCAACGCGTTCAGTTTCATCGACGCTGATCGCGCACTCGCCGCCGCCGCGCGCGCCGACGTTAACCAGCCCTTCGGAGGCGTGCCCCTTGCGGTGAAGGAACTCGAATCGGTTGCCGGCTGGCCCGACACCGAAGCGTGTGTCGCCTTCGCGAACCGTCGCGGCACGAACACCTCGCTGCAGGTCGAACGTCTCACGATCGAAGGCGGGATGATTCCCTATGCGATGACGACTGCCAGTGAATTCGGCGGCGTCAACGTGACGCGCACCTTGCTCAACGGCGCAACGCACAACCCGTGGCAGTACGGTCGCACACCCGGTGGATCGTCGGGCGGCAGCGCGGCGGCGGTCGCCGGCGGATTGTGCACCATCGCAACCGCAGGCGACGGCGGCGGGTCGATCCGCATTCCTGCGGGCTTCTGTGGTCTGGTTGGTTTGAAGTCGACCTACGGACGCATCCCGCGTGCACCGATGCACTACCTCGGCAATCTCACCGTGTCGACGGGGTGCGTGTCACGCAGTATCCGCGACACGGCGCGTTGGTTCGACGTCGCAAACGGCCACGACGCCCGCGACCCGTTGTCGCTGCCGCGTGTGTCGGGTTGGGAAGACGAACTCGGCAGCATCGACCTTCGTGGACTGCGTGTCGCAGTCGTGCCCGACTGGGGCGGTGCCACCGTTTCGCCCGCGATGTGGACCGCGCTCGAAGAAGCCGCCGACTGGCTGATTCGCACGACATCGATGCGTCGCGTCGAAGCCGACACGACGCTGCCCAGCATGGGTGCGGCTTGGTCGATCTCGGGCATGATCTCGATCCGCGAGGAGCTGGGCGACCTGTGGCCCGGATGCGCCGACGACCTGACTCCCGAAATCCGCATGGGTTTGCAGTTCACCGAAGGCCTTTATGGATCGACTGCCCGCCACAAGATCGAAACACGCCGTGGCGCGTTGAACGAACGCATGGCCGAGATCTTCCGCAACGTCGACATCGTGATGACGGCGAGCAACCCCGATGTTGCATTCGATGCAAACGGTCCCCTTCCCGACACGTTTGGTGGCATCGTCGCCGGAGCCAACAACAACGGCCGCCTCACGTTCCCCGCAAACCTGCACGGCAACCCCGCGCTCTCGGTTCCCGCCGGCGAGGTCGAGGGCCTGCCCGTCGGACTGCAGATTGTCGGCAAGCATTTCCAGGAACAGGTGCTGCTCGAGATCGGTCTCGCGATGGAACGGGGCCGGCCGTGGCCCTGCGTTGCACCCCTGGCCCGTTGATCTGACAACATCTCCCCCAATACACGACGACGTTCCGGGGGGAACCAATGACCACGAACCAGCCGCCGTTGACGGGAATCAAGGTTGTCGACATGTCGACGATGATTTCCGGACCACTCACCGCGATGATGCTCGCCGACTACGGCGCCGACGTCATCAAGATCGAGTCACCCGGACAGGGCGACCTCATGCGGTACCTCGGCACGCAGAAGAACGGCCTCACGGGTCTCTTTCACCTGAACAACCGCGGCAAGCGTTCGATCGGCCTGAACGTGAAGTCAAAAGAGGGTCTCGAGATCCTCACCAAGCTCATCTCCGAAGCCGACGTGTTCGTGCAGAACTACCGCCCCGGCGCACTCGAGCGACTTGGTCTGGGCTACGAGGATGTGAAGAAGTTCAACCCCGGCATCATCTATGTGTCGATCAGCGGTTACGGACCCGACGGCCCGAACAGCCACCGTCGCGTGTACGACAACGTCATCCAGGCCGCGAGCGGCGTTGCCTCCGTGCAGTCCGACCCGGGCACCGGCAAGCCGCAGATGTTGCGCAACCTCGCCTGCGACAAGGTCACGTCGTACACCGCAATGCAATCGATCTGTGCGGCGTTGTTCGCGCGCGAGCGCGGCACGGCACAGGGTCAGCACATCGTCGTTGCAATGCTCGACGCTGCGGTGTCGTTCCTGTGGCCCGATGCCGGCATGGATGCCACCGTGCTCGACGACGATGCAACGCGCATGCCGACACTCGGTGCGAACTACAACGTGACCGTTCTCGAAGACGGCTACTGCGCCAGCTCGGCCGTCAGCGACGTCGAATTCAAGGGATTGTGGGCCGCGCTCGGCCGCCCCGATCTCGCCGACGATCCGCGTTTTTCCACGGCTGCCGCGCGTTCGCAGAACGCGGGTGAACTGGTGAAGACGATGAAGGAGCTGTCGTCGAAGACCAAGCTCGCCGACTTCCTGCGTGTCGCCGAAGAGCACGACCTGCCGGCATCACCGGTGAATTCCATCGCCGATCTTCCGAACGATGCACAGATCAAGAACAACAAGATCTTCGTCGAGCGCACCCACCCCGTCATGGGCAAGGTGCGCGAGGTGCGCCCCGCCGCGCGATTCAGCGACACGGAACTCCGCGTCAGCGCACCCGCGCCGATGCGCGGTGAACACTCCGACGACATCGTGCGCGAGATCGGCCTCGACCCGGCCGCCCTGCGCGAGGCCGGCGCGATCTTCTAGAACGTCAGCGCGTCAGCGAACGACCGACGATCTCTTTCATGATCTCGGTCGTGCCGCCGTAAATGGTTTGGATGCGGCTGTCGGCCCATGCGCGCGCGATCGGGTACTCGCGCATGTAGCCGTAGCCACCGTGCAGCTGCAGACAACGATCGACGACCTTGTTCTGCAGTTCGGTGCACCAGTACTTGGCGGCCGCGGCCTGTTCGGCGCTCAGCTTGGCTTCACAGTGCAGTTCGACGCAACGGTCGACGTACACCTGCGCGATCTGCACCTCGGTCGCCAGTTCGGCGAGCAGGAACTTCGAGTTCTGGAACTGTGAAATCGACTGGCCGAACGCCTTGCGCTCTTTCGTGTAGTCGAGCGTCCACTTCACGGCGGCGTCGGCCACCGCAATGGCGCCGACGGCGATACCGAGGCGTTCCTGGGCGAGGTTCGTCATCAGGTACACGAAACCCATCCCCTCTTCACCGAGCAGGTTCTCTTCGGGAACCTCGACGTCGTTGAAGAACAGTTCCGCGGTGTCCTGGGCGTGCATGCCCAGCTTGTCGAGGTTGCGGCCGCGCTCGAAGCCCTTCATGCCGCGCTCGACGATGAGCAGCGAGAAGCCGCGGTGGCCCTTCTCGGGGTCGGTCTTGCACACGGTGATGACGAGGTCGCTGTTGATGCCGTTCGAAATGAACGTCTTCGCGCCGTTCACGAGGTAGGCGCCACCTTTCTTCACCGCCGTGGTGCGCACGCCCGCAACGTCGGAGCCCGTGTTCGGCTCGGTGATGCCGAGCGCGCCGATGAGTTCACCCGTGCACATGCCGGGCAGCCATCGCTTCTTCTGCTCGTCGTTGGCAAGTTCCAGGTAGTACGGCAACACGATGTCGTTGTGCAGCGTGATTCCGTTGCCGCTTCCGATGACACCGGTCGTACCGATCTCTTCGGTCATGATCGCCGCGAACCGGTAGTCGTTCGTTCCGCCGCCACCGTACGACTCGGGAACCGTGAGTCCGAGGAAGCCCTGCTTGCCGGCATCGATCCACAGATCGCGCGGTGTGATGCCCTCGTTCTCCCACTCTTCGTGGTTCGGCACGACGCGGTCGTCGAGCCAGCCACGGAAGGCCGAGCGGAACTGGTCGTGGGTCTCGTCGAAAATCGTGCGCGGGAAGGCTTCCATGAGCGACGAATCTAGACCGCCACCCGAAAACGACCCCAAACGTGCGGGCTATCCCGCAAGCGTCGCGCGGGCGACCAAGTCGGTGCCGAACGACGTGAGAATTGCGAGGTACAGCAGGCCCGTCGCCGCCATCACCGCCGAGTAGCTGCGCTCGCGCAACGCCGCCTTGGTGACGACGACGAGGATCCCGGTCATCACGACACAGGCGATCCAGAACCAGCCGAGCATGCCGTTCCAGCCGTCGTCGATCGAGCCCGTGATGACGCTGATCATTCCCGTCGGCAACAACATCGCCACAACTTCCAGCGGCAACGCCCAGTACATGACGTCGACCAGGTCTTTCAGCAGCTTGCGCTGCATGCCGGGCTGCACCAGATACCAATGGCCCAACAGCATCGCGTCGGTGATCGCGCCGAGGAACATCGCACCAATGACCACGCGGTACGACGCGAGCAGCGAATCCCACGTTCCCGACGAAGCGTCGAGCGCACCCGCCACCACGCCGATGCCACCGATCAACGGCGCGATGAGCAACCTGTGCGGCGGGGTTTTGCGCAATGTCACGAGTGCAAGCACCACGACGATCAGCGCCGCAGCCTCGCGCACGGGTACCGCGCCCAACGCCAGACCGGCGGCGAATGCGCCCGCGGCCATCGCCGCATAGACACCGTGCAACAGCCAGGTGTAGCCGCGGCCGATTTCGCTGTTGCGCACCGTCAGCCAGCAGAACAGCAGACCACCACTCGCCCACTGCAGAAGAACGGTCGACGCATCGAGGCGAATCACAGGTTGCAAGTTAGGCGACGGCGGCCCGTCGCGGGTGGTTCAGCGCGCGGTGACGGTGTCGGTGTCGCGACCCGAGCGGATGAGCGTGCCGGGTCGGGCATCGAGAAGTTCACCGTGCTCGACCGCATGTACGCCGTTCACGATGACGTGCTCGATGCCGAGGGCCTCGCCGTACACGCGGCCCGCGCCACCGGGAAGGTCGAACTTCATGTAGACCTCGCCCGGTCCGACGGTGTCGGGGTCGAGAACCACGACGTCGGCGAAGTAGCCCTCTTGCAGACGACCACGGTCACGCAGCCCATAGAGACGCGCGGGACGATCGGTGAGATGGGTGACCGCCTCTTCGAACGACATCAGGTTGCGTTCGCGCACCGCACGTGCGAGCAGCGTGGTCGAGAACGAGAACGAGTCGATCATGTCGAGGTGCGCACCGGCATCGCTTGCACCGACGATCGCGCGGTCGTCCCGCCACACTTCGACGCGCTTGGCCCAGGTGTCGTCGCCCTGACCCTTGTCGGGAACGGTGATGACGGTGTTCAGGTTGTCGTCGACCACGATGTCGGCAAGCGTGTCCCACGGTTCCTTGCCGAGTTCCTTGGCGATGTCGCCGATGAGGCGGCCTTGGTAGGGCTTCCACTTCTCGCTGAATGTTTCCAGCAACATGTATGCCGCCCAGTTGCCGATCGACCGCGTCGGCCCGACGGTCGACTGTGCCTTGTCGTTCATTTCTTGGCGGCCCTTCGGGTCGCGCAGCATCGCCAGCTTCTCTTCGGGTGGCAGGGCCATCAGTTCGTCCCAGCCGTTCAGAATGTCGAGGATGAAACCACTGCGCAGGTTCAACCGTGTGCGGAACGTATCGGGCAGCGTGAGCGCAAGCACCTTGCCGCCGCGCTCTTTCGCGATGTCATAGCCCTCGAGTTGGTGCTGCACGAGATCCCAGTTCTGCGCGTACACCTGCAACAGGTTCCAGTTCAACGGACGGTTTGCTGCTGCGCTCATGTCGGCCATCAGTTCGAACGTCTCGTGCTCGAAACGACCGACGGCCGGGATGAACTCGAGCGTCGTTCCGGGGAACTCGCTGACGACCGAGCACAGCGCGATCAATTCCTCGCGCGAACCGTGACGCGACGGGACGGGCACACCCGTGTGGTCGTTGTGGCTCGTCGACCAGGTGGACGAGAACCCCATGCCGCCCGCGCGCAGGCCCTGGCGCAGCAGTTCGCACATCGCGTCGATTTCCTCGGGCGTCGCCTCGCGACGCGTCGCGTCGTCGTGCATGACGACGCGGCGCAGTGCGCTGTGGCCCACGAGAAAGCCGGCGTTCGGCATCAACTTGCCGTCGATCGCGTCGAGGAACTCACCCGTGGTGCTCCAGTTCCACGGAACACCCTCTTGCAGGCTTTCAAGCGGCATGCCTTCCACGCGCGCCAACATGCGCATCAGATAGTCGCCGTCCTGCGGAGTCATCGGTGCGATGGTGAAGCCGCAGTTGCCGGCCATCACCGTGGTGACACCGTGCAGCGGCGACGGGCTGAGTGACGTGTCCCAGAAGGCCTGTGCGTCGTAGTGCGTGTGCAGGTCGATGAAACCCGGCGTCACCAACTTGCCCGTTGCGTCGATGACCTTGCGAGCATCGCCCTCGACCTTGCCAATCGCGACAACCTTGCCGTCGGCAATTCCGACGTCGGCGCGTCGACGCGGCGCACCCGTACCGTCGACAACTTCCCCACCACGAATGAGCACGTCCAACATGTCGTTTCCCCCGGTTCGATACAGCGAACTACGGGGTGAAACTTAGGCGAGGACGACGAGGTCGTGCGACACGGCGTTCATCGGCAGCGGACCGTTGGCCGTGGCGACGACGATGTCTTCGAGACGCATGCCGAACCTGCCCGGGATGTAGATACCGGGCTCGATCGAAAAGGCGTGGCCGGCCTCGAGAAGCTCGGTGTTCCCCGAGACGATGTACGGGTCTTCGTGCGCTTCCATGCCGATGCCGTGACCGGTGCGGTGCACGAAGTACTCGCCGTAGCCGGCGGCAGCGATGATGTCGCGCGCCGCAGCATCGACCGATTCGCAGGTGGCACCGACGACGGCGGATGCCACCGAAGCGGCCTGTGCCTCTTTCAGAACGGCGTACGCGTCACGCACCTCGGCGGATGGTTCGCCCAGGTACACGCAGCGCGTGATGTCGCTGCAGTAGTCGGCCATCGTGCCGCCGAAATCGCAGAGGACGATTTCACCCGAACGGATGACCCGGCTGCCGGGATGGTGGTGCGGGCTCGCGGCGTTGTCGCCCGCGGCGACGATCGCGAAGTTGACCACGTCGTGGCCTTCTTCGAGGAGGCGCTGCGAGATGTCGGCCGAGACCTGCGCCTCGGTGCGCCCGATGAGCGGAATGTCGCCGGCGTGCAATTGAGCCGCGACGCGGTCGGCCGCGGCACCTGCGCGCTGGAGCGCGGCGATTTCGGCGGCGGTCTTCACGCGGCGCAGCGGACCGACGACATCGACGGCGCGGATCCAGTCGACGTTCGGCATGTGGGGAAGCAGTTCGACGAGGAAGCGCGCCCACAACTGGTCACCGATGGCGACGCGGCGCGCACCCTTTGCAAGTCTTGCGGTCAGCGCAATCGGGTCGTCGGTCTCGTTCCACGGCGCGGTTGTGAACACGGTCGGGTGCGGCGCGACGCGCGGCTCTTCGAGGCGCGGGATGACGAGCGTCGCGGTTCCCGCGCGCGGCACGACGAGCATCGTGAGACGTTCGAGTGGCATCGCGTGATAGCCGGTGAGATACGGCAGGTCGTGGCCGACCGACAACATCACGACGTCGACATCGCGCGCAGCCATCGCCTGCTGGACGCGGGTGAGGCGTTCCTCGAACACCGACGACGGCAGCGCCGAACCGCCCCGCGAGTTCACGAGATCACCACCGGAACGGCAACGCCGGCCGATTCGGCCGACTCGCGTGCGTGGTAGCTGGAACGTGTGAGCGGGCTCGATTCGACGTGGCCGATGCCGAGTGATTCGCCGAACGACTTCAGGTGATCGAACTCGGCCGGCTCGACCCAACGCGCAACCGGCAGATGGTTCGTCGTTGGGCGCAGGTACTGACCGATGGTGACGATGTCGATGCCCACGCTGGCGAGGTCGACGAGGGTCGCTTCGACTTCATCGATCGTTTCGCCCATGCCGACGATGATGCCCGACTTCGTCGTGAGGTCGGCGGCTTTGCCGCGGGCCAACACCGACAGGCTGCGTGCGTAACCCGCGCTCGGCCGCACGGCGCGCTGCAGCCTCGCCACGGTTTCGATGTTGTGGTTCAAGACATCGGGTTTCGCCGCGATGAGAACGTCGAGCGCATCGGTTCCCTTGACGTCGGAGATCAGGGTTTCGACACGGGTGAGTGGCGAACGACGACGAATGGCCCGCACACAATCGGCGACGTGCGCCATTCCCCCATCGGTCAGATCGTCGCGCGCGACCATGGTGAGCACCGCGTGCAGCAGACCCATGCGAGCCACCGCCTCGGCGACGCGGGCCGGTTCGTCGGCTTCGGGGTCGAGCGGCTTGCGCGTGTCGACGAGACAAAAGCCGCAGGCGCGCGTGCAACGTTCGCCCAGCACCATGAAGGTGGCGGTGCGGTCGGCCCAGCATTCCGACAGGTTCGGACAACCCGCTTCTTCGCACACCGTGACGAGACCGAGGTCGCGCACAACCTTCTTCGTCTCGAGAACCTCGGGACCGTGGTTCACGCGGGGGCGCAACCATTCGGGCTTGCGCTCTTCGATGGCAATTCCACCGGTCACACCGGCCTGCGCGAGACGGCCGGTCAGACGCACCTTTTCACCCGCACCGGCACCGCGCGAGAATGGCGAGAGATCTTCGGGCCGGTGCACCCAGGCGACGTCGCGACGGTCGACCGTGCCGTTCGAGAATCGCGCGGCGACGTGTCGCGCAACCACCTCGGCAACCTCGCGCATCGAGGCCGCGATTCCATCTTCGCGCAGAGAGGTGACGGGGTGTTCGGCGATGCCGCACGGCACGATGTGCTCGCGCATGTAGGTGAGGTCGGTTTCGACGTTCAGCGCGAAGCCGTGCATCGTGCGTCCACGTGTGAGACGAACGCCGATTGCGCAGATCTTGCGGGGACGACCCTCATCGACGCCCAGCCACACGCCGGGGTATCCGTCGAATCGCGACGCGTCGGGCACACCGAGTTCGGTGAGTGAATCGATGATCACCTGTTCGATGCCGTGCACGTAGGCCGTGGTGTCGGCCGGGCCGGCCTTGCCGCCGTGCTTCGGCGCGAGCGAGAGAATCGGGTAACCGACAAGCTGCCCCGGACCGTGGTACGTGACGTCGCCGCCGCGGTTGACCTTCACCAACTCGGCACCGACGTCAGCCGGATCGCACTTCAGGTTCTTGTCGAGTTCCGCACTCGGGCCGTACGTGAAGACGTGCGGGTGCTCGAGCAGCAGCAGGTACTGACGTTCGGTGTGCGTGAAAAACGCCTCTTGCAGCGCGAACGCCTCGCGGTAGGGAACGCGTCCCAACCAGCGGACGTTCAGCGGTGTGGTCATGCGCGGTCTAAAGCTCGGCAGTCCAGTCGCGGGTCTCGAGGATCTGCTTGATCTTCGAGAGGAAGTTCGCGGCGTACGCGCCGTCGAACGCGCGATGGTCCCAGCTCATCGCAAGGTTGCCGACCGGGTGGATGGCAATCGACTCGCCGCCGTCGGGCGTGTTGACGACGACGGGCTTGCGCACGATGGCATCGGTCGAGATGATGGCGACCTGTGGCTGGTTGATGACAGCCATGGTGAGCACCGAACCGGCCGAGCCGTTGTTCGACAGCGTGAACGTGCCACCCTGGATTTCGTCGGGCGTGAGCTTGCGGTTCTTGGCGCGCGTTCCGAGGTCGCTGATCTCGCGGGCGAGGGCACGCAGACGCTTGGTTTCCGCATCGCGCACGACCGGCACCAAGAGACCCTGGTAGTCGAGGTCGACCGCGATACCCAGGTCGACGTAGTTGTGCACGACGAGTTCGTTGCCGTCGACCGAAGCGTTCATGTGCGGGAACTCGGTGATCGCGTCGACAACCGCACGCGAGATGAACGGCAGGTAAGTGAGGCTGAAGCCTTCGGACTTCTTGAATTCGTCCTTGACCTTGTTGCGGGCGCGGTCGACGTTGGCGTAGTCCACTTCGACCACGCTGAACGTGTGCGGGCTGACCGATTTCGACATCACCATGTGTTCGCCGGTGAGCTTGCGGATCTTCGACAACTTGATGCGCTTTTCGCGACCGTCTTCGGACACCGCGCCTGCTTCCTTCTTCGCGGCGGGCTTTGCAGCAGCAGGTGCCGGGGCAGGTGCCGCAGCGGGTGCGGGCGCCGGAGCGGCGGCGGGAGCTGAAGCAGCCGCAGGTGCCGACTTTCCACCCCGGGCATCGATGACGGCAAGAACATCTTCGCGGGTGATGCGTCCACCGGGGCCCGTTCCCTTGATCGCCGCCGCATCGAGGTTGTTCTCGGCGATGAGACGACGCACGACGGGCGACAACAGCGGTGCGCCACCGGGAGCGGGTGCCGGCGCGGGCTTGGCAATCGCTGCAGGCGCGGGCTCCGCAGCAGGTGCAGGTGCAGCGGCGGGAGCGGGAGCGGGAGCCGGCTCGGGCGCAGGCGCAGCAGCCGGGGCGGGCGCAGCAGCAGGTGCAGGGGCGGGCGCAGCACCTGCGTCGCCGACAACGGCAATGACGGCACCCACGGGAACCGTGTCGCCTTCGTTTGCCTTGATCTCGGTCAACACGCCGGCGACCGGTGACGGAACCTCGGTGTCGACCTTGTCGGTCGACACCTCGAAGAGCGGTTCGTCGGCTGCGACTGCGTCGCCGACCTTCTTGAACCACTTGGTGATGGTGCCTTCGGTGACGGTTTCACCGAGTTGAGGGAGGGTTACGTTTGCCATGTCTGTGCCCTGCTTTGTGATGTGATTAGGCGTTGATCGAACGTCCGGTCATCGACAGCATCGTTTCGCCGAAGAGTTCCGAAAGGCTGGGGTGCGGTTGAATGAATTCGGCGACCTCGGCAACCGTGGCCTCCCAGTTGACGGCGAGATATCCGCCCGACAACTGCTCGGTCACCCACGGGCCGACCATCTGCACGCCGAGCACCTGTCCTGCGGTTCCGTCGGCGTTCTTCTTCGCGATGACCTTCACCAAACCGTCGGTTTCACCGACGATCATTGCGCGGCTGTTCGCGCGGAACTGGTGCTTGCCGACGACGACGTCGTAACCAGCGGCCTTTGCGCTTTCCTCGCTGTGACCGGCCCACGCCACTTCGGGGTGGCAGTAGATGGCCCACGGCACACGGTCGTAGGCAACCGGCGCAACGGGCTCGCCGAGCACGCGTTTGACGGCGAGGATTGCCTCGGCGTAGGCCACGTGCGCGAGCTGCGGAGTGTTGATGATGTCGCCGATCGCATACACGCCTGCTTCGGCGGTTTCGCAGTACTCGTTGACTTCGATGAAGCCGCGCTCGGTGACCTTGACCGCGGTGCCCTGCAGGCCCAGAAGGTCGGCGAACGGACGACGCCCGACCGACACGACAACCGCGTCGACCTCGAGGGACTCCCCTTCGCCGAACGACACGACGGTTCCGCCGCTTCCGTTCGGCGTGTGACCCTTCACCGAGACGCCGGTCTTGATGTCGATGTTCTTCTTCTTGAAACTCTTCACGACGACGTTGGCAAGGTCGATGTCGAGACCCGGAAGGATCTTCGGCAGGCCCTCAAGAATCGTGACCTGCGAACCAAGGTCGGCAAAGGTCGATGCGAACTCGCAACCGATTGCGCCGCCACCGATGACGGCAACGCGCGCCGGCAACTTGTCGAGCATCAACACCTCGTCCGAGGTCATGATCGGTCCACCGACTTCGAAACCGGGGATGGTGCGCGGCACGGAACCCGCGGCGAGCACGATGCTCTTGCCCTGCACCTGCTGCGTCGAACCGTCGGCGGCAGTGACGGTGACCGTCTTGTTCGCGCCGAGCGATCCGGCGCCCAGCATGTAAGTGACCTTCTTCGCCTTGGTGAGACCGGTGAGACCCTTCACCAAACCGTCGACGATCTTCTGCTTGCGTGCCTGGGTGACGGCAAAGTCGACACCCGTCGACGAGGAGTTGACGCCGAAGTCGGCCGAATGCGCCACGTGGCGGGCGACCGCAGCAGTTTCGAGGAACGCCTTGGCGGGGATGCAACCACGGTTCAGGCAGGTGCCGCCGATGGTGTCCTTTTCTATGAGGGCCACGGACAGGCCGGCCGACG
>VFQT010003998.1_pt1 | contig 12816 bp, 8 predicted proteins | sample 3512381 | NCBI WGS metagenome assembly VFQT01 (sample SAMN10412376, study PRJNA504923) | tailings metagenome | isolation source: Relicate 2 Philex TSF3 active mining site | place: Philippines: Tuba, Benguet | collected 2017-08-29 | reverse complement strand
GTGCGATAGAGGTCAAGATGCGTGGCCTTGCTGAACTTCGGCTCGTTCTGGGCGCGCGCAATGTAAAGTTTCCAGTTTTGTTCGGAGGGATAATCCGCAAGCGACTGTGCGAGGACATCGTAGTATTCGGCATTCTGCTTCAGCTGCTGGTGCGTGCGCATCAGCAGACGATACCAGGACTCCGGCGGCTTGCCTGAGGCGCGTGCGGCGAGGATGGCCTTGTTTGCGAAGACCGCGGCATTGGCATGATCGTTCGCCTTGGAATACTGGTCAGCGAGCCGGATGAGATCGTCACCCGTGCCGCCATAGGCGTCGACGTAAGCGCGTGCCGCGGCAAGCGAACCTGCGGCATCACCTGCATCGGTGTGCGCCTTGGCGAGCGCGCCCTTGTAGAGCTTGATTTCGTCCGGCGTCAGCGTGCCAGAGGCGATGAGGCTGTTGATGAGGGTGACCTGCTGGGGGCCGTCCTTGGTCTCGGCGGCCACGACGAGCTTGAGGCGATCAAGCTGGGCCTTGTCGGTCGGGGTCTTCACCTTGGTGGCGGCGACGTCGAGTTTTGCCCTGGCCGTGGCCCAGTCCTTGGCGACGATGGCGTTACGCGCCTCGTTCAGCGGCTGGACGATGTCCTTGCTGACCTGGACGGCGGCCGGGTTGGTCTGCGCGATGGCAAGCGGGGCGGGCGCGGCAATGGCCACCAGTACGGCGGCAATGGCAGTGGCGCCGGGCATGCGGAACATCATTCCTTGGAACTCCCTGATTTTGGTCCCCGAATACCTGCGAGAGGGGCCCTCGCACAACGGACTCCACTGTAATTTGACCCTGTGTCGCGGATAAGGCGGGGTTTCCCCGCGGATTCAGCGGGCGCCAAACCCAGTTGACGGCGAAAATGTGGCCGGGCGGTCCGGCAACCGGGCCGGATGATCTTTTGTCCCGCGCCGGATCGGCGTATCAGCCGCCGCGAACCTGAAGGAAAGGCTTCCGCCCATGTCCGCCCCCGTTTCCGATGCGCTGAAGAGGATCAAGCCCTCGGCCACCATCGCCGTCACGCAGAAGGCGCGCGAACTGCAGCAGAAGGGCGAGAAGGTGATCGGCCTGGGCGCCGGCGAGCCGGATTTCGACACACCGGACAATGTGAAGCAGGCGGCCATCAAGGCCATCGAGGACGGCAAGACGAAATACACCGACGTGGACGGCATCCCCGAGCTGAAGGAGGCGATCTGCGCCAAGTTCAGGCGGGAGAACGGGCTCGAATACAAGCCGTCCCAGGTGAACGTCTCGCCGGGCGGCAAGCCGGTGATCTTCAACGCGTTCATGGCGACGCTGAACCCCGGCGATGAGGTCGTGATCCCGACACCATACTGGGTCAGCTATCCCGAGATGGCGCTGATCTGCGGGGCAACGCCCGTGTTCGCGGAAGCGAAGGCGGCCGATGCCTACAAGCTGAAGCCGGATGCGCTTGATCGTGCGATCACGCCGAAGACGAAGTGGCTGATCCTGAACTCGCCCTCCAACCCTTCGGGTGCGGCCTACACACGCGCCGAGCTGAGGGCGCTGGCGGACGTGCTGCTGGCGCATCCGCATGTGTGGATCCTGACGGACGACATGTACGAACATCTGGTGTTCGATGGGTTCGAATTCTTCACCATCGCGCAAGTGGAGCCGCGGCTTTACGAGCGGACGCTGACGATGAACGGCGTTTCGAAGGCCTATTCGATGACGGGTTGGCGGATCGGTTATGCTGCGGGACCGGAAGCGCTGATCAAGGGCATGGCGAAGGTGATGAGCCAGACGACGTCCAACCCCTGCTCGATTTCGCAGTGGGCGGCGGTCGAGGCGCTCAACGGCACGCAGGCCTTCATCAAGCCGAACCAGGAGCTGTTCAAGTCACGCCGCGACCTCGTGGTTGGCATGCTGAACCAGACCGAAGAGTTGAGCTGCCCGACGCCGGAGGGCGCGTTCTATGTCTATCCCGACTGCTCGCGCGCGATGGGCAAGACCACGGCGGGTGGAAAGAAGCTGGCGAACGACGAGGACTTTGCCGCTGCGCTGCTGGAAGAAGAGAAGGTGGCCGTGGTCTTCGGCTCGGCCTTCGGCCTGAGCCCGGCCTTCCGGATTTCCTACGCAACATCGACGGAGAAGCTGGAAGAGGCGTGCCGGCGGATCCAGCGGTTCTGTGGGAACCTGAAACGCTAGGGCGCACCGGCGCGGGCGCGATTGTCGCGGCCCTCATTGCGGCGGCGGTCCTGATGGCCATGCTGCTCGCGGTGGCCCCTGCGATGAATATCGGCGGATTCGCGCTGGTCTGATCTCTACTTCAGCGTGGGCGAATCGAGGTTGAGTCTGGCGACCGGCAGGCGTTCCATGCCCGCGCGCTTGTCCTTCACCTTGTCCCAGAACTGTTCTGTGTCGCCGACGACCACAACGGTTGCGGTGGCGGGATCGTAGTGTGTCCTGGCGGCGGCTGCCACCTGTTCGGGGGTAACGGCGTTGATGTCGCCGGAATAGGTCTGCAGCTTTTCAAGCGGCAGGCCGAACTGGGCAAGCGCAGAGTACTGGCCCGCCAGGCCCGCCGTGGTTTCGACCGAGCGGCCAAAGCCGCCGATGATCACCGCCTTGCGGGCGGAGAGTTCCTTCTCGGGGATCGCTTCGGCGCCGAGGCGGGCGAATTCCGCGAGCATGAGATCGACGACATCCGGGACAGCATCGTTGCGTGTCTGTGCGGCGGCGACGATGGGCGCGGTCTGCTTGCGCGCCGACAGCGATGAGTTGGCGCCGTAGGAGAGACCGCGCTTGATGCGGATCTCGGCGTTGAGGCGGGCGGAGTAACCGCCGCCGAGGACGTTGTTGGCGACCGCGGCGGCGTAATAGTCGTCCGCGAGGCGCGAGGGGCCCGGGCGGCCGAGGAAGACGGCGGCCTGGCCGATCTGCGGCATGTCGAGCGCGATGGCGCGCGGGGCGCTGGGGGTTCCTGCAGCGGGCGCGGCAGGCAGTGGCGTTGACGGCTTCGCCCAGTTGCCGAGTGCTTCTTCCGCCAGCGCGAAGCCGGCTTCGGGTGTGACGTCGCCGGCGATCACCAGCACGGCGTTGTCCGGGCGCCAGTTGGCGGCGTGGAAGGCGGCGAGCTCGGGCTGCTTCAGACTGTTGAGCGATTTCGCCGTAGGCGTGCCGCCATAGGGACCGGCGCCGAAGAGGGCGCGCGTGAGCGCGAGGCTGCCGACGGCGCGCGGCTGGGTCAGCTGGACCTTGATGTTGTCGAGCGTTTCCTGGCGTGCGCGGTCGAGTTCGTCCTGAGCGAAGGCCGGGTTCTGCGCCACGTCGGCCATGATGGCGAAGGCCTGGCCAGCCTTGTCGGAGCGGGTGGAAATCGACACATCGGTAGCGTCTGGGCCGGCGCCGGCGCCAATGGTTGCGCCGAGGCTTTCGATCTCGCTGGCGATCTGCGTGGCCGTGCGTGTTTTCGTGCCGCGCGTCGTGAGATCGGCGGTCATCGCCGCGAGGCCGGACTTGCCGGCGGGGTCGTAGGCGCTGCCGGCGGAGATGCGCAGGCTTGCGCTGATCAGCGGCAGGCCGGGCTTGGGCGCAACGATGACGCGGAGGCCGTTGGCGAGGGTCTTCTCGCTGGCAGGCGGCACTTTGGCTGCAACAGGCGGGCCGGCTTCGGGCGGCAGCTTGCGCTCGCCTTCGGGCGCGAGCGTGTAGACCGGGATGTCTGCGGCGGCGATCTCGATCTTCGAGGTCTGGATAGTCGGCGCATCGGCGAAGGTGTCTTCGGTTGCGCCGTTCTGCATCTCCTCAGGCAGGTAGCGGATGGTGACGGATTTCGTATCGTCCATGATGGTGCGCGCCACGCGCTGGATGTCTTCGGCGGTGACGCTCTGGAGCCTCGCCAGCATCTCGTCTGATGCACGGGCGTTGCCGAACAGGATGACGCTGCGGGCAAGGTCGTCGGCGCGGCCGTCGGATGTCTCCCGTCCTTGCAGGGCGGCTGTGATGAGCTCGTTGCGGGCTTCGTCAAGCTCAGCGGCTGTGACGGGCGTGTCGCGCATGCGTGCAATCTCGGCCTTCAGCGCGCTGATGCCTTCATCGACGGTCTTGCCGTCCGACAGGATGACGTAGAGCGCGTAGATGCCGGGATGGGCGGTGATGTCGAAGTTGGAGCCGACATCGGCGGCGACCTGCTGCTCGTACATCAAGGACTGATAGAGTCGCGAGGACTCGCCGCGAAGAAGGATGGCGTCCATCAGCGTGAGGGCCGCGTTATCGGGGCTCGACGCGGCGGGTGAGGGCCAGGAAATCACGGCGGCGGGGAAGGGCACGTTGGGCTCGAAGACCGTGTAGGTCTTGGCCTCGGTGCGTTCAGGCTCAACAGCGGTGACGCGCGGGATCTCGCGCTTGGGCGTTAAGAGGCCCGCGAAGTATTTTTTCACATAGGCATCGAGCTGTGCCGGATCGAAATTGCCGGAGACGACAAGGATGGCGTTGTCGGGCCGGTAGTAGGCGGCGTGGAAGGCGCGTACGTCTTCCACAGTAGCGGCATCGAGGTTTTCCAGCGAGCCGATGCCTGGCCGACCGTAGGGATGCACGCTGAAGGCCGACTGATAGAGATACATGCCGAGCAGCTTGCCGTACGGGTTGGAGAGGTAGGACTGGCGCAGTTCTTCCTTCACAACGTCGCGCTCGGACTTGAAAGCAGCCTCGTCGACGACCAGCGAGCCCATGCGTTCGGCTTCGCCCCACAGGACCCGCTCAAGATGGTTGGCAGGGACGGTCTCGTAGTAGTTCGTGAAATCGTTCCAGGTGGAGGCGTTGTTGAAGCCACCGGCGTCTTCTGTCAGGCGATCGAAGCCTTCGGGTGGAAGGTTGGTCGTTGCCTTGAACATGATGTGCTCGAAGAGGTGGGCGAAGCCGGAGCGCCCCTCGGGATCGTCCTTTGAACCGACATCGTACCAGACGGCGACAGAGACGCTTGCAGTGTTCGTGTCCGGCATTGCGTAGACGCGCAAACCGTTCGCCAGCTTCTTGCAGGTGAACTCGAGCGGGGCAATCGAAAGCGCTGCGCCGGTCTGCGCGGCGGCGGGTGTGTCGCTCGCCTCGCAGGCGGCGAAGCCATCGGCGGATTGCGTCTCGCAGGCGCCGAGCACTAGCACTGCTGTGACTGCGGCGATCAAGCTGGAAACCGAGCGGCGGACGTTCATCATGAGGATGGCCTGAACAGGTGATCAACGTCACCTGATAGCAATCCGCTTCCGTCCGGGCGAGCGATTTTATCGATAGTCGAGATCGGAGCGATCGGCTGTCGCCTAGAAAATCGAATACCCGCCGTCGATTACGAAGGAATCGCCGGAGTGGTAGGATGAGGCGTCGGAGGTGAGATAGACGGCGACGCCGCCGAAATCCTTCGGCTCGCCCCAGCGCCGCATGGGCACACGTGGGATCACTTTTTCGGCGAAGGCAGGGTTGTCCTGCGCGCCCTGCGTCATGTCGGTGGCGATCCAGCCCGGGAGCACCGAGTTGGCGCGGACGCCGTAACGGGCGTGTTCGACCGCGATCGATTTCATCATTGAGATCACTGCGCCCTTGGTGGCCGCGTAGGCCTCGTTGCGCGCGGCGCCTTCGATGGCCGCGAGTGATGCGACGCCGACAAGCGAGCCGCCAGGATCGCCAGCCTTCGCGCGCTCGACCATGTGCTTGGCGGCTTCGCGAAGCGTGAAGAAGACGCCATCGAGATTGACCGACAGGACGCGGCGATAGACGTCGGTTGGGAACTCGGCGAAGGATTTGGCCCCGCCTCCGATGCCGGCATTGGCGAACACGCTATCGATGCGGCCGAAGTGCTTTGCGACGTCGGCCATGGCGGCTGCAACCTGCGTCTCGTCGGCGACATTGACGGTCCAGGCTTTCGTCTTGCCCCCGAGCTTCGATACGGCATCTGCGTTGTTCTTTTCGTTCGAGCCCCAGATCGCAACACTGGCTCCGGCGTCGGTGAGGGCTTGGGCGAAGCCAAGGCCGATGCCGCGGTTGCCGCCCGTCACGAGGGCGACCTTGCCGCTGAGGTTGAAGGGGGCGTAGGGCATGGGCGTCTCCTCGGCTTGCTGTGTCCGTTTGGACGCCGTGGGCGCGCTGTCGTCAAGCCGCTACCAGACAGACGCTATCTGGCCTTGCGGAATCCAATGCGGCCGCGGAAAGTGCTGGCGTAGCGGGGTTCGAAGCGTGCGGGTTGTGGTTATCTTGAGCGTGCTGGCGGTCTGGCTGGGGCCGGATGCGGTGGCTGAAGCCAAGGGTGTGACGCTGCAGCCGGATCGGGTTCCGGGAATGTGCGTGACATTGGCGGGGCCGCAGGGCGAGTCAGTCAGCCTGCCATGCGATGGCTCGGCGCGTCAGAACTTCGGGCTTCCGGAAACGGGCGTGGCTGGTCCGATCACGCAGGATGGGCTGTGCCTGGCTGTTGAGGACGACAACAATTACCCGCCGATCCTGGCGAAGCCATGTGATGGCTCGCCAGAACAGACCTGGACGCTGAGCGAAGAGCGCGCCGTGCGCAATGGTGTCGGCCGTTGCCTGTCGCTGCTGGGAGCCTCGAGCCGGACAGGTGAGATCGTCTTTGGCGCGCGGTGTCCGACGGACTGGTCGGCTCAGACGTGGCTGCTGAAGCCGGGGACAGTCACCAACGTGATCGAGGCGTCGCTGGAGTCGAAATCGCGACCGGGCATGTGTATCGGTCACAACAGCTGGCTCGGCCTCTACCCGTGTTCCGATGGCTATGGGCAGGTGTTGAGTTTCGATGCAAAGGCGCCTGGCCAGATCCGGATGAAGAGCAGCTGTTTCGCGGGCGGATTGGCGTTTGGCACGCTGGGCCTGAGTGAATGCCACAACAATGGGTGGCAACGCTGGACCCTGCTGGAGAGCGGGGAGGTGGCGAACGAGCTACTCGAGTGTATCACGCTCACCAGCGAGAACGGTCGTGACGTGCTGCGGGCGCTTGGCTGTGACGGCAAACCGGATCAGGTGTGGGCCGTTCGCAGGAAGCCCACGACGGAGTAGCCGCGCAGGGCAGTTTGTCCGGGGGCGCGGCTGAGGTATATCCGTTCCCGGACAAACCCTCTGCCCGGGATGCACGACATGGCTGACGATCAGGGCGACCGGATGGCGCAATTCATTGCGCGGTTGACTGAGGCGCTGGGGCCGAAGGGTGTGTCGACAGACAGCCAGGAGATCGAGCCCCATGTCAGCGACTGGCGCGGGCGCTGGAAGGGCTCTACGCCAGTGCTGGTGAAGCCGGCGTCGACCGAGGAGGTCTCCGTCGCGATGTCACTGTGCGCCGAGCACGGGCTCGCTGTGAACCCGCAGGGCGGCAATTCGGGCATGGTCAATGGATCCGTGCCTCAAGGCGAAGTGCTGATCTCGCTCAAGCGCATGAACCGGGTGCGTGAAGTGGATGTGCTCAACGATGCGATGACGCTGGAAGCAGGCGTGATTCTGACGCGGGCGCAGGAGATCGCAGAGGAGCATGGGCGGCTGTTCCCGCTGTCGCTCGGCGCGCAGGGCGTGGCGATGATCGGTGGACTGATCTCGACCAATGCGGGCGGCGTGCAGGTGCTGCGCTATGGAATGATGCGCGATCTCGTTCTGGGTATCGAGGCCGTGCTGCCGGATGGACGCGTGTGGAACGGGCTGCGCGGTCTCAGGAAGGACAATACGGGCTATGACCTGAAGCAGTTGTTCATCGGCGCGGAGGGGACGCTGGGCGTGGTGACGGCGGCGACGCTGAAACTTTTCCCGCGGCCTGCGGTGAAGGAGACGGCCTGGGTGACGGTGGCCTCGCCCGCCAAGGCGGTCGAGTTGTTGCAACTGGCAAAGGCCGCAAGCGGCGGGGCTGTGACAGGGTTCGAGATCGTGCCCGCGCTTGGGTTGCAACTGGTGCTGAAGCACATCCCAGACACGCGTGATCCGCTTCCGTCAGGCCTGCCGTGGCGCATCCTGGTCGAGCTGTCGCTGCCGCGTGAGGAGGGCGCGCGTGACATGATGGAGGGGCTGCTCGCCGATGCGATCGAGACGGAGGTCGTGGCGGATGCTGTGATCTGCGAGAGCGAGGCGCAGAAGGCCATGGTCTGGAAGATCCGCGAGAATATTGCGGTCGCCGAGCGTGCGCACGGCAAGGCGCTGAAGCATGATGTTTCCGTCCCCGTGTCGCGGGTGGCGGAGTTCATGGAGCGCGGGGCGGCGCTGGCGCGCACGATGGCGCCGGGCGCAGACGTCATCGCGTTCGGGCATGTCGGCGATGGCAATATCCATTTCAACATTACCCCGCCGCCGGGAGCAGATCAGGATCGGTTTGTCGACGCGGACGGCTTGCCTCTGTCGAAAGCCGTTCATGACCTGATCGCCAGCCTGAATGGATCGATCTCGGCTGAGCACGGCATCGGGCGATTGAAGCGCGATGAGCTGGCCTGGCGAAAATCCGCCGTCGAGATGGACATGATGCGCGCTGTGAAACGCGCGCTCGATCCTGAGGGGCGGATGAATCCGGGGCGGGTGCTTTAGGCCTTCGGCGCGTCAGCGGTCGCGGGCTCGGCAGCCTTCTGGCCTTTCGGGGCGCCGAGGCTGTAGTAGGCCGTGGCCGGATCGACAGGTTCGGCAGCGGCGCTTTCGGCGGTGATGACCTGCGCCGTCGCTGGAGCAGGCGCTGCAGCGGCGACCGGTGGCGGCGTCATCTCCTTCATGATGTTGGCGCCCCAGCGTGCACGATCGACAGTGCGTTCTGAAAGTCCGAGTTCCTGCGCCGTGAACGCAACAAGGCCGCCGGACTTGCAAAGCATCTGCACGATGTTCTGGCGCGTCTGCAGTTCGAGCATGCGCATCAGGACGTCCACCGTCTTGGGATCGGCCTTCTCCAGCATGTCGACGAGATCGTCGAGGTGTTCGTTGTCATAGGCCATCGGGCCGTTGGCGAGGTCCTTGTTGATCGGCTTTTGCGGCCGTTCGAAAGAGAACATCGCCTCGTAGACCTTGATGCCGAGCGCCATGCCCGAGGGCTGGGCGTCCTCGGCGGGAAACTCGATCTCCTGCATCTCGCGGAGCACGCGCTGCTCAATCTCGCGCTGGTGCTTGAAGACGTCCTGGTCCTCGTACTCGGAAACAGCGTTGTCGAAGAGGTTCTCGATGCGTGCGGCGAGCACCGTGCCGAAGCTCTCCATCTGTGTCGGGATCTGGATGCGATCGATATCGAGCTGGAAGGCGACCTTCGGCTTGATGATCAGCTGGCGCTTGTCGGTGGTGGTGGAGTGGAAAGGGCGCGGCGCGCAGGTATGGACCCGCAACGTGATCTCGCCGTTGCGTTTGTTGACCAGCGATTTCTCGTAATAGGCGCCCGTGGCGTCGGTCGTCATGAAGCTCAGGGTGGGCGCGTGCTTCTCGCGCAGCACCTTTATGCGGGGGTCCCAGATCGTCATCGGCGCGCGAAGGGCGCCGTAGAAGTCACCATTCTTGGTGGTGATGAAGGTGGCGTGCGCGCCCGCGTCGTAGGTGCGCGCCGCGCGATAGACCACGAAAATCAGGAGTAGTCCGAGCAGGACGGCGCCAGCAATTGCAGCGATCTCAAGCATCAACAAGTCCCCACGCCACGCGCCGCTCCATCCGGCCGAGGCAGACTAGCCTTCCTGTCGGAGCCTCACAATTGCCAATTCATCAGTATTTCCGCTGGTGAGGGCCGCGAATTCTAGCCGAAGCAGAGTGACGTTTGGGCAATACCCGCGACAGGCCATGCTGGACTGTGCCGATATTGTTGGGGGGACGTCGCGTTAACCGGCACGGCGGAAGTAGATCGGATTGCCAAGGAGCAGGAGCTTGCCGGAGGCGTCGCGGATTTCGGCACGCAGATAGCCGCGCAGGGCGCTGGGGTCGAGCCGTGCGGATGAGGCTTCCAGGCGCGTGCCGGGGCGGCTGGGAGGGGGGCTTATCGCTGTCCGGCCGTCCACAGTGACGTTATGCGCAACAAGGTGGAGCCGCGCAGCCGCTGGCAGATCTGACCAGGTGATCATGATCGTGGCGCCCTGGCCGGGCGCCAGCTCCAGCTCGTCCCCCATCGTGACTGATCTGCCTGCTGTGGCGCGTGCATCCAGCGAGGCTGAGGGAAGGCCCGCAACGTCGATGAAAACGCGTCCGGACTTCACTCCGGCGATGATGCCCTGCGAGGAGAGCTGATCGGCGTAGACGACGGTTGCCGGTGTGCCGACGGGTGACTGCCTTGCCCCTCTCGCGTCGGTTGCATCGTGGTTATCGCTGCCGGCGATCGCGGTCAGGCGGTGGCCTTCCTTCAGCAGCCTGTCCCAGAATGCGATGCCATTGAAGGCGCCTTCGGGGCCGGAGTTGCGCATGCTGGCGCCGTTGATCACTTCAATGGCGCTGATGCGCGACCAGTCCGTGTCCTTCACCGTCCAGCCGCAGCCCATGCAAGCTTCCCCTGATGGCAGGGATGGATGATTGACAGAGATGAAGGCGCCTTGCGCCTCCACCTGGTCAAACAGCCGTGCGAGCGTGGGCAGGCGCGGCGAGCCGAGCTGGAAATCGAGGAACTCCGTGTTGCCGATGACGTTGGCGTGGCCGGTGAAGGTCGTAACTTCTGTCCCCGGGATCAGCAGCGTCTTCGGAAATTGCGGTTGGGTTGCTGCCAGGTCGACAATCTGGGTGATTGTGTTGTGATCGGTGATGGCGAGGAAGTCGAGGCTGGCGTCTCGTGCGGCGCTGATGGTTTTGATGGCCGGGCAGGGCGCGCGTGCGCCGTCGACATCGCATGAGCCGTCTGAATGGGCAGTGTGGGTGTGGAGATCGCCGCGAAACCAGCCTGGCTCGGTTGAGAGCACACTTGGCTTGTAAGCCGGCGGCGCACTCCTTCGGGCGGGTGCTTCGGGTGTGAAGCGGATGGTCGCGGTGTAGCTCGCGGTCTGACCTTCGCGGATGTTGGGAATGCCGAGCACGAGTTTCCATTCGCCGGGTTGGATCGGGCCGGATCGGTAGGAGGGGGTGGCCGTGTCGGCCCCGATGGTGAAGCTCGACTTGTTGCCGCCGCTCCAGCCGCGTTGGCCCTCAGGGTCGCGCACGCCGATGTCGATGACGGTGCGGTTCTCCTTGCCCGTGTAGGCGAAGTCGAAGGTGATGCGCTGCGTCCCGCGCGGAACGGTGAAGGGAATCTCGCGATAGGTCTGGTGGTCGTCGCGGGTGATCTCTCCGCTGAGGATGACGGGCGCTGTATCGGGTATGGGCGCCGGCGGCTGCACGCAGGCGGCGAGAGCGATAGCGGCGACAAGGCAGAAATGAGGCTTCAGCATGCAACCAACGTTAGGGCGGGTCTGGGACGCATGGTAGTGGCGCCCGCTGGCATCACGCGGGGAAAAAAAGAACGCCGCCCTCTCCGGGGCGGCGTTCAGGTCCCAAACAGCCGATGCCTACCAGCCGCAGGTCTGTCCCTTGTTCTGTTCCTTGATCCAGGTCTGCAGCGGGGCGAAGTAGGAAACGAGCGCGGAGCCGTCGATGTCGCGGGCGCCGGTGAAGGCTTCAAGCGCGTCGGGCCAGGGCTTGCTGGCGCCCATCTCCATCATCGCGTTGAACTTCTCGCCCACGGCCTTGTTGCTGTAGATCGAGCAGCGATGGAGCGGGCCGGTCCAGCCGGCCTGTTCGCAGGCGGCCTTGTGGAACTGGAACTGCAGAATGAAGGACAGGAAGTAACGCAGGTAAGGCGTGTTGCCCGGGATGTGATACTTCGCGCCCGGATCAAAAGCGTCTGCGCTGCGAGTAACTGGCGGCGTGATGCCCTGATACTGACGGCCGAGATCGACCCAGGCCTGATTGTATTGAGCGGGCGTGGTCTCGCCGCGGAAGACCTGCCAGCGCCATTTGTCGACCTTCACGGCGAAGGGCAGGAATGCGACTTTTTCCAGCGCGCGGTCCATCAGGAGGCCGATGTCGGCGGAGGCGGAGGGAACCTTGTCGATGAGGCCGAGCTGCTTCAGGTATTCCGGGGTAATCGATAGGGCGACGAAATCGCCGATGGCTTCGTGGAAGCCGTCATTCGCGCCGTTCTTGAACAGGAAGTCCTGATCCTTGTAGGCGCGCTGATAGAAGTTGTGGCCGAGTTCGTGATGGACGGTGGAGAAGTCCTCCGCGTTCACCTGCGTGCACATCTTGATGCGGATATCGTCCTTGTTGTCGAGATTCCACGCCGATGCGTGGCAGACAACGTCGCGATCGCGCGGACGCGTGATCAGGGAACGCTGCCAGAAGGTCTCGGGGAGCGGCGCGAGGCCCAGCGATGTGAAGAAGGCCTCGCCGGTCTTCACCATCCTGAGCTCATCATAGCCCTTCTGCTTCAGGACGGCGGTCAGATCATAGCCGGGGTCTGAGGCGGGCGGGGCGGCAATGTCGTAGATGTTGTCCCACTGCTGGGCCCACATATTGCCCAGAAGATCTGCGCGGATCGGGCCGGTCTTCGGCTGTACCGCGTCGCCATACTTCGCGTTGAGCTTGCCGCGAACATAACAGTGCAGGTCGTTGTAGAGCGGCTTCACCTGGGTCCACAGGCGCTCGACCGTCTTTTCCATGTCGGCCGACGGCATGTCGTAGTTTGCCAGCCACATGTCAGCGATGTTCTTGAACCCGAGTTCGCGGGCCCCTGCATTGCCGATCTCGACCATGCGCTGGTAGTCGGGCTTCATCACCGGTGAGATCGCGTGCCAGCCCTCCCAGGCGGCGGCAAGCATTTTCGGATCGCGGGATTCGGCAAGGAGCAGGGAGGTCTCTTCGAGGGTCAGCGGCGCTTTGGGA
>VFQT010003997.1_pt1 | contig 12817 bp, 12 predicted proteins | sample 3512381 | NCBI WGS metagenome assembly VFQT01 (sample SAMN10412376, study PRJNA504923) | tailings metagenome | isolation source: Relicate 2 Philex TSF3 active mining site | place: Philippines: Tuba, Benguet | collected 2017-08-29 | reverse complement strand
GTTGGAGTGACGATGTCGTAACCGATGTCATTTCCTGCCTTGAGGTTCTCTTGGACTTTGCCATAGAACTCATCGTTATCGTTGTAATCGACGAGGTAGTCGACTTCAATTCCGGTCGCTTCGGTAAATTTGTTCAAGGTTGGATAGGTGCGTTGACCGTCGACCTTCTTCTGGTCGAGATATGCAGTCCAGTTGGCCCAACGGACTGTTCCGCCTACATCCTCAGGAAATGTCGTCGCAGCATTCTCGGTATCACTTCCGCATGACGCAAGGAGTGCAACACCTGCTGCGCCACCAGTTGCGGCAAGGAATCCGCGGCGTGAGAGTTGAGCGCGGATCAATGAGCGGGTTGTCGGGTCAGATGGAAGCGAACGCTTTACATTCTCACTCATGCGGCAGGACTTTCTCTTCGGGGCCCACTCTTCGGGGCCCAGCGGACCGGGACTAGTTTCACACTTTAGTGGGTGATCAGTGATCGAGTCAGTGTTCACCCGCTGAGAATCTCAGCCTCTCGTCATCCGACTCTAGGCATTGAGATTGGTCATGACGTGCTTGATTCGGGTGTACTCCTCGAAGCCATAACCCGAGAGGTCCTTTCCATAACCTGAGTGCTTGAAGCCACCATGAGGCATCTCAGCGACCATCGGGATATGGGTATTGATCCAGACCACGCCGAAGTCAAGCGCCTTCGACATGCGCATCGCACGGCCATGGTCCTTGGTCCAAACACTCGAGGCAAGGCCGTATTCGACGCCATTGGCCATCCGGACTGCCTCAGCCTCATCAGTGAACTTCTGAACTGTAATCACGGGAGCGAAGATCTCGGTCTGGATCATCTCGTCATCCTGGCGAAGGTCGGCAACGACCGTTGGCGTCCAGAAGAAACCTGGGCGATCAATCTTGCTGCCACCAGCTGTGACGCGAGCATGGGCAGGGGTTCGATCCAAGAAGCCTTGAACGCGAGCGAGTTGGTTCGCGTTATTGACGGGTCCAACGAGGACATCTTCGGTTGGCATACCCACCTTGATGTTGTTATTCGCCTGCTCGGTAAGGAGCGCTACGACATCTTCATAGGCACTCGCCTCAACGAGGACGCGAGCAGCGGCAGTGCAATCTTGTCCGGCGTTGAAGTAACCAGCGACAGCGATCCACTCACATGCTGCTTGTAGATCTGCATCGTCGAAGATGACAACCGGCGCCTTGCCACCAAGTTCTAGATGGACTCGCTTCAAATCCTTCGATGCTTGGCTAGCAACTTCCATACCTGCACGCACCGAACCTGTGATGGAAACGAATTGAGGGATCTCGTGATCGACAAGGAGTCGACCAGTCTCCCGTCCTCCGACGACGACATTCATCACGCCTTCTGGCAAGAACTCCTGCATCAACTCTGCCATCCAGACCGTTGAAACTGGAGTGGTATCACTTGGCTTGAGTACAACGGTATTTCCCGCAGCGATTGCCGGCGCCCACTTCCAGACGGCCATCATCATCGGATAGTTCCAAGGGGTGACTTGTGCGCAGACACCGATTGGTTCACGACGGATGAAAGACGTATGTCCCTTGAAATATTCGGCTGCGGATCGACCTTCGAGATGACGCGCAGCTCCGGCAAAGAAGCGGATCTGATCGAGCATCGGACCCATCTCTTCTGCTCGAGTCACGGCGATTGGCTTTCCGGTGTTCTCGGATTCGATCGCGATCAATTCTTCACTGCGCTCTTCGATCGCATCTGCAATCTTATTGATCGCCTTCTGTCGCTCACCTGGAGTCGAATCGCGCCAACCCTCGAAAGCCTTCGCGGCCGCCTTCATCGCCGCATCGACATCTGATGCGTTCGACTGTGGCGCCTTTGCGAAGACTTCGCCTGTCGCAGGATTGACGAGATCAAAGGTCTCGTTTGAGGATGAAGGAACGGACTTGCCGCCAATGAAGTTATTGAGTGTGCGCATGCGGCGAGATTACTCTTTTCCATATGAGCGGCAACCCCAAAGAGAAGCGATCGACTCCGATCAAGCGCTCTCCCCATAAGGGCAGCGAAAAGCGAGAAGAGCTCCTCGACATCCTCAAACGTTCTCGGGTCGGTCATGTCGCAATCGACGATGGTGGGCCGGTCGTCATTCCCCTCGCCGTTGCCCCTTGGCACGATGGCAGTGAACTTCTCCTCCACGGTTCTACCGCTTCCCGACTCTTTAAGAAGTTGAGCGAAGGCGCCCCAGCATGTGTCTCGCTGACCATTTTGGATGCTCTCGTCTTGGCTCGCTCGAGTTTCGAATCATCAATGCATTACAAGTCATTGGTCGCTTTTGGCTCGGCTCGCTCCTTGGAAGGGTCCGAAAAGGAAGAAGCGCTCATTGCCTTGACAGAGCATCTCTTCCCGGAGCGGAGCCAAGAGCTTCGTCCTTCGACTGAAAAGGAATTGAAAGCGACATCGATTCTTTCATTCCCGTTGGATGATTACACGGTCAAGGTCTCGAACGGTGAACCGAAGGATCCCGAAGAGGATCTCTCGCTACCGGTTTGGGCAGGGATCGTTCCGATACATGAAGTGATCGGAGAACCAAGAGCTGCGAAGAATCTCGATCCTAAGATTCCAGCACCTGATTACATCAAACATTGGTAGCAGTCTTTTCGCTCGCAGCTAACTGACCACAAGCTCCGTCGATCTCGCGACCGCGAGTATCTCGAACCGTGACCGGGACACCGTAGGCTTCAAGAGTCTTCACAAATGCTCGTTCATCTTCGGGTCGAGATGCGGTCCACTTCGAACCGGGAGTTGGGTTGAGCGGAATGAGATTGACGTGAGCATGTCGGTTCTTGAGCAGCTTGCCTAAGAGATCTGCGCGCCATGCTTGATCGTTGATATCGCGAATCAGTGCGTACTCGATGGAATATCGCCGCCCCGTCCTATCTGCGTACTTATCTGCTGCAGCAAGAACCTCGCCCACTTTCCAGCGTGAATTAATCGGAACCAGGGTGTCTCGAAGCTCATCATCTGGGGTGTGAAGCGAAACCGCCAACCGAACTTGGAGCCCCTCCTCCATCAACTTCTCGATGCCGTTGACGAGGCCAACGGTTGAGATCGTGATGGAACGTGCTCCGATTCCAAGACCTTCTGGTTGTGGCGTTACAAGATTTCGCACCGAGCGCATCACCGCGTTGTAATTGGCGAGCGGCTCTCCCATTCCCATGAAGACGACATTGGAGAGTCGAGTCGGTCCTCCAGGCAACTCCCCTGCCGCACATGCGCGAGCCGCAGCGACGAGTTGAGCTGTGATCTCCCCCGCCGTCAGGTTTCGAGTTAGTCCCGCCTGCCCCGTCGCGCAGAACGGACAGTTCATTCCACATCCAGCTTGAGAGGAGATACACACTGTCGTTCGCTCGGGATAGCGCATCAAGACGCTCTCGACCAAGACGCCGTCATGTAACTTCCAAAGATCCTTGCGCGTCAAACCTTCATCGCATGTGATTGATCGGACCAGGGTAATCAATGGAGGCAAGAATTCCTTCTGCACCATCTCGCGAAGATCCCTTGGGAAATCACTCCAGGTAGTCGGGTCATCGTTGTAATGGGTGAAGTAATGCGTGGAGATTTGATTCACTCGAAAAGCCGGGATACCCAATTCCTTCGCTTTGTTCTTGCGCTCCTCAGGAGACATATCCGCTAGATGGCGCGGAGTCTTCGCCTTCGGCTTCGGGGCATCAAAGACAAGCTTGATCTCACTCATCAGATCGACTTCGTCAGTTCTAGGAGGATCCAGAGCGTTGGGCCAGTGACGATCGCTGAATCGAGTCGATCGAGCATCCCACCATGACCAGGCAAGAAGGAACTCATATCTTTGATTCCAAAATCTCGCTTCAACGCGCTCTCGATGAGATCACCGAAGGTCGCTGCAATCACTCCCACGGCACCCGCAGAAAGCCCTAACCACCAGGGCTTTTCAAGTAGATTTTCGAAGGCATAGGCGCTCACAGCGGAGGTTGCAATCAACCCACCAACGAAACCCTCCCAAGATTTCTTCGGCGAGAGTTTCGGCGCCATGCGATGCTTACCGATCAACACCCCAGTCAGATAGGCGAAGGTGTCGTTGAATCCGACCAGGATCACCAGCATCGAAACGAAAGCAAAACCATCGCTATCACCAGCAAGCAAGATGATGAAGGAGGGCAAGACTCCGAGATACAAGAGCGAAAATAAGGTCTCCGCAGAGATGCGAGCAAAATCAGTAGGTCCAGCAAAGAGAACTGCGATCAGATTTAGGATTGCGCCAATGGCGGCTGCAATCAGGATTCCTTCAACTCCGAAGAACCAAGCAGATAGCATCACTGCGACATTCGCCGCAATAAGTAGCCAGTGATGAAGTCTCACACCCGATTTCGTGTAGGCATTGATCAACTCGTGGGCAGAGATTGCGAAGGCGAGCGTTACAACGAGTGCGAAGCCAAATGGAAAATAGTGGAGCGTCGAAAAGATGATCCCGAGAAGCAGGAGCCCGATCAGAATCGAAGAAAAGAGCCGTCGACCAGCACGCTTATTGATCGCCTCATTGATGGCGTGAAGGTCTGACATGGGTTTAGCGCTTCTCTAGACTTCGAGAAGTTCAGCTTCTTTATGTTTGAGGATCTCATCTATCTTCGCAACGTGATCCTGAGTAACCTTTTCCATATCCTTTTCGGCACGAGCCAGGTCATCTTTACCAATCAGGCCGTCCTTCTCCATCTTCTCCATCGCTTCCTTAGCGTTGCGACGGATATTTCGAAGAGAGACCTTTGAATCCTCAGCTTTGCCTCGAGCAACCTTGATGTACTCCTTACGTCGCTCTTCGGTCAGTTGTGGGAAATTAACCCGAATAACACCGCCGTCATTTCCTGGATTGACTCCAAGATCAGAATCTCGAATCGCCTTCTCAATGCCTGCCATTGCGCCCTTATCGAAAGGCGAAACCAATGCGGTTCGAGCTTCAGGAACCTGGACAGTTGCGAGCTGTGAGAGTGGAGTGAGGGTGCCGTAGTAATCGACCATGATCTTCGCGAACATCGCAGGGTGAGCGCGACCAGTTCGAATCGCCGCGAAATCTTCCTTCGCAACGTCGACCGCCTTGTTCATCTTGGTGGTCATATCCGCCAAGACTGACTGTAGATCTGACATTTCAAGCATCCCCTCTCAGGAGAGTCCTACCTTTTTGAACTCTTATCGAACCCTTATTGACCCCTAATTGACCAAAGTCCCGATCTTCTCGCCACGGACTGCCTTGGCGATATTGCCCTTCTGCATCAAGTCGAAGACGATGATCGGCAATTTGTTTTCACGGCAGAGACTGAAAGCTGCCGCATCGGCAACGGCTAAAGACTTTGACAGCACTTCGTCGTAGGTGATCGTGTCGAACTTCACCGCGTTCTTATCCTTGCGAGGATCTGCGGAGTAGACGCCATCAACACCGCTCTTTGCAAGCAAGAGAGCATCCGATCCGATTTCAAGAGCACGCTGCGCCGCCACAGTGTCAGTCGTAAAGAACGGCATACCGGCACCTGCGCCGAAGATAACTACACGACCCTTTTCAAGGTGGCGAATGGATCGACGCGGAATGTATGGCTCGGCGACTTGTCCCATGGTGATCGCAGTCTGCACGCGGGTATCGATCCCCTGCTTCTCAAGAAAGTCTTGAAGGGCTAGACAGTTCATCACAGTTCCTAGCATGCCCATGTAATCCGCGCGAGCGCGTTCCATACCTCGCTGTTGTAACTCTGCGCCACGGAAATAGTTACCACCACCGACAACGATCGCAATCTCAACGCCACTCTTGACCACATCTGCGATCTGGTGCGCCACATCAGCGACGACATCAGGATCGACTCCGATCCCCTTCTCGCCACCAAAAACCTCGCCAGAAAGCTTAAGGAGCACTCTGCGATAGGTGTTCTTCTTACTTCCTATCATTGAGTGCTCCTTATCTAACTTGGATACTTGTTCGAGTATTCTCGAATCTCTTTGAAATCTGGCGTTAGGTTACTGCCCCACTCGGAACCGATAGAAGGACGACACAGAAAGTCCCGCCTCTTTCAGAACCGCTTCGACAGATTTCTTCTGATCCTTCGCAAATGGCTGCTCTAGAAGGACAACTTCCTTCATGTAGCCAGTGACCCGACCTTCGATGATCTTCGGAAGGGCAGCATCTGGCTTGCCCTCATTGCGAGCGGTCTCTTCTGCAACGCGGCGCTCGTTCTCAACGGTCTCACTCGGGACCTGATCACGAGTGAGGTATTGCGGAGCGAATGCTGCGATGTGCTGTGCAACATCACGACCGGTCTCACCTGGAGTCTTATCGAATCCGACGATGACACCGACCTGTGGAGGTAGGTCAGCGCTGGTCTGATGGAGATAAACCGCGCTTGCACCTTGAACGACTGCGATCCGGCGAATCTCAATCTTCTCGCCCAGGGTTGCGTTGGCTTCATCGATGAACTCTTGAACCACTTTGCCCGATGGCAATGTGCTCGCTGAAAAAGCTGCAAGATCTGCGCTCTTTGAGGCATGAAGGTGCTCGACGAGTTCCTTTGCGACTTCCTGGAAGCGATCGCCCTTGGAAACGAAGTCAGTTTCACAGTTGAGCTCAAGCATGACGGTGACGTCGCCTTCGCTCTTCGCTGCTACGAGACCATTCGAAGTGGTTCGTCCTTCGCGCTTTGTGACGCCCTTGAGGCCTTTGACGCGGATGATCTCCACTGCCTTATCGAAGTCGCCACCAGCTTCATCAAGTGCCTTCTTGCAGTCGACCATTCCGGCTGCAGTGAGCTCACGAAGTCGCTTTACATCCTCTGCGGTGTAGGAAGCCACTTATTACTCACCTGCCTTTTCGGTTGATGCTGCATCAGCATTGCTTGCGAGCAATTCCTTCTCCCAGTCAGCCAAAGGCTCACCGGCAGCAACGCTCTCTTCGCCAGCCTTCGCTGCTGCTGCATCTTCCTTCGCTACCTGAGCAGAGCGAGCTTGTAGACCAGCTGCAACTGCATCAGCGATGACACGAGTGAGGAGCGCAACGGAGCGGATCGCATCGTCGTTTCCTGGAATCTTGTAATCAACGACATCTGGGTCACAGTTTGAATCGAGGATCGCAACGACAGGGATTCCGAGCTTCTTCGCTTCTGCGACAGCAAGGTGTTCCTTCTGGGTGTCAACGACCCAGATCGCCGATGGCGCCTTGGTCATGTTGCGGATTCCATCGAGGTTCTTTGTGAGTTTTTCGCGCTCACGTCGGAGAAGGAGGTATTCCTTCTTGGTGAACATGGCGTCGTTCTTCGCCTCGAGAGCTTCGAGCTCCTTCAGGCGCTGGATGCGCTTGTAGACGGTTGGGAAGTTAGTGAGCATTCCACCGAGCCAACGCTCATTGACGTATGGCATTCCAACACGAGTCGCCTGTTGCTTGATCGGCTCTTGTGCTTGCTTCTTCGTTCCAACGAAAAGGATGTTTCCACCCTTAGCTACAGTGTTCTGCACGAAGTCATAAGCATCTTGGATCAGGGAGAGCGACTGCTGGATATCGATGATGTAGATGCCGTTGCGCTCTGTGAAGATGAAGCGCTTCATCTTTGGGTTCCATCGACGAGTCTGATGTCCGAAGTGGACACCGCTGTCGAGGAGTTCACGCATTGTTACAACCGCCATGGCGGCACACTCCTTCTATTGCAGCGCACAAGGCTCTGCACTCGGTTGACGAACTGACGGTTGTCAGCTCCCTGGCGCCCGACACCCACCGATCTCTCGATCGGACCGAGGTGGTTCTCTTCAATAAAGAGCGGACACGCGAAGTCACATCCGAAGATGTGCTGGGCAGAGTCTAACGGCGAGTCTGGAACCGCCAAAATCGTTACTTTCTGACCGCCCGAATCAAGAGATTTCGAGCCGTGTGCTCATCCGAGACGAACTCGACGATGTCAACCGAGTATCCCGTCGCTCTCAAACGCTCTCCTCGAGCGGCGTCGGTGGCTAGATCCAAGAGCCGCTCATCGATGATCCCGTCCTTCCCAAAGAAGTGAAAGCCCTTAGCGATCGCCATAATCTGGGTTCCGCGACTTTGATGGCAGCAAGGAACGATCAAGGCCACCTTCGCCCCGACTCGAATCGCATAGTCGATCGCATCATCCGTCGCCGTGTCACAAGCATGGAGGGCGAGAATCAGATCGGCCTCTCCATTCGGCGCTCCCTTGATCTCTCCTACCTGAAATGCGATGCCCGAAAGGCCGGCCCGTTTCGCGCTCTCGGATGATTTATTGACCAAGTCTGAGTTGCGCTCGATTCCTACCGTTGAAGGTTGGAATACCTCCGAAAGGTATGCATGCACTGCGAGGGTGAGCGCGCCACCGCCCGAAGCGAGATCGACAACCTTCATTCTTGAGCCAACTTCGAACTTCGACAAAGTCGGCTCCATGATTCGAAGGAGTTGATCGATCTGAATGTACTTATCCCTCGAGGTAGGTTTAATCAAATCTTTGCCATCCGACATCCCAAGTACATGAAAGATGGGATGGGATTCAGGAAGCAACCGAACTTTCTTATGATCGTGATCAAGGACCCTCTCGAGTTTCGTCTTGCTTACTCCTGTGATCGCCTCTTCCTTCTTCGTGATCTGGATCTGAAAACTCTCACTCGTTCCCTCGACGATGATGTTGGCAAATCCCGAGTTCAAGATCTCTTCAACATCTTTCGAGCCGACGTCTTGATTCGTGGTGAAGTCCTTCTTTCCATCATGTGAAACGATCTGAATCTTGACCTCGCCCTTGATCTCAACGGGTCGAAGATCCACGCGCGAATATCGGGGCTCAAAACCTCTCCGCCTGCCCGTCAATACAGCGCGAACGAAGTCATCGCGAGAGATTCGATTTGCTGCTTCAAGGATCGCTTGATCAATAGTCTGTTTCATGCCCGCGGATGCGCCTGTTCGTAGACTTCTTTCAATCTCTCTTCAGAGACATGGGTGTAGATCTGAGTCGTTGCAAGAGATGAATGACCCAGTAGCTCTTGCACGGTTCTCAGGTCCGCTCCCCCTTCAAGAAGATGGGTAGCGGCGCTATGTCTAAGGGCATGTGGACCTAATCGCCTTGAAGGATCTATCGCCTCAGTGACGTTGTAGACGACTTCTCTGACCGTTCTTGGGTCGATTCTCTTTCCGCGTCGACCGATGAAAAGCGCGCTTTCCGTTGCTGTGACAAGGTCACTTCTCTTCTCGATCCATTTCTCCAACGCCTGCTGGGCTGGAATTCCAAAGGGAGCAACACGTTCGCGATTTCCCTTTCCAGTCACCCGCATCGTGTTCCGTTCGAAATCAATGTCCTTCAGATCAAGCCCAGTCAACTCGGATACTCGAATTCCAGATGAATAAAGGAGTTCGACCATCGCAAGATCTCTTAGCCGGAGTGGATCCTCCGAATCAGATATGACACTTTCAAGAGAATCGAATGCGACTTTCATGTCATTAACCTTGATCGTTTTCGGGAGGGAGCGTTGTGGTTTTGGAGCCATCAACTGCAGACCGATGTCCCTTGCAAGCCAACCATTCTCGTGAGCCCAGAACGTGAATGCCTTAACGGAAGCCACTCGTCGGATGATCGTTGAACGAGCGGCACCTTTGCTCTGCTGATTGGCGAGCCACGACCGTAGATGATCGAGAGTGAGCTCCTTGAACTCGGTGATTCCAAGGGCATTGATATGGATGAGCAGCGAATCGAGATCTGCCAGATAAGCGCGAACGGAGTTATCGGAAAGATTTCGATCGAGAATGAGATGCTCTCGATAACCCTTTACCAACTCTTCCGACATGGAAGAAGGTTACTCGGGGCTTGTACCCATCCCGAGGAGTCCATATGTGATGGCATCTTCAAGGGCAAAAGCAGAGGCAACGATCACGTTCTCATGGACGCCAACAGTGCTCCACTCTCGTTCGCCGTCACTTGTTTCGATGAGGACACGAGTCACTGCGTCGGTTCCTGCATTTCCTTCGAGAATTCGCACCTTGTAATCGGTCAGTTCAAGACGCTTAAGTTCTGGGTAGATCTGCTCAAGACCTGAGCGAAGAGCGTTATCGAGTGCATTGACCGGACCGTTTCCGTTCCCGGTCGCTTCAAGGGAGCGACCTCGAGCCTCAACGGTGACCTTCGCCTTTGACGTCACATCACCATTTTCATTCTTCTCAACGATAGTTTCCCATCGTTTGATTGTAAAAAACGAGGTTCGTTTTCCATCGAGTTCCTCGCGAAGCAGGAGTTCAAAGGAAGCATCAGCTGCCTCAAAGGTGTAGCCGCGAAGTTCCATCGCCTTGACGCGATCGACGACTCGAGAGACAGCTTCCTTATTTGAACCAACATCGATACCGAGTTCTTGGGATTTGAGTTCAATCGATGCACGACCTGCCATATCGGAGACCAGCATGCGCATGTCGTTTCCAACAGAGGCTGGATCCTCATGTTGATAAAGATTGGGATCTACTTTGATGGCGCTGGCGTGAAGACCAGCTTTGTGAGCAAAGGCTGAGATTCCGACATACGGTTGGCGCGCACTCGGCGCAACATTGGTCACTTCTGCCACTGCGTGAGCGATTCGAAATGCCTCTTCAAGGTGGCCTTCAGGGAGGACTTGTTGATTTTTCTTCAACTGAAGATTGGCGATGATCGAGACGAGGTCGGCGTTGCCGGTTCTCTCTCCATAGCCGTTAAGAGTTCCCTGGACATGTGTTGCACCTGCCGCAACTGCGGCGAGTGAGTTTGCGATTGCACAGCCAGTGTCGTTATGGCAGTGGATTCCTAGTCTTGCACCAGAGTTGGTAAGAATGTCATGGGTGATGTCAGCGATTTCATCAGGAAGCATGCCGCCATTGGTGTCGCAGAGTGCGATGACATCGGCACCGGCCTCTGCCGCTGCTTTCACCACTTCTAGGGCATATCCCCTGTTATCGCGATAACCATCGAAGAAGTGCTCGGCATCGAGGAAGACTCGCTGTCCGCCTTCTTTGAGGAATCTGATTGAATCCTTGATCATCGCGAGGTTCTCATTGAGGCTCGTCTTGAGTGCAAGATCGACATGGCGATCATGTGCCTTCGCAACGAGAGTTACTGCAGGTGCGCCGGAGTCTTGAAGTGCTCGAAGAAGAGCATCATCTTTTGCCTTAACGCCTGCTCGCCTTGTTGCACCGAAAGCTACGAGGGTTGCGTTCTTGAATGAGATCTCCTTCGCTGCGCGTTGGAAAAACTCGGTATCTCTCGGGTTTGCGCCAGGCCAACCGCCTTCGATGAACCCGACGCCTAGGTCATCAAGGTGTCTTGCGATGGTGAGTTTGTCGTGGACGGAGAGATTCAAGCCTTCTTGCTGTGCACCATCACGAAGTGTGGTGTCGTAGATATGGAAGGCATCGGAGATGGCCATTAGTCGACCTTCACGATCCAACCATGCTTATCGGGAACGGTTCCGTGTTGAATGCCAAGGAGATGTTCGCGGATCTGCATTGCGATCGGCGCGCTCTTGCCATCACCATTGATCCAATTGCCATTGGCGCTCTTGGCGCCTCCGACGATGGAGATAACGGCCGCTGTTCCACAGGCAAAGACTTCGGTGATCTCTCCAGAGGCAACGCCATCACGCCACTGATCAACAGAGATCATTCCCTCTTCGACCTTGTAACCAAGATCGCGAGCGACGGTAAGGATCGAATCTCGCGTGATACCTGGAAGCAAAGTTCCGGTGAGCTTGGGAGTGAAGATGGTTGCATCTTTGCCTGAACCTTTGACGAAGCAGAGGTTCATGCCACCCATCTCTTCTATCCACTTCTTCTCAATGGCATCGAGCCAGACAACCTGCTCGCACCCTTGTTCTGCCGCTGCTTTTTGGGCCATGAGAGATGCCGCGTAATTTCCGCCGCACTTCACTTCGCCGGTTCCGCCAGGGGCCGCGCGGATGTAGTCGGTTGAGATCCAAACCGTTACCGGCTTCTTAGGATCGAAATACGCACCGACTGGTGTTGCGATGACAGAGAACATCGCCTCGTTGGTGGGGCGTACGCCGATTGCAACTTCAGAGGCGAACATGAAGGGGCGGATGTAGAGCGATTCGCCAGGATTACTTGGGACCCAATCCTTATCGAGTGAGACCAATTCCTTAACGGAGTTGACGAAGAAATCCTCGGGGATCTCAGGGAGAGCCATCCGCTTTGCGCCACGATTGAATCGCTTCGCATTCTCGTACGGCCGAAAGAGAGCAACTGAACCATCTTTCCAACGATAGGCCTTCATTCCCTCGAAGATCTCTTGTGCATAGTGGAAGACGAGAGATGCGGGATCGAGAACGAGCGGACCGTAAGCCTTGAGCTCACCATCTTGCCACCCGGAATCCGCTTTCCAAGTTGCAAGCACCATGTGATCAGTGAAGTACTTGCCGAATCCTGGATTCGCAACGCGTTCGCTGCGAACGTTTTCAGGAGTTGGCGTGGCGGTGAGATGACGGTTGAGTTTCATGATTGACCTTCTTAGTTCCCTAACGCCTTCAAGATTGCATCTCCAACCTCTTTCGTCGAGCGCTTTGCATCGCCTCGAGAGAGAAGATCGGCAGCGACAGCCGCTTCAATCTCCCGTGCGGCAGTAGCAAGACCAAGGTGATCGAGGAGCATCGCAACGGAGAGAATGGTTGCAGTTGGATCGGCAATTCCCTTTCCAGCGATATCCGGAGCCGAACCGTGAACAGGCTCGAACATCGAAGGAAAATCTCCGGTTGGATTGATATTTCCAGAGGCAGCAAGGCCGATACCACCGCAGATGGCCGCAGCAATATCGGTCA
>VFQT010003996.1_pt1 | contig 12819 bp, 6 predicted proteins | sample 3512381 | NCBI WGS metagenome assembly VFQT01 (sample SAMN10412376, study PRJNA504923) | tailings metagenome | isolation source: Relicate 2 Philex TSF3 active mining site | place: Philippines: Tuba, Benguet | collected 2017-08-29 | reverse complement strand
AGTCCTTCCTCACGTCCTTGCTCCAGTCCTTCCTCACGTCCTTGCTCCAGTCCTTTGAGTTGTCCTTTGGTGAAGACGCTGTGCTCCCATCGCTCCCCTGCGTTCATGACTTCCTCCTCCTTGTCTTCGCCGACGATGTCCATGAGGATTTCCGTAATGACGTCCTTGTCGACGTCGCGTCTCCCAGCCAGATATACCATGATGTAGCCAAGGAGCCGCAAGCCCTCGGGCGTATCGAGGAGGCGTCTGAGATCCTCGATGAGGGGGGCTGAGTTCTTGGCTTTCTCCTTGAGATCGCGGTCGTGGGCGAGGTTCATGAACCTCATGGTCGTGGCGTGTGCGGGGCCGCCGAGCTTGTCGTCATCGACGAGGGCGAGCTCGGTGATGCGGATGTCGAAGTCGGGGATGAACCTGCGCCAATCGGGTCCGAGTCGGGCCTCGTCAAAGATGAGCTCGGACATGAGTCGCGGCATATTCCAGGGGCCCTTCCCTTGAAATAGGATCATTGGAAAAATGGGCGGTAGTCGGCTCGCGTCGGGATTCAGGGTCTGCCAGTGGTCCCAGATCCTGACCATATACTCGAGCATCCTCAACGGCATGATCGGGTCGGGATTGCGCTGATGTTCGAGCAGGACATAGACGAGGACGGACGTGTCCTGTCCGCGGACTGGTACCGAGAACAAGAGGTCCGTGCGGCGCTCGTCGAGCTCCTTGTCGATGAAGGTGCCGAGGACGACCTCGAGGTTGTCGAGGTCGAGGTGGTCGACAACGGTCTTTGGCAGGAATAGCCCGATGTGTTCGGCGGCGTAGATTGGTGTCCCGAGGACGACCTTGAAGAGCGGGTCGTGCTTCATCTCTCTCCCTGACGAGAGGCGAAGAGACCACTCGTCATATGGGAGGTACCGGTTCGAGGCTTTTTTGATCCGCTCAGATGACGATTTTTTCGACTTTTTTCGGAGGCGCTCGCGCTGGGGCTGCCCGGTCTCGCCGAAGGCATCGATCTAACGGGTTCCCTGTGATAGTGTGAACGTCGCTCGCAGCCGGAACCGTACCCAGTGCACGCGGGCAAGGGCGTCACATGCTGGGCAAGGCGTTGGAGAATTTCGGGAAGTTGGACCAGGGCCTGGGTGGAATGCGCCGATGCATGGGAGGCTGGGCCTCACGCGTCGTGGCCGGCGGGGCGATGGTGATGCTCGTGGCTTGCGGCGGTGAGCCCGTGACGGCCGAGGACGTATCAGGCTCCAAGCTCGATACGCAGGTCGATGCCGCGGATGTGCCAGGGACGCTCGAGGAGGTCGAGGTCAGCGGAGACGACGCCGCGACGGATTCCGAGGGCACTCCCGAAATCCTCGAGGATGGGAACCTCACTGATGTCGAGGCCGACACTGGAGCGAGCACCGACGCCGACTCGAGAGACACCCGCGACATCATCGACCTCGAGATCCAGAGGGATACCGTGGAGGACCGTGACACCGCGGCGCCCGACTCGAACACGGTCACGGGGCCCCTGCCGCCGGATAACCCGGACGCACCTCTGCCGAGCAAGAGCGGCGAGAGTGACTACTACGATGAGACCGTGACGGTCGAGACGCCGGGGGCCGGCCTCGCACCGACGCCTGCATTGCCCGGAAGTGGGCCATGGTGGCGGCTGTCGTGGGCGGATGAGTTCAACGGACCGCAGCCCGGCGAGGACCCGACCTGCTATTCCCGCAAGCCCCAGTGCATGCCGCGGGTGAGCTGGGGGCCGACAGATTGTCCGGCGGAGGCAGCGCCTCAGCTCGCAAACCTCAACAAATGCAACTGGTCGGTCTACAACTTCTACAACTACATGAACGGCCCCGAGTCCGAGGGGCGCAACGTCAACGCCTTCGACTGGTCTGAGGTCCGCGTCGCGGAGGGCACGTTGACTCTCGGGGCGCGCAGCGAGGGCAGCGACCGCACCGATTGTGGCCGCCTCTTCGACGACCCGCACTATGCCCCCTATGGCAATCACACGACCGACTGCGCCTTCATCTCTGGTGGGATCGAGTCTCGTCCTTTTGACAATCCCTGGAATGGTACTGATTTCGGCGATGGTGATGTCCGCGGCTTCGATCAGACCTTCGGCCGCTTCGAGGTCCACGGCAAATTGTCCTACGGGCCGGGCACATGGCCTGCCTACTGGCTCCTGCCCTCGGTCGACAATGGCGAGGGCTGGCCGGGCTCGGGGGAGATCGACGTCATGGAGAACTGGTCTCATAATGCCCACGACTCCGTCGGTACCTTCCACGATGGCGATATCGCGACGGGAATGCACTTCTGGGACGGTCATCACTGGTCGGCGAAGAATCGCAGCGCTTATCCCCAGGACGGACGCGCGGACACCTTTCATAATGACTGGCACGTCTGGGCGGTCGAGTGGGATGAGGACGAGCGGCGCTTCTAGGTCGACAAGTGGCGCATCGGCGTCACCGGGAACGGCAAGCCGGTTGAGCGGAGGCGCGTCGAGTATGCCGCGGGTGTGCCCGATTATGACTTCTACTGGCTCCTGAATTTGTCGATTGCGCCAAAACTCGGGAATTGGTTCGAAAATCTCTGGGGAGATTATCGGCCAGAACCGGATGATTTCGCGCGCCAGGAACTGAAGATCAATTATGTGCGAACTTACACCGAGTGCCGCGCGCCCTCCGATTTTTGTCCCTGGGGAGGGACCACCTTCACAGAAGGAGGTGTGCCACTATGCGACCTCGGCGAGGCGAGCTCGAGCGATTATTGGACCGATGGCGGCAAGGTTCTCAAGCGTCGTACCGGGCGCATGTGTTTGAGCGGGCAGGATACTGGGGCGGGCTGTCTTCTGTGGGACCTTCCGCCCGAAGCGAGGCCGACGATCGTGAATGGTCGAATCCGTTCGAAGTCGGCGTGCTCCGAGTCCACGCTTCAGCACGAATGTGCCAACCCGTGTAAGGGTCAAGGCACCTTCGACGGCTATGGGTGTGTGCTCGGAGTCGCACCCGACGGTCTCGTCGCAGACCTCGAGGATGGCGTCTTTTATTACCGTGAGACCTGGGTCGGCGGCATCTTTTCCAACCCCGACTGTCTCCCCGAGCACCCCTATGTCAGCGGCAAGGGATGCAAGTTCGCGACGGTGCCGTCGGGTCGCGGTGCGTTTGTCACCAATGACAATGACCTCGGGAAATTCTATCTCGAGCCGACCTGCAATGTGACCGCGAATATGCCAAATTGCCCAAACCCCTGCCCGTCGGGAGGGAAATTCGATGGGTTTGGATGTCGTCTTCGCAGCGCGCCGTCTGGGACCGTACCCTTCATTTACGAGAACGGCTTCTACTACCAGGCCATCAACGACCCCGAACCCTGTTGGAAGGGCGGCTCGTTCGATGGCTCGAACTGCCATCTCCAGGATGGGGTCGCGGGGGTCGCGGGGGCCTTCCTCCGCGGGCTCGACTTCTATGCGCCTGCCCAGTGCCCAGTGATTCCGTGGGCCCAGGCGACAGGGCGCTGAGACATCTGGGTTTCAGGCAAAAAGAAACCCGCCGAGGCTGACCTGGCGGGTTTATTTGTCTCGATTTTCGAGCGACTTGAAGGTCGAGCGATCAGCCCTTCGGGATCTCGAAGAGACCAGCCGCGCCCATGCCGCCGCCAATGCACATCGAGACGATGCCGTAGCGGGCGTTGCGACGACGAAGCTCATGGATGAGCGTCGCCGTGAGCTTCGCGCCCGTGCAGCCGAGCGGGTGGCCGAGCGCGATCGCGCCGCCGTTGACGTTGACCTTGTCGGCGTCGATGCCGAGCTTTTCGACGACGTAGAGCGCCTGCGACGCAAAGGCTTCGTTGAGCTCGAAGAGGTCGATCTCTTCGAGTTTTACGCCCGTGCGAGCGAGCAGCTTCGGGATCGCGAAGACCGGGCCGATGCCCATCTCCTCCGGTCCGCAGCCCGCGACCGCATAGCCGCGGAAGATGGCGAGGACGGGGAGCCCGAGCTCATTGGCCTTCTCGCGCGACATAACGACCGAGAACGCCGCGCCGTCAGACGTCTGCGACGAGTTGCCGGCCGTGACCGAGCCCTTCGTCGAGAACGCGGGCTTGAGTGCGGCGAGCGCCTCGGGCGTGGTGCCTGCGCGGGGACCCTCGTCGACGGTGAGCGCGCCGAAGGGCACGATCTCGTCCTTGAACTTGCCCTCGGCGATGGCCTTGAGCGCGCGGTCGTGGCTACGGACGGCGAACGCGTCCTGGCGGGCGCGGTCGATGTTGTAGCGGTTCGCGACCGTCTCGGCCGTGTTGCCCATGCCTGTGTAGATCTCCGGGTGCTCGTTCACGATACCCGGATGGGGCGCTGGGCGGTGGCCCGACATCGGGACCGCGGACATCGACTCGACGCCGCCTGCCACGATGACATCGGCCATGCCGGCCATGATGCGCTCGGCGGCGTGGGCAATCGTCTGCAGGCCCGAGCTGCAAAAGCGGTTGACGGTCTCGGCGGGGACCGAGATCGGGAGCCCCGCATGGAGCGCGATGATGCGCGCCATGTTGAGGCCCTGCTGGCCCTCGGGCATGGCGCAGCCGACGATGACGTCGTCAATGTCGCTGAGCGAGAGATTGGGGACCTTCGAGAGCGCGCCCTGAAGCGCGGCCTTGCCGAGGTCCTCGGGGCGAACGTCCTTATAAGCGCCGCGGGTCGACCTTCCTACCGGGGTCCGGACCGCGCTGACGATGACAGCTTCACGCATGATTCTATCTCCTGGGAAAGCGGTTGAGTCCGGCTCCGATCAGTTGCGGAGGGGCTTGTTGTTCATCAGCATGTACTGCATGCGCTCGATGGTCTTCTGCTCGCCGACGAGGCTCATGAAGGCCTCGCGCTCGAGCTCGAGGACCTTCTCTTCCGAGACGGCGACACGACCGTCGGTGTCACCACCGCATAGGACGTGTCCGAGCTTGTCGGCGATCTTCTTGTCGTGCTCGGAAATGAAGCCCGACTGCTGCATGCCGTAGGTGAAGAGGTTGAGCGCAGCGGCGCCGTTGCGACCCGGGAGGAACAGGTTGTTCGCGGGGCGCGGCGCGGTGTAGCCCGTGTCGGCGAGATAGCGCGCGAGGCGCTTCGCGTCGTTGATGCGGGTGTCCTGGTTCATCGCGATCTGGTCCTGGGCGCGGCCAAAACCGATCGAGAAGACCTCGCCTGCACCGGTCGCGACCTTCGCCATGGCAATCGCTTCGAAGGCGCGCTGGATGCGGCCAAGCGCGTCGAACATGTTGCGGTCGACCTTATTTGGCACATCGGCAAAGACGCGCTTCAGCAGGTTGAGGGTGCCGCAGCCGCCGGGGATGAGGCCCACGCCGACCTCGACGAGACCCATGTAGGTCTCCTTCGCGACGACCATGCGGGCGCCCGCCATGGCCATCTCGCAGCCGCCGCCAAGCGTGAGCCCGTGCGGGTTCGTGACGACCGGCTTGCTGAGGTAGGTGAGGCGCTGGATGGTCTTCTGGAAGGTCTCGACGGCCTTCTCGATGTCGGCGAACTTCTTCTGGTTTGCCTGCATGACGATCATCATGAGGTTCGCGCCAGCGGAGAAGTTCTCCGCCTCGTTCGCGAGCACGAGCCCGTCGAAGTCGCGCTCGACGATGTCACACGCGGTGTTGAGCATCGTCGTGAGATCGACGTCGACCGTGTTCATCTTCGTGTGGAATTCGAGGCAGGCGATGCCATCACCGATGTCGATGAGGGTCGCGCCGCGGTTCTTCTCGACGACCTTGCCCTGCGCCTTGAGGCGTGCGAGCGAGATGCTGCCCGGGATGTCGTTTTCCGGCGTGAAGCTGCCGGTCTTCGTGATGAAGGTCGGGGCGACCGGGTCCTTCTTGTAGAAGGAGTCGGCCTCGATGGCGGCGTCGACCCAGGCGGGGAGGGGGAGGCCATCGGCCTTCATGCGCTCGGCGGTCTTCTTGACGCCAAGGGCCTGCCAGGCCTCGAAGGGGCCTTGCTCCCAGTTGAAGCCCCACTTCATCGCGCGGTCGATATTCTGGATATCGTCGGCGATATCCCACGCGATATTGGCGGCGTAGGCGAGGGTGCGCGAGAGCACGTGCCAGGCGAATTTGCCAAGGCGCGAGTCGTCGTTGACGACGGCCGCGAGGCGCTCGCCGACATCCTCGATTTTCGAGATTTTCTTGAGGCTCGGGAATTCCGGGTCCTTCTGGTCGCGATACTCGAGGGTATCGAGGTCGAGGGTGCGGATGACCTTGCCTTCCTTCTTGTAGAAGCCGCCGTTGGTCTTCTGACCGAGGAGCCCCTTCTTCACCATGCCAGTGAGGAAGTCGGGGATGCGGAAGGTCTCGCGCTCGTAGTCGTTCGGCAGGCTGTCAAAGCAGTTCTGCGAGACATGCACGAAGGTGTCGAGACCGACGACGTCGGCGGTGCGGAAGGCGGCCGAGCGGGGTCGACCCATCGGCTTTCCGACGATCTCGTCGACTTCTTCGATGGTGTAGCCGAGCTCGCGCATCGACTGGATGGTCTTCATCATCGCGTAGACGCCGATGCGGTTCGCGATGAAGTTCGGGGTGTCCTTCGCGAAGACGACACCCTTGCCGAGGATCTTGCGGGTGAAGGTGACGAAGGCATCGATGTGCTTGCCCTCGGTCTTCGTCCCGGGGATGACCTCGAGGAGGTGCATGTAGCGGACGGGATTGAAGAAGTGGGTCCCGAAGAAGACCGACTTGAAGGCCTCGGAGCGACCCTCGAGCATGCCGTCGATGGACAGGCCGGACGTGTTCGAGGTGACGAGCGCGGTGCCGTTCCAGTGGGCTTCGATCTTCGCGAGGAGGTCGCGCTTGACCGCCATGTCCTCTTTGACGACTTCGACGATCCAGTCGCACTCGCGCAGACGCTCGAGGTCGTCGCTGAGATTGCCGACCTCGATGAGCGAGACGGCAGCGGCGTCGACGAAGAGCGCGGGCTTCGCGGTGAGCGCCTTGTCGAGGCCTCCCTGGGACCAGCGGTTGCGGTGGGCGCGGACGTTCTTCTCCGCGTCGGTGAGGTTCGGCGGGACGATGTCGAGCAGGACGACGCGGATGCCGCATGACGCGAGGTGGGCGGCGATGCCGCTCCCCATGACGCCTGCACCGAGGACCGCGACTTTCCGGATTCCGGGGGCCATTGGCTTCTCCTTCAGCGGGGTGAGCGGAGCGGCGAACGCACCCCGGCCCACGACAGACCGACACCTTCTAGGCTCCGATCGGGGGCTGGTCAAGGACTGATTGAATCACCATTCAGTTTTCAGCGGGTGAGCCGCGGCAAGGCGCTGCGCGGTGTAGAAACTTTTTTGCGATTGAGCGGATCAAAACGAGGCCTCGCGGGTACCTCCAGAGTATGGCCACCACTTCGATCCCAGCTTCACCCCCTTGTTCTCCAGCCAGCGAAGGCGATGTGCTCGCCTTTGCATCGACCCACCCGAAGGCGCCGAAGGACCCTCCCGCGATCCTCCGGGAGCTCGCGCGGCGTAAGCTCTCCGTCACGAGGATCGAGGGCGTCGAGCCTCCTCTTGCGGTTCGCGGGCGAATACCCGAAGGGCCCTCGGTCGCCATCGTCGGAGCGCGCTCGACCGATCCCTACGGTCGGGTCATCGCCCGCGCCCTCGGGCGAGCGGTCGCGCGCTGTGGGCTCGCCGTCGTCTCGGGCGGGGCCGAGGGCTGTGACCGCGAGGCCCACGAGGGGGCGCTCGAGGTGGGCGGCCGCACGGTCGTGGTCCTCCCCGCGGGCCATGACCACGCCTACCCGAAGCATCACGCCGACCTGTTCGAGCGGGCCTGTCATAAGGGTGCAGTCGTCTCGTCGGTGTGGCCGACGGTCCCTCTCGCGCGCCATCGCTTCCTTGCGAGGAACCGCGTCATCGCCGAGCTCGCTGTCGCGACGATCGTGGTCCGGGCCGAGGCGAGGTCAGGGAGTCTCTCGACCGCGGCCGCCGCGAGGGCGCTTGGAAAGCCGCTCGGCGCGGTGCCAGGGGCGATCGGAGAGGCGCTGTCCGAAGGGGTGCACCGTCTGTTGGAGGACGGCGCGACGGCCGTTGCCAGCCCCCGCGGTCTCGCCCGTTGGCTCGAGCGGGTCGGTGTGTCGGTCATGCCGACAGGTGAGCGCTGGCCTATGCGGTGCCTCGGACAGGCGGCTCCCTGGTCCGATGGCTCCGAACGCGAGGCCGAGGAGACCGCCGCTGCGGCGCTCGACGACGATGCGCGACGCGTCCTTCATGTGGTCGTCGCAGAGCCGGGGCTTGACCTCGACCAGATCGCTGTGAGAAGCGGGCTCCCACTCGGGGAACTGACTCAACATCTGCTCAGCCTCGAGCTGTTCGGAGCGCTCGAGCGCATGCCTGGCGGTCGCTATCGGTCGACTGGGCGAGGAGAATGAGGTGGCGAAGTCATTGGTCGTAGTGGAGAGCCCTTCGAAGGCAAAGACGATCGCCAAATACCTTGGCAAATCCTTTGAGGTCCTCGCCTCGGTCGGACACGTGAAGGACCTGCCGAAGTCGCGCATGGGCGTCGATATCAAGGCGGACTTCGAGCCCGAGTACGAGACGATCAAGGGCAAGGCGAAGGTGTTGACCGACATCCGCAAGTCCGCCAAGAGCGCGGAGATGGTCTATCTCGCACCCGACCCGGATCGCGAGGGTGAGGCGATTGCCTGGCACATCTTCTCCGAACTCAAGGTGCCCGAGGACAAGGTCCGCCGGGTGCTGTTCAACGAGATCACCGAGAAGGCGATCAAGGCGGCGCTGAAGGCCCCCGTTCGCCTGAACGAGAACAAGTACAACAGCCAGCAAGCGCGCCGCATCCTCGATCGCCTTGTGGGCTATAACGTGAGCCCCCTCCTCTGGGACAAGGTCCGTCGCGGGCTCTCGGCGGGTCGCGTGCAGACGGTCGCGGTGAGGCTCATCGTCGAGCGCGAACGCGAGATCGCGGCCTTCACGCCCGAGGAGTACTGGACGGTCGAGGCCCGCTTCGAGGCGAAGGAGCCACCGCCCTTCCCGGGCAAGCTCATGAAGATCGGCGACAAGAAGGCAGAGCGCATCTCCGCCGAAGAGGCGAAGGCCGCCGTCGACGCGGTGAAGAAGGGCAGCTTCAAGGTTGCGGACGTGAAAAAGCGCGACCGCAAGGTCGAGCCCCCCGCGCCCTTTACGACCTCGCGTCTGCAGCAGGAGGCGGCGCGCGCGCTGCGGTTCACGGCGAAGCGGACGATGACGGTCGCGCAGCGTCTCTACGAAGGACGTGAGCTCGGCGATGCCGGCGCGGTCGGTCTCATCACCTACATGCGTACCGACTCGACGCGAATTTCGGATGATGCCATCGCGAATGTCCGCGACTATATCGGCACCCAGTATGGTGCGAAATATCTGCCGGAAAAACCGCGCGTCTTCAAGACGAAGGCGCGGGCCCAGGACGCCCACGAGGCGATCCGCCCGACGACCCTCGATTTGCCGCCCGACAAGGTGCGGGCCTTCCTAGAGGACGACGAGTACAAACTGTATAAGCTAATTTGGCAGCGGTTCGTCGCGTGCCAGATGTCGGCCGCCATCTACGCCTCGACGACGGTCGACATCGAGGGCCCGAAGAAGCACATGTTCCGTGCGACGGGCTCGATCCTGAAATTCGATGGCTACACCTCGGTCCATCAGGAGACCCACAACCCCGAGGAGGAGGGCGAGAAGGAAGAGCAGCTCCCGCCTCTCGAGGTAGACGACGTGCTGAAGCTCCTGAAAATCGAAGGCAAGCAGCACTTCACTCAGCCGCCGCCGCGATTTACCGAAGCGACGCTCGTGCGCGAGCTCGAAGAGAAGGGCATCGGGCGCCCGTCGACCTATGCAGCGATTATTTCGACCATTCAGGACAAGAAATACGCCGAGAAGAGGAAGGACACGCGCTTTGCGCCGACCGAGCTCGGGACGATTACGACCGATCTACTCGTCGAGAGTTTCCCGCGTTTCTTCGATGTCAATTTCACGGCTGGCATGGAAGAGCAGCTCGACGAGGTCGAAGAGGGCAAGGTCGATTGGAAGGGGCTGCTCGGCGATTTCTGGGGCAAGCTAGAGACGACGCTCGCGACCGCCAAGACCGAGATGCGCAACGTCAAGCGCGAGGAGGTCCCGACGAACCTCGAGTGCCCGAAGGATTCAGCGGCGCTCGTCATCAAATTCGGAAAAAATGGCAGTTTCGTCGCGTGCACGAATTATCCGGACTGCAAATTCACGAGCGAGTTCGAGCGCCAGGATGACGGCACCATCAAGCTCGTCGGCGACACGAAGACTGGCGAGAAGTGCACGTCTTGCGAGGGCGGGGAGCTGATCGAGAAGCGCGGCCGCTTCGGGCGCTTCATCGGCTGCACGAATTACCCGACCTGCAAATTCACGCGCGCAATTTCGACGGGCGTCAAATGCCCGAATTGCGGTGACGGCATTTTGCAGGAAAAGCAGAGCAAGAAGGGCAAGCTCTTCTACGGCTGCAGTCGCTATCCGCAGTGCGATTACGCGAGCTGGGACAAGCCGATCGCCAAGAAATGCTCGGCCTGTAGCAACCCCTATATCATTCAGAAAATGAATCGCAGCGGCCCGGGCAAGATCATGTGCCCGGTCTGTCAGACCGTCCACGGCGGGACCGACGGCCCCGAGGACAGCGCCGCAGAGGGCGACGCGGAGGATTGATGAGGCGTGGTGGTCGCGCGTAGCGGCCAGGCTGGTCGTCTCGCGCAATCTTCGGCCTTGGCATCCAGGCCCCTTGATAACAGGCGAACAAGGTCGGCTCGCGGTTTTCTAGATGGGCAGGCGATGGCGCCAGGGCGGCCATTCTCCGCAATGTTCCATGGGGTTGCATCGAATCCCTTCCGGTGAGATTATTCGACTGACTCCGCAAGTCATGCGGAGCCCGTCACCGTGGAGGCCGCCATGCCCTTCCTGAATCTCACTGCGACCCGCCGCTGTCTGCTCTCGTTGTCGTGCCTGCTGGTATCATGGCAAACGTACCCCACCTTTGCAGCGCCTTCGAACGAAGGCCTCAGGTACATCGACCTGTTCGACGCACCGAACCCTGGAAGTGGCTTTCCGACCGCAACCAACTTCACGGTGGGCGATTCGTCGGTCACCGCGACTGCGGCTGGCTCCATCATCAGCTCGAATATCGTTCTTGGCGCTGGCGGAAATGGTGTCGACGCTTACGGGTACCTCGACGTCAACGTCAGCGGCATCCCCGCTGGTGCGGCATCCTCGACCCTCAAAGTCAGTTTCCTCAGTTGCGCCAGCGGTCAATCACTGCTCGAGGAAGGGCTCGTCAACGGCTGCAACAGCATCGACCTTCAGACCGCACAGCGAGCGGCAGCCCTCGGTGAGGCGCGCGCGTGTGTACGCCTGCAGTTTTCCTCGTCGGTCGCTGGACCTCGCATCGCGGATTACACGTTGACGGCGAAGGATGTCGATGCCGCCAGCATTTCGCTTGTGCCCCAGCAGCTTCTGATTCCGGCCAATTTTGCCTATAGTCCATATATGAATTCATTTTCGGTAAATTACCTCGTGACTCCGAACGGCGTTGACCTCCCGAACGCACGTTTATCGACAGACTTATATGTCACCAATAATGGTTCTGGAACGTCTCAGAATCCCTACGTGGAGGATGCCTGGTTCCAGAGTAGTTTTATCTCTCCGGCCGTGTCCCGGGAGTGGCGCCCGATCACCTTCAGCGTAGCCTCCGGCAACGGTGCCATGGTCCCCCGCACCGTCGGGGAAGCCAGCTGGGTGACAATCAAACATGGCACACTCACCTGGAATTATGGCACAACCGGTTTGCTGGTCGGGCAGAGCCAGGCAGAAACCGCGACATTCAATGTCCAGAGCGGCACTCTTGACGGAAAAGGCATGCGCATCCCTGCGGTCCTGAAGTTCGGCTACACGTCGACCTGTAGTGGCCTGCAGAGCATCACGTCTATTTTGGCAGAGTCCGACCGAATGGAAGTGGATTCTCCGACCTATCCGGCCAGTGGTAAGGGCACGATATTCCAGTACACACACATCGGCGCAGCGTACCAGATCGGTGTGGCGCTCCAAGGCAAATACAATCCCGTACGACCCGACATCCTGAAGGGCTATGCCGATATCCTCGATTTCACCCTGACCACCTCGGTCACCACGAACAGCACCAGCAGCGAATGCAAGCCCACACTTACTGTGGGACTCGATGTTGCGCACAACTTCTCGGCAGAGGCCTTCGCTCTGCGCACGACCGAGACTGATGATAACTTCGGCAACGGGCGAAAAGTCACACACAAATGGGCCCGTCTGGCGGGAGTCGGCTACGGTGTCATGTCGGCCAGGCCGTCCGTGACCGTGCCCTGCGGATGCACCGACACGACGGCCACAGTGAACCTGAAAATCGATTGTTCTTTCGTCGAGGTCATCAATGGAGTGCCTCAACCTATTGCCAATTGCACACAAGTCAGTGTGAATATCAGTCCCCAGAAAAACGATGTTTGCAACGAAGCGTGGAATAACGGAATCTACGAAGGCCGCGTGTACTCCAACGGTTTTCCGCATTGGTGGGGCACATCGACAGGAATATTGAATTACAGCCAGGGGCACTTTGCTCCGGGAGAGATCTTCGGCTCCTTCGGGCCAAGAGATGGCCTCGTAAACCAGGCTGATATCGTCCACGATTCGTATCGGATTCTCACCGTCGGGCCACACACAGTCGTCGTAGGCTTCCTGGAGGACAATTACGTCAGAGCTTTCAAGGATTGCAGTGGCCTCGCCAAGGAGCCGAAGGACAGCGGCTTCAATCCGCTGAATCCCGCTGATGCGT
>VFQT010003994.1_pt1 | contig 12824 bp, 13 predicted proteins | sample 3512381 | NCBI WGS metagenome assembly VFQT01 (sample SAMN10412376, study PRJNA504923) | tailings metagenome | isolation source: Relicate 2 Philex TSF3 active mining site | place: Philippines: Tuba, Benguet | collected 2017-08-29 | reverse complement strand
TGTAGCTTCGGATTGCTCGTGCGAGCAGGCGGTGGCGATCTCCGCGCCGGCATGACCGCCCTGGTCGTTGGCATCTCGGCGATCTCCTTCACTGCGGGCCTCGTCTCCCCCATCCGTCTCGCCATCGAAGGTCGCGGCGTCGTTGATCTTGCCCCATTGCATGGTCCCGCACTCGACCGCATGCTTGCCGAAGCTACAGGCCGTCCCCTTGCCGTACCCGCCGCCATAGCCATCACATTGGCGCTTCTCGTGCCGGCCCTTCTCGACACGCGACTGCGGCGCCGGCCGCGGCTCTTGCTTGCGGCGATCGGACTGGGACTTGCCGTCGGCCTCGGTTGGGCCGTGACGACGGCTGCCGTTGCCGACCTCGCGCTCGACCGCACGGAGAGCCTCTCCTTCGTGGCCCCCGCGGGTCGTGCCCTGCTGCAATTGATGACGGTGCCTTTCCGAAATGTCGGCTTTGGTATCGCCACAGTGATCGGCGCCGTCATCGCGTCCGTCCTCGTGGCGGTGTGGCGGCGCGAATTTCGATGGGAAGCTTTCGACGATCCCACCGAGATGCGGCGCCATCTGCTCGGTGGAGTGTTGATGGGCCTCGGCGGCGTATTGGCACACGGCTGCACGATCGGTCAGGGACTGTCCGCTGCCAGCACATTGTCGGTATCCGCCTTGATCTTCGTCGCCGGAGCGCTCGTAGGAGCACGAGTCGGCCTTTGGTACTTGATCGACGGTGCCGCCTTGTGGCGTATGGGAGGCCGATGACGCCATCTGACGCGTTGGCCAAACGGCGGCCATGCATTAGATGATCGCTATATTTCGATGCTACCAGGGAGATCCCCATGCGTGCCTTCTGCTCCATTGTCGCCGCCGCAATGCTCGTGACTGCCGTCACGCCGGCCAACGCCCAGGACGTCGAGGCGGGCGAGGACGTCTTCAAGCGCTGCAAGGCCTGCCATCAGGTCGGCGAAGGCGCGAAAAACGCGGTAGGTCCAGTCCTGAATGGCCTGTTCGGCCGTAAGGCCGGCACGGTGGAAGGTTTCAACTACTCCGAGGCCAACAAGAATTCCGGCTTGACCTGGGACGAGGCCACTTTCACCAAATATATCAAGGATCCTCGCGGCGCCATGCCCGGCAACAAGATGGCTTTCGCCGGCCTGAAGGACGAGCAGGACATCAAGGACGTTGTCGCGTTCCTCAAACAGTTCGACGCCTCCGGCAAGAAGAAGTGAGGGTCGAGGCGTCCCTGCGCGTCACGCAGAAGCGCCCGGACATCTTTTGACGGTTGACAGAGCCCGCCAAATGCTGTGAATGGCGGGCTCGGGACGCGGCGGCGGAAACGCCGAACAACGTCCCAAACAGTGCCCAGATGGCGGAATTGGTAGACGCACCAGTTTCAGGTACTGGCGGGTAACACCGTGGAGGTTCGAGTCCTCTTCTGGGCACCACTTTCGGCACGGCTGGACATCTGCCAGCTCGTTGATATCACTGAAAAATCCATAGGCTTCCGCATCGTACAGCCCGAGCATTCGGGCCTACTGTGCCACATTGGTGTGCCACATTCCTGTGACACATCGGCGAATGGCATGGCAGGTCCGAACGAGCATCAGGACCGCCGTCGATGCAGACCCTTCCATCCACTACGAAGACCGCGTTCGGCTATCAGAACGCCACCTACCTCGTTCGGCGCGGTAGCGTCTGGCAGTACCGTCGCCGCCTGCCCGCCAGCCTTGCCGCGCGCCTCGCCAAGACCGAGGTGCGTGTTTCAACAGGAGCCCGCGCACGCACCGACGCGCTGCGTGCCGCCGCCCGGATCAGCGCGGCGCTGGAAGCCGAATGGCGCAAATTGCTCACAACCCCAGATGGTGCGTCCGACGGAGCGACGCAGGCCTTCACCGAGGTGCTGGCGCAAGCGCAAGACCTCAGCGTCAGCTATCTGCCGGCCGCCGAACTCGCTGCCAGCCGCCTCGAAGAGATACTCGCTCGTATCGAGCGGCTCGCCAGTCCGACTTCCGCGATCGGCGATGGCAAGGCGGCCCACCCTACCCCCGAGGTCGTCAGCGTGGTTCTGGGTGGCGCCAGCAAGCCTCAGCTCAAGCTATCGAACCTCGTCGAGGCCTATCAGAAGCTTGCCGAGGATCAGGCCATCGGCAAGAGCGAGAAGCAGCTGAAGCAGTGGAAGGCGCGGCACATTCGCTCTGTCGAAACGCTCATTAGCCGCATCGGCGACAAGGCCCTCGCCGACATCACCCGCGACGACGCCCTCGACTTCCGCGACTGGTGGATCGGCCGGATCAAGAACGAGGGCTACAACAAGAACTCAGCCAACAAGAATTTTGGCTGCCTCTCAGCCATGATGCGCACCGTCGACGATGCCTTCCGCCTCAATCTCACGCTGCCGTTCAAAGGCATCCGAATTGCCGGCGACAAGCACACACCCCGGCAAGCCTACGAGCCCGACTTCGTACGTCAGCACTTCCTCGCATCCGAACAATTCGGCAAACTTAACATCGAAGCCTGCGCCATCATCCGCATGGTCGCGCTTACCGGCATGCGCCCGAGCGAGATCGTGGCGCTACGCGCACAGCGCATCCGGCTGACCGATCCCGTGCCCCACCTCCAGATCCGCCCCGACGCCCGCCAGCTCAAGACCGATGCGAGTGAGCGCGATATGCCGCTGGTTGGTCTGGCACTGGAAATCATGCGACAGTACCCGGACGGCTTTCCGCGCTACCGAACCTCTGCTGACGCCTTCTCGGCGATCGCCAACAAATGTCTGGATACCGCCGGCATGCGCCCAACCAAGGAGCACACCGTGTATTCCCTGCGCCACACCTTCAAGGACCGCATGATCGCAATCGGTGTGCCCGAACGCATGCAGGACGAGTTGATGGGACACACCCACAAAGGCATGCCCTACGGTAACGGCGCAACGCTCATGCACCGCGCCGAGTGGATGGCTAAGATCTGGGGCTAACCACCAAGGAGCGCGCGCGAGCGAGCGCGTCCGTCTTGGCGTCTATCCTTCTGAGTTCGGCCTCCAGCCTCTCGAAGATTGGCAAGTAGACCTCGCCACCCGGGCTCGCGACGATATCCGCCACGAAGTGCAGCGCCCGTTGGACGCGCTCACGCGTGATTGGATGACAAGCGGGCGACGACACGACGAGACCTGCCAAGACTCAAGCAACGATCAGGACCAGGCGACGCTCACGCGTGCCTCGCTCTGAGCCAAAATCCTGGCGTTTCGGCAAGGCGATCAGAAAGCTTTCAACGCGCACGGTCTCCTACAATACCGCCGCGGACTTTAAGGCGAAGTACAACAAGCCAGACGAAAGGCCGCTTCCGTCGGACCCATATACGCGGAGCCACGAAGCGAGCCCTACTCCGCACTCCGCTATTCTGCGCGCATGAGCATGACGCGCAGCTCGCCGCCGCGTAGCCCCCATTGCGCCTTTTCGGCTGCATTGAGCTCGGCGTGTTTGGCCCTCAGATGCAGCAGAAACCGTGTCGCATCCGCCGGCGACACCTCGACCAGAACGTCATCCGCCCGCACGGTCATAGTGACGCAACTGACCTGTTCGTGCTCCATCGCATCGGCGAAACACATCAAATCGAAATCCTTCAGCACCAGCGGCGTTACCGGCGCATCCGGGTGCGCTTCCGATTTGCGGTAGGGCGTCTTGGGCTTGCCGCGCCGCCGCTTCGACCCGTTCCGCGCGCGATGAAGTATGGCGGCCTCCTCGTCGGACACGATCGTGCCAAAGGCTGCCCGGATGCTTTGCTCCATCGCCTGCAGGTAGAGCTTGTGCATCTCTTCCTTGGACATCGGCACCTCCTGCGGACGGTTACGGGGCTCCCCCGATCGTAGCCAAGATGCACGCCGTGGCAGTAGGATGGCCGCCGGTTCGTGAGCCACAGGATTGCCATCACGTCGGAGTCAGGTGTGACGATGATCGACGATGAAATCCCGCCTTATCAGACGCCCTCTCCGGCAACGGCATGGTGGAACGGCCTGTCGCCCGCCGAGCAGCAAGGGCATCTTGCGCCGCTCGCCACATATCAGCGCGCGATGCGCGCGGACGGCTCGCCCGGTGCCCTTGCGACCCTCGCATACTGGGAACGTGTTCGCGTGCTGCACGCCTACCTCACCCGCGACCATCGATCGGAGAATGAAGCCATGCGTCAGTGAGCAGGGGTCAGCTCTTTCGAATGCTCGCCAGAATTTCCGGCACGTCAACCTGCCGCTCGTCCGAGAGCGAGCGAATGCTGTCGTAGATGGCGCGCATCTCATCAAGGAGTTCGCCGATGGTGATATTTCGCGCTGCCGCCGTCACGCGCATGGCCTCGGCAAATTCCGGCGTCACGCGCGCGCCGAACTGGAAGGTGCGGCCCGTCTTGCGGTAGCGCCGGCCATAGATGCTGCGATCAGGATGCGCCTGACGCTTGGGCTGGCGCTCACGTTTGCGCGGCGCCCCACTGCGTGTTTGCTCCCGCGTCGAGCTATCGTCTTCCGCAGCAGCGTCGGCCGTGGTGCCGTCATCCTCGATCGGTGTCGTCTCACGCACAGCCGCCTTCTGCGGCTTCTCTGCCTCGCCGACATTGTCGAGCACGTCATCGGCAGGCGGCGGCGCACCAAGGCGCGGTTTCTTGATCACCGGAAACTTCTCATCGATCTCAATCAGCTTCTTCAGCGCCATACTCCCCTCCCCTATCCCGCCAGCTTGCGGGCTTCAGGCGCCGCGCTTTCCCGTTCTTCCACGATCTGGCGCACCTTGCGCACGACCGAAGCCACGACGCGGGCCGCATCGACATTGAGCGACTCCCATTTGGTCTCCAGCGCCGTCAGCCCAAAATTCTGCGCATCGCCGTATCCGCGCTGCATGAACATCGAGCCCTTGATGACCTCGTAGCCGGCACCTGTCAGATAGGCCATGCCATCCTCGATCTCCTTGGCCGCCAGAACGCCATGCAGCGCGAACACCATCTTGGATTTGGGCACGCCGTGCTTCACGAGCTCATGGAACATGCGCACCGCCGGCGCCATATCATCGATCACGCCCTTGGTCGGTTGGATGAACAGGTCGCTCGCTTCCGCGATCTCCAATGCCATGGCTTTGGCGCGCGCCGGCCCGTCAAGGACAATGATGTCGAATTCATCGGCGCGGCGCATGGCCTGCGCCGGATCGGCATACACATCGACCGAGATATCCGGCTTGCGCCCCGTCTCCCGGCGCCGCTGTGCCCACTCGAAGGCTGTCTGCTGCTCCTGGTCGAGATCGGCGATATGCACGGTCAGATCCTGCGCAGCCGCCACCAGCGCGATCGCCCGCGCAAAGGTTGTCTTCCCTACCCCGCCCTTGTGGCTGCCAAGCCCAATCACCATCGCCATGACAACACTCCACTTACTGAAAACATTTTGAATGCAATGCGCATGCGAATTGAAAACGCCTTGTCAACTTACTGAAAACATCCGGAAAGCATCTGGAAACCCTAATGTTCACAAGCATGCTCGCGGCCATCGAGTCGCGTCAAATGATTTGATGTGCGCTTCGCCCATATCGCCATGCCGGACATAAGAGCACCGGCACATTTATATGGTAATGCGCCGAGAGGGCGCCGACGCGCGCTCAATTCCGGCGGCGTCGGTCCTTGAAGGAGACAGGCCGACATCGAGAAGCCGTCGTCCGGTCGCGCAGCATGCACAGCCCGCGAACCCTGAAAGGCGGGTAGCGCACAGCCTCACCCAGGCGGATCGGACCTAACGAGAGAGCGCGGCAGGCGCCACGCTGCAATCAAGCTGAAAACATATTGCATGCAAATTGCTTTCAGATTGTCGTCGCGCCCGCATCGGGATTGCAAACTGAAAACAGTTGTTTGCGAACTGATTTCCGATTGAAATCGGTTTGTTGTCATCATGATTGCAAGCTGATTGCTCGTTGAACACTTCGTGCAATCAGCTTGTTTGCAGCATGTTTTCAGTTGGGGCGGATTCCAAGGCAATGACGGGGTCGAGGTGGCTTCCCAGACTCCCAGACTGGCCACAGGATTCGCCGGTACGCGCCAAACCCGGTGTGCCGCACCGACCCTACATGACAGTCCGCCAAGGCCACTCAGCGACCAAATTTTGACTCCGCCCCCGAGCGCCCAGAACTGCGTCAGAAGGGGTGGGAGAGGGTGTCAATTCCCCCGGCCGCCCTTCTGGCGGATGTGCTTGCGCACGAAACCGAGGAAGGCCTGGTCGGGTTTGTCGGGAGGCGTGCCCAATGTCTCGATCCAGTTGCGCCACACTTTCTCCAACTCGCCCAGATCCCAGCCGGGTGCCTCGGCAGCAGCCCGCTCATAGGTTGCCGCCTTCAGCACGATCCTCGCCGAAGCAGTCGATGTCGCCGTTGCCGGTTTGACCGGGCCGCCCTTCACGAAACCGCGGAGATAGGACAGGAATTTCTCATCCAGATTGCTGGGCGGGCGTTTGCTCTTGGTCAGCATCGCCGCATAGGTCGCAGCGATCTTGTCAAAATCGAAGCCGGCTGCAAGGTCGCGCGCGCGCCGCAGTGTTTGTGGGTCCAGCTTCGCGATGAATTCCGGAAGCGCCGTGGGCGCCGGTTGCGGGAGCGCCAATGGCGCGGACGAGGTCGGCGTGATTGCTGCCGTTTCCGCTTCAGGAGCGGGGAGCGCAACGACGACCTGACGTCGCTTGACCGGAGGAGGGGAGGGCATCAAACGAAGACCGCCGCGCACAATCTCGATGCGTGCCTCCGGATAGACCGCATGCGCCTTGCGCAGCGCGCCGGAGAATTCGCGCTTGAAATCCTTGTCGCTGCGATACTCCTGTCCGAACTGATCCTTGAGGTTCTTCCAGTAGAGCGTGAAGCCCTTGTTCTGCCGGATGCGGCACAGCCGGTGTGCGAGCCAGGTGTAGGTATCCAGCGCCAGCGCCGAATTCTGCAAGGCCGCGATGGCGCGCGGATCGAGCGGCACCGCATGCTCACGCAACGTCTCGTAGAACTCGCCGGAGAGCTGGATCACACCCGGCCACAATCCCAATTGTCCGTTATCGCTCTGCGTCCACGCATCGAAGCGCTGGATCGGATCGCATTTGAGGTTCACCACCTTGCTGTCAGTCGCATAGCCTATCTGCATGCGGCATGCTGCCAGCGCAAGCATCTGCTTCTTGAATGCCGAAAAACTCTCGCCGTTCTTCTTGATGCCCAGCCGTTCCAGAAACGCACTGGCACTCCGCTCGACCTCGACCTCCGGCGATTTGCGCCGCACCGCCTCCGAGCAGACATGAAACAGCACGAGGCGCGGGCGCGTGCCATAGGGCAGGGGCATATCGTGGTAGCGAATGCCATCGAACCATTTGCCGGCCTCGATAAGCATGGACGCGCCGCCAGTTGACCGTGTGAACTCGCGCGCCTTCACCTCGCTGCGCGGCAGCCCGACCTGACACAGCACCGCATGCATGAACTCCGGCTCGTCGCTCAGCGGCTGGACAAGTTCGACCGCAGCATCCGTCACACGGCGCGTCAGCGGTACCAATTCACGGGTCGAGGCAATGCGTCTATCGGCCATCCATCTCACTCAAGGAATGACATGAGCCTAGCTTCGCCCAACGGAGATGTCATGCAGTGTTCGCCGATTCCGCCTCGGCGATTCTTGCACCCAGCAGGTCGTGACGGTTTACCCCCCTTTGAGGCAGCGCGAGGTTCGGCAAGGGTGTCCCTCGAGTCTCAGGCGGCAGCGTGTGACGGTTTACCCCCCTTTAGGGATGCTACGGAACAACTCGCCCAAGTCGTGACGGTTTACTCCCCATCCCGTGACGGAATGCCCCCCTGAGGCGTGACGGTTTACCCCGCCAATTCGTGACGGTTTACCCTCCCCCTAATACCGTTAAATACCGTTAGTGTTTTCCTGTACTGTTCGGACCAACAACAAAGGCACTACGGTTGTTTGCGGCGGGCGCTGACCGAGCTCAACAAACACGCGGGAGTTATGCCAACTCGCGCACCAATCGAACGCTTCCGTACCCACCAATTGACGCACTGTAGCCGTCGGAAAGTTTCCAATCATTGATACTATGCCTTTCCGCCGCCCACATTCGTCTGTCGAACAAATTTGACGAGTTCGATCGATCCAGATCTACGGCAATCATCAGAAGTTCATTCTCGTCCGCGAAGGGTGCTCTGTAGTGAAATGCCCCAAGCGTGCGTGCCCATGTTATGAAGATCTGCGCAGCTCTCGACGTCATTTCAAGTCGGGGCATTGCTAATGATATTTCCGGTAGGGCTTCATTGCTGCGCTCGCACATCGCGGCAAACGCATGACAATGATCAGCTTCGACAATTGTGATGCTTGTGGCAATTCGAGCCTTCGACCCTGGTGGTTTAATTTTGTTCGGCAGAACAGCCATTAGTGGCAGCAATGGCGAATCCATGAATACCGTCCAATCAGGAAGATGCTGTTCAGGCAACAAGTCGCATTGATAATGGTGCGCCATATTCGCTTGCACATAATCATTCCAATCCGCGGCCTTGGTTAAATCTGACTTGACTGCCTTGCCACTCTCAATTCGACCAAGTCGTGCATGCTCAAATCTGGCCCCTTCAATTCGTGCGCCCTCGAAAGAGCAGCCAACCAAGTTTGCTCCCCTGAAGTCTATTCCGCGTAAATCCTCACCCGCAAACGAGAGACCTGACAGGTTGCGGAATCGAAGCTCTGATCGGATGTCGAACTCGCCAGCCTTCAGCAATCCGCGAAATGTCATTTCGGTTGACGCGCGAATAGAGTTTATTCGCCGCGTAATTTCGCTCTCTGGCCTGTTTGTCCTTCCGATCATCTCAGCACTCCTCAAAAAAATCTCTTTTACTTTCGCCGTGGCAATGATTTTCTTCTCTTTTTGAAGGGAGGGCATATTGAGTGAATTGGACGATCTGTTGGCCGCATTCGATGCTGAGGTTGAGCAGTTCGGGACGGCAAACGCAGCAGTGCGAAAATTCATCGCCACGACAGCGCGGAGGCAGCGCGAAGGCTTGGTTGGGTTTTATCAGGAGCATGGGCGTCTACCGAGAACGACTGGTGAGCTTCTGAGTAGTGGGTTGTCGGTACCACGCATGCGGAATTATAAGTATAAGTTAGCCAAGCTCGTATTGACAGATGACTGGCCAGTCGTAGCGTATCTTCAGCGCACACAGGACGAAGTCGATGGGCGTGATTATGGCGGCGACATGACCGTTCGCTCCTTGAGACTTGTTCATGCGGTGTATCGCGCTTACGACCCCATCTCGAATTGGCGCAAATCGGCGGCTACCTTGACCGACCGTGGGTTCAGCGAAGAGCAAATTCGTCTCCTTCGAACGGACGCCCAGGTTCGCAGGGCGTGTCGCAGACTCTTGCAACCCTACGAGCGATGAGGTGATCAACTCGCCCCTCCGATCTCGATCTCGCAGGTCACAAGTTCAGTGAAGCCGTCCGGCGCTGAATTGAGACCTGTCTGGCGGATCAGTGCAATAAGCCTGCGCTTCTTGCCTTCGATATCTGTGATCATTGCGGTGTTCTCGGAGGGAGCTGTCGGAGCAAGTCCGTCCGTCAGAAAAGAAGCGTCGCCGTCAGCCGCTTCGACTACCGCTTCGCAATCTTGCACATCACCGAGCCAAGTGCCGAAGGTAACGGTCACACGATCACCGGGAGAAAGACCTTCAAGAGGAGCAAACTCCGGACCGGTCGCGAACTTGCCGATCGGCGTGTTTTTGCCTGACACCTCCCAAAAGGGATCGAGCCGTGTGCAGTAGCCGAGCATCACGACGGCTGTTCCAGGGCGACCGTATGCTTCTGTTGTGTACTCCCGCGCCTCCGACCAGTACCGCTCGGCCTGCTCACTCAGCCGTCCAGGATGCGGGTCCATGACCACGCGCGCGCGTTGGACTGCAAAGCCGTGCCATGGCGGGCAAGCTATGGTGACCGCCAAGCCGACCGTGCCAAAGCCCCACTGCCCTCCATCGATTGCCAATGACGCGACACGCATCGTGCTCGTAAGATTTGTCACTTTCGGCGAACCGGCAGGGCCGATTCGGGGCATCAGTTGACGCGCTGCGTCTTTCGCGGTGTCGGCATCGCGCGGTTGAGCAGGTGGCTCCTCCCCAACAACCTGTGGTCCAGGCCGGCCCTGCGCCTGGAGGTGTAGCCGATATCGCTCAGCAAACGCCTTGGCAGTATCTCGACGGTCTTTACTACCCGCCGGCGCGGCCAAATCCCGCCACTCGGGCCACATCGGCGTTACGATCTTGCCGTCCTCGAAGACATCGACTGCCGGAAACCTAAAGACTCTGCCGAGGCGTTCCTGGTGCTTGTGCCCAAGACGACCGTCGCCCGCCTTGATTCCCTCCTTGTCGTTCCCTTGCCCGATCGCCCTTGCAAGCGACGTCGGCGGGATGGGAGCCTCTTCGCACATCGCAGCCCGCGTCAATGTAGGGTGGCATGCGAGCAGGGCCGCGATCTTTGCTTCAAGCTCAAAAACATAGATTCGCGGGGCCTTGGACCTGCGACCGTCCTCATGCGCTCTGGTGTGTTTCCTCGTCTCGTCCGCGTCGTGCCCCATCGCCACCGCGTGCTCCTGGTTGCCCGCCAATACCGACGCCCTCAGCATACCTCGATGCGGTGCAATCAACCAGATGGCACCGAGCTACGGCGCGGGCTTGGCCTGGCGTCGTCGCTTGAGCTGCTCTCTACGGCGGTCGATCGTGTCGATCAGTCGATCCTCCAGCGGGCCTAAGTCCGCCATCGTTAACAGCTTCTCGTCAACCGACTGACAAAGGAAATGATCAGCCTGATCCAGAAGCCGATCTGAAAAGAGCCGACCTGCCTGGTCTTTCGATTTAAGTAGAATGCGATCGACTTGCGAGCTGGGCAAACGCCGCATCACCTCAAAAAAAGGGCTTACCGATCCGTAATGACTATCGACCATTCCGCTAGCGACGCGCAGGATAGTGGCGGGGGATTCAAAAGGGGGGAAATCAGCGGCGTGCTGTTCCAGCCAACGGCTTGTGAACTCAAATTCTATGTCCCAGGTGATGGCCGCAAATGCGCCAATGTCTGGCCTCTTCGAGCCGCAGAACTTATCCGCGGCGGCAAGCCATTGCTCCAATAACTCTTTGTCGCTTGAACTCTTGCGCATGGAAACACTCTTTACAAATCAAGATATTTAAATATGCGCGCAAGATTGCAAATGGCGGGCTTTGCTGTCCAGCATGGAATTACTTTCACCGGTGATGCCGTGCTTTGTTCGGCTGCTGAACCCAACGACGCCAAGAGCGGGATGTGGTGATCTTGTGAGCGCCAGCAAACACAGCTGGAACACAACATTCACACATCTTGATTGCATCAATCCGCACTGACTTCGGGCCTACTCACTGCATTCACCGGCCGCGCAATCAATTCCCGGTGACCATGAAAGGAGATAGGCATGTCTCACGGCGCACAACACCCTCAGCGTAATGTCGAAGGTCACATCCTGACGAAGCGAAAAATGAAAGATGGTCGCTTTAATAAGCGGAAAAACCGTGACTATGAGTATTATGTCCGACTGAGCGAAGAATGGTTCACAAAACTCGAGCAGTTGCTCGACATTCCCGCCAACCGCGAGGCGGGAACCCATGTCCCGGGTTGTGGCGCCAGAGCAGATCTGATCGAGCATGGCTTCAAGACCTTCCTCCGGATCGATGAACTGGCCCGCGAGATGAATTACCGCAACGTCGACGATCTCGTCACGCACCTGATCCAGGGGTACCGCTTCCTCCAGCGCCAGACCGCAGCCCCGGAATGGTTGAGCATTGAAGCGCCGCGCATCGCCCTGCCGCCGCCGGCTCATCCGGATCAAGAGAAGGGAGGGGAGCATGGCTGACAGCGCTCACCAGGTGCCCCACGCCGGACCAACAACCAACGTCATCGATTGGGACACCCAGAGACGGCTGCGCCAGTTGATGAAGCGGGACCGCGTCGACTGGCGCACCTTCTTGAGGCGCGCCGTCGAAGCCTACGACCTGATGTACTCACGCTCCGAATGATAATCACCCAAAGAGCGCTGGATCAACCGGCGCTCTTCTTTCTGGCGGCAGCTATGCATCGGATTGTTCGGTCTCCCCGTTCAGCTTGCGTCGGCGGCTTGGCCGGTCCGACCGCGGCGCCGGCAACTGCCCCTTGCGCGGCCTGACCACCACCACGGCACGCTGACCGTTGTCCGGCGCAGTTGCTTCTGGCTCATCAGGCTTGCCCGTCGGCTCACTGTCTTCGTCAGTGGCCGGTGCCTCGTTTTCCGATCGAAGCGTCCAGTCCGTCGGGGGTTTCGCTGGATTTGAAGATCGATTGTGCGCGAGGAACAACCCCAGTCCGGAGCCCACCTCCACTACGATCGCCATCAGCGCCGAGAGCCCGCGCTGCACCTGCGCTTCGTTCAATCCCAATGCCTGCGCCAAGGCATGGGCCTGCGGATCGCTCGCTATGCCTCCTCCGGCCTTGCGTAGCCCGTCCATCTCTCGTTCGATCGCTACGATCTCCTGCTCGAGCCTCGCACCCTCGCGTGCTGCAATCCGCTCGCTGCGCAATCGGCTGACCCCATCGCAGAACTCACGCAGCGTGCGCGCGTTGCTTGCGCTGCACTGGCGCGATGTCGGCCAACGCGGATCGCGTTGGCCCGTGGCCAAATCCTCATCGACCAGCGCGGCCAGCCGATGGGGCGGAAGTGCATCCCGCTTCTTGCGCAACGTGCCCAGTTGCGCCTCTAGCGCGGCGAGCCGCAGATTGCCGCGGGCCTTCTCACCCAGCACCGCCTCCCG
>VFQT010003993.1_pt1 | contig 12827 bp, 8 predicted proteins | sample 3512381 | NCBI WGS metagenome assembly VFQT01 (sample SAMN10412376, study PRJNA504923) | tailings metagenome | isolation source: Relicate 2 Philex TSF3 active mining site | place: Philippines: Tuba, Benguet | collected 2017-08-29 | reverse complement strand
GATTAAAAATATAGATAGTGGTAAGACGCCGAGTGGTAAGGAATATACCATTAACGATGGTAGTAAACATTTTAATATGGTTCAACATTATCCGGTGCTGTTAGCGGCGGAAAAGTTGAATAGAGATGCATTTAATTATTTGGCCACAATTATTGAGGATAGAGTTATTGTATCTCTTTTAGCGAAAGAACGTCCACAAGACTTTGAGCGTATTATCCCTGTCTGGGGACATAATATTAAAAAATTGAATAGTAATGCGACTGTACAAGATGTGCGCGATGCATCTGAACCCGCGTTTCGTGGATTAGATAATTTGATGAATATTGCACATACGTATGTTCATAGTTTTCGTGTACAAAATGCTACCCAGAAAAAACGTATTCGCTATTTATTAGCTCGAATAAGTCGGAAGATTCAGATGGACTCTGCAGAACCTATAGTTCCTGGAATTAAGGAATTTTTGACGACCAGTCGTTCATCGCGTGCATCACGATTAGGATATGATATTGAACATATTCGACCGAGTGCTCACTATGGAAATAAAGATTTAACAAATGCTATAGGGAATTTAGTGTTTGCACACCCAATGGATCAACGTGTAGCAGGTGATTTGGCTCCTAAGGAAAAAGTAGATGTATATCGTACTTCCAATTTGATATTGACACGGTCATTGTGTAGCTTAGAAGAATTGATTCTTAGCCCATCACAACAGAGTACTGTTCGTCGTATTCAAGAAATTGCACCACCGACATTAGATAATTGGGATGATAAGGCAATACTTAATCGTACAGAGATTTATTGGCGTATTTTTGTATCTGATCTTTCAATTGTAGGTTAGTTAATTTTACATAAATCGATTACTGGTAATCATAAACTCAAAGTTGATGATGCCATAAGGGCGTCTTTTAAACGCCCTTATGGCAGGAACAACCCCTACTCTTACAAACTCGCCACACCGCCGGCTGCAATCTTGACAATCCCCGTGCTGAGCACGATTTCACCGCTGACGCCTGGTGGCAACTGTACGCGGCCGCGCATGACGCCGTGGTCGCGCCAGAAGGCGGCCTCGATGGTGCCGTTGGGGTGGGGGGTGCTACAACTGGCGCGCTGCAGTGGCCCGAGCTGCGGGGTAATCTGCACGTGCGCAAATCCCGGCGCGGCTGGGCGTACCCCCACCAGAGTGGCATGGTAGTGGTACAGCGGATGTGCTCCCCAGGCGTGGCAGTCTGACCGCGACGGCTCGGGTTGCTCGACGGTGGTCTTGAAGCCTTGCTCGGGCAGGTCAAACCACAGCTGCATGCGCTCGAAAAGCAGATCAATTGCACCTATCGCCCGGTATGTTTCGAACAGATAATGACTGAAGTAAATCGTCGTGCGATCGAGGTGCGGGTTGGTACGCAGTGTGTGCGCCATGGCTTCAATATGCGTTGGCTGGGCCACGCCGCTCAAGATGGCCAGGCATTGGGCGTGTTCGCTGACGCCGGTGAGACCGGTTACCTCGCGGTAGTAGCCCTGCTCGGCGTCCCACAGGTGGGCGTCGAGTGCATCACGCAGTGCGATAGCCTGATCGTGCCAGTACGCTGCCAGGGCAGCTTGTCCATGACTGCGTTCGAGCTGGGCCACGAGCTCGAGGGTGTAGACCACATGCCAGTTGATGGTGGCACAGGGTAGCCGGTCAGCACCGGCCGGCATACCACCTTCCCAGCCGACCACCCAGTCGACGAAATTCCAGCCAGCTGGCGGGTTGATGAGCCCGTCAGGGCGTTTTTCGCTGAGAAACGCGTCCAGCACGTTGCGTACCCCGGGCATCAGGCTGGTCACGAATGCCGGTTGATTGCGCCACATGGCGAGGTCATGCACCATGCCCACCCACCATAATGAAAAGGGTGGAATGAGTTGCTGGATACGGCTAGGATAGCGCGATTGAGTCAGGTTGTTGGGCAGGCGCGATTGGTGGAAGAGTTTGATGGCCTTGGCAGGCAATCGCTCATCGTGGGTCAGCACATAGGTGGCGAGTGCTTCGAGGCGGGTGTCGCCCACGTACATCAACTGCTCGTAGTACGGGCAATCCATGTAGGTCTCGTGGGCACACATCTGCAAGGCACGTTGCATCATGGGCATCACTGTCGTCAGGCGCTGATCGTCGCAGTCGAAGTTGTCGGCAAAAGTGAATGGGTACCCGGTTTCGTACATGCCGATGCGTTCGATGGTGAGCGGGCTGTCGGCCGTTTGGATGCATAATTCGACATAACGACCGGCTTGCCACCATAGTGTCTGATGCATGGCATGTGTGCTACCGTCGGCGATAAAGGTATCACCGATGCCGTTGAAAAACTTGCCGTTGATGTCGTTGCGATTGCCCTTGTGACGTACGAAATCGGCTGGATTGCTCGACAAGGCTTCTTCCCAATGCCAACGAATCACACTATCGCGCCCGTGGCTGAGGGTCAGCTGTGGGTAGGCGCATACATAGTCGTCGCAGTCGATAATGACGCGCAGGATGGTATGTGCCGGGATGGTGAGCGGTGCATTCCCCCAGCATAGCGCTTGCCAGTCACCGGCAATGTGTTGCTGGTGTAGACCAGGGTCCACGGCCACCACATGACTGATGTTGGCTGCTGTGGCATCGATATGGCGTACACTGCCCAGCGGGCGGTAGGTATGCCGCATGGCGGGGAGCGGTGCTGGTTGCAGATGGCGATGACTGCCGAGTTCGTAGTCGACTAGTGTGTCTTCGCCGTGATACACGTTGGTACAGGGCTGCCAGTCCACAGCTGCGCCGTGTGTCCAGCCCCAAGGATGTTTGCGGGCATCGAATACCACATTGTGACCAGTGCCCCAGGCTTGTTTGGGGGGAATAAACGTATAACTATCCAGGGCGGCCCACTGCCAAGGGGCGTTGCCGGTGTCGAGTAGTTGTTGCCACGGTGCATCAGCAGCTACGATGAAACCGTGGCCTTCGCTCATTTGGGCGTAGGCGGCATCTGCCCCCAGACTCCATACCAACGCGGCCAGGTGATGGGTGCCCGCTGGGATGTCGAGGGTGACGGTGTGGTAGTGCCACATACTACCATCGCCGCGTTCGGGACCACGGGCGATGCAGGTGCCATTGAGGTAGAACTCAAAGCGTTCGTCGCCACTGACACACAGCGGGATGCGTGCGGCTTCGTCGATGGTGATAGCCAGATGAAACAGACTGACCACGGGTGGATGGGCCTGTGTGCCACGAATCCATTGTGCATGCCAACGGCCGTGTTGATGCCAATGCGTCATTGCAGTTCCTTTGGGGTGAGTGGTTGGTGAGGGCAATTATACTCGGTGATGTGAAAACAGACAATGTCACTGGCCAGCGACATTGTCTGCAGAGGTGTGCTATGGTGGTACGTTTATTCGCTGGTCATTTTGCGGGTCCACACGGCCAGAGCATCGGCCACACGTTTGAGTGTGTCACGCACTGCCTCGTCGACGAGTACGCCCTCTTTGAATGATTCAGAGAAATTGACGGCGACTTCTGGGCGTGACAACACGTGCATGCCCGATCCGTTGAGAACTTGACGTAACTGCACCTGGGCGCGAATCCCGCCGGTGCGGCCACCACCACCAATCACGGCCACGGGTTTGGCGATGAGCGCGGATTTACCGAATGGGCGTGAAGCCCAGTCCAAAGCGTTTTTGAGCACCCCGGGGATGCCGTGATTGTACTCGGGGGTGGCAATGATGAGTGCATCCGCGGCACGAATTTGCTCGCGTAGGCGCAACACACTGGCGGGAGTGGTGATGCCGCTTGGATCGTCGATTTCGGTATTGTAATGCGGAATATCATGGATTTCGGCGATGGTGAGCGTATGTGCTGGGGCGATGCCATCACGCATGATATGGAGGAGTGCGCGGTTGAGTGAAGCACTGCGAATACTGCCAGAGATACCGACAAATTGCATAGAACTAGGCTCCTTCTGGGGTAAATAACGTGAGAGTAGCCACGATGGGCATGGCGGCACAGATGTGCATCAGCCCCAAAATTGACTGCCCGGTCTGCGTGACTGCTGCTGATACACTGACAAACGACAGTGCCAAGGCGATGAACGCCACAATCTGAAAATAGAGTTGCGGCCGCTGGCTCCAACGTGCGAGCATCCAAAATACGAGAGCCGCCCCCAGTGATCCCAAGATAGTGGCTATGGCGGGCATGAAAAAAAGAATCTCGGCATAACCATTGGCATTGAGCGGCATGGTCGGGCTAGGTGGGATGATTTCGATCGCCCCCCATACCTGTGTGGCAACAAGCCAAATGAGCGTATTGATGCCACTGCCAATCAGTGCTCCCCACCAGGTGGCGCGTGGTATGGCTCTCATGTTGATCGACATAAAAATTACTCCTGATGAAATGTTTGGTGACTGCCGTCGTGGATGTACATGTTGGCTGCCGACTGCATCTCCCTTGTACTATACCCGATATCGCTGTCGTGTGTTGTGTAGTGTATGTAGAGATAATGTGTAAACTCTGCTCATCTTTCCGCATCGTGGTGGCAAATAGCAGGTGCTATAATCTCGGGTGTTACGCGCATCTTCTTCAACTTTCCCTCTCCGTGACGCTTTTTCACCTCGTGTACTTCGTACGAGCATACCCTATTTTTGGAGGTGGGCAATGTGGCGCTATGTAGTAATCAGTTTGTTGTGTGTATTGACTGCGATGGTCATTGCACCGTATGTGTCACTGGTCATCACGTGGCACTTTGGGTTGCTGTCAGCCATGCTCATTGCTGCCGGTGGTATGCTCTGGTCGGCGCGTGGAATTCCCCGTGATGCAACGTATTGGGCGTGGTATTTCGCCTTATTTGCAGGGTGTGGTATTTTTGCGGCAGGCATTGTGGGTGAAATCGAGCCATGTCGATGCCCAGACGCTGCCCAGGAGCGAAGCTCATGACTAGTGCGATGCCACTTGCCGGGTTAATTGGCCTCGAGCGTGCCCATGACGCGGTGCGGCTACTCGCCGTCGATGCGCGCCTGGGTGGTGTGGCTATTGGTGCAGCGGTGGGGTCAGGTAAAAGTTCTTTGGCACGGGCCAGTCAGCGTTTGTTTGGCACAGCGACGCCCTTTATTGAGTTACCACTGGGAGTCGACGAAGAAGCCTTGCTGGGTGGCATTGATATCGAAGCTACCTTGCGCAGTGGGCGGCGTACAGCCCGGACTGGCTTGTTGGGGCGGGCAGATGGCGGTGTGCTGTATGCTGATGCACTCAACTTACTCCCAGACCCAGTCGTGAATATTTTGTTGGGGGCTCTCGATACCGGATTCGTGCAACTCGAGCGTGATGGGCTGAGCCAGCAAATTGCCTGTCAATTTCGTTTGATTGGGACCTACGACCCAGCCGAGGGGTTGCCGCGCCGTCATTTGCTCGATCGTATTGGGCTGATGGTGTTGTTGCCACCGGTGACTACTGCCGAGGAACGCATGGATGTGCTGCGCCAGCACATGGCACCCGATTGGGCTCATTGGTTCGAGCTTGATGTCCTCGAAGCGTCGTTGGTGCAAGAAGCACAGGCCATGCTGGCGACGGTCGCAATGTCAGACGATGATCAGTATCAGTTGATTGATTTGGCAGTGCGTGCCGGCGTGCAGGGGCAACGCGCGGATTTGTACGCGGTGGCTGTGGCACGTGCTGCCGCGGCCCTCGATTTGCGCACGCAAGTATCGCACGACGATTTGCAGCTGGCCGCTGAATTGGTGATTCTGCCACGGGCCACGCGTGAGGTGATACCTCCAGATGTGGCCCCGCCACCACCACCGCCGCCGGCAACGCCACCACCGCCAGCAGAGCAGAAGACCGACGATGAACCTGCGGCCGATGCGCCTGAACAACCCGCAGACACGCTCGATATCCCCGATGAAGTCATGCTTGAGGCGTTGGCGTCCACACTACCGTTGGATTTGACGGATTTGCCGTTTCGCACCATTCGGCGGGGGCGCAGTGGTTCACGCGGTGCGGTGGCGGGCAAGCGTGGCCGCCATATCCGCAGTGTGGCAGGTGATCCGCGTCGTGCCCGTATTGATATCCCGGCCACACTGCGTAGTGCGGCGCCATGGCAGGCGTTGCGACCACATGCCGTATCACGCGTTGCCTTGCGCATTGATGACATCAAAGTCAAGCAATATCGCAGCAAGGCAGGTGTGTTGTTTGCATTTGTGGTGGATGCGAGTGGCAGCATGGCGCTCAATCGGATGCGTCAAGCCAAAGGTGCAGTCCAGCATTTGTTGCAACAGGCATATGTGCATCGTGATCAGGTAGCTTTGCTGGCGTTCCGGGGTACGCAATGTGAAACGTTGTTGCCACCATCGCAGAGTGTGGAGCTCGCCCGTCGGGCCCTCGATGTGTTGCCGACTGGGGGCACGACTCCGTTGGCAGCGGCGTTATTGCAGATGATCCAGGTAGCAGCACAGGCGCGTAGTCGTGGCATAATGCAGTGTGTGGCCATCTTGCTCACAGATGGGCGCGCCAATGTGGCGTATCAGCGTGGGCATGATATCGCAATGGAAGTAGAAATCTTGGCGTGTGGTGTGGTCAATGCGGGCATCCGCACGGTGGTCGTGGACACGCAACGTAGTTATTTGAGTCGTGGCGAGGGGAAAAAGCTGGCCGATCTGCTCGATGGGGTGTATGTGTATTTACCACAAGCCACCGGTGCCGATATTGCGGCTGCTGCTGTAGCAGTGGTCTAAACGGCAAACGCCCGTGTGTCTACACACGAGCGTTTGTGGGGATTGCGTGAATGTGGCAGGGTTTAGTGTTGGTCTGCACTCGGCTGCCAGCTGAACCAGGTCATAAGGACGCAGTACGCCAGGGGCAAGAAGAAGGTCAAGTCTACCAACAACCAGAAGATCATGCGTGCCATCGTATCCCTCCTTTTAAGGTGTTTGCACGATACCGGTTGTACGCACAGATAGATGTCGCTGGATGTATTGCAAAGGGGCACAGCATGCCAACAATTACACTCATCAATGGGATGGAACGGTTCAATGCCCATGTATGGCGTGAAGTCGACTCATTATTGACGCAATCGGGCGTGTCTGTGACATTGCACCGTTTCCATGATGGGCATGTGGCTGAACGCGCCGAGGCACTGTCTCGCGCGATTGCGCAGGCTGATGTCGTGTTTATTTCGCTCATCAACGATCGTGATCAGGCCGATTGGTTGGCAGATCAGCTCAAGCGCTCCCAAACCAAAACGGTATTTGCGTACGAGAGTATGCCTGAAGTGATGAGCCTCACGCGTGTCGGTGACTACCGCATTGATGGTACACAAGCCAAATCGATGCCCAAGCCCATGCAAGCGTTGTTGCGCCTGATTACCAAAGGGCGTGACGAAGACACATTGTACGCCTACACCAAATTGACCAAGGCGGCCAGCAAACTCCTGCCGCTCATGCCCGCCAAACTCAAGGATTTCCGCACCTGGTTGAGTGTCAACATCTATTGGAATCAGCCCGATGCCGCCAATTTGGCCCAGATGATTCGTCTCATCTTGCGTGACTGTGTGGGGGTGCGTATCACGGTCGAGGCACCGCGCATGATCCCGCAGATGGGTTGTTTTCACCCCGACAGCGAGCAGTTGTTTGAGTCACATACCGAGTATTTGCGGTGGGCGACCAAGACACGGCGCTATCGCCGTGGTCAGCCACTGGTGGCCTTGCTGGTGTTTCGCAAGCACCTGCTCCAACAGCAGACGTATCCTGCGGATCTGATTCGCGCGCTCGAAGCCAAAGATTTGGCCGTGTTGCCGATTTTTGTCAGTGGCATCGAGGCGCATGTAGCAATTCGTGAATGGGTTGCCAAAGAGCGAGTCGACTTTTTGATTAGTACCATGGGATTTGCGGTGGTGGGTGGTCCAGCAGGTTCGACTCGCCCCGGCGCTCACCGTGATACGTCTGCCGCAATTTTGAGCGCACTGGATGTGCCCTACATGATTGCGCAGCCCTTGCAGATGCAATCGGTGGCCGACTGGCATGCGCACGGTATTGCCCCCATGCAAGCGGTCATCATGTATGATTTGCCCGAAATGGATGGCAGTGTGGCGCCAGTGGTGATTGGCGCCATCGAAGACCAAAAAATCGTCACCGTGCCAGATCGTGTCGAACGTGTGGCGACCATTGCGGCTCGCTGGGTGCGTTTGCGCCGCAAACCGGCCAACGAACGGCGGGTGGCTCTGGTGCTGTACAATTACCCGCCGGGATTGGGGCGTTTGGGCACGGCAGCGTTGCTTAATGTGCCAGCCACCTTGCATGCCCTAATGCAGCGGATGCAGACCGATGGGTATGCTGTCGCCAATATCCCCGAGACTGTGACAGATCTGGCCAAGCGTATTGCTGCCATGGAAGGTGGCCAAGGCGACCACATTGCCGTGGCCGTGCGTCAGCTCTACGACATCGTGCCCGATGATGTCATGCGCCGGGTCGATGCCAAATGGGGGAGTGCACCGGGTGATATTGCGCCACTCGGGAGCGATGGGATCCGCCTGGATGCCATCAACTTCGGCAATGTGCTGGTGGGCGTACAACCGCCACTCGGTGTGCCTGGTGACCCCATGCGTATGTTATTTGACCGTGACTATGCGCCACACCATCAATACGTGGCCTTTTATCGCTACCTCATCGATATTTGGCAGGCTGACGCCATCGTGCATGTGGGAATGCATGGCACGGTAGAATGGTTGCCCGGGCAACAACTCGGTATGACGGCCACCTGTTGGCCCGATATTGTGGTTGGCGACATTCCACAATTGTACATATACCCGCTCAACAATCCGGCCGAATCGGCCATTGCCAAGCGGCGCGGTAGTGCGGCGATTATCAGTCACTTGATTCCACCGTATGCTCGTGCGGGCCTTTACAAACAGTTGGCGCAGCTCCGCAACGAGCTCGAGCGTGGCGCGAATCCGCAGACGATTGCAGGCATGATTCCCGAGCTGCCCATGAATTCCGGTGAAACCGCGAACGCATATATCACGCGTGTGGCACGGTATCTCGATGACCTCGAACAACGCCTCATCCTGGATGGGTTGCACGTGCTCGGGGCACGGGTCTCGCGTGAACGAAGTGTGGCCCTCGTCGAAGCAGCTTTGGATGTGCCACGCATGGGCCAGCCGGGCTTGTTGCAGACCATTTTGGCAAGTGGGATTGATGTCGGGTCAGCCCCCACGGTACGCAGTGATTTTGTACAACAAGTGGTGATTGACCGTGTGAGTGCCAATGCGTTTTGGCAGAATTACTTCCGTGCTACACCACCTGCGCATGTCGACGAGATGATTGCGCATGGCCGTGAAATGTTAGTCCGTCTCGAAGAGAGTGGTGACGAAATCGACGTCGTCATGCATGGCCTCGAAGGGCGTTATATTTTGCCTGGTCATGGAGCTGACCCCATCCGGTCGGGTGCAGCGGCTCTGCCGAGTGGGCGCAATATTCATGGCATTGACCCATGGCGATTGCCCAGTGATAGTGCGTTGGCTCGTGGTCAGCAAATGGCCGAACAGTTGGTGCAACAGCACATGCAGGCCCATGGCGAGCCGCCCAAAACCGTAGCACTGACGTTGTGGGCCCTCGACACCATCAAAAGTGAGGGCGAAAGTATTGGTGTGTTGTTGGGGTTGATCGGCGCACAACCGGCCCGTGACGGCCAAGGCAAGATTTATCGTTACGACCTGATTCCGCTCAACAAGTTGGGGCGAGCCCGGGTGGACGTGGTGCTCGATATCAGTAGCATCTTCCGCGATAACTTCCAGATGATTCTGGACCTCATTGACGATGTGGTGGTGCGGGCGGCACGCAGTGGCGAGCCCGAGCACCTCAATCCGATTGTGGCTCATGTGACTGCCATGCAACGGGCTGGGCAGAGCTTTGAGCAGGCCACTGCACGCATCTTCACGCAGCCGCCGGGCGAATATGGCACCGGTGTCGACATGGTGGTCGACGAAAGCCAGTGGGATCAACGCTCTGATTTGGCATCGGTGTATGTGCAACGCAGTGGCTACGCCTACGGGGGCCAGCGGGCAGGTACTGCGGCTCATGCCACATACCGGAGCATGCTGGGCACCGTCGATCACGTCTTCCAGGCCATCGACAGTGTCGAATACGGTTTGACCGACATGCAGCACTACTACGGTCATAGTGGGGCCGTGCAGTTGGCGGCTAGCTACGAAAGTGGCCGCAGTGTTGATTTGAGTTATGCCGAAACCTTTACGGGGCGGACGACGATTACATCGGCCAAGCAGATGATTAGCATGGAAGCGCGCACCAAGATTCTCAATCCACGCTGGTACGAGCCATTGCTCACACAGGGGTATGCGGGTGCCACCGAAATCGCGAATCGCTTTACGAATGTGATGGGGTGGAGCGCTGTGGGTGAAAGTGTCGAAAACTGGGTCTATGACGGGATGGCACAGACGTTTTTGCTCGATGAAGACGTGCATCGCCGCTTGGTAGAGGCCAATCCACATGCGGCCAAAGCCGCTGTGCAACGCCTGCTCGAAGCCAATGGTCGTGGGTTGTGGCAGAGCGACGATGCGACCATTGCCCAACTCCAGCAAATGTATGCTGATATCGAAGACAGACTCGAGGGCGTGGCATCCTAGACACGCCCGTTGTGCGTCAATCAATATCCCTCATGCGGTCATCGACTGCATGGGGGATGTTTACATGCCTTCGTAGCGATCGTCGGTGTCGTCGAGGAGTTCGTCGATTTCGGCACGCCCAAACGGCAAGCCGCGTTGTGTGCGCCAGCGTTTGAACCAACGAATGTTGTTACGAAAGGCCGTTTCGACTTCTTGGGGGGTGAGTTCGGGAACTTTTTGGCGTAGCAATGCCATCACATTGGCACGTTCGTCCCCATCGATGCTGGTCATCCCGGCCAGAATGCGCTCGGCTCGAATGAAGAAGATTTCACGTTCGAGGGCCGAAAACGAGTTGTCGATTTGGCGAATGTTGCCGAGGTAGCCGATCGTGCGTTGGCGTGGCTGCCCACTGTCGTCGCGGAAGCTTTCGACCAAGTAGGCATCGAAAAAAGAAACATTTGCTGTTTCGGCGTTTTTGTGGTGTCGTACAATCCAACGAATATACATAGGTCACCTCACGTTGATCTAGCGTCGGCGGGTTACCGCTTTTTGCGCGCATATATCGGCCACGGGGCAGAGCGAACAGCGTGGTGATACGGGGTGACAAATGTGCTGTCCAAAAGTTACGAGCAATCCGTTGATGGCAATCCATTCTGATTCGGGAATGTGTGCTCGTAGTGCCATCTCGGTTTCTTCGGGTGTGTTGGTGGTGAGATACCCCCAACGGTTGCAGATACGGTGGACATGAATATCCACGCAAATCGCTGGAATGCCAAATCCAATGGCGAGCACCAGGTTGGCTGTTTTGCGACCGACGCCTGGGAGACTCAGCAGGGCATCCATATCTGAGGGGACATCTCCATTGTAGCGAGTTATCAGAATGTGGCAAATTGCACGGATATCACGCGCTTTTTGGCGATAAAAGCCGACCGGATAAATGAGCGATGCCAACTCGTCTTGCTCGATTTCGAGCATCTGGGCAGGCGTCTCCGCACGTTGCCACAAGCGTGGCGTAACCGTTGCAGTGGTTTCGTCACGGGTACGTAGACTCAAAATCGTGGCAATCAGTACTTTGAACGGGCCGGCTGCAGTCATCTGGTCAATCAATGGCTGTGGCAGGTCTGCTACAGTCATTCGGATGCGCTCGAACGCCGTCATGACGGGGAAATCCGTGTTCATGGGGCGAGCTCACGTAGGGTGAAATCGTCAAATGACACATGGGCCGTGCTAGTGCCGCTCACAATCAGCAGACCAACATTGCCTTTGGGTACCGATTTGATCCATACATCACCAATGTCTGTGCCATTGATGCGGATATTGAGCATGCCAGCGTTGAAGAGGAGTTCGATTTGATTCTGGGCGCCGACACCACTCTGGAGCTGTGGCAAGTAGGCTGGCTCGATGAGCGACTGTACGTTCCCATCAGGCCCTCTTTGTTGGACCTGTATGACGCCATTGCCACTCATGAGCACCATTGTATGGGCGAAATCACCGGTATCGCCGAAGATGATGCCATAGGCCAGTTGCTCGGGATCACCGGCTTGGATGGTCGTCGCCACGCGTAGTTGGAAGTCGTTGACCGCACTGCCTCGGCGGGGTAGTGGTGTCTGCCACATGTTGATACCTGGCGATGCAACCATCGAATACTGCCCTGCTTCGGTGTAACTGCCACCCGTGCTAAATACTGTGGCGTCGTTTGGGGCAAAGCTCGTGGCAAATGTCGTACCAGCAATCTGGACTTGCACGTTGTCGACTTCGAGGGTGAGTGTGTTGCTCGCGGTTGTTTCGGCACTGATTGTCAGCTGGCCACTGGCAGGGGCGTAATCTGTCAAATTGGTGATGGGGACGCCGTTGATGTATATTTGCACGCTTGTGCCAGCGGCGTGTACGCGCAGATGATTGCTGGCCCCGATACCGGTAGCGAGGTGCCGTGTGAATTGCCAGTCGCTGAGTGCTGTTTGTACGCCAGCCGTGCTTCGTGCGATGCTCCAATAGCCACGGCTGTTGATGCGCACGTATATGTAGCTGTCGGGGGTATATTGCCGCAATCGGATACCGTAATTGGCGTCATCTGATCCGGCAGTCTGTGTTACATCAAAGCCGATGTCGACGTCTTGGATTTGGGCATAGGCAGCCGTGTTATCACCCAAAAACAACGCCATGGCTTCGCCGTTGGACTGCCCAATCTGGAGCGATAGCGTCTGCTGCGGTGTGATGGTGACGTTG
>VFQT010003992.1_pt1 | contig 12828 bp, 10 predicted proteins | sample 3512381 | NCBI WGS metagenome assembly VFQT01 (sample SAMN10412376, study PRJNA504923) | tailings metagenome | isolation source: Relicate 2 Philex TSF3 active mining site | place: Philippines: Tuba, Benguet | collected 2017-08-29 | reverse complement strand
GACCCGCACAGCTGCGTACTTTGGTAAAGCGAATATCACCAGTCACGCTTTAAAAAGTGTTAAGTAGTGCACGGTAGAGTTGCGGTCTGGCACTCGCCATTGAGGACCGCGATGCAACTTTATCAGCTGGCTTTAGTCATGGGGATGCTCGCCGTCGCGCTGGTGGCGGTGATCGTATTTGCCTTGCGATCCACGGGCGACCAGAAGGCAGCCCGCAGGACAGCACAGGTTACTCAGGCCTCTCCGCGAACCGCCCCGAATGCGACCTTCGCCGAGGCGGCCGTCGAGGATGGCGAACGCCTGGTCGAACGGCGGCGCAAGTTGCCAATGCTGAGCGAGACCGAAGCGGCGGAGCGGACTTCAGCGGACACAAACGGGGTATCCTTCTCGGAAGACATCTTCTCGAAGCTGGAGCAGGCCTTCGAAGCCTACCAGCGGCAGAGCGTCTCGCTGGAAACCTACTCCAGCCTGGTCGTGGCGGAGCAGCAGGCGGTCGAGCGCCATATCCACGGACTGCGTGCACAGCTTGGGAGGCAAGAGCCCACGGAGCAGGAGGCGGCAGACCTCGCCGACGCCGAAAGCGCGCGCGAAGCGGTACGCTGGTGCATAGACTGGGCCTACGAGCAAGCGCGCGACCGGCGGACCGCTAACGGCTGATCCGCTCCGCCAGCTCGTCACCGTCAGGGGATTCCGGGCCGTCGCCCATCGCCGCGCGCCGCTCGGCATGACCCAGCGCATCCTGCGCCTCGCCGTCAAGGACCATGTCCGGCCGGGCAGTCAGCTCGCCCAGCACGCGCTTGGCCTTGCCGACCACTTGGTCGGCAAGGCCTCTGAACCGTTCGTCCAGGTCGATCACGCGCACACTCAGGCGTGAACGACGCGAAGTTCGGCGGGCGGCAGCGCGCCGGCTTCGGCCTGGGCCATAAGCTCTTGCTTGCGGGCCATAAGCTGATCGCGCAGGGCGACAAGGTCGACTTCGGCCTTGCGCGCTTGTGCGAACATGCCCTCCTTTGCCATCTCTTCTTCGTGCACATGGTGCTTGATCTCTTCGGACAGCACCTTGACCTTGGCGTCGTAGAATTCATCGTCCGGCCCGCCGGCCATGATGTCGTTGATCAGCACTTTCGCGCCGTCGTGCTCAACATAGGCCTCGTGCAGCGTGTCCTCCTCGATCTCCCCCTTCAGCGCGGGGTAGAAGATTTCCTCCTCGATCGTGGCGTGGATCTTCAGCTCGTTGCAGATCTGCTCGGCAATCTTCTGCTTGGATTTGCCGCTGGCGCTTTCGAATTTCTCGAACAGGTCTTCGACCTTGCGGTGGTCGGCCTTGAGCAGGGCAATCGCGTCGGTGAAGGTTTCGCTCGGCATGGGTCGCTCCATCGGTAAGAGGTGACTGACCTGCTAACGACCCTAAGGGCTGCAAGTTGCAGCCTAACCGATACTCGTCGTCGTTTTCCACACGGCCTGTCGTGGCGGGCGGAACGGAACGATGTCGGGGGCGGTTACGTGAGTGTCTTCGGACACAACACAACGGAGAGAACCCATGGCGAACCAGCAGAACGATCAGAGCCAGAACAGACAGCAGCAGGGTGGCCAATCGGATACGCGCCAGCCACAGCAGGACCAGGGCCGAGGCCAGCAGCCAGGACAGCAGGGCGGTCAATCCGGCACGAACCAGAGCCAGCAGGATCAAGGCGGCAACATGGGCCAGCAAGGCGGCCAGCAGGGCGACCGGTCGCAGCAGGGCGGCCAGCAAGGCGGATCAGGCCAGGGCATGGGCCAGCAGAACCAGCAGGAAGCCGAACGCCGCAATCCCGGCCAGCAGGGTGGTTCCGGGAGCGACCAGCAAGGCGGCGGCACGAGCGGTGGCCAGCAGGGTGGCCGCTGAGGCCGACGCATAGCACCAAGCCATAGCCAGGCTTGACACCGCAAGAGAAAGCCCCCGCTCGCCGGGGGCTTTCACGTTTCAGGGTAATGTTTTCTTTTAACCCAACACCGCCTTCACCGCGGCGATGGCTTCCACCCCCTTGGTGCCGTCCGGTCCGCCGCCCTGCGCCATGTCGGCACGGCCACCTCCGCCTTTGCCGCCGAGTGCCTCGACGCCCGCGCGCACGAGATCGACCGCGCTGAACTTGCTGGTGAGATCATCGGTCACCGCCGCCGCGATGCTGGCCCGCCCGTCGTTGACCGCGACGATCGCTGCGACGCCCGAGCCGATGCGCTGCTTCTCCTGATCGAGCAGGCCACGAAGCTCCTTGGCATCGAGGCCCTCGATAACCTGTCCCGAGAATCTGACGCCGTTCACTTCTTCGTCGGCCGCGGCCGCCTTGGCGCCGCCACTTCCGCCGCCCAGCGCGAGCGCCTTCCTGGCCTCGGCCAGCTCGCGCTCCAGTTTGCGGCGTTCGTCGAGCAGCGCGGCAACGCGCGTCTCGACGTCCTCCGGCGTGGTACGCAGCAGGCTGGCGGCGCCCTTGAGCGCGTCCTCGCGGCCGATCAGCCAGCGCCGCGCGCCTTCGCCGGTCAGCGCCTCGATACGGCGCACGCCCGAGCTGACCGCGCTCTCGCTGACGATGCGGAACACGCCGATATCACCGGTCGCGTTGACATGGGTGCCGCCGCAAAGTTCCACCGAATAGTGCCGGTCGGTGATCCGGCCCATCGAGAGCACCCGCACTTCGTCGCCGTACTTCTCGCCGAACAGCGCCATCGCCCCCGCCTCGATCGCGTCCTCGGGCGTCATCAGCCGCGTGGTGACGGCCTCGTTGTGGCGGATTTCGGCATTCACCTCAGCCTCGATCGCGGCGATATCTTCCGCCGAGAGCGCGGCCGGATGCGAGAAATCGAAGCGCAGCCGGTCCGCCGCGACCAGCGACCCCTTCTGCGTCACATGCGCCCCCAGCCGATTGCGCAGCGCCGCGTGCAGCAAGTGCGTGGCCGAATGGTTGGCGCGGATCGCATCGCGGCGCTCGACATCGACGTCGAGGTGGACGGTATCGCCAACCTTGATCGTGCCGCTCTCCACTTTCGCATGATGGGCGTGCAGTCGGCCGAGCGGCTTAGACGTGTCGCTCACCGTGAGCTTCAGCCCCTCCGCTCCGTCGATCGTGCCGGCATCGCCGGTCTGCCCGCCGCTTTCGCCGTAGAACGGCGTCTGGTTGGTGAGGACGATCACCTCATCCCCCGCTCCCGCGCTCTGCACTTCGGCGCCGGTCCGAACGAGCGCGACGACCTGACCCTCACCGCTGGTCGCAGTGTAACCGGTGAACTCGCTGGCGCCGTGGCGTTCGGCGATGTCAAACCACACTTCGCCCGCAGCCGCTTCGCCCGAGCCCTTCCAGGCCGCGCGCGCCGCCGCCTTCTGCTGCGCCATCGCCGCGTCGAAGCCTTCGCGGTCCACGCCGATGCCCCGCGCGCGCAGCGCATCCTCGGTAAGGTCGTAAGGAAAGCCATAAGTATCGTAGAGCCGGAACGCGGTGTCGCCCGGCAGGCTGTCGCCCTCGCCCAGTCCGGCCGTCGCCTCGTCCAGCAATTTCAAGCCGTTGGTCAACGTCCGGCGGAACTGGATTTCCTCGCGCTGCAAGGTCTCTTCGATCAGCGGCTGGGCGCGGCCGAGTTCGGGGTAGGCCTGCCCCATCTCGGCCACCAGAGCGGGGACCAGCCGGTGCATCAGCGGCTCGCTTGCGCCCAGCAGATGCGCGTGGCGCATTGCCCGGCGCATGATCCGGCGCAGGACGTAACCGCGTCCTTCGTTGGACGGCAGCACCCCGTCGGCCAGCAGGAAGCTGGTCGAGCGCAAGTGATCGGCGATGACGCGATGGCTCGCCTCCATGTCACCCGAACTATCGGAGGTGAGCGACTTCGACGCCGCGATCAGCGCCTTGAAGGTATCGGTGTCGTAATTGTCGTGGACGCCCTGGAGCACCGCCGCGATCCGCTCCAGCCCCATGCCGGTGTCGATCGAAGGGCGCGGCAGGTTCGTGCGGCTGCCGTCGGCATGCTGCTCGAACTGCATGAACACCAGGTTCCAGATCTCGATGAAGCGGTCGCCGTCCTCATCCGGGCTTCCGGGAGGGCCTCCTGGGATGTGCTCGCCGTGGTCGAAGAAGATTTCCGAGCAGGGGCCGCAGGGGCCGGTATCGCCCATCGACCAGAAATTGTCGGTCGTGGCGATACGGATGATCCGCTCTTCGGGAAGGCCCGCGATCCTGCGCCACAAGTCGAACGCCTCGTCGTCGGTGTGATAGACGGTGGCGGTCAGCTTGTCCGCCGGCAGGCCCCATTCCTTCGTCAGCAGCGTCCAGGCGTGGGTGATCGCCTGTTCCTTGAAGTAGTCGCCGAACGAGAAGTTGCCCAGCATCTCGAAGAAGGTGTGATGCCGCGCGGTATAGCCCACGTTGTCGAGGTCGTTGTGCTTGCCCCCCGCCCGCACGCACTTCTGCGAAGAGGCGGCGCGCGGGGGATCGCGCGTTTCCAGCCCGGTGAAGACGTTCTTGAACGGGACCATGCCCGCGTTCGTGAACATCAGGGTGGGGTCATTATACGGCACCAACGGCGCCGACTGCACCGCCTCATGGCCGTTCGCCGCGAAATAATCCAGGAAGGACCGGCGGATTTCATTGGTCGAGCTCATGAACGCGCCGATAAGCTACCGGCGCGAAAGCGACAAGCCGAGACTGTTACGGGAGACAGTCGCCGGGGGCGCCGTCAATCCCGATGCGCCGGCGACGAATCCGTGCGGGACAGCGTCCGGGACGCCAGCGCCACTTCGCGCGGGGTCACGACGCCCAGCGCGTTCGGCAGGCTGCGAAGCCGCAGAGGTAGCGGCAGCTGGTCCAACTCGCCGTCGAACGCCCCTTCGATCAGGCCTTCGCCCTCGATGATGACCTCGCGCGCTTCTAGGAAGTGCTCAAAATCACGCTCAGGGGGGGCAAGACCGCAGAGCGCTCGCACCGCGAAGCCGATCAACTGCCCGGGCCCTCGTGCCGCAACCGAATAGATCGCCAGCGCGCCATCGGTCAGGCCCTCGCGCTCTCCGATGTGCCCGCGCTCAAGCGAATAAGGATTGTTGGCGATAAACAGCAGCGGTGTGTTCAGGGTGATCCGTTCGCGGTCGATCCGCAGCGGGAAGTGTTGCGCGCGCATGTTGCGAAGCACGTGCCAAGTGGCCGGTAGCGTCCCCAGCCATTTCGGCCCCTTACCGCTGTCGCGCATCCGCACGAACCGCGTGTAGATGCCGAAGGAGGCGTTGTTGACGAACATCCGCCCGCCCGCCTGCCCCAGGTCGATGCGGCGCCGTTGTCCGCCGATCGCCAGCTTTGCCGCTTCGGCAAGGTCGAGCGGCACGCCGAGCTGCCGGGCGAAGTGATTGCGCGTGCCCAGCGGCAGGATCGCCAGCGCCGCATGGCTGCGGGCCAGCGCCGAGGCAGCAGCGGCCATCGTTCCATCGCCGCCGCCGACCACCACCACGCCCGCGCGCGCATGCGCGCGCGCCGCGTCGGCAATCTCGTCACCATCCAGCAGTTGCAGATCGATGGCGGCACCGGTGGCAGCGAACGCCTGGCGCACCTCATTTTCCAGCCTGCCGCCAAACGCGGCAGCAGCGCCGCCGAAACGGTTTATCAGCACGGGAAGGGTGCGAGCCATGGTTCTTGCCTAATGCGCGGATGAGCGACTCCGTTCCGCGCATCTCACCTAGGTAAGATTGCGGTTCGTCGCCCGCAAGGAACATTTCTCTTGCGACTCGGGCGCTATCGGCCGAGCATCGCCCCACTGTCATTGCGCGCCGAGCGCATGAAAACGCGCCCGACGCGCCTTCACCCGAGAGGAGGCGACGATGGGCAACACCACACATACGAGTATCCCGGCCGGCAGCAGAGCGGCCCGTGCCGCGGCCACCCGCGCGATCGCGCTGGTGGGGCCGGCGGGCACGGGCAAAACCAGCCTCGCCGAGGCGCTGCTTTTCGCCAGCGGCACGATACCGCGACAAGGCAGCGTGGACGCGGGAACTTCGGTAGGAGACGCCAGCCCCGAAGCGCGGGCGCGCGGCGGCTCCACCGAGATGAACCTGATGCACTTCGATTATCTCGGCGACTCCTACGCGCTCGTCGACATGCCGGGCGGCGCGGGCTTCGTCGCGGATGGGCTCAACGCGCTGATGGCGGCGGACATCGCCGTGGTGGTTATAGATCCCGCGCCCGAGCGCGCCATCCTGGCCGAGCCGATGCTGCGCCGCCTGGACGAGTGGGGCATGCCGCACGTGATCTTCGTCAACAAGATCGAGAACGCCCGTGAAGGGGCGCTCGAAGAACTGCTCGAAATGCTGCGGCCGATCAGCGCCGAACCGCTCGCGCTGCGCCAGATGCCGATTCATGAGGGCGAGCACGTGACCGGCTACGTCGATCTCGCGCTGGAGCGCGCCTATCGCTACCGCCCCGGCAAGCCATCCGAGCGCATCGAGATGGACGAGGAACTCGCCGCCCAAGAGGCAGAGGAACGCTCGCGCCTGCTGGAAACCCTGGCCGACTTCGACGACCAGCTGCTCGAAGTGCTGCTGATGGACGAGACGCCCGAACCGCGCGTGGTGATGGCCGACCTGGCCGAAGATACCGCCGGCAACATGGTCGTGCCGGTGGTGCTGGGTTCGGCGATCAACGGCGGCGGGGTGCGGCGGCTGCTCAAGCTGCTGCGGCACGAGGCGCCGATGCCCAACGCGGCGGCGCAGCGGCTCCATGCCGACGAGGGCGCGCTACATGTGTTCAAGGTGAGCAACGCCGGCGCGATGGGCCGCATGACGCTGGGCCGTGTGCTCGGCGCCCCGCTGGACGAAGGCGACGAACTGGTGATCGGCGACGACACCGCGCGCGCCGGATCGATGTTCATGCTCCAGGGCGAGAAGACCGCCAAGCACGGCCACGCCGAGCCCGGCGACATCGTCGCCATCGCCAAAGTGGATGGCTCGCGCAGCGGCACGCTGCTGCCGCGCAAGGGTGGCGCGCGGGCGGCGGAGCTCGCGGTCGAACTGCCGGCGCGCAACGCTGCGATCGCCATCACCACGCGCGACCGCACGGACGACGTCAAACTTTCGACGGCGCTGCACCGGCTCTGCGAGGAAGACCCGGCGCTTGAATGGTCACAGGACGACGCGACGCACGAGACCCTTCTACGCGGCGTCAACGACGAGCACATCGGCGTCGTCCTGGGCCGCCTCCAGCGCCGCTACGGAGTCGCGGTGCAGGCGCGCCCGCCGCGCATCGCCTATCGCGAGTCGATCCGCAAAAGCGCGACCCAGCGCGGCCGCCACAAGAAGCAGTCGGGCGGCCACGGCCAGTACGGAGACTGCGTGATCGAAGTGCGCCCGCTGCCACGCGGCGAAGGCTTCCGCTTCGATGACCGCATCACCGGCGGCGCCATTCCCAAGCAGTACATCCCGGCCGTGGAGATGGGCATCCGCGACGCCATGCTACGCGGCCCGCTGGGCTTTCCGGTGGTGGACGTGGCGGTGACGCTGGTCGACGGCTCGTTTCACTCGGTGGACTCATCCGAACTCGCCTTCCGCATCGCCGGGCGCATGGCGATGACCGAAGCGCTGGCGAGCGCCTCGCCTTACCTGCTCGAGCCGATCTGCAAGGTGGCGGTGGATACGCCAGCCGGCACCGGATCGAAGGCGGGCTCGGTGCTGTCGAGCCGGCGCGGACAAATCCTCGGACTGTCCCCGCATCCCGACTGGTCGCGCTGGGAACGCGTGGAAGCCCTGTTGCCCGAAGCGGGGGTGCACGGGCTCGACGCGGAGCTGAGGTCGCTCAGCCAGGGGTTGGCGAGCTACACGGCGGAGTTCGACCACTTGGCCGAACTGGGCGGCAAGCAGGCGGACGAGGTGGTCAAGGCGCAGGCAGCCATGGCCGCTTGATAGACGGGAGAAGAAGGACGTGGGGGCGATCGCCCCCACATCCCGACATTCAGCTCAAAGGCCGTCGACGCTCTTGCTCACCAGGATGTTCACCGCGACGCGCCGGTTCTGGTATTTGCCGTCGGGCGTGTCGTTGCTCGCCAGCGGGTCGGCTTCGGCCATGCCGGTGGGCGTCAGCATGCGATAGGGCTTCCACCCGCAGGCCTGCTGCAGATGATTGACGACGCGGGCCGCGCGCCGTTCGCTAAGCTGCTGGTTGAACTCCTGGCTGCCCGTGGAATCGGTATAACCGACGACGAGCATCAGCGCGTTCTCGGTCGCCTCGGCCTGGGCGGCGGCGGCGCAGAGATCGGCCTTGGCCTGTTCGGAGAGCACCGCCTTGCCCACGTCGAAATTCACGTTGGTCGTGGCCTTGACGTTGTACTTGTCGATATCGCCCATGCGGCCACGCAGCGCCTCGGTCGCGGCGGCCTGCTCGCCAAAGCGCTGGTCGGTGCCGTTGTGGATCATCGCCGCGGTCTTGAGGTCCTTGTCCTTGAGATTGACGCGGCTGGCGACAAGGCCGCCGCCCCACTGCACTGTGTCGACGCTGACCGGCAGACCGTTGAGCAGCGCACTGGCGGCCAGCTTGTCGCGGTTGAGCCCCAGGAACCCGCCGCTGGCGCGAACCTGAGTGGCTTGGGATAGCGCGATGACGGTCCGGGTGCCGTCGGCGCTGGTGACCTGGAGGCGGTCGCCGCTCCGCGCGGAGATGAAGCCTTCGATCTTTGCCCCTTGCGTCAGGCCTGAGAGATCGGCGGGCGGCGAGCCGTAGACGGTCGTGAGGGTGTCGCCTTCGGGCGCGGCTTCCGGCTGCGCCACCACGCCGGCGGACATGGACACGGCACTGGCGGCAAGCATCAAAAGCAATCCCGGGCGTCGCGATACGATGGTCATTGCACTACTCCTCAAACTGCGACAGCCGTCCGCATGGCTTGCGGGGGTGTACTTCCACGCCGGATTCAAATGCCGGATGGCGAAACTCCCGATTTCCGATTTGCAAGACTTGTGGACTTGGTACCGCCACTGAACACGATGGGTGCTCTGCGTGTTCAGGCGATCCTTTCTGCCAGATTAACGACTATCGCGACGCGCGGTTAGGCGAGGACGGTTCGGGCGCGCGGTGCGGTGAACCGTTTCGGACCAACGCGCCCGGATGGCACTGCTTGCCCCTGTGAACGAGGCAAGCCTGAAACTCAGCCACCATTCGTTCGGGAGTCGCCGAATGACAAAGACCGGCGCGGCCACTCGCTGCCGCGCCGGTCCTCGTGTTCCGGGCGGCCGGTAAAGCCGCCCCTTGAAGGGTCAGATGTCGTCGTCCGCGTCCGGGCCCGCCATCATCTCCTCCGCAAGACCGTCGACTTGGCCGCGGATCGCGGCTTCGATGCGGTCGCAAACTTCGGGATTGTCCTTGAGGTACTGCTTCGAATTCTCGCGTCCCTGGCCGATGCGGATGCTGTCGTAGCTAAACCAGGCGCCCGATTTCTCGACCACGCCCGCCTTGACGCCGAGATCGAGGATCTCGCCGATCTTGGAGACGCCCTCGCCATACATGATGTCGAATTCGACTTGCTTGAACGGCGGCGCAACTTTGTTTTTGACCACTTTCACGCGCGTGGCGTTGCCGACGATCTCGTCGCGGTCCTTGATCTGGCCGATGCGGCGGATGTCGAGGCGGACCGAGGCGTAGAACTTGAGCGCGTTGCCGCCGGTCGTCGTCTCGGGATTGCCGTACATCACGCCGATCTTCATGCGCAGCTGGTTGATGAAGATCACCATGCAGCGCGAACGGCTGATCGAGCCGGTCAGCTTGCGCAACGACTGCGACATCAGGCGTGCCTGCAAGCCGACGTGGCTGTCGCCCATCTCCCCCTCGATCTCGGCGCGGGGAACCAGCGCGGCCACCGAGTCCACGACCAGCACGTCGATCGCGTTCGAGCGGACCAGCGTATCGACGATCTCCAGCGCCTGCTCGCCAGTGTCGGGCTGCGAGACGATCAGTTCGTCGATGTTGACGCCCAGCTTCTTGGCATAGACCGGATCGAGCGCATGTTCGGCGTCGATGAAGGCAGCGGTGCCGCCGGTCTTCTGCGCCTCGGCGATGCAGTGCAGCGCCAAGGTGGTCTTGCCCGAACTTTCGGGGCCGTAGATCTCGATCACCCGGCCGCGCGGCAGGCCGCCGACGCCGAGCGCGATGTCGAGCCCCAGGCTGCCGGTGGAAATCGCCTCCACCTGCATGGCCTCCTTTGAGCCCAGCTTCATCGCCGATCCTTTGCCGAAGGCGCGATCGATCTGCGCGAGCGCCGCTTCAAGCGCCTTCTGACGATCCATGCTGTCCTTAACCTTGCCTTCCTGAATCAGCTTGAGCTGTGCAGCCATTTTTCGTCCCCTTGCCTACTCATCCGACCGGGAAGGTCAATGAGAGCTTCGTATCGGATTTGTTCCCATGGAACAAGGGGGGAACATTATATTTTTGGAATTCCCCGTTCCAGGCTGCCTGGAGGCCCGCTCAGTTCCAGAATATCAACCGGCCCAAGAAGATCAGCACGATCGCGCCCACGATCGACGCAAGGCAGCCCGCGCGGCTGAAATCTGCGCTGCCGCGACTGGTGACGAGGCCCGCCAGCAGCGAGCCGCCGATGCCGAGCAGGATCGTCGCGATCCAGCCCATCTCCACCGCGCCGGGATAGAAGAAGCGCGCCAGCGCACCGATTACCAGGCCGCTGACGATCGCACCGAGAATGTTGAGCATCGTGTTCCCCTCTCTAAAAGCCCGCCGAACATGCCACCGCCGCGATCTGATCGCCAGGCGGATGGTTCAACAATGCCCGATCCCGTCTCCGGTTGCCGCAGTCCGGCCCCGCAGAAACTTTTTCACAGATTCAGTTTCCCCCTTGCCGGCCAAACGCCCGCGATTCGCATGCCGACCGGGGCGGTGGCGGCGTTAAACTTGCAATCGGACTCTTGAACCGGGATTCGCTCTGCGCCACTATCCGTTGTGGGTGGTGGCAGCAGGGGCGGCTACAGCTTGAATTATCCGGCACGGGCATCACATCGCCTGTTTACCGCTAGATTCAGACCTTGGTGCAACATGATCGAGACAGGGGCAACGCGGTGGATTTCAGAAACGGGAGCTCAGACATGGGCGACGAAGCGAGTTTGTTCGCGGACACCTCCGCCCCCTCGGCTCCAGCCAGGCAGGAGGCCGGCTCCGGCCCGGCAGTTGCCATGACCGAAAGAAGCGATTCCGGTTCGGCCGAGCTCGTGGCCTCGCTCGGCGCGGCCGCGCTTGCGGGGGCGGCGAAGGCCGCGGCCGCGCCCAAGAGTGATTCCAAGGCGATCATGGCGCGGCGCTTCGCGATCGTGACCGATCCGGCGCGCGACGCGCTGCTCACCGACTTCGGCAAGGAAACGCTCGACGACCGCTACCTGCTGCCGAACGAGACCTATCAGGACCTCTTCGCGCGCGTCGCCGATGCCTATGCCGACGACGAAGCCCACGCGCAGCGGCTTTACGACTATGTCTCCAAGCTCTGGTTCATGCCGGCGACGCCGGTGCTCTCGAACGGCGGCACCGGGCGCGGGCTGCCGATCTCGTGCTACCTCAATTCGGTGGACGACAGCCTGGAGGGCATCGTCAACACCTGGAATGAGAACGTCTGGCTGGCCAGCCGGGGCGGCGGCATCGGCACGTACTGGGGCCATGTGCGCGGCATCGGCGAGCCGGTGGGGCTCAATGGCAAGACCAGCGGCATCATCCCCTTCGTGCGGGTGATGGACAGCCTGACGCTGGCGATCAGCCAGGGCTCGCTGCGGCGCGGGTCGGCGGCGTGCTACCTCGACGTCTCGCATCCCGAGATCGAGGAGTTCCTGGAAATCCGCAAGCCCAGCGGCGACTTCAACCGCAAAGCGCTGAACCTCCACCACGGCGTGCTGCTGACCGACGAGTTCATGGAAGCGGTGCGCGACGGCGCCCAGTTCGATCTGAGGAGCCCCAAGGACGGCTCGGTCCGCTCGACGGTCGATGCCCGGTCGCTGTTCCAGAAGCTGGTCGAGACCCGGCTGGCCACCGGCGAGCCCTACATCGTGTTCTCCGACACGGTGAACCGGATGATGCCCAAGCATCACCGCGACCTGGGCCTCAAGGTTTCGACTTCGAACTTGTGCTCCGAGATCACGCTGCCCACGGGCCGCGACCATCTCGGCAACGATCGCACCGCTGTCTGCTGCCTTTCCTCGCTCAACCTCGAAACCTGGGACGAGTGGAACGGCGACGAGCGCTTCATCGAGGACGTGCTGCGCTTCCTCGACAACGTGCTGCAGGACTACATCGACCGCGCGCCCGACGAGATGGCGCGCGCCAAATATTCGGCCGAGCGCGAACGCTCGGTGGGCATGGGCGTGATGGGCTTCCACTCGTTCCTGCAGAAGAAGGGCATCGGCTTCGAGACCGCCATGGCCAAGGCCTGGAACCTCAAGATGTTCAAGCACATCGCGGCGAAGGCCGACGAGGCCAGCCTGCTGCTCGCGCAGGAACGCGGCGCCTGCCCCGATGCCGCCGACATGGGCGCGATGCAGCGCTTTTCCTGCAAGATGGCGATCGCGCCGACCGCGTCGATCAGCATCATCTGCGGCGGCACCAGCGCCTGCATCGAGCCGATCCCGGCGAACATCTATACCCACAAGACGCTGTCGGGCAGCTTCGTGGTGAAGAACCCGTACCTGGAAAAGCTGCTTCAGGCGAAGAGCAAGGATTCGACGAACGTCTGGAACTCGATCCTGGAGCACGGCGGCTCGGTCCAGCACCTCGACTTCCTCAGCCCGGAGGAAAAGGCGGTCTACAAGACCAGCTTCGAGATCGACCAGCGCTGGCTGCTCGAATTCGC
>VFQT010003991.1_pt1 | contig 12829 bp, 10 predicted proteins | sample 3512381 | NCBI WGS metagenome assembly VFQT01 (sample SAMN10412376, study PRJNA504923) | tailings metagenome | isolation source: Relicate 2 Philex TSF3 active mining site | place: Philippines: Tuba, Benguet | collected 2017-08-29 | reverse complement strand
GACCTCGCGGACGGCCGTCGCCTCGGCATCCGCCCCTCCGGCACCGAGCCCAAGGCCAAGTTCTATGGCTTCGCCCGCGTCGCCGTCGACGACCCCGACCGCCTGGCCGCGGCCCGCGCCGAGGCCCGCGCCGCCGTCGACGCGCTCCTCGCCTGGGCGGGCAAGGACGCCGCCGTCCGCGCCCCCTGACATGCGCCCCCTCCTCGCCTCGCTCCTCCTCGCCGGCTGCGCCGGCGGCCCGGCCGACCAGCCCGGCCATCGGCTCGGGAAGACGCCCGCCGCGGCCGCGCTCGCGGGCGAGCCCGCCCCCGAGGGCGGCATCGAGGCGGCCAACCGCCGCAACGCCGAGCGCGCCCGCGCCGGCGACTGGCGCGCGGCCCGCCCCGCCGTCGGGCCCGACGCCGCGCCCTGAGCTCAGGCCGCGCCGTGCGCGAGCAGCGCGCGCCGGGCGGCGTCCTCGCCGATCCCGCCCCGCGTCGCCGCGCGGCCGAGGGCCTCGAGGACGACGAAGCGGATCTCGCCGCCGCGCGCCTTCTTGTCCTGCCGCATGGCCGCGACCAAGGCGTCCGCCGCCAGCGGCGCGCGGAGCCGGGAGGGGAGACCCTGCGCCTCCACGGCGGCGACCACGCGGGCGACGTCGCGCTCCGCGATGAGCCCGAGGTCGCGCGAGAGCGCCGCCGCCATGGCGAGGCCGATGCCCACCGCCTCGCCGTGCAGGTAGGCGCCGTAGCCGGCGACCGCCTCGATGGCATGGCCGAAGGTGTGGCCGAGGTTGAGCAGCGCGCGCCCGCCCTCCGCCGCGGTCTCCCGCTCGTCGTTCCCGACGACCTCGGCCTTCATCCGCACGCAGCGCCGGATGATGCCGGGCAGCGTCGGGTGGTCCCAGGACAGGCGCCCGGCCGACTCGACCTCGGCGAGCAGCGAGGCGTCGCCCAGCAGGCCGTATTTGAGGACCTCCGCCATGCCGGCCGCCAGCTCGCGCGGCGGCAGCGTCGCGAGCAGCGCGGTGTCCGCCGCCACGAGCGCGGGTTGGTGGAAGGCGCCGGCCAGGTTCTTGCCGCGGGCGAGGTTGATGCCGGTCTTGCCGCCGACCGAGCTGTCCACCATCGCCAGCAGCGTCGTGGGGACCTGGATGAGCGCTACGCCGCGAAGGTAGCTCGCCGCCGCGAAGCCGGCGAGGTCGCCCACCACGCCGCCGCCGAGCGCGACGACGAGGCCGTCGCGGCCGATCTTGGCGCCGGCCAGGGCCTCCCAGAGCGCCGCGAGCTCCGCGGCCGACTTCGCCGTCTCGCCGTCGGCCGCGGTGACGTGCACCGGGCCGAGCGCGGCGAAGCGCGCCACGGCCGCCGGCAGCGCGGCGCGCACGCCGGGCGAGACCACCGTCAGGACCCCCGCGCCCGCCCGGCGCGCCGCGGCGGCGGCGTCCGCGGCGGCGTCGAGGGCGCCCGGCCCGATGTGGACGGGATAGGCACCGGAGGCGGCTCGGACGGTCTCGACGACGCAGGCCATGCGCCAACCTAGGACGGCGCGGCGCGGGGCGGCAAGGACGGAGCCCTCAGGCCAGGCCGACGAGGGAGCGCGCGTAGGCCCGCGCGTCGAGCGGCAGGAGGTCCTCGGCGGCCTCCCCCACGCCGATGAAGCGGACGGGGACCCCGGTCTCACGGGCGATGCCGACCGCGGCGCCGCCGCGCCCCGCGCCGTCGAGCTTGGTCACCACGAGCCCGGTCAGGCCGACCGCCTCGTGGAAGACCCGCGCCTGCTCGACGGAGTTCGCCCCCAGCGAGCCGTCCACCACGAGCCAGCGCTCGTGCGGGGCGCCGGCGCGCGCCTTGGCCGCGACGCGGACGAGCTTGCGCAGCTCCTCCATCAGGTGGGGCTTGTTGTGCAGGCGACCCGCGCTGTCCAGCAGCACGGCGTGGGCGCCGCGCGCCGCGCCCGCGGTCACCGCGTCGAAGGCGACCGCCGCCGGGTCGGCGCCGGGCTTGCCGCCGACGACGGGCACGCCCAGGCGCGCCGCCCAGGTCTCGAGCTGGGCGCCCGCGGCCGCGCGGAAGGTGTCGCAGGCGCCGAGCAGGGCGGGGTGCCCCTCCGCGCCCAGCCGGGCCGCGAGCTTCGCGGCCGTCGTCGTCTTGCCCGCGCCATTGACGCCGAGGAGCAGGATCACCTGCGGCGCCGACGACCAGTCGGGCGCCCAGGCCGGCGAGGCCAGCCGGCGCTCGAGCACGGCCGCCGCGACCTCCGCGGCGCCGCCGGCCCTCAGGTCGGGCTCGCGGCGCCAGGCGTCCCGCACGGCCGCGACGACCTCGGCCGCCGTGGCCGTCCCGACGTCGGCCGCCAGCAGGCGCTCCTCCAGCTCGCGCGCGCCCGCCTCGTCGAGCGGGCGGGCGAGCAGCGCCGCCAGGCCGCGTGCGGTGCGGTCGAGGCCGGCGCGCAGGCGGTCCAGCCAGCCCATCGGTCAGCCCTCCGCGGCCTCGCGGAGCGGCCGGTCGAGGGTCTCCTTCACGCGGTCGAGGACGCCGTTGACGAAGCGGTGGGAGTCGTCGCCGCCGAAGCCCTTGGAGAGCTCGATGGCCTCGTTGATGGAGACCACCGGCGGGATGTCGCGTCGGCGCAGGAGCTCGTGCACCGCCAGCCGGAGGATGGCGAGCTCGACCTTGGCGATGCGCTCGATCGACCAGTTGTCGGCGTGTCGCGCGATGGTCCGGTCGATCTCGTCCATGTGGGCGAGCGCGCCCGCCACGAGCGACTCCGCGAAGGCGTAGTGGTCGCGGGGGTGCTCCTGCATGGCGAGGAAATCCGACAGCGCCACGACCGGGTCCGGCGGGCGCTGGGATTCCCAGACGTAGAGGAACTGCATCGCGGCGACGCGGTTCTCGCGCCGGCGGTTGCGGCGGGGCTTGGCCTCGGGCGCGTCGCTCATGTCAGTTCTGGGCAAAGGGTTCCTGGCCGCCCTTGCGGGCCTTCTCCTCGGCCTCGATCTGGTCCAGGCGCTCGCCGAGCAGGATGCGGTGGGACGCCATCTCCAGCGCGGCGCGCGCGAACTCGGGGCCGCGGTCGAGCGGGCCCTTGCAGCGGGCCTCGGCCTGCGCGCGGTCGAGGGTGACCACGATGCCGTTGATGATGGGCACCTCGGAGCGGAGGGAGGAGTCCTGGAAGGCGGACGCGGTGGACTGGGCGATGACCTCGTGGTGGGGGGTGTCGCCGGCGATGACCACCCCGAGCCCGATCACGCAGTCGTGCTCGCCCGTCATGGCGAGCATGTGGGCGGCGTAGGGCACCTCGGCCGAGCCGGGCACCCGGATGACCGTGATCTGCGACTGGGGCACCTTGGCGTCGCGCAGCGTCCGGCGGGCCCGCTCGAGCAGGGTGTCGACCAGGTCGCCGTTGTAGCGGGCCGCCACGATCGCGATCCAAAGGTCGCGGCCGTCGATGTCGGTCGGCTGGGGCTTGTCCTGGCTCATGGTTGGGAGGGAACGGTCGGCCTAGGCAATCGCCCGACCCCTCCTCGGCAAGCCCGAAGCGGGAGACCCGCTCAGGGAGCCTCCTGGCCGACGATCTCCAGGCCGTGCCCGGAGAGCCCGATCACCTTGCGCGGGCTGTTGGTCAGCAGGCGGATGCGCCGCAGGCCCAGGTCGGCCAGGACCTGCGCCCCCACGCCGTAGTCGCGGTCGTCCATCTCGCCCGGCCGGACCCCGGCCGCGTCCGCGCGGAACCCGCCGTCGGCCTGGCCGACGTGAACGATGACGCCGCGCCCCTCGGCGGCGATGGCGCGGAAGCTCGCCTCCAGCGCGCCGCCCGGCCCGAACGCCTTGCCGCGGAACAGCTCCGACAGGAGGTTCTCGCGCTGGACGCGGACCAAGGTGGGCTCCGCGCCGGGGCGGCCGAGCACGAAGGCGAGGTGCTGGCGGCCGTCGACCGACCGGTACACGTGCAGGCGGAACCGCCCCCACGCCGAGTCGAAGTCGCTCTCGGCGACGCGCTCCACGAGGCGGGTGTCGCGCCGGCGGTGGGCGATGAGCTGCGCGATGGAGATGAGCCTCAGGCCGAAGCGCGCCTTCATGTCGGCGAGCTCCGGCAGCCGCGCCATCGTGCCGTCCTCGTTCAGGATCTCGCAGATGACGCCCGCCGGCGGCAGGCCCGCGAGCAGGGCGAGGTCGACCGCCGCCTCCGTGTGGCCGGCGCGCTGGAGGACCCCGCCGGGCCGCGCCAGCAGCGGGAAGATGTGGCCCGGGCGCACCAGGGCCTCGGGCGGCGTCGCCGCGTCGGCCAGGAGCGCGATGGTGCGGGCGCGGTCGGCCGCGCTGATGCCGGTGGTGATGCCCTCGGCCGCGTCCACGGACACCGTGAAGGCGGTGCGCTGGGACTCCCGGTTCTCCGGGACCATCTGGTCGATGCCCAGCCGCCGCAGCTGGCTCTCGACCATCGGCACGCAGATCAGGCCGCGCCCGTGGCGCGTCATGAAGTTCACCGCCTCGGCGCTGACCTTCGAGCCCGCCATCACGAGGTCGCCCTCGTTCTCGCGGTTCTCGTCGTCGGTCACGATGACCATGCGGCCGGCGGCGATGTCCGCCACGGCGTCCTCGATGCGGTCGAAGGCTTCCTGCATGGTCGCCCCAACGTGCGAGGCTCCCCGCCCGCGGCAAGCGGGGATTGCTAGCGGTAGGTCAGCTGGACCGTCGCGACCGTCGCGCGGTCCGACCGCGCCCTGATCCAGTAGGCGCCGAGCGCATCGGGGATCCCGAGGCGGGTGGGTTCGCCCGGCTCCGTCCGCACCGTCGCCCAGGTCGCCCAGAGACCGGTCCCGTCGAGGTCGACCTCCAGCTCGACCGTCGCGGCCTCCCTCGTGACGATCTCCACGCTCCGGGATTGGTACCCGCCGAGCAGGTAGGGGTCGGAGGGTTCGCCCGCGCCGACCGCGGTGTCCTTCCATGGCCCACCGACGCCCCGCGGCCGCCCCATTTCCCAGAGGTCGTCGATCACGCCCAGCCAGAGGGCCGGCCCGTCGGGCGAGCGGGCGATCCGTCGGCCCGAGGCGCCGGGCTCGACGCCGGACAGCGCGATCAGGCCGAACTGCCCGCAGAAATCCTCGATGGCCAGGCCGTGCGTCGCCACGGGGCGGACCTTCGCCATCCCCTGCGCGTTGCGGGCGGGCAGCTCGAAGAAGGTGCCCCCGAGGTTCAGCAGGTCGCGCTCCGTCGCCACCTCGCGCGCGATCCGCCTTCCCGGCGCGGGGTCGGCCAGCGACGGCTCGCCGACCGGCAGCCGCCAGCGCCGCCCATCCTCCGTGACGATGAGCGAGGCGGCGTCGCGGCCGACGCCCGGCGCGTCCGGCGCCGCGGCCGCCGCGACCTGGCGCGCCGCCGCCGCGTCGCCTCCCGGCGCCAGGACCAGGTCCTTGCCCAGCCGTCGCAGGACGCCGTCGTGCCCCAGCCAGCCGAGATGCCCGGGCGAGAGCGAGCGCAGCGTGCCCCGGGCGTCCGCGCGCGGAGCGCGTGAGAGACCCTCGAAGGCCTGCCCGTTGCGCGCGGGCCTCAGGTCCTCGTCGCGGCACGACACGTGCGCGGTGAGGCCGACCGCCGCCGTCTCCGCCCGCAGGCGAATCCAGCTCGCCCGCAGGTCCCGGGGCAGCTCGAGATAGGTGGCGCGGCCCGGCGCGGCCTCGGCGCGCGCCCAGTCGCGCCAGGCGCCGTCCCCCTCGGCGTCGACCTGCACCGTGACGATGACCGGGGCCGGGCCGTTGTGGGTGAGCGCCAGCGACCGGAGCGCGAAGCCGTTCACGAGGAAGGGCTCGCTCGTCGTCCCCGCCGCCACGTCCTCGCGCAGCCAGGCCGAGCCCCGCGCCACCACCGGCCCCAGTTGGTCCAGCCTTCCCTTGGGGAGGAACCAGAGGTTGGAGTGGGAGACAAGGGGCGCGCCCTCCGGGGACTTCATGGCCCGCGTGTTCAGGAATTCCTTGCGGGCATGGTCGTCGCAGCCGAGCGCGATCCGGTCGCCCAGCGGGGCGAAGTCGCCCACCACGCGCAGGTAGGCGGCGCGCGCCTCCAGCCCGCCCGCGCGGCCGGGACGGAACCCCCGGGGGAAGCGCCAGAAGGCCCCGTGCATCGTCATGAGGAGGTCCGTCTCCCCGATGTCGCGTATCCTCGGCCACTCGGTGTTCCAGCCGTGCGCCCCGTCGTAGCTGTGACTGGGCTTCGGCAGCCGGTAGCTGTGCCACGCGCCGCCGTCCAGCACCATGAGGATGAGCGACTTCGCGTCCCAGCCGATGCTCCAGACCGGGTCGTCCGCCGGGCTCGCGTTCCCCTCCAGCCCGCCCGGCCCCGTCACCTCGGTGAACTGGGCCCTCCGCACCATCGACCAGTCGCCGTCGCCGCGCCACTCGGCCAGCGCGCCCGAGGGCAGGGTGGGGTCCACGGCCACATCGCGGTGATGCTCGCCGTTGTTCGCGTAGATGACCCGCCCCTGGCCGGAGAACAGGCCCTTGCCATGGTAACCTGGCAGGCGGGATCGAAGCCCGCCCTCGCCCCCGGCGGTCCGCCCGGGCTCGGGACGGTTGCCGTCCGCGATGAGCTCGCGCACCTGGAGCGTGCGGAGGTCGACCTCATAGAGCCCCTCCTCCATCGTGGCGTAATAGGCCTTGCGCGCCGGATCCGTCAGATGGCGCGCGTTGCCCGTCAGCCTTCCGGGCATGACGGAGGGCGGGATGACGCGCACGGCGCCGTCCTCGCCGATGACATACGGCCCGATGAGCAGTTGCCCGGTCTCGCGGTGAACCATCCGGTTGGCCGGCGTCCCGCCGACGCTCTCCGGCCTGGCCGTGATCCCGAGACCGGCATCGATCTCCCAAAGGCGGTCGCTCGAGCCATAGGGGAGGTGGGGCCCGTAGGTGATCACCCAGAGGCGGCCCGCCCAGGGGACCACCGCGCCGATCCCGCATTCCCCCTCCGCGTTGGCCATCGCGAGGTGGGGATGGACGCCGGAGATCTCCGGCAGCGTGCCCGGCGTCGCCGCGCTCACGTTGGCCGCGGACAGGCATAGCGCCATCAAGGATAGCAGGGCTTGGGTCATTTTTTCTCCGACAACCTCCCCTCCGCCCGGTTCCTCGCCGACCGGCGCTCACCCCGCCAGGGCGAGGAGCCACCCCGCCGCCCACGCGGCCGGCGGCAGCAGCAGCGCGCGCCACCCTCGCGCCTCCGCATTGGCCAGCAGCAGCGCGATGAGCCCTGCCTGGCATGCGGCGCCCGCCCACGGGAAGGCCCAGGCCCGCTCCACGCCCATGCCCGGCGCGAGCGCCAGCAGCTCGGCCACCCGCGCCATCCCCTCGAGCCAGGAGGCGGCCAGGGCGTTGGCGACTCGCCGGACCGCGACCAGGCTGTCCGTCGCCAGCAGCGCCGCCGATAGCATCCCGAGGGCGAGCGGAGGGGCGGCCATCGGCACCAGCAGGATGTTCGCCACGACGCCACCGGGCGCCACCTGCCCGAAGAGGCTCGCCGAGAGCGGCGCCCCCGCGGCCCCTGCCGCCGTCGCGATGCAGGCGCCCTCCGCGATCCGTCGGCCGATCCCTCCCGCCCAGCGCCGAACCCTCGCGACCGGCGCCGGTCGCGCGAGACGGTCGGCCTTTTCCGGCCGCGTCGCCTCGCGCGCCGCGGGCGAGCCGGCGAGGAGGATGCCGCCGACCGACAGGTAGCTCAGTTGGAACCCCGCGTCCGTCGCCGCCTCCGGGTCGAGCAGCAGCGTCAGCGCCGCCGCCAAGGACAGTCCCTGCACGGGGTTCGGCCGGCGCTCCACCCATCGGCACGCGAGCATCCCGGCAGCCATCAGCCAGGCGCGCCGCGCCGAGGGCGTCCCGCCCGTGATCTCCACGTAGGCCGCGAGCAGGAGGAGCGCCGCCGCCGCCGAGCCCCTCGGCGGCAGCCTCAGGCGCGAGGCCGTCGCTACAAGGATGGCCGCCATGCCCGCGATATGGAGCCCGCTGATGGCGAAGAGGTGCAGCGTGCCCGTCGCGGCGAAGGCCTCCCGTGTCCCGCCGTCGATCGCGCGGCTGTCGCCGAGCATCGTGGCCACGAGCAGCCCCGCGCCCCGCGGCGATTCCCAGGCCAGTTCCCCCAATCCCGCCCTCAGGCGCTCCCCTGCCGCGGCGCAGGCCTTGCGCCATGGCCCCGCGGGCTCGAGCACCTCGCGCACCTCCGCCCGGCCGAGCCGGAGCGTGACACCCTGGGAGCGTCGCCACCCCGAGCTGCCGTCGTCCGGCCGCGCCATCCCGCGGAGGACGGCGAGCGAGCCCCGCTCGGGCGGCGGCCCCTCACCCTCCGCCAGGACCCTTCGACGGCGCGCGTCGCGCGAACCGCCCTCCACCCGTCCCAGCGCCCACCAGCCGCCCCGCTCGTCCCGCTCCGCCCGCTCGATGCGGAGGAAGAGGTGGATGGGCCCGGGGTCGCCTCCCCATGGCGAGCGATCGGCGGCCAAGGCCGCGTGCCAGGCGATGCCAAGGCCGATGCCGGCGAGCGCCAAGCCGGCGAGGCTTGCCCGACCGGTTCGCCCCGCCGCCAGCGCGAGGCCCGCGACCCCGAGCGCCCAGCCCGCCCAAGGGGTGACCCCGAGCTCCGCATGGGACCAGCAGCCGATGAGGAGCGGCAAGGCCAGCCAGAGGGCGGGCGCATGCCCATGGCGCGGCCGACCTTGACGCGGGTCTAAGGCAGGAGGGTCGTCCAGGGGGTCGGTCCGGTCCATGGCCGGAGGCCTTCCGTCCGCGGCGCGAGCCGCGCGACCTCCGTCCGCAGTCCATCCCAGCCCGGGCGCGACGCCACCTCGCCCATCTGGAGGAGTTGCCTCAGCGGCTCGGTCACGAAGCCGCGCTCGCGCCAGCGCGGGTGGGGCAGGGTGAGTCCCGGTTCGTCGAGCCGAGCCGCCGCCTCATGGAAGAGCAGGTCGATGTCGCACGTCCGAGGCCCGTCCTTCGCGAGCCGGACCCTCCCGAGCGCCCGCTCGATGCCGAGGCCGGCCTCGAGCAGCTCGCGCGGCCCGAGTCGCGTCTCCACCGCCGCGACGAGGTTCAGGTAGTCGGGTTGGCCCGCGGGGCCGACCGGGTCGCTGTCGAAGGCGGGGCTGATGGCCAGCAGGCGGGTGCCGGGCAGGCCCGCCAGGGCCGCGAGGGCCCGGCCGAGGGTCGCCGACCGGTCGCCCAGGTTCGCGCCGAGGGCGAGGAGGGCCTGCCTCGCCGCCGCCTCAGGCACGGGCGCGGCGGATGCGCACCGAGATGCCGTCGAAGTCGGCCGCCACGGGCGCGAAGGGCTTGTGGACCTCGACCGTCACGGCCTGGACCACCGCGTAGCTCCCGAGGATGCGGGCCGCGATCTGCTGGGCCAGGGTCTCGATGAGGTAGACGGGCTTCCCCTTGAGCTGCTCCTCGACGGTCCGGATGACGGCGGCGTAGTCCACGGTCTTGGCGAGGTCGTCCCCGGCGGCGGCGGGACGGGTGTCCAGCTCGAGCTCGAGGGACACCGTGAACCGCTGGCCCAGGCGCTTCTCCTCCGGCAGGGCGCCATGGTGCCCGTAGGAGCGGATGCCGGTGATCCGAATGAGGTCCATCCCCATCCATATGCGACCCCCGGCGGCCGTCCGCAAGCGGCATCGGCGGCGAATCGGCGGGGCGGGGCACTCCCTGCTTGACCCTCCCTGCCGCCGCCTCTGACAGTCGCCGCGACCATGCCCAAGAGGACCGACATCCGCTCCATCCTCATCATCGGCTCCGGCCCGATCATCATCGGCCAGGCCTGCGAGTTCGACTACTCGGGCACCCAGGCGTGCAAGGCCCTCCGCGAGGAGGGCTACCGCGTCATCCTGGTCAACTCGAACCCGGCGACGATCATGACGGACCCGGAGACGGCGGACGTCACCTACATCGAGCCGCTCACGCCCGAGGCCCTCGAGAAGATCATCGAGCGCGAGAAGCCCGACGCGCTGCTCCCCACCCTCGGCGGCCAGACCGCCCTCAACCTCTCCCTCCGCCTCTCCAAGCTGGGCATCCTCGCCCGCCACGGCGTCGAGCTGATCGGCGCCAAGGAGGAGGCCATCGAGCGCGGCGAGGACCGCGAGAAGTTCAAGCGGATCATGCTGGAGATCGGGCTCGATGTCCCGCGCTCCAAGGTCGTCCGCGACCTCGAGGCCGCCCGCGCCTGCCTGCCCGAGGTCGGCGGCGAGTTCCCCGTCATCATCCGCCCCTCCTTCACCCTCGGCGGCACCGGCGGGGGCATCGCCTACAACCGCGAGGAGTTCGACCGCATGGCCCAGGCGGGCCTCGACGCCTCGCCCGTCCACGAGATCCTCGTCGAGGAGTGCCTGCTCGGCTGGAAGGAGTACGAGATGGAGGTGATGCGCGACCACAAGGACCAGTGCGTCATCATCTGCTCCATCGAGAACTTCGACCCGATGGGCGTCCACACCGGCGACTCCATCACCGTCGCCCCCGCGCTCACGCTGACCGACAAGGAGTACCAGCTGATGCGCGACGCCTCCTTCGCCGTCATCCGCGCCATCGGCGTCGAGACCGGCGGCTCCAACATCCAGTTCTCGGTCAACCCCGCCAACGGCCGGATGATCGTGATCGAGATGAACCCGCGCGTCTCGCGCTCCTCGGCGCTCGCCTCCAAGGCCACCGGCTTCCCCATCGCCAAGATCGCGGCCAAGCTCGCCGTCGGCTACTCGCTCGACGAGCTGCGCAACGACATCACGCGCTCGACCCCCGCCTGCTTCGAGCCGACCATCGACTACGTCGTCACGAAGATCCCCCGCTTCGCCTTCGAGAAGTTCGTCGGGGCCGACAGCACCCTGACCTCCGCCATGAAGTCGGTCGGCGAGGCCATGGCCATCGGCCGCACCTTCAAGGAGTCCTTCCAGAAGGCGCTCCGCTCCCTCGAGGTCGGCGCCTGGGGCTTCGGCTGCGGCGGCAAGTTCGACCTGCCCACCCTCGACCGCGAGGGCCTGCGCGCCTCGCTCGCCCGCCCCAACCCCGAGCGCGTCTTCCACCTCCGCCACGCGATGCAGGCCGGCCTGACCGACGCCGAGATCCACGCCGCCTCGCGCATCGACCCCTGGTTCCTCCGCCAGCTCCGCCAGCTCGTCGACCTCGAGGCCCGCATGCGCGCCGCGGGCGCCGGCCTCGACGCCGGGCTCCTGCGCGAGGCCAAGCAGGCCGGCTACGCCGACCGCCAGGTCGCCCATGCCGCCGGGCTCGACCCCGCCGAGGTCCGCCGCCGCCGCCTCGCCGCCGGCCTCGCCACCGGCTTCCGCCTCGTCGACACCTGCGCCGCCGAGTTCGAGGCGTCCACCCCCTACTACTACTCGTCCTACGGCGACGAGACGGAGGTCCGCCCCTCGTCCAAGCCCCGCATCCTCATCATCGGCGGCGGCCCCAACCGCATCGGCCAGGGCATCGAGTTCGACTACTGCTGCGTCCACGCCTCCTACGCCCTGCGCGAGCTCGGCATGGAGTCGGTGATGATCAACTCCAACCCGGAGACGGTCTCGACCGACTACGACACCTCGGACCGCCTCTACTTCGAGCCGCTCACGCTCGAGGACGTCCTCGAGGTCTACCGCGCCGAGAACTGCCAGGGCGCCATCGTCCAGTTCGGCGGCCAGACGCCCCTCAACCTCGCCGCCGACCTCGAGGCCGCCGGCGTCCGGGTCGTCGGCACCTCGCCCGCGAGCATCGCGCTCGCCGAGGACCGCCAGCTCTTCAAGGAGATCCTCGACGAGCTCGGCATCCGCCAGCCCCAGAACCGCACCGCGCTCTCCGCCGAGGAGGCCGTCGCCGCCGCGCAGGCGATCGGCTTCCCCGTCCTCCTCCGCCCCTCCTTCGTGCTCGGCGGCCGCGGCATGTTCATCGTCCACGGCCTGGATGAGCTCCGGTCGGTCGTGGCCGAGGCCTTCGAGGTCGCGCCCGGCAAGCCCGTGCTGCTCGACAAGTTCCTCGAGGACGCGACCGAGGTCGACGTCGACGCCATCTCCGACGGCGAGACCACCGTGGTCGGCGGCCTGCTCGAGCACGTCGAGCACGCCGGCGTCCACTCCGGCGACGCCGGCATGGTGCTGCCCCCGCACACGCTCTCCCCCGCCATCCAGGACGAGCTCGTCCGCATCACCAAGGCCCTCGCCCGCCGCCTCGGCGTGGTCGGCCTGATGAACATCCAGTTCGCGGTGAAGGACGGCCAGGTGTACATGCTCGAGGTCAACCCGCGCGCCTCCCGCACGGTGCCCTTCGTCTCGAAGGCCATCGGCGTCCCCCTCGCCAAGCTCGCCGCCAAGTGCATGGTCGGCCGCAAGCTCCGCGACCTCGGCTTCACCGAGGCCATCACGCCGCCCTTCTGGTCGGTCAAGGAGGCCGTCTTCCCCTTCAGCCGCTTCCGCGGCGCCCCCGTCGTCCTCTCCCCCGAGATGCGCTCGACCGGCGAGGTCATGGGCACCGACACCGACCTCGGCATGGCCTACGCCAAGGCCCAGATGGCGGCGATGCCCGCCCTGCCCGTGGCCGGCAACGCCTTCCTCTCCGTCAAGGAGGCCGACAAGGCCGGGGCCATCGCGGTCGCCCGCGACCTCGCCGCGCTCGGCTTCGCCATCCACTCCACCAGCGGCACGGCCGACGCCCTCGCCGCCGCCGGCCTCGATGTCGTGCGCGTGGCCAAGATCTCCTCGGGCGCGCGTCCCAACGTCCTCGACCTCCTCAAGAACGGCAAGGTCCAGCTCATCGTGAACACCGCCGCCGGCATGCTCCCCCGCCAGGACGAGAACCTGATGCGCGGCGAGGCCGTCCTCCGCGGCGTCTACATGGCCT
>VFQT010003990.1_pt1 | contig 12835 bp, 10 predicted proteins | sample 3512381 | NCBI WGS metagenome assembly VFQT01 (sample SAMN10412376, study PRJNA504923) | tailings metagenome | isolation source: Relicate 2 Philex TSF3 active mining site | place: Philippines: Tuba, Benguet | collected 2017-08-29 | reverse complement strand
AAAAAGGTGCAGCGTGGCCTCCATCGACGAAAAAATTCGTTCCCAAAAGGAACTGCTCGATCAGCACACCCGCGAAATGGTCAAATGGCACTTCAGCGATGATACGGGCTGCCAGTTCTGGCTCGAGAAGAAAAAAGAATTCAATTTCGATCCGCTCACGGACGTCAACTGCTTTGATGACCTGAAGAAGTTCCCGCTCTTCGAAGATGAATGGCTCCGCGGTGGCCCCATGCGACGCTGGGTTCCCCAGCCCCTGCAGAACAAGCCGATCTACGTGTTTGAAACCGGTGGCACCACCGGTATTCCGAAGTCACGCGTTGTCGTGGAAGATCACTGGATCGATTACGAACTGTTCAGCGATACACTGCCGGAAGAGTCCTTTCCGCGGGGCTCCAACTGGCTCATGCTCGGACCGTCCGGGCCTCGCCGTCTGCGTCTGGCCATCGAACACCTGGCTCAGCATCGCGGCGGCATCTGTTTCTGCGTCGACCTCGACCCCCGCTGGGTCGTCAAACTGCTGAAAAAAGGCAAGATCGACGAGGCTAAGGAGTACAGCGCACACTGTGTCGATCAGGCCCTGACCATCCTGTCGGCCAACAACGACATCCAGTGCATGTTCACCACCCCCAAACTGCTTGAAGCTCTCGCACTGAGACTGATGGATCAGGGCAGCAGCATCGAAGAAGCCGGCATCAAAGGCATCTTCTGCGGCGGTACCGAGTTCACTCAGCAGTGGTATCGATTCGCCCGCGAAGAGTTGCTTGGCCCAAACGTCTACATCACGCCAACCTATGGCAACACCCTGATGGGACTGGCCTGCGGTAAGCCGCATGATCCGGCTGACAACTACAAAATCACCTACTTCGCCCCGCAGCCTCGCGCCGTGATCGAAGTGGTGGACTTCGATGACCACAACAAACTCGTCGACTACGGTGCCACCGGTCGTGTCAAACTGTACACAATGACCAAAGAATTGTTTGTGCCCGGGTTCCTTGAACGCGACGAAGGCGAACGCGAACTGCCCCACGACAAGTATCCGTGGGATGGTGTCAGCAGTGTTCGCCCTTACCACGTGTTTGCCAAGACAACCACGGTGGGCGTCTACTGACCGGATCCCCGTGGATGGGACCCGCCGGGTGGCCAGCGCACCCGGCGTTTTAATAATTTTCTGCACAGCGGCCCCGTTGCCAGCGGAAGCTGCTCTGCCGTATGAATCGCATCACTTCCTCCGAGGCTTCTGCCATGTCTGTCGTAGAGATTCCCGTCATTCGCTGGGGCAAGCCGTATGAATCGCTCGAAAAAGCTGAGGTGGTGCACTTCGAGACGGGCGAGGTGATGGCCCGTATGCACCAGGCAAACGCCGGCCTCGTGCAGATGGACGCTCGCAAAGCCACGAAAGCTCGCGAAGCCCTCAGACAGTTCTCCTGCGCAGAACTGATCGAAAAATGCAAACAGGCGGCTGACCTGTACCTTACGGCGGAACTGCCGCTGGGGAACGGCACCCAGACACCCGAGCAGTTCTGTTCGATCCAGTCGGCCACAACTGGCCTGCCGCTGAACATGTGTCGCGCCAACATGAACAAAAACGCCTTTGTGCTCAAGCACATGGGCGACATGCTGGACTCCCTCACTCGCGGACTCCCGCTCGACATCCTTTCGCGAGGATACGGGATGGAATCTCGCAATGTGATGGTCAGTTTCCAGGCCACCACACCAGTGCTCGGGCTGGTCCTGCCCTCCAACTCACCCGGAGTCCACACGCTGTGGCTGCCCGCCATTCCGCTGCAGATCGGACTTGTGCTGAAACCCGGTTCCTCCGAGCCGTGGACACCATACCGTATGTACGAAGCGTTCGCTGCCGCAGGAGTCCCCCGGGAAGCATTCTGCCTGTACCCGGGCCCTCACGACGTTGGCAACAAAGTCCTTGAAACCTGCAATCGTTCGATGATTTTCGGCGGTCAGGCGACCGTGGACAAGTACCACGGCAACCCCAAAGTGCAGGCTCACGGCCCCGGCTTCAGCAAGATCCTGCTCGGTGACGACCTCGTCGATCGCTGGGAAGACTACCTCGACATCATGGTCAAAAGCGTGATCATGAACGGTGGCCGAGGCTGCATCAACTGCTCGGGAATCTGGGCCTCAAGGCACACAGCCGAGATTGCCGACGCCATTGCCCAGCGGATCGGACCAATCGCTCCGCTGCCCACCACCGATCCGAACGCAGCCATCGCGGCCTTCACCACTGCTGGGGTTGCCGAAGCCGCCAGTAACCAGATTGATGCCGGGCTCAAACCCGGTGTCGTCACCGATGTCACTGCAAAATATCGGGGCGGTGAACGACTCGTCAGGCAGGAACGCTGCGACTACCTCAGGCCCACCGTGCTGCACGTCACCGACTGCGATAACTCCATGGCCAACACGGAGTACATGTTTCCGTTTGTCTCAGTTGTGCAGTGCCCGCAGGACAAAATGCTTTCCAAAATCGGACAGACTTTGATCGGCACAGCGATTACCGCCAATGAAAAGTGGATCACCGAACTCGTCGATGCTCGCAATATCGATCGCCTGAATGTCGGACCGATTCCGACCTGTGCATTGAACTGGCTGCAGCCGCACGAAGGCAACATTATCGATTTCCTGTTTCGCAACCGAGCCTTCCAGAACAGCCTGCCGCCGGCACACTGAACCCCGCCAAACAGGATTCAGATCCACTGCCCGCTTGACTGTCTGCCGGTTTCCCATCAGATTCCGCCGGTCTTTGTAAAACAACAGTTCGAGGGCAGGGCAGTGGCTCAGAGTTCTTCCCGATCGATTCGCCGAAAACGTCCGGCGTTCCGGTTCATCGACCTGTTTGCAGGGATCGGCGGGCTGCGCAGGGGCTTCGAACAAATCGGAGGCCACTGCGTTTTCACAAGCGAATGGAATACCCAGTCTCAGAAGACTTACGCCGCAAATTTTCGGGCTGACGACCAGCACCTGCTCGCAGGTGACATCACCCAGGTGGACGCTGCTGACATTCCGCAGCACGATGTCCTGCTGGCCGGATTTCCCTGCCAGCCGTTTTCGATTGCCGGAGTCAGCAAGAAGAACTCTTTGGGTCGGGCTCACGGCTTTCGTGACGAGGCCCAGGGAACGCTGTTCTTTGACGTCGCCCGCATCATCGAACACCACAAACCAGCAGCCTTCCTGCTGGAAAATGTGAAGAATCTCGCCCGCCACGACAAGGGCCGCACCTTCCAGGTCATCGTCCGCACACTGCAGGAAGAACTCGGCTATCACAACCTGCACTGGCGAATCCTGAATGCCAAATGCTGGGTACCACAAAATCGCGAACGCATCTTTCTGGCGGGATTCCGCAATTCCAACGGTTTTTCCTTTGACAATTTGCCCGTTCCTGATCTTGCCAGTGGTCCTCGCCTGCGCTCAATTCTGCACCCGGAAGACGGCAGCGAACCGCCGGACGAACCCTACACTCAGGGCCCCCGCGGGACCGTCAATCCCAGGTACACCCTCTCTGACAAACTCTGGCAGTACCTGCAGAACTATGCCGACAAACATCGCGGTAAAGGCAACGGATTCGGTTTTGGACTGGTCGGACCTGATGACGTCGCACGCACCCTGTCTGCCAGATACCACAAGGATGGTTCAGAAATTCTTATCGCCCAGCACGGCCGCAACCCACGCCGACTGACGCCCCGCGAATGTGCGCGTTTGATGGGATTTGAACGCCCCGGTGAAGCGTCCTTTGTGATACCTGTCGCCGACACTTCGGCCTACCAGCAGTTCGGCAACGCCGTCGTGGTGGATGTTGTCGCCGCCATCGCCGAACACCTGCGGCCCTGGCTGCCCGACCGCAGTGCACCACCACAACAACTGCACCTGCCGCTGCAGCTCAACACCGACGACTGACACTCGGTATTAACGTTCCGGTGGACCGACGAATTCCGCAGCCGAAATTGTTGCCAGCAGCATGGCGGGTTAAACAGGAATTCTGTCCTTTACCCACCAGAGGCTTGACTCGGTCGGTTTGAAATCGACTTACCAGGACCCGCAGCCGGGGCCTGACGCAGGCGGGGTTCCGCGTTCACGGCGATCTGTGTGGGATCGCCTTACGCGCGGGCTGAACCGCGCCTGCAGCCTGCAGGCGAAAATTACAGGAGTCACAGAAGATGCTGAAGAAATTGATGGCTGGAGCCGTGGTGCTGGGAATCGCCGGAGGTGCTGTTGCCTTTCAGACACCACCAGCCGGAAAACTCGTCCGCGGAACTCGCGGCGCTGATACTCTCTACGCCCACGCAATCTCCGGGGAACCCGCAATTGCACAGGATTACGAAAACGCCGGTACCGGCGCCACAGGCCCCAATGGTGAAACTCTCCGCGCCGATGATCCGAATGACCCGGTCCTCGCTGCCACTCGCGCATACTTCGCCGGACAGACCTACGACGATCACCTGAAAACAATGATCGGCGGACAGGGTGCCGACAAATTCATCATCAAAACCTACATCTCCGGCAAACCAGCCATCGTCGCCAAACACGTCAATGACGATGGCACGATCGATTGGGGCGGAGTCGCCGGAGAAAATCAGAATGTCCATGATCACTGGACCGAATTCATCGGATATGTCCAGATCAATGACTTCAGCCGACAGCAGGGAGACTCGCTGCAGGTCCGCGGACATACCGTCGCCCTCAAATCACTCGAAGTCATCAACGGTGATACCTTCATCGTTGTGCAGTCGCAGCAGGGCAATGGCGGCGGGGCACACGACGAGGATGTGCTGGGCTTCATCGTGGTAAAAGGAGTCGCACTGACGGCGGCTGATGTGCAGTTTGTCGGGACCAATGACGGCATCGCCAAAACATGGACCGACTTCCAAAACCTCGTCGCTTACTACGACCTGCTCGCCGACACACTGACCAATGGACAACTTATCGTGCGTCGACGCGGAAACAGCATCCCCATGTTCCCGTATCCGTTCGCTGATCAGACGACCGGTCACGCCTGCGGCTGCGGAAATGCCGTATGCAACACAACCGCTCCGTAAAACGGCTGTGCACAGCGGAAGCTGCCGTGGCGGATCCCCTGCCACACCGCCACGGCACTTCCTGCTCTCAGCTTTCCACCGACGAAAAAATTCCACCATCGTCCCCTATGTGCAGATGAATCGTGTTCGCTCGACAGCACACCGGACAGTCCTCCACCAACACCTGACTCTCTCCCTCGCTCACATCCACCGGTATCACAATCTCCTCACCGCACGAATCACAAATGTAACTGGCTTCGGCAGCCGCGGATGCAGCCCGCGGCCTGCCGGACCACTCCGCATCCGCAACCGGAATCTGCTCACCCGCTGCCAGCACACCACACGCCCACTGCAGCACCTCCAGCGATGCCTCATCCCCCAGACGGTGATCGTCGCCCACAGAAATCAGCACATCCGGCGATAATCCCCACTGCTCAATCAGCTCCGCAGAATCTCCCCACGGAACAACCTCGTCCTGCGGGCTGTGCAGAATCAGCACCCGACCAGTCAATGGCCTCAGCGGCTGCCAGCGTTTCCACGCCGGACACAGCAAAACACGAGGCGTCTCGCCGCAGTCCAGACTCTGAGCGATCACACCACCCCGCGATGCCCCCACCACAACATCCGGACGATAGTCCCGATACGCCGCTTCCGCCTGACGCACCGCCAGTGCCAAATCATCAGCATCAAGCAGCGGATTGCAGACGTCGTGCCCCCGAGACCTCAGCCAGCCGGGCTTCACTCCACCAGGCACCGAACGCCAGCCATGCAAATACAGAATCTTCACACCACAAACCCTTGCAATCCCCGTTGAACTCTCACGCCACCCCCCACCGAAGGCACTGCAATCACTCTAGCCCGCCGGTTGCATTCGCCCAGAACAATTTCACCCGCACTCACGTTCCGCTACACTCAGCAGGCAGCAGCCACACCCAATACTTTGCCCAAACCCAGCCACTGTCATGCCGCCCAAATTCACCAGACTCAGCGACAGCCTCGTACTCTGGCTGGCCGAAGGCTGCAGCCTCGGACGAATCCCCATAGCCCCCGGAACCTTCGGCAGCCTCTGGGGACTGCCCATCGGTTACCTGTTCTGGCAATTCCAGACACCACCTGTCTTCCGCGGACTCGTCTGGCTGGCATTCTTCCTGCCCGGTATCTGGCTGTGCAGCCGCGCTGCTCAACTGCGACAGCGCAAAGACCCAGGCAGCGTCGTCTGGGACGAAATCACCGCCTTCCCCCTCGTCTGGATCGCTGCCGAATTCTCATGGCCCCTGTTGCTGACCGGATTCCTGCTCTTCCGACTGTTCGATATCGCCAAGCCGTGGCCCATTCGCCAGTTCGAAAAACTGCCCGGCGGACTGGGTATCATGGCTGACGATCAGATCGCCGGACTCTATGCCGCCGCCGTCCTCGCCCTCATCTTCTGATCCCACCGGCGAATCCGGCACGCCTCACCGACATCACCGCAATGTCGTCACCAGATTCGCATCACGACTCAACAACCACTTGCCGTTCACCCGCCTGAAGATGGACAGAGTATACCCGGAACGTTCAATCGGACGGTCAGCGCCCGGCGGCGTAATCGCAAGAGCCAGACGATTCCAGAGATACGCCAGATCACCCGACACTTCCACCTCGTGAATGTCCGATACACTCTCAAACTTCGGCAACACAGTCCCCGCCGAAGCACGCGCTATGCTCGCAAATTCCTCCCGCCGCATCGGTCCCCGACCAGGCAGCAGAAATACCACGTCCTCTGTCATCAGACTCAAAATCGTCTCCGCATCCCCAGTTGCCGTCGCAGACAACCACGTCTCCACCACTCCACGAATCTGCTCCTCATCACTCTGCATACACACCAGCTCCAAAACTCAGGCATCTGTTCTCGCCCCAGGCATAACTCCCCCAATCCAGAATAACCGGACTGCAGTCTGATTGCCATAATCGGCGACTGAGCCGGAACAGCGGGTCTGGCATCACCCTGAATTTCCGTATAAACTCAGCAACTGTCCACCCACACAACCTCGCCCAGGAAACATCCATGCGCACCGCTGCTCTGGTCGGCCTGTTGTCGCTCGTACTCACCGGCCCCGCATTCTCTCAGCAGAAGCTTTCCAACCTGCCGTACCGCGATCAGCCCCACGAACGCCACGTTCTCGATGTGTATGTTCCTGAGCAGAAATCCGCGGCAGCCAGACCGGTCATCTTCTGGATTCATGGCGGCGGCTGGCAGGCCGGCGACAAAAGTGATGTGGGACTGAAACCGGCGGTCGCTGCTGAGAAAAACATGCTGTTTGTCTCTGCCAACTATCGGCTGCTGCCACACGTCACTATGGAAGAACTGATCGATGATGTGGCCGCTGCACTGGGGTGGGTGCGTCGCAACATTGCAACTCACGGCGGCGACCCGGACCGGATTATTGTGGGTGGTCATTCGGCCGGGGCCCAGCTGGCCGCCATACTCTGCACTGACGAACGCTGGCTGGCAAAATATGATGTTCCCCTCAAAGCTCTGAAAGGCTGCATCCCGGTCGACGGCGACACCTATGACATCCCCAAAATCATCGCCACCGCTGAACATCGACAAATGCTGTATGGCGGCAAAATGTTTACCTTTGGACACCGTCAGAAGTTCGGCAACGACCCGGAAAAACATGTCAGCTTCTCTGCCGTAACGCACGTTGCCAAAGACAAACACATCCCCCCATTTCTCCTGCTGTACTTCTCCGGAAACCCCGACACATACGCCCAGGCTCGACGCCTTGCCGATGTCCTTGAAGCCGCCGAAATATCCGCCAGGGCATTTGGCAAAGGAAACACCAACCACAGCCAGCTGAATGACGATCTCGGCAGGCCCGATGATCCGGCCACGGTTGAGTACCTGCAGTTTATTGATCGAGTACTGCAGTAAGGCAGCAACTGCCTGCATCTGCACCGCCCTTTGAAGCAGCCACAGCCCCCTCACCAGTGAAGCTCCGTTCTGCAGGCCATTCATGTCTGACGTTTCTGATTCTGTTCGCCTGGTACTGCATCGGTCGCTCTCCAGCCTGTTCACCAGTATCGCCCCGGAACGACTCGCCGAACTTTGCCGCCACGTGGATCTTCGCAATCTCCGGGTTGGCGAAATACTCATGTCCGAATGGGACTCCGCCACGGAAGTCTTCATTCTGCTCAAAGGTTGCTGCGGAATTTACAGCCAGGGCACAGAGCTCAGACTGCGTCTGGTCGAGACTGTCGAGCAGGTGGGCGAGATCATCGGGGCACAGGCTTTTCTGGAAGGACGCCAGTTCCGCAGTGCGTCGATCGTTGCGCTGGACGAAGTGCAGGTCGCCGTACTCCCGGGAGCATCCTTTCGCGAACTGCTGTCTTCTGATGAACTGGCGGCCGGGCAGCTAAAAGCCCGAGCCGCACAGTTAGCAATCAACAAACTCGGCGTCCTGGCACAGTACGCTCTCAGAAAACTCGGTGTGCTGGCTGATGAACTTGACCAGCAACCCGTTCCTCGCCGAATTCCCCAGGGCACGCTTCGGCAATACGACGCCGGCTCAGTCATCTACCATACGGGCGAGGCTGCCGATTGCGCGTGGTTCCTCGTCGCCGGTGAAGTGGCACTGTCACAGCCCGGCAGCCTGCAGCCTTCTGAAACCATCCGCGCCGGGCTGCTCTTCGGAGACTCAGAAGTTATTGCCGGCACACCCCGACGTGAACAGGCCGTGGCACTGACCTCCGTTGAAGTGCTCAGCTTCGATGCTCGCCTGCTGGCCAACTGCCAGCAGCAGGGCGGACGCATCAGTACCATTCTCACGGCGCTCGCCTCAGCCCACAAACTGCCACAACTGGGCACCGTTTACCGCTACCTCGCACAGGTTGATCATCAGCCCTGCCTCGTCAGCGACTACACCAAACCATCCGGACAGCGGATTCGAGTCCGCTATTTTGCCCACCTGCCGCAACTGGAAGCCGCCAGACAGGACGTCTCCGGAGCCACCGTGACGCTGGCCTCACCCGATCGCTCAAGACTCATCGTTCTGACCCCGGCGGGTATCGTCACCGGACTCACCGTCCACGGTGAATGGAATCAGCTGCCGGATGCCATGTCGCTGGTACTGCGCGGAGGTTCGCTTGCCGACTGGCAGCGGAAGGCCTTTCAGTCCTCCGGAGAACTCCTGCTGGAAAACGCAACTTCCCGCACACCGGCCGGTGCCGAGATCATCTGCGCATGCACCAATTCCACCACCAGCATGCTCCGCGCAGCAGCCCGCAATGCCACCTGTGTCGATGATCTCACAAGGACCACGGGCGCAGGAGGAATCTGCGGCGGCTGTCGCGCTCGGCTGCCGCTGTTCCTCGGACAGCTCGAAGTGTCACTCTGCCGACTCCGGCGAACCCCACTCGCCGAAGGTGCCATCAGAATTGGCCTCGAAGCCGTCGACGAAACACCACTGCCAGCTGCTCAGGCCGGGCAATTCATCCGCGTCGAAGCACTGATCGACGGCGCCTGGGTCGGTCGCCCCTACACTCTCATCGGTGCATCCGCCCGCGCGTACGAACTGGGAGTCAAACTTGAAGAGAATGGCTTCTTTTCCAACTGGCTGAATACGGCCACCGACGGTACGCTGGTACGAGTCCTGCCACCGCAGGGCGATGTCTGCCCGGCCGCCGACGACCCGCGGCCACTGCTCTATGTCGTAGCAGGTATCGGAGTCACACCGGCTGTGGCGGGTGTGCGAAAGCTTGCCACTCATCGCCCCATCCACGTCCTCTACAGCTTTCGCTCGCCCGCCGTGGCCGCCTGTCTCGATGAACTGCAGACCGCTGCGGCCGCCGGACACATTCAGCTGCTGCTGCACTGCACTGCCGAATTGGGACGGCTGGATGCAGAAGCCGTTGCCAAATTCGCTGCAACACTCGGAGCCGCAGAAGTGGTCGTGTGCGGACCCGGAGATTTCAACCGCATGGTCCTGTCAAAGCTCGCCGAGAACCCAGCTCTGACACTCAAAGCTGACAGCTTTGATCACCCGCAGCGCGGCGAAGGACAGTTGCTCCAGCCCGGTGGCTGGCGCCGCAAAAACTTTACACCAGACTACCCGGCAGGACCGCCGATTCCGCGGGGGGCAAAAGTGCCCCCGGCAGAACAGGCCGAACAGTTCCTCCGCGAATTCGCTGCCGAATGCCCCGGTCGTTGCCAGCTGCCCGAACGCATTCAACAGGCACAGGACGAACTGGCCGACTCCGGTGTCTGGAACATGACAGCCGAAGAATTGGGATTTGCTGCCCGCATCGCCTGGCGCAACGCTGAACGCTGCGTCGGTCGACTCTACTGGAATGGACTGCACCTCCGCGACTGCCGACACATGACTGAGCCTGCACAAATGGCCGATGCCATGTTTGAACACCTGCGGTTCGCCTGGAATGGAGGCGACCTGCGCCCCGCCATCACCGTGTTCTCACCCGGAACCCGCGACGTGCCCGGACCACGCATCTGGAACCCCCAGCTGCTGCGTTATGCCGGCTACCGCCTGCGATCCGGAAAACAAATCGGCGATCCCGCACAGAATGCTGTCACAGAAAAAATCATGCAGCTGGGCTGGCAGCCCGCCGGAACTGACTTCGAACTGCTGCCGCTGGTCATTCAGACCGCCGAACATGGACCTCGGATGTTTGAACTGCCAGCCGACTGCCGCCCCGAAGTCCGACTCAGTCACCCTCAGCACAACTGGCTCCTCGAACGAGGACTCAAATGGTACGCCATACCCGCCGTGTCAGACATGGCCCTCGACGCCGGAGGCATCATGTACCGCATGATCCCCTTCAACGGCTGGTACCTGAATACGGAGATTGCCGCCCGCAACCTGACCGACAGCAATCGGTACAACCTGCTCCCGGAACTTGCCGAACGCATGGGACTGGACCTCTCCAGCGAACGCACGCTGTGGCGTGATCGGGCCATGCTGATGCTGCATGAAGCCGTACTGCACTCGTTTGATCGTGCCGGAGTGAAAATCGCTGACCACCACAGCGTCTGTCACGAATTCCTCGAATTCTGTCGCAATGAACAAGCGGCCGGACGCGAACCCACAGGCAAATGGATGTGGCTGGTACCGCCGTTCTCCTCCTCCGCCACAATCCTCTACCAGGAACCCTTCCGCGACCGAGCCTTCAAACCTGCATACTGCCTGCAGAAACCCATCTGGTAGTCCCGCCTGCCTTCTGCAGCGTCACTCAATTCTGCTGTCCATACTGATTCACAGCAGAAAGACTCAGCCCCTTTTCCCTGATGCTCCGCAGGTCCGGTTTGAAAGTGCCGGGCGAAGGAATCCGATCCACCTCGTGGAAGCTGTCGGAAGCCGGGATCCACAGCCTCGGCAATCACCCCAATTCCAAAACTTTCTGCCTTTTCCCCCCCCGAACCGCCGCACCATTTCGCGTTTTTATTCCGCAGGGCCTGTGTCAGACTCCCGCAATTCCCCTTACATCCAGTGATTTCTGACACAGGCATGGAACGCTCTGTTACACACCTGGAACAGGACCTGCGTCATGCAAATCCGAAAGAACACTCCCAACACAACCGCCCGACCTGCCGGATTCACACTCGTCGAACTGCTGGTCGTCATCGCCATCATCGCCATCCTTGTCTCGCTCGTCCTGCCCGCCATCCAGTCCGCTCGCGAATCCGCCCGCAGAACACAGTGCCTCAATAACCTCAAGAATATCTCGCTGGCCGCAATCTCCTGGGCAGAAACTCACAAAGGAAGACTGCCGCCATCCGGTTCATACTCCGGCATCGGTTACTCGCAGGGCGGCCACAGCTGGGTCGTCAATCTCCTGCCCAATCTCGACCAGGTCTCGCTCTTTCAACGCTGGAACTTCAATGCCTCGTTCCAGAACAGTGCAAATGCTCAGCTTGCCGGAGTCAACCTGCCGGTCCTCACCTGCCCCTCTGACAGCTCCGCTCACGGACTCGAAGGTGGCCTCTCCTACGTCGCCAATATGGGCGTCGGTGATGTGTGGGTTGAACCCTCAACCAACAGCCTGACTCCACGACTGGGACAGATCCCCATGGAGGATACGTATGAAGCCGGCGGGACCATTCACTGGAAGCCAACACAGGTTCCCTTCACTCACCATCAGGGACACGCCGACGGTGACCTTAATCTGTTCCTCCCGCGATTCCCGGCCGGTATTCGGAATTACCCGCCTCTCGACCTGCCCAACGACTACGTCCGCAGTGCACTCATCGGCCAGATCTTCGACGGAGCTGCCAATACCGTCATGTTCAGCGAAAACATACTCGCCAGTCCGCCACCGGCCAACGGCCTCGCTAAACCAGAACTCTCATGGGCCAATCCATCAGCCTGCAACTGCGGTTTCGTCGTACCAGTATTCCACCAGGGAAAGGACATAACGTGGAGCAATCTTGCAGGCAGCCTGTCAAGAGTCCTTGATTACGATCCGAACCCAACCCCGGACATTGGACCGTACTGCCTGCCCAACAGAATGCGGGATGCCACCGAAGGTCTTAACCCCTATCCCAACAGTCGACACCCGCAGCTTTGCTGCTTCTCTTACTGCGACGGCTCCGCCCGCGCCATCGCTGAAAGCATCGACCCCGCAGCCTATGTGCAGCTGGTGACCCCCGGAGCAACCCGACGCAGACAAGCCCCCAATTCGTTCGACAGCATGCCCGGCTTCAACCCCGAATCCGTCACATCCGAAAACCCCATCGATTAAAGCGCTGATTTTTTGCCACAACTCCTCAAATCCGTCGCAAGACCGGCACCGGCCCGGAATTCGCGACGGATTTT
>VFQT010003989.1_pt1 | contig 12839 bp, 13 predicted proteins | sample 3512381 | NCBI WGS metagenome assembly VFQT01 (sample SAMN10412376, study PRJNA504923) | tailings metagenome | isolation source: Relicate 2 Philex TSF3 active mining site | place: Philippines: Tuba, Benguet | collected 2017-08-29 | reverse complement strand
TCATCGAGCGCATGAGCGGCCGCCGCTCGCACCCCGCCTCGGGCCGCACCTACCACGTCAAGTTCAATCCGCCCAAGGTGGAAGGCAAGGACGACGTGACCGGCGAGCCCCTGGTGCAGCGTGAGGACGACAAGGAAGAAACCGTCAAGAAGCGCCTGGACGTCTACAGCGCTCAGACCCGCCCGCTGGTGGACTATTACAGCAACTGGGCCAAGCAGGAACCGGCTGCCGCACCGAAGTACCGCGCGATCAGCGGCATGGGCTCGGTGGACGAGATCACCGCCCGCGCACTGCAGGCGTTGGCGAGCTGATCCAGCCTCTGGCGCTCAATAAAAAGGCCGCTCATGCGGCCTTTTTTTCGCCCGGACATTGCGACGATTCAAAACAGCTCGACGCCACCCACCTTGTTGTCGGTCTGCAGCAGGCCCCGCTCGACCAGTTGCTCGTAGCTGCAGACCTGGTTGCGGCCGTGGCCCTTGGCAAAGTACACGGCCTGGTCGGCACGCTCGCACGTCACGCTCGGCGAATCGCCAGCGCGCAAGGCCGTCAGGCCGACGCTGACCGTGATGCGGCCCACCTGGGGAAAGGCGTATTGCTCCATGTTGGCACGAAAGCGCTCCAGCGCACTCATCGCGCCGGCCTCGTCCGGGCAGCGCAGCAACACGACGAACTCCTCGCCACCAAAGCGGAACACCCGGTCCAGCGAACGCAAGGTGGTCTTGAGCAGGCGTGCCACCAGCAGCAGCACCTCGTCGCCGATCGAATGGCCGTGCACGTCGTTGACCTGCTTGAAGTGGTCTACATCCACCATCGCCAGCCAGTAACCCACCGTGGGCGTCGGCTGACGCCGCTCCGTCAGCGCCTCAGGCAGCTCGCCGGCGGCCCGCGCATCCTGTGCCCGCAACGTCTCGTCGCGCAACACCTTGAAAAATGCATCGTCGAAGGACTTGCGGTTGAGCAGGCCCGTAAGGGCATCGCATTCGCTGTAGTCCAGCATGCCGTGCATGTTGCGGTACACGCTCAGCAGGCGCCCAAGGACGTTCAGGGCCGCCGGATCAAGGCGCTGCCGCAGCACAAGCTCGATCACGCCGGCGCCGGGCACCTGGGCGTCCTCGAACAACGGCACCAGGGCAAGCGTCGGCGCCTGCGGTGTCTCGGGCAGCACCTCCACCGGTTGCAGCGTTTCCAGGCAGCGCAGGTGCCAAGGCTGTTCCGCCAAGGCTTGCAGCTGATGGACCTGCACCCACAGCGGGTCGGACAGCACCTGGACATTGCCGCTTTGCTGGCGTCGCATCAACGGGACCCAGAAGCGCTGCGCGGCCTCGCTCACCACACCGATCAGGGTCACCTGCTGCGGCCGCAGCAGTTCCATGATGGCATCGACCAGCGCCCGGTCGAGCAGGTCGCGGTCGCGGTGCTGGGTCAGGCGGATCACGTAATCCACCAGTTTCGGCATCCCAACCTGCTCGTCTTGATCGTCTACGCTCTGGCTTGCTTGCACGGTCCGGTCGTCTGGCGCGATGAATGGCCAGACAGCTCCCGCCACCGATGATACGGGCTAGGTTTCCTGCGCGGCAGAGCGGCCGAAAGGGCAAACCCGGGTTTTGGTAAGGAAAGGTAACCAGGGCCTGCGCACGAGGTAAACAGGCCCTCGACCTCACGCCGGGCCGGAACGCAGGCCGTAAACCTGCTCCCCCACGAACAGGTACTCCGCCCGCAGTACGGCAGCGCCCTGCTCGCCCTTGAAGGTGAAGCCGACCAGCGCCACGCGGTCCCCCTGCTTGATCTCGGCGACCTTCCAGGCCTGCATGCGCGTCAAAGGCGCCAGCTCGACCTCCCAGACGCGGTCCGCGCGCTGCGGCAGGCGTGCGCGCAGCAGCAAGGCCTTGCCATCGACCGGTGCCGTCTGGGCCGGCAACGTACGCTGGGCCAGATCAGCCGGCAGCGTCAGGGTCGCATCCAGCTCCAGCGCCAGCTCGGCATGCGGGTTCTGCCAGCGCGAGCGCAACACACGCCCCTGCAGGTAGAGCGGCCGGTCCTGGTCAAAGCTGCTCCAGCCATGGTGCGCCCGGGCCATAGGCAAGCCGCCTGGCAGCAAGGACACCAGCAGCAGTGCATCACGTCGTTTCATGCTCGTCTCCTCGTCTCAAACATAGGCGATCCAACGGCCACAGGTGATGACAGCCAGCCAGATGAAGGTTGACAACAGCATCTGCAAACGCGCCAAGACGTCCAACTGCGCCAGCGAGCCGCGGCCATGGAACCAGGCCGCATTACACGCCGCGGCCAATAACAGCAGCATCTTCAGGGTGAATGCACGGTTGGCCAGCAGCTCCTTCGGCTGGGTGGCGAACATCAGCAGCCCCGACGCAGCAGCCAGACTGAAGCCGACCACAACGAGCGTCAGGCTGAGCCGGGCCAGCTCCCGCGGCGGCAAGGCCGCGCCTGCGCCAAACACCCGCAACTCCAGCAGCACCAAATTGCCCAGCAGCAGGGCCACGCCGACGATGTGGATGACCTCCAGCGCCGGATAGGCCCAGGCGCTGCTTTGCATTTCGCTCAACATGGGACGGCTCAGTCAGCCAACAAGTCGAGCATCAGCGCCAACCGCGCCTTCACGGGCGTCAGCCCCGGGGCCGCGGCAAAGGCATCTTCCGGACGGGCGCTGGCGGAACCGAGCGCACATCGGCTGCTGCGCAGCACGCGCACCCCCGCGGCCTGGGCCCGTCGCAAGGCCGCCTCCAGCGCCTGATGCACGGTGCCGCCACCGGTACCCGCCACCACCAGTCCACGCACTGGCGCCGCGCCGCTGCGCGCCGCCACATCGGATGCCACCAGCGCATCCACCGTGGCGCCACATGCGGCGCCATGACTGAGCACGATCTCCACCCGGGGCCAGGCAGGCATAGTTGCTATTTTTTCAATAGCAACCGGGTCAAATCTGCAAGGGGCAACAGGCCAGTTCCGCCACAGATCCAGCTGCCCCTGCCGCACCCGCCCGACCGGCCCGGCCTCCCCCGAACTGAAGGCATCGAGTTGCCAGCTATGCAGCTTCTGCACATCGAAGGCCCCATGGATCTGACCGGCGCACACCAGCACCACGCCGCTGGCATCGGGATGGCAGGCCACCGCCAGAGCATCCAGCAGGTTCTGCGGTCCATCGGCACTGACCGCCGTGGCCGGGCGCATGGCACAGGTCAGCACCACCGGCTTGACCGGCGCCAGCACGGACTGCAGCAGGTAGGCCGTTTCCTCCGCGGTGTCGGTGCCGTGTGTCACGACCACGCCTTGCACCTCGGGCTGCGCCAACCAGTGCGCGCAACGTCGCAGCAGGGCCTGCCAGACGGCGACCTCCATGTCCTTGCTGTCGATCTGTGCCACCTGCTCGCTCACGAGTTCGAAGCCGGCCGGCAACGCCCCCGGCAACCCCGCCAGCAGGTCAGCCACACCCCTCTGCGCAGCAACGTAATGGCTGTCCGTCGGGCTGGCGCCGGTGCCGGCGATGGTGCCGCCGGTGCCGAGCACCACAATTTTTCCAAGCCCCACTTGCAATTCCTCAAAAACTGGTTAAAAATACAGTTACTGGATATCAAGACAGTAGTCTTATACCAACCCGGCCACAAGGAGTTGCCATGATGGACCTGCCCCAGTTCCCGGTCAAACTGACCGCCCGCCAACAGCAGATTCTGGACCTGATCCAGAGTGCCATTGCCCGCACTGGCGCCCCGCCCACGCGCGCCGAGATCGCGGCCGAACTCGGCTTCAAATCCGCCAACGCCGCCGAGGAGCACCTGCAGGCGCTGGCGCGCAAGGGCGTGATCGAGTTGGTCAGCGGCACTTCGCGCGGCATCCGCCTGCGCGGCGACGCCCTGCGCTCCATCAACGAGTCCCGCATCAAGCAGTACGCGCTGCCGCTGCCGGGCCTCGCTCAACTGGCCTTGCCGCTGGTCGGGCGCGTGGCGGCCGGCTCACCGATTCTGGCGCAGGAACATGTGGACCAGACCTACTATGTCGAGAACTCGCTGTTCCAGCGTAAGCCCGATTACCTGCTCAAGGTACGCGGCATGTCCATGCGCGACGCCGGCATCATGGACGGCGACCTGCTGGCCGTGCAGGCCACCAAGGACGCCAAGAATGGCCAGATCGTCGTTGCGCGGCTGGGCGAGGAGGTCACGGTCAAGCGCTTCCGCCGCAACAAGCACCTGATCGAACTGCACCCCGAGAACCCCGATTACCAGACCATCATCGTCGAACCCGGCGAGCCGTTCGAGATCGAGGGACTGGCGGTCGGCCTGATCCGCAACACCATGCTGATGTGAACCGCACGCACCGAGGTCTGACATGAACATCGCCTTCCTGGCCGAGCCGCGCTCCTGGGGCCCGTTGCAAAGCCTGCTGCGCTGGTTGGCACCGGCCATCACACCGCTGGCACCCAGCCCACCGGCACAAGGCACGGCCCCCGTCGCCGACCTCCGACCGGCCTGCCAACGCCGCGGCACGCGGGTCGCAGCCCAGCCGCCGGTGCATTTGCTCCAGCGTCGCCCCTTGCGTGTGGTGCGCGTCGTGGAATCCGGTCAGAGCGCTGCCCAAGTCGGGCGCATGGTGATCTCCGGCCGCATGGCCGATGTCTGCGCCGAGCTGGACCGTCTGGCCGCCTGCGAGGCCACTACCCGCTGACACGTCCTCCCGCTCGCCCGTCAACGGGCTCGGGCGCCGCGAGCCCAAGGCACAATAGCGGCATGAATATTGTGATTCTGGACGATTACCAGGACGCCGTTCGCAAACTCGAATGCGCGTCCAAGCTGGAAGCCTTTCCGGCCAAGGTGTACACCAACACGGTCAAGGGTCTCGGTCAGTTGTCCGTCCGCCTGCGTGATGCCGACATCATTGTGCTGATCCGCGAACGCACCCACACCACGCGCGCCCTGGTGGAGAAACTGCCCCGCCTCAAGCTGATCGCGCAGACCGGCCGCGTCGGCAGCCACATCGACATCAACGCCTGCACTGAGCGCGGCATCGCCGTCGCCGAAGGCACCGGCTCACCGGTAGCGCCGGCCGAACTGACCTGGGCCCTCATCATGGCGGCCATGCGCCGCCTGCCGCAGTACATCGGCAACCTCAAACACGGGGCCTGGCAGCAGTCCGGCCTCAAGGCTGGCTCCATGCCGCCCAACTTTGGCCTGGGGTGCGTGCTCAGCGGCAAGACCCTGGGCATCTGGGGTTACGGCAAGATTGGCCAGATGGTAGCGGGCTATGGCCGCGCCTTTGGCATGCGCGTGCTGGTCTGGGGCCGCGAGGCTTCGTTGGCAAAGGCCGTGCAGGACGGCTACGAGGCCGCCGCCAGCCGCGACGACTTCTTTGCGCAAAGCGATGTGCTGAGCCTGCACCTGCGCCTGACCGACGAGACGCGCGGCATCGTCACGTCGGACGATCTGGCCCGCATGAAGACCACGGCACTGTTCGTCAACACGTCACGCGCCGAACTGGTCGAACCCGATGCCCTGATCGGCGCGCTCAACCGCGGCCGCCCCGGCATGGCGGCGGTGGACGTGTTCGAGACCGAACCCATCCTGCAGGGCCACGCCCTGCTGCGGCTGGAGAACTGCATCTGCACGCCGCACATCGGCTACGTCGAGCAGTCGAACTACGAGAACTACTTCGGCGCCGCCTTCGACAACGTGGTGAATTTCATCAAGGGCACGCCCACCAACATCGTCAACCCGGGCGCGCTGCAGGTGCGGCGCTGAGGCTCGGCATGTCACAGTCGCCCGCCGACGCGCGTACCCTGCCGCCAACGCTGTGGGCGCTGATGGCCGGCAACGGCATCATCGGCACCGGGGTGATGATCGTGCCCGGCACGCTCAACGACATCAGCAGTTCCCTGGCCGTTCCGGTGCCGGTGGCCGGCCAGCTCATTTCCGCAGCCGCCCTCATGATGTGCTTTGGTGCCCCCTTGCTGGCCACGCTGGTGGCGCGCTGGGACCGCCGACGCCTGCTGGCCCTGGCCATGCTCTGGTATGGCGTCATGCACCTGCTGAGCGCGGTGATGCCGGACTTCACCTCCCTGCTCGTGGTGCGCGTGCTGGCGGTGGTCTCGCCGGCCATCTTCACGCCGCAGGCGGCGGCCTGCATCGGGCTGCTGGTGCCGGCTGCGCAACGAGGCCGGGCCATTGGGCTGGTTTTCCTCGGTTGGTCCGTGGCCTCGGTGCTCGGCATGCCGCTGGGCGCCTGGATCGGTGGCACGCTCGGTTGGCGTACCGCCTTTGCCTTAGTGGGCCTGCTCAGCCTGGCCAGCGCCTGGTGGGTCTGGCGCGCGATGCCCGACGGCGTGCGGCCACCCGCCTTCACGCTCGGCGCCTGGCGCGAAACACTGCAGTCACGTCCACTCATGCTGTGCGTGGCCGTGACGGTGCTCTCCTCGGCCGGCCAGTTCGTGCAGTTTGCCTACCTGGCGCCGACGCTGAAAGCCCTGTTCGACAGCACGCCGCTGCAACTGAGCCTGGTGTTCGCCTGGTTCGGTGTCTTCGGTTTCATCGGCAACCTCTGGGTGTCACAGCGCATCGACCGGCTCGGCGCCGCCCGTACCGTGGCCATGTCACTGGGTGGCATGGCCCTGAGCCTGGCCTTGTGGCCGCTGGGCGCCAACCTGTGGCTGCTGGGCCTGGTGCTGGTGCCCTGGGCCCTGGGGTGCTTCGCCGCCAACTCGGCGCAGCAGGTGCGCCTGGCCGGCATCGCGCCGGCGCTGGCGTCCGGCTCGATTGCGCTCAACACTTCGGCCATCTACGCTGGCCAGGCCTTGGGCGCCGCCACCGGTGGCTGGCTGATTGCCCAGGACCAGATGCGCTTGCTGCACTGGGCAGGGCTGGCCGTGCTGCTGCTGGCCCTGCTGACCAGCGCGCTGGCCACACGGGCCGCCCACCGCAGCCCGCACGCAGGCTGAGCCCGCTCAAGCGCCCTTCTTGGCCCGCAAGGCCATCATCTGTTCGGTACTGCTCTTGCGGTCGGCGTTGACGGTCTTCATGGTCGGGCGCTCCCCCATCATCTTCAGGTAGTCGCGCACCGGCAAGGCGGCCAGCACGTCCTCGCCGTAGATGATCCTGCTGGCTCCGGACACCAGCGGCAGGTGCGCCACGGCGGCACAGTCGGCCAACGTGAACTCCGGGCCAGCGATGTAGGGCGCAAACTTGGCCAGCTTGGCGAAGCCGTGCACGCCCTTGACCAGCAGCTTGTGGGTGCGCTCCTTGACCTCGTCGGACACCTTGCCGCCGAAGAAAGCTTCCGGATAGAGGTTGCGCGCCACCAGTTCCAGGTGCAGTTCGCTGTAGATCAGGATCTCGCGCACCTTGGCGGCGGCAAAGGGGTCGGCCGGCAACAGCGGCTTTTGCGGATAGGCGGCCTCGATGTACTCGGCACAGGCACCCGACTCGGAGATCGGCCCCTGCGGCGTATCGAGGAAAGGCACCTTGCCCATGGGCGAACGATCCACCAGCAGCGTATCGGTATGGCCGGTCCAGACCAGCTCCTCGACGAAGGGCACGCCCTTCTCCATCAATTGCAGCTTGATCTTGTTGTAGTAGTTGCTGGCCGAGAAGCCGCACAGTTTCAAGGTCATCGTCATGTCTCCATCGGTTTGTGTACTGCCACATCCTGCCATGAGGATGCTCGGATGCGGCCGAACGAGGCCGCCAGTGTCGCTTATCGCCGGCCCCATCATAGTCCGGCAGGCGACTCGGAGCGACGCAAGCGGCGCGAGATAATCGCCGCCATGAAACCCCTCTACGCACACATCGCCGTCGTCGGCACCGGCGCCATGGGCCGCGGCATCGCCCAGATCGCGGCGCAGGCCGGCAGTACCGTCACCCTGTACGACACCCAAGCGGCGGCCATGGCAGCCGCCCAGCAGGGCATCGGCGCCCAGTGGGACAAGCTGGCCGAGAAGGGCCGCATGGACGCGGCCGACGTGGCTGCCTGCAAAGCGCGCCTGCAAACCGCCACCAGCCTGCAGGCGCTGGCTGGCTGCGACCTGGTGGTGGAAGCCATCGTCGAGAAGCTCGACGTCAAGGCCGCACTGTTCGCGCAGCTGGAAGACATCGTGCGCCCCGATACCGTGCTGGCCAGCAACACGTCCTCGCTGTCCATCACCGCGATTGCCGCCCAGCTCAAGCGCCCCCCACGCGTGGCCGGCTACCACTTCTTCAACCCGGTGCCGCTGATGAAGGTGGTGGAGGTGATCGCCGGCCTCAGGACCGACGCAGCGGTCTGCGCCGCCCTTTGCGACTACGCGCGCCAGATGGGCCACACCCCGGTAATGGCGCAGGACACGCCTGGCTTCATCGTCAACCATGCCGGACGTGGCTATGGCACCGAGGCGCTGCGCATCGTCAGCGAAGGCGTCGCCGACTTCGCCACCATCGACCGCATCCTGCGCGACCAGGCCGGCTTCAAGCTCGGCCCCTTCGAGTTGATGGACCTGACCGCGCTCGACGTCTCGCACCCGGTGATGGAATCCATCTACCACCAGTACTACGAGGAGGCACGCTATCGCCCCAGCGTCATCACGGCGCAGCGCCTGGCTGGCGGCGTGCTGGGCCGCAAGACCGGCGAAGGCTTCTACCGCTACGAGAACAACGTGGCCCAGGTCGCGCCCGAGCCACCGGCGCCTCAGGTGGTCGAGATGCCGCCGGTCTGGGTGTCGCCGCGCGCGGCGCGGCGCGCCGAACTGCTGCAGCTGCTGAAGGACCTGGGTGCGAAGATCGAGACTGGCCAGTCACCCTCGGCCCAGGCGCTGACCCTGGTGGCACCGCTGGGCTTTGACGTCACCACGGTCGCCGTGGTCGAGCGCCTCGACCCGGCCCGCACCGTCGGTATCGACCTGCTGATCGACGATGCCGCTACCAGGCGTCGCGTGCTGGCCACCAACCCGGCCACCCGTACCGACATGCGCGATGCGGCGCATGCGCTGTTCGCACGCGACGGCAAGGCGGTGAGCGTGATCCGCGACAGCGGTGGCTTTGTCACCCAGCGCGTGGTGGCCACCATCGTCAACATCGCGGCCGACATCTGCCAGCAGCGTATCTGCACGCCGGCCGATCTGGAGACCGCTGTCACCCTGGGCCTGGGCTACCCGATGGGGCCGCTGGCCATGGGCAACCGCTATGGCCCGACCAATGTGCTGGAAGTGCTGTTCAACCTGCAGACTGTCTATGGCGATCAACGCTACCGCCCCAGCCCCTGGCTGCGTAGGCGCGGCGCCATCGGCCTGAGCCTGCTGCACGAGGAAGAGTGACGTCCTTCGTGAGACACTCCATCGCCGCCGGGCCGTTCCCAGGGCGGTGACCGTAGCGCGTAGCGCAGAGGATTTTTGTCATGAGCGCACAACTGCACAGCACCAGCCAGGGCCGCACCATGGTGCTGACCCTCTCCAACCCCGGCCAGCGCAACGCGCTGGGGCCGGCCATCTATGCCGCCGGCGTCGAGGCGCTGAACGTGGCCGAGACCAATCCGGAGGTACGCAGCGTGGTCATCACCGGCGAAGGCGCCCTCTTCTGCGCCGGTGGTGACCTGCAGCGACTGCAGGCCAACCGCCAGCAGCCGCCGGCCGTGCAGGCCGAGAGCATCGAAGGGCTGCACAACTGGATCGAGGCCATCCGCACCTTCCCCAAGCCGGTGATCGCCGCCGTTGAAGGCGCGGCGGCCGGCGCCGGCTTTTCGCTCGCGCTGGCCTGCGACTTCATCGTCGCCGCCAGCGATGCGGTCTTCGTCATGGCCTACAGCAACGTCGCCCTGTCGCCCGATGGTGGCGCCAGCTGGCAGCTCACGCGCGCCCTGCCGCGCCAGCTGGCCACCGAGCTGCTGATGGGCGGTGAACGCATCGGCGCCGAGCGCATGCACGCGCTGGGCCTGGTCAACCGCGTGGCCGTTCCGGGCCAGGCACTCGACGAGGCCCTGGCGCTGGCCGAGCGGCTCAATGCGCGTGCGCCCAACGCCCTGGCCAGCATCAAGGAACTGGTGAACGAAGCGCCGCAGGCCACGCTGACGCGCCAGCTGGCGCTGGAGCGCGATCATTTCGTGCGCAACCTGCACCACGTCAATGCCGGCATCGGCATTGCGGCCTTCCTGTCCAAGCAGCCGCCGCAGTACAACTGACAGCCTGTGGCACGTGCAAGCACACGTGCCGCGACGACTCCCCGCCCGCGTCGCCTCAGACGCACAGGTGACAACCCCAAGCCGCACGCGCCGTCGCGCGCGCGACAATGGGCGCGTTTCCAGTCACCGAAAAGACAGTCCATGGACGAGCCGATTCTTACCATCGAAGAGCGCGCTGCCATCAATGGCGGACGCTGGTTTTCAACCCTGTCACCTTCCCTACGACACGACATCCTGCGATGCGCCTACGTCAGACGATACAAGGACGGCGAACTCATCTGCGCCCGCGGCGAGCCGCCCGAGGAGTGGGTGGCGTGCGCCAAGGGCGCTGTGCGCGTGAGCTCGACCTCGATCTCCGGCAAACAGGTCACGCTGACCTATGTGGAGCCGGGGGTGTGGTTCGGCGACGTGTCGATCTTCGACGGCGACCGGCGCACGCACGACGCCTATGCGCATGGCGACACCACCACGCTGTGCGTGGCCAAGGCCGACTTCAAGAAGATCCTGTCCAACCACGTGGAGCTCTACGAGGCCCTGCTGCGCCTGCACGCCCGCCGCATCCGCCAGCTCTACGGTCTGGTGGAAGACCTCAACACCCTGCCGCTGCGTGCGCGCCTGGCCAAGCAGCTGCTGCACCTGCTGCGCAGCTACGGCGTGTCCTCGCTGAGCGACAGCCGCGAGATGCGCATCGGCCTGCAGCTGGCGCAGGAGGAACTGGCCCAGCTGCTGGGCGCCTCGCGCCAGCGCGTCAACCAGGAGCTCAAGACCATGGAGCGCGAGGAAGTCATCCGTATCGAACCAGGCGGCCTGGTGGTGCGCGACCGCGATGCGCTGCTGCGCATCATCGAATCCGACCACTGACCACCCGCCCGCCCCTCGGAACATGAGCGAACTCGAACACCACAACGTCGGCACCCGTCCCGTGCCCGCTGCCCACGCCTTTGACGTGCCAGCCCTGCAGGCCTGGCTGGAGCGCCATCTCGACGGCTTTACCGGCCCGCTGCGCGTGGAGTCCTTCAAGGGCGGCCAATCCAACCCGACCTACAAGCTCATCACGCCGACCTGCAGCTACGTGATGCGCGCCAAGCCCGGGCCGCAGGCCAAGCTGCTGCCCTCGGCCCACGCCATCGAGCGCGAATTTGCCGTCATGCGTGGTCTGCAGGGCACTGCCGTGCCGGTGCCATGCATGCATGTGCTGTGCGAGGATGAATCGGTGATCGGCCGCGCCTTCTATGTCATGGAATTCATGGCCGGGCGCGTGCTGTGGGACCAGTCGCTGCCCGACCTGGACCCGCCCGGCCGGCGCGCCATCTACCTGGAGATGAACCGCGTGATTGCCGCGCTGCACACGGTGAAGTTTGCCGAACGTGGCCTGGCCGACTACGGCAAGCCGGGCAGCTATGTGGAGCGCCAGATCGCGCGCTGGGCCAAGCAGTACCGTGCATCGGCCGATGGCACCGGCCCGATGTCGCAACCCATCCCCGAGATGGAACAACTGCTGGACTGGTTGCCCGCACACCTGCCCGCCAGCGCCAAGGACGACAGCCTGGTGAGCATCGTGCACGGTGACTACCGGCTGGACAACCTGATGTTCCACCCCACCGAGCCGCGCATCATCGCCGTGCTGGACTGGGAGCTCTCGACGCTCGGCCACCCCCTGGCCGACTTTGCCTACCACTGCATGGCCTGGCACATTCCGCCCGGCGCCTTCCGCGGCATCGGCGGTCTCGATCTGGCAGCGCTGGGCATTCCATCCGAAGACGAATACATCCGCCTGTACTGCGAACGTACCGGCCTGGCCACGCCGCAGGCACTCAAGGCCGACTGGAATTTCTACATGGCCTACAACATGTTCCGTATCGCCGCCATCCTGCAGGGCATTGCCAAGCGGGTCGAGAACGGCACCGCATCCAGCGCCCAGGCGCAGCAATCCGCTGCCGGTGCACGCCCCATGGCGGCCATGGCCTGGCAGTTCGCCCAACGGGCCTGAGCCCCTTTCATTTCCAACCTAGGAGATCCGCATGGACTTCGACTACTCCCCCCGCACCAAGGACTATCAGGCGCGCCTGCTGAAGTTCATGGACGACCACATCTACCCGAACGAGCAGGCCTTTCATGACGAGATCGAAGCCAACACGCACGCCGGCCGCCGCTGGACGCCGCTGCAGCTGATCGAGAAGCTGAAGCTCAAGGCGCAGGAACAGGGCCTGTGGAACCTCTTTCTGCCGCAGGACAGCGCCGAGATCGCCGGCGTGCAGGGTGCCGGCCTGACGAATCAGGAATACGCCCCTCTGGCCGAGATCATGGGGCGCGTGCACTGGGCGCCCGAGGTCTTCAACTGCTCGGCCCCCGACACCGGCAACATGGAGACCATCGCGCGCTACGGCACGGCGGAGCACCGCGAACAATGGCTCAAGCCCTTGCTGGCCGGCAAGATCCGCTCGGCCTTCGCCATGACCGAGCCCGAGGTGGCATCGAGTGACGCCACCAACATCGAGACGCGCATCGAACGCCAAGGCGACGAGTACGTGATCAACGGCCGCAAATGGTGGACCTCCGGCGCCGGTGACCCGCGCTGCGCCATCTACATCCTGATGGGCAAGACCGACCCCGAAGCGCCGCGTCACTCGCAGCAGAGCATGGTCCTGGTGCCGGCCAGCACGCCGGGCGTCACGGTCGTGCGGCCCCTGAGC
>VFQT010003986.1_pt1 | contig 12842 bp, 11 predicted proteins | sample 3512381 | NCBI WGS metagenome assembly VFQT01 (sample SAMN10412376, study PRJNA504923) | tailings metagenome | isolation source: Relicate 2 Philex TSF3 active mining site | place: Philippines: Tuba, Benguet | collected 2017-08-29 | reverse complement strand
CCGTCAAGAGGAGCCTTGTAGAAGATGTTTTGGGCGTCTGCATAGCTCATCACCTCAGTGGGCATCTCTTGCAGGCGACCACCGTTGGCGTAGTTGCAGACCCACGAGCCGAACATTTCGATGACGTCGGCCTCAGTGCCAGCCGGCATGGAAGTCTGCAGGGTCTGAATGAACTGGTCGTACGGGAAGGTCTCGTACTTGACGATGATGTCCGGGTTTTCCTTCATGAACTGGTCAATCAGTTCTTGGTTGACCTTGTTGAAGGCCGAATTCTGGTGTGACCACATACGAATGGTGACGGGTTCGGAGGCCGATGGCTCAGCTGGAGCTGCGCTCCCACAACTTGCCAACACAAACACACAAATCAACAAGATCCAACGAAGCGAGGAATGTACACGCATCTCAATCTCCTTAGTGTGACGCTGCCGTAGCGTTTCTGAGTGTCGAGACCAACCGTACTACAACACGACAACCGCGTTCAAATTGTGCGGATTGTCTGGATCGAGGCCACGCGAGGTTGACCGTGCAAAGGCGATGCTCTGGAGCAGTGGCAATGCCAAAATGCCACTCCAAGCATCATCAATATCTGCGGTATGCCAACGCATATGGTGATCGGCATGACCTCCCAGGCTGAGCGTGTGTCCGCCGAGCGCGCGCATGTCGGCGAGGACTGCTTCTTCTTGGGAGTGCATCCCGAGTGATCCCAAACCAAGTACTAGCGTATGGGCGTTAATCATCGATTGTGGTCCGTGGCGAAACTCCATGTGGTGGAACGGCTCGCTGACCGACAACGACATTTCCTTCATCTTGAGACTTGCTTCACATGCCAGCCCATAACGATACCCGCTCCCCAAAAAGAAGAACTGCTGATAATGCGGATTAGCACCGATTTCCAAACATTCGGCCTGATAGGTATCGATGTATTGTTGAGCAATACTGGGGAGTGCTGCCAATGTTGGTTTGTGTTTACTCCACTGCCCCAGCAACCACATGGCTCCCATCTGCAGGACAGTGAATGCGCGGGTCTGGGCGATGCTTTCTTCTTGCCCAGATGGCAGCACGATGTTGATATCACCCAGCTGTGCTAGTGGCCGGTCGGCATAGCAACTAATCGTGATGACATGGCCGTGTGGCGCATATTCGCGGAAGCGCTCCACCGCTTTGAGTACCTCAGTGGTCTTGCCTGAACGACTCAAGAACACAATGGTGGGCGTGCCGTGGCGCGGAATACTCGCCTCGGGATTCCACCAGATTTCAGAAGCTGGGAGCGCATAGCTGGGTAGTGTACTCTGGGCATGCATCATGCGTTGCAGGGAAGTCGCCAAATAAAACGGCGAGCCGCACCCGCTCCAGATGACGTGCGATGCGGTGCGTATGGCAGGATGTTGTACAAGATCATGCAACGTGTCGAGGTGATCGATGGCCTGTTGCCAAGCCTGTGGTTGTGAGCATAGCTCTTGCCAGGTGTGTGTGCCCGTTGTACTCACTGCAGTATCCTTTTCTCTATGTCGTTGGCAGAAACACTGATTTCATGCTTGTAAAACATGAATACCCAGCGCTTGCATGGATTGACAAATTGTTGCATCGGCGCTGGTGTCGGTCACCAAAACATCGATGGCACTCAGTGGCGCTACAAATGCTGGGGCGGTGCGACCCAATTTGGTATGGTCGGCCACGACGATGACTTGTTGCCCGGCGCTCAAAATTGCACGGTCGGTCATGGTTTCGGGCAGGTAATCGTTGGTCAACCCGTCGATAATGTCAATGCCTCGTATACCGAACACAATCTTGTTGATGCGCAATTCAGATAACCCTTGTATTGCCAAATGCCCGATGAACGATGACTCACTGTGTCGTAGCATGCCCCCCAGCCCAATCACCTGCAAGGCACTGTCGGCCAGACAATGGAGCACGGGCAATGAATTGCTGACGACCGTGATGTCCGTCCGTTGTTGCAAGGCCTGTGCGACTGCTAATCCCGTCGTGCCACTGCTGATAAACACCGTGTCGCCTACCTCGATGAGTTGTGCTGTCATCGCACCGATGCGCTGTTTTTCGGCTTGCTGCCATTGTGCTCGCTGTAATACCGGTGGCTCGGGTGGGGCCTGGTGCATTGCCACCGCCCCACCATGAATGCGCTGGATGCTGCCAGTGCTCGCCAGTTGTTCGAGTGAGCGCCGTATTGTGGCTTCGCTGACGCCGAAGGTTTCGCACAAATCGGTAGTGCTGACATGACGTCGCTCAACAATGAATTGCTCGATTTGTTGGAGCCGTGGATGTGCACGTGTTTTGCGCATTACACTACGCCTTTTGCTTGGATGAGCCGATTATATGACGAAATGTGATTGAATGCAAGCATGTTTCGTCATATTCGTCACAAATTGACGATTTGTCCCATCAGATTCGTCAATGACGCTTGATATGCCAGGCTGGCGACGGCGACATCTTGGGCGGCATTGCCGACAGATTTGAAGAAGGTAATTTGTTCGGGGCTGGTGCGGGCGGGGGCTGTGCCAGTGGCGACGGCTCCGATTTCGACGACTGATGCTGGGTCAAGGATACCCATATCGCGGGCGGCGATGAGTTCACCGGATTCGCTCCAAGCAGCGGCGAATTGATCGACGGCCACGTAGGCCCGCCCGAGGGTGATTGGGTCGGCTTCGATCATGGTATGTGTAAACGAGCCAATACCGTTGATGTGCGTGCCGGGGCGGATTTCGGCATCAGCGAAGACGGGTTGAGCTGCGGATGTGGCCAGACACACGACATCTGCCTGTGCCAGGGCCTCGGCACGATTGCTGGTAGTTGCGATCGTGATGGTGGGGATGAGGTGTTGTAGGCGTGTTTGGAGGGCTTGGGCGCGCTCGGGCGAGCGATTGACGATGGTGACGTGGGTGATGGGGCGTACGGCGCAGACCGCGCTGACTTGGGCCCAGGCTTGGGCGCCAGCGCCGATGATGACCAGATGATGGCTGTCGGGGCGTGCCAGCAGGCGAGTGGCGACCCCCGAGGCGGCACCGGTGCGGAGTACGGTCAGGTAGGTGCCGTCCATCAGGGCCAGAGGTTGACCAGTGGCTGCGTCGATGAGCATGACAATGGCGTGGATGGTTGGTGCGTTGTGTTGGCTCTGATTGTGTGGGAAGACCGAGACGATCTTCATGCCCAGATTGGTGCCATTGATGATGGCTGGCATAAAAAACGTGTGGGATTGGTGTGATGCCTGTGCAATGTCGAGCCGCAGGGGGACTTCGGCAGTGCCTTGGGCAATTGCGGCGTAGGCTTGAGCCACGGCATCGATGGCTTGGGGCATGGGTGCCAGGGTCTCGATGTCACTTCCGGTGAGAATTTTGAGTTGCATGAAAATTCCTCTCAAATTCGCTTTGAAATCTGTGCAAGAAGGTGGTATACTACCAATCGTTGATACGCCTCCATCGTCTAGCGGCCTAGGACGTCACCCTTTCAAGGTGAAGGTCGCGGGTTCGAATCCCGCTGGAGGTACCAACCAAACTGACGCATCCAACCGGGTGCGTCGGTTTTTTTGTTTGTTGCTCCACGCAGAGATGATGTCGGTTGCATGCTTGGATCCTCTGAATCGACTCTTGCATTGGAGCCAATCCGGTAATATGCCCTTGGTATTGTAAAAGCAGGTAAGATAGATAGCAACGAGTATTCTTGAGATAGTGCTGACGCTCCATTGAAAAGAGGTATGACATGCCATACGACGATGCCCACCAGCCACCGCGCTACTACGTGGTAGACTCCCTGATTTGGGCTGGCGCATATCCAAGTCAAGTGCCGATATCTGACGCAGGGATGCAGGCTACGGTGGCGTGGTTGTCTGCCAACGATGTCCGCGTCATCATCGACTTGACGACTCCCGCAGATGGGTTGCCCACCGTGGATGCGTTTGTGGATCGCCATGCCGGTATGACGGTAGCTCATTACCCCATCCGTGATGGTGCTGTGCCGTCGCAGAGCCTGATGTTGGCCGTTTTGGATCGCATCAGTCAGGCAGTGGCGGCCGGGCAACGCGTCTACGTGCATTGTTGGGGTGGGTTAGGGCGTACGGGCACGGTCATTGCGTGTTGGTTGGTGCGGAATGGGTATGCTCCGGCAGCGGCTCTAGTCCGGCTCATGGAGCTTCGCCAGGGTGTCGAAGGGAGTTCCCCCGAGACTGATGGCCAGCGGGCTTTTGTGCTGGCGTGGCAAGAGCCTACTCCAGCGCGCGCACAGCAGATGCGAGGGCTGCGCGACCGCTACCGCGGGGCCTTGCTGGGGTTGGCCATCGGCGATGCAGTCGGCACCACGCTCGAATTCGAGCCGTGGCCGGTGAGTCATCCCATTGATGATATGGTGGGTGGTGGGCCGTTTGACCTCGAGGCTGGGCAATGGACCGACGATACGTCGATGGCACTGTGTATGGCCGAAAGTCTGATTACACGGCAGGCTTTTGATGCTCAGCACCAACTGGAGTTGTACGTACGTTGGTGGCGTCACGGCTATCACTCGGCTAAATCGTACTGTTTCGATATCGGTATGACCACTGCCCAGGCTCTGCGCAATTTCGAAGAAACCGGTGCGATTGTCGCTAATACGACGGCCCCAAACATGGCCGGCAACGGGTCGTTGATGCGACTGGTGCCGGTGGTGATGGCATATGCCGGGCGGCATGCCGACATGCTGGTGTATGCGGGTGCGAGTTCACAGACGACGCACGCCACTCGTGTGGCAATCGAAGCCTGCCAGGGGTATGCCCAGCTGTTGGGGCTGGCGTTGTGTGGTGCCCAGCGATCTGACGTATTTGCGCAGGCGAGTGCCGTGCAGACGCTGATTCCGATGATTCACGACGAGCTGGCAGTCGTGTTTGCTGGTAGTTATCAGACCTTGCAACCACCGGCCATCCAAGGGTCGGGGTATGCAGTCAAATCTCTCGAGGCAGCTCTGTGGGCGGTATGGAATACGTCCGATTATCGCACGGCCATTTTGGCGGCGACGAATTTGGGGCGTGATGCCGATACCACGGCAGCTATTGCTGGTCAGCTAGCAGGTGCGTTGTATGGCGAGCAAGGCATTCCCAGCGCTTGGCGCGAGCGTGTATATCGCCGCACCCTCTTTGAGTGGTATGCCGAAGAGTTATTGGGCATGGCCGAGGCTGACATCCTCAGTGAATTCTCATCTTGAGTTCAGCAATGATTTAGTATGAATTGGCAGTGTAATACACGTTGGTTTTGTCAATGGAGGAATCATGATCGAAGTCACTGGACTTACAAAACGCTACAATGATGTGACTGTTGTAGATGATGTTTCGTTTTCCGTCGCACGGGGTGAAGTACTAGGATTCCTGGGCCCCAATGGTGCCGGCAAGACGACCACCATGCGCATGTTGACCGGGTATCTGCCACAGACGAGCGGCACGGTTACGATTGCTGGATATGACACCCAACAGCAGCCGTTGCAGGCTCGCCAGCATATCGGGTATTTGCCCGAGGGAGTGCCGTTGTACGGCGAAATGTCTGTGGCCGGCTATCTCGATCATATGGCGCGGTTGCGTCGTGTGGTCGACCGTGCAGCGGCTGTGCAACGCGCCATGGAGCTGGTGCACATGGACGAGCGTGCCAACGACCGTATTGCCAAGCTGTCGAAGGGGCAGCGTCAGCGTGTCGGATTGGCTCAGGCGTTGTTGCACGATCCCGATGTACTCATTCTTGATGAACCCACGGTCGGGTTAGACCCGCGGCAAATCATCGAAGTCCGTGATTTGATTCGTGAGTTGGGGGCCACGCGCACCGTGATTTTGAGCACGCATATTTTGCCCGAAGTCAGCATGCTGTGTAATCGTGTCGTGATTATCAAAAAAGGTCAAGTCGTTGCAGTCGATACACCGAGTGGTCTGACGGCCCGTCTGCAGGGTGGCGAGCGCATCGAAGCACGTATCCAGGCGCCGCAATGTGATGAACAGGTGCTATTGGCGATCCCAGGTGTGGTGTCGGTCACGCAAGCAGGCGCGGGTTTGGTGCAAATCGAAACAGTTGCCAATGAGGAATTGCGCCCAGTAATTGCACAGACCATCGTGTCCCAGGGCTGGGGCCTGCTCGAGTTGCGGCGCGTGACGTTGAGCCTCGAAGAAATCTTCTTGGAGTTGACCACCCAGGAAAGCACCTCAGAAGATGCTCTGGAAGCCGTATCTGATATCACCGAAGGAGCTGCGTAGTCGATGCGTACTGCACTAATCATTGCACGCCGTGAAATATTGGCGTATTTTATTTCCCCCATTGCATACATGGTATCGGCCATGTTTTTGCTGATTGCGGGGTATTTGTTTTCGCTGATTCTCATTCAATCGCAACAGGCCAACATGGATGGGCTGTTTTTCAATGTCACCGTGATTTTGATTTTTGTGACTCCACTGTTGACCATGCGTTTGCTGGCCGATGAACAAAAAACGGGCACGCTGGAAATTCTGTTGACTGCACCAGTGCGTGACTGGGAGGTCGTGGTGGGGAAGTATATGGCAGCCATGGGGCTGTTTTTGATTATGCTGGCAGCCACCTTGTACTACCCGTTCATTTTGTGGCGGATTGGTGGGAGTCCCGATTGGGGCCCAATTGCGTCGGGGTACCTGGGGTTGATTTTGTTGAGTTCTGCCATGATGGCGATTGGTACGCTGACGTCGGCGCTCACCGAGAATCAGATTGTCGCCGCAGTGTTGGGCTTCGGTCTGTTGTTGTTGCTCTGGTTGCTTGACGCCGCTGGGAATATTGCCCCAGGGGCGGCACCGGTGTTGTCGTACATGGCATTGCCAGCACATTACGATGCCTTTGCTCGTGGTGCCATCAACCTCGAAGACGTGCTGTATTACCTATCAGTGACAGCTACCGCCTTGTTTTTGGCGACTCGTATCCTCGAAACACGGAGATATCGTTAATGCAAACCTTTATCGAACGTCTACGCGCCATTTTGGGGCTGCGCCAGGTGCGTTATGGTGCCAATGCGAGTGCAATGACGGTGCTGTTCATCGCCATCATGGTGATGATTAATGTGCTGGCTGTGCGCAATCCACAGCGTATTGATGTGACTGCCACCCAAGAATTCACGTTGTCGCAACAGAGCAAACAAATCGTTGCGACACTGACACAGCCTTTGCAAATCACGGGGTACTACGGTGCCAATAATCGTGCCGAACAAGACGATGTGGAGACACGCCTCAAGTCATACGTGGCGGCTTCGGCGCAAGTGAGTTATCGTTTTGTGGACCCCGATCGCGACCCGGTGGCGGCGCGTAATGACGAAATCACGAATTATGGCACGCTGGTGGTCCGTTATGGCGATCGCAAGGCGACGACGCAGACAGGCGACGAACAGGCGATTACAGGAGCCATCTTGCAGGTCATGCAAGAATCAAAGCCTGTCATCTATGTGTTGACCGGTCATCGTGAGCGCACCATTGATGATTTTGCGCCCAACGAAATCAGTGATCTGCGTAATTTGTTGGCGAGCAATAATTTCGATGTCGAAAACATCAATTTGGCGTTGTCGGCTGAGGTGCCACTCGAAAACAGTGTCTTGGTCGTGGCTGATCCACAAGACGAGATTTCGCTCGAAGAATACACCAAAATCGCCGCCTATGTCCAGGCAGGTGGGCGCCTGATGGTATTGGCCAATCCGTTGAGCCCAGCACCTCTGGCGGCGTTATTGGCGAGCTGGGGCTTGGAATGGCAAAACGACTTTGTGGTCGACGAGCAATCTCAGCTGGGTAATCCGTTGGCACCTGCGGTGGTGGAGTATCCGTTCACTCCGATTACGCGCGATATGAGTGGCCAGGCCACCGTGTTTAATTCGGTGCGCACAATCCGTGAGCTCGGGGCTGCCCCTGATGGTGTCAAGCGTACAGTGTTGTTGCGCAGTAGTGCCCGTAGTAGCGCGGCCACAGAATTTGCTGACGGTCAGGTCAAAGTCAATGCATCCGACGAAGTCGGCCCACTCACGTTCGGCTACATGATCGAAACTCCCAACAATGGGCGGGTGGTGTTGATTGGTGACGTTGATTTCGCCAGTAACGGCTATTTGAACATGGCACAGGCAAATCCGGCCTTCGTGCGCAATGCCATGGCCTGGTTGGCAGCCCAAGATGCACTGATTGCATTGCCGACGCCAGACCCCGTGAATCGACAGGTCTTTTTGAGCGAACAGCAGAGTGTGTTGATTTTCGCGAGCAGTGTGCTAGGGTTGCCGTTGATATTCATGGTGGCCGGCATCATTGTGTGGTGGCGGCGCCGCTAATGCCAGGAGTAGCAAGACATGAATAGCCGAACCACATTGGTGCTGTTGGTGGTGAGCGTGGCACTAGGTCTGTACTTGTACTTTGTACCTGCTGCAGATGAAGACCTGACCCCACCATCCGAGACCCAGATTCCGGTGTTGACGTTTGAGTCACGTCAGGTTGCGCGCATGGAGGTGCAAAATGCCAGTGGCGAGCGCCTCGAAGTGATGCGTAACAACGATGAATGGGATGTGGTCACCGATCAGCGTGTGGCTGGTGACACCATTTTGATTGGCCCCATGGTTGCCAATGTGGCGGGTTTGCAGGCCACGACGGTGATTACTCCTGAAGCGCAGTCAATGGCCGATTATGGGCTGCAGACACCAGCATTGACGGTGAACCTGTATAGCCCTGACGCACCACTTGCCACGTTGTTGGTGGGTACGCGCAACCCGAGTGGTGGTGCCCGCTATGTGCAGGTCCAAGGTCGATCACAGGTCTACTTGGTCAGCGATAGTACGCTAGATACCATCGAAGGATGGTACACGGCGGTGCCCATAGCACCGACACCACTGCCGACACTGATCCCTACGACCGCCCCGTGACGCAAAAGCGTAAATACCCCCTGTGTCATGCATGACACAGGGGGCTTTGGTGTGTTGGCAGATGAGAAATAGGATTAAAAGACACCGACGATCCAGCATAGTGCGGCACTGCCGAAGCTAATCTGCCATGCAGGCCGTTTGGCGATAGTGAGCAATGCGACGCCACAGAGCCATAACGCCATGTGCCACGGCACTTGGATGGCGTGACTCATGATGGGCTGCCACAAGGTGGCAGCAAGAATACCGACTACTGCGGCTTGCACACCCTGGAGACCAGTCTGCACCCATGGGATGCGTTGCAGGCGTTGCCACCAGGGTTGGACACCAATGATGAGGAGCCACCCTGGTAAGAAGATGGCAATCAGTGCGCTGAAGCCGTTGATGACCGGCTGCGTGGTCCCAACGCCACCGACAAAGAGTGCGAACGTAAACAATGGCCCGGGCAAGGCCTGGGCGGCAGCATAGCCGCTGAGCAGGAGTTCGTTGCTAATGATGCCGCTGCTTACAAGCCGCTGCTGGAGCATGGCGACTACGACGTGCCCACCCCCAAAGACGAATGCTCCGGCTTGGAAAATACTCGTGAATGCGTTGGTAACCCACAGACTATACGCCAGTAGCACTGCGAATACACCCAAAAACGTCTGGGCGAGCCACAGTGGGACAGCTATCGGTTCATAATTGCTGTTGTGCTTGTTGTCTGGCACGATGAGGCGTGACCCGACCAGCATGCTGCCGAGTAGCACGAACAATTGAGCCCATAGTGTCGGCACGAGCAACAAGATGATGGCACTTACAAAGGTAATGCTGGTGCGGGTGTTGTCACGGCAAAAGGTCTGACTCATGCCCCATATGGCGTGGGCAACCACGGCAGCTGCCCCAATCATGAAGCCCTGCACAAGGTCGGTGTTGCGCATCCACCAACTATTGCCGAGCAATATGGCCAGCATGATGAGTGCTGATGGGGCGGTAAATGCTACCCAGGCGACGAGTGAGCCGAGAATCCCGGCGCGGCGTGCGCCGATGAGCATGCCCAGCTGTGAACTCGCTGGCCCGGGCATTATTTGACATAATGCGTTATCGTTGGCAAATGTTTCGGCAGAGAACCAGCGGCGGCGTTCGACGAACTCGCTGTAGAAATAGCCGATATGGGCAGTTGGTCCCCCAAATGAGCTCCAGCCCAGCTTACTAAAGGTGGTGAACACCTCCCACAGGGCTCGACTACGCATTGCCGGCAAGCTCCATGGTTTTGGCGAGCATGTCGGGAGCGGTAATGAGCGCTTCGCCGACCAACACGGCCTGTGCGCCCAGCGTACCGACCTGCATGACATCGGCATGGGTGAAAATGCCGCTTTCGCTGACGAGGATGTGCTGGCCACCGGCTGGGAGCTGAGCTGCCACGTGGGCAGTTGCTTGGAGAGATACTTCGAAGGTATGCAAGTTGCGGTTATTGACGCCGATAATCGTAAAACCGAGATTGAGTGCGCGTGCTAGCTCGGCGTCGTCGTGGACTTCGACGAGGGCCTCCATGCCGAGTTGATAGGTCAAATCATAGTATTCACGGAGCTGGCTATCGTCGAGCGCGGCCACAATCAACAGCACGGCGTCGGCACCATAGGCCCGTGCTTCGTAGATTTGGTAGGGGTCAATGATGAAGTCTTTGCGCAACAGTGGTGGGTGGTGACCATCTGGTGCTACGGCATCTTGTTGACGAATACCTTCGAGGTATTTGAGGCTGCCTTTGAAGAAGCGCTGGTCGGTCAGCACCGAGATAGCCGATGCCCCACCCTGTGTATAGGTGGCGGCAATGTCGAGTGGCACAAAATGCTCGATGAGCACCCCTCGTGATGGCGATGCATGTTTGACCTCGGCGATGAGGGTGGGCCGTTGATGGCGGCGGAGCGCTGCTGCAAACGACCGCACTGGTGGTGCGAGCAGGGCTCGTTCGGCAATCGCGGCATCAGAGACTTTGCGGCGCTGGCGATCGACTTCGATGGCCTTATGTTCGAGAATCGTCTCGAGGATACTCTGCGACATAGTATTGATTCCTTCGGCAAACACGCGGTCAAGGGTTGCTTGGCAGCGTGATGGCGGTGCGGGGTGTACACACGACGAGCAGTGGTTGATTCAGCGCACTGATTGTTGTGCAGGATAGGTGTTTTTTGACTGCACTGTGCGCATGAGACTGCCGGATATTCCCACTATACCGTGTAGAGTAGCTATGCGTCAAGCATGTCCCATTGCTAGCCCAACAGGGCCAATGCGATGCCGATGCTCATAAGGGTGACGGGGAAACCAATGCGCAGGTATGCCCCAAACGGCAGTGCTACTCCATGCTGGGCGGCACGTTCGGCGACAATCAGATTGGCCACGCTAGCCAGCAATGTGGTATTGCCTGCCAGTGTGGCACTGGCTGAAAGCATCAACCATGCTGCCTGAGGAGCTTCAAATTGGGTGACGATTGGGCTCAACAAAATAACTGCTGGCACATTACTAATCACGTTTGCCAACACGGTACTGATGATGCCTAGGTGGGTCAGATTGTTGTCGAGGGTGTGTGTGAGGGTGGTGTACAGTGATTGTGCGGTGATGCTGGCTTGGAAACTCGCAGTAACGATAAATAGCCCAGCGAAGAACAACAACAAGCTCGTGTCGACGTGTTGGAAAGGTGAAGTCGTGGTTGGCCGCCGTTGGATGAGGAGTATGGCCATCGTACAGGTGACGGTAATGACTGGTGGTACTCCTAGCAAAAACGCACCACACAACCCACTGATGATGACAACCCCATGCCAGCTGAGCGGTGCCATGGGCATGTTGAATGAGGGTGCAGGGATCGGGCGGAGTTGCCTGCGGTATGCAATGACGATAATCCCCCACCCGACAATGAGTGACAGGGTGACGACTGGCAACATGGCCACCATGAACGGGACAAAGGCGATGCCCGACATGGTGCCAATCAGCATGTTTTGTGGATTGCCGGTGATGGTAGCCGCCGAGCCGATATTGGCACTGATGGCCAAGCCGAGCAAGAGCGGCAGTGGTGGCGTTTGGGTGTGACGTGCGAGCGAAATGACTAGTGGTGTGAATACCAATACGATGGTGTCGTTGAGAAATAGTGCAGACGCACACGCACTAATGAGCATGATGCAAGCCAAGAGCACAGAGCTGTGTCGGATGCGTGTGACAGCTAGGTGGGTCAGTGAGGCATAGACGCCCGATGATTCAATATGACCGTTGATAATCATCATGCCGCACAGCATGGCCAATGTGTCGAAATCAATAGCGCGCCATGCATCGTGTGGCGTAATACCCCCAATAGCAAATAATGCGGCACTGCCAATGAGCGTGATGCTCGTGCGATTCACGGCAAGATAGGGCCAGTTCCCTACTGCGACGCCATAGAGCACGGCAGTGACAATGAGCAACGTCAGTATTTCGACGATCATACGTGAATTCTATTCAAGCACCATGCTGATGCATCAGATGAATTGATGAGTATGATAGCCGAAATTGGGTGGTGTTGATGGCGAGAATTAGTCGATGAATTGCAGCAGTCGGTAGGCGGTCATTTCGGCCTGGTCGACTTCCTTAAAAAAGAGTGCTAGGGCTTGCCGGGTTCGAGGATTTTCGATGTTTTCGGCGGTGCTCCGCGTGATGATGACGTGTAGGTGTATGGGAGTAGTCATATAGACACTGGTGTAGTTGGCGTAGAGAATATTGTTGATTTCGTCGGGGCATTGCGTCGGCAAATCAATGATATCGGTGGTGAGTGCCATGAGTTGGTCGGCTAATACGGAATTTTCGGATTTGTTGATTTGATCATACAGGGTGAAGTATTCGCGCATGCGGTAATTGCTGTGCTGCAGATAGCCGGTGAGTTGAGTGGCACAGGTGTTGGTTGAGGTGGTGAGGATTGCTGGCCACTGGAACGGTGTTGCATTAGGCTGTGTGGTGTACCAGATGCCACCGGCGAGGATGAG
>VFQT010003984.1_pt1 | contig 12842 bp, 11 predicted proteins | sample 3512381 | NCBI WGS metagenome assembly VFQT01 (sample SAMN10412376, study PRJNA504923) | tailings metagenome | isolation source: Relicate 2 Philex TSF3 active mining site | place: Philippines: Tuba, Benguet | collected 2017-08-29 | reverse complement strand
TCTGTAGAAGAACTTTCCGTCGAGTCGGTGAACAATGAACAAGCCTGAGTCCGACACGGCTTCCTTGGTGATCACCTTGTCATACGGCTTGATCTTCTTTTCTTTCAATCCCATCTTGTCGCCATCGGGACGGTCGCCCAATTGCTGCGGTGGTGTTGGCGATGATCCGCATGCCAGGAGAAATGCCGTACTGATCGTGACGAGTGTCCACGAAAGGAATGACTTCATACTTGGGGGTCCCGAATAGCTGTTGAGCAAGAACTACGAATCTAAAAACAAAGACGCCCGGCCAGCTATAAGGGGAGGGGACTGCGTGGCTCGGGCGTCTGTGGTGTATCGTGTGACCGGTCGGGTTGGGGGCCGGATCGGGGAGGTTGGCCACACGATGTCATGGGGGACGTAGGCAAGGACGGACGTCCCTGAGAATTGTTACACGAGGGGTAGCAAAGATTTCCACAAAACCCTGTGCCGTATCTTTGCGGTCATGATTCCAGCTACCGGACTATGTGTCGGACTCGATCTCGACCTCGTTAAACTGCCAGAACACTACCGTAACCGACCCGACGCACTCGTGGCATTTGGGATGGATGTGGTCGACGCCACACGTCAGTGGGCATCGTGCTACAAAATCAACCTGGCGTTCTTCGAGCAATACGGAATCCCTGGCCTCGAGGCCATGTACGCCATCAGACGCCACTGCGGGAATGCGTACGTGATTGCCGATGCGAAGCGTGGTGATATCGGCAATACGTCGGCGGCGTATGCTCGTGCCGTGTTCGACGATCTCAACGCGGACGCGATTACTGTTTCGCCGTATATGGGGCGGGACTCTGTTGGCCCCTTTCTCGACGTTGCGGATCGCATGGTCTATGTGCTCGCACTCACATCGAATCCGGGCTCGCACGATTTTCAGCGTCTGCCAATTGATGGGCAACCGCTCTACCGTCGAGTAATGGAGTCGACGCTCTCGTGGCCTCGTAGTGGCGATGTCGGTTTCGTGGTCGGTGCAACGAATGCGGAGGAGCTTGCAATGCTCCGCACGGCATACCCGAATGTTCCGTTGTTGATCCCAGGCCTTGGTGCGCAGGGAGGCGATGAACGCGCAACGGTTGCGGCCAATGCAGCAGGTCCGGCCGTGTTCAATGTGTCGCGTGGCTTGCTGTATTGTGATGCATCACCGTCGTGCATGGCGTCGATCGCCGCCGAAGCGGAACGTCTCCACGCTGTCCTGACGTCACGGTAGCCCCGTATCGGTGCACAAACACAACACGTTGTGTCATTGTGTTGATGCGCCATGTCTCTCCGCAACCTTCCTGAACGTCTGCTTCAACGGGCGATTCACGCAGTGCTTTCAGAATCAGGTCGTGTATGGACCTGTTCAAGTGGCGTGCATGTGCAAGTCCTGTCGCCTGGACGCATCAACGTGCATGAGGGTCCCGACGTTCTGAACATTGCTGTCTATTGCGATCAAGTGGTTACGATCGGCAGCGCAGAAGTGCATCATGCGGCATCGATGTGGTATGCTCACGGACATGCCGGTGACGCACGCTACGACGATGTCGTTCTTCATATCGTCCTCAACAACGACGTGCCAATCGCCCACATCCCCTGGACACTCGTCATACCACAGGAAGATGTGTTGCGTGGACTTCGCGCATTGAAGCATCGCACAGAGCTCGATCCCGCAGAGCATGTTGATGAATTGCAGCGTGCAGCTTTTCAGCGCCTTTCCCGCAACGTTGCGCGTTCGCGTGCAGCCGTTGGACGTATTGGAGTGCATGAAGCACTGCGCATGCTTACGGCTGAGTGGTTCGACCGTCTTGCACGCAAACGTCATCACCCGTTGATCGACGACGTCGCACGAATCGTGCGCGAGCAAATCCCGGAATCGCCCCTTGGCATGTTTGCACGTGACATTCAATCTGTTGATGATGACGAACTCTTGCGTGCTCTTCAACTTGCCGAGCAGCGACGTATCGCGCACGAGGGACGATCGCTTCGAAGAGAGCTGGTGACGAATGTGGTGGTGCCTATGAGTCTGGCCCGTGCAACACTCACCCAGCGTGTCACCTTGCTGCAATGGTATTGGATGACGCGGACGCATCGACGATATGCCGGACTTGTGCGACGGTTCCCTGGCATGCGGCAGGACTATATCTGGCAACAACAAGGAATGCTTGAACTCCAACGTCGAGGGGGATAATCCATGCGTGGGGGAGTGCGCTCCACGTCCTAACTTTGCGCGCTCGAATACTTCGCTCACACTCTCCCAACTCGTTGCATGCAGACAGTCCTCGTCACTGGTGCCAATGGTGAAATTGGCCACAGCCTTCTCCACGCTCTCGCAGCTCGCGAGGGGTGTCGTGTTATCACGCTCGATCTTGCACCACTTGGCGACGACTTGCGGTCGCTCGTGCATGATGCCCGCGTCGGCGATGTATCGGACCCAGCAGTGGTGGCTGAACTCGAGAAGATTGATTTCACCGAGATCTACCACCTCGCAGCACTGCTGTCGACGAGCTCGGAGAAGAACCCTGAGCGCGCGCACCATGTCAACGTGAACGGTACGATGGGGCTGCTCCTGATGGCGCGCCGCATTGGTGTGCGTACAGGAACAGCAGTGAAGTTCCTATTCCCGAGCACGATCGCCGTCTTCGGCATGGGTTCGCTGGAAGAAAAGAATCGCGCAGGTGCTGTCACGGAATTCTCGCACTTGCAGCCGACAACGATGTACGGCATCAACAAGGTGTATTGTGAGCAGCTTGGCTCCTACATGAGCGACCGGTTCGGTCAGCTCACCAACGAAGCAGGGGTGAAAGCCCTCGACTTCCGCGCGCTGCGTTTCCCTGGTCTGATCTCGGCAACAACAGTTCCTACTGGCGGCACAAGCGATTACGCCCCAGAGATGATTCATGCAGCTGCGCAGGGCAAGGACTATGCATGCTTTGTGCGTCCGGACGCGCGCATACCGTTTATGGCAATGCCAGACGGCGTAAAGGCTCTTCTCGATTTGGCTGCAGCTCCAGCGGAGAAGCTAACACAACGCGTCTATAACATCCGTGCCTTCTCACCTTCAGCGGAGGAGATCGCAACGGTTGTGGCGAAGGCGTTCCCGGGCGTGTCGATTACCTACGTGCCGCATCCTGTTCGCCAAGCGATCATCGACTCATGGTGTGCCGATGTTGACGATTCAGCAGCACGTCGTGATTGGGGATGGACTCCTGACTACGACATGCAGCGTGCATTCGATGAGTATCTGATTCCGACGATTGCGCGCGTGTATGGCGGATAACGCTCATACCAACCGTCTGGCCCTCGAACAGTCGCCGTATCTCCTCCAGCACGCACACAATCCCGTGGATTGGTACCCGTGGTGTGATGAAGCATTTGCCCGTGCGCGCTACGAGAACAAGCCCGTGTTCGTGAGTATCGGCTATGCGACATGCCACTGGTGTCATGTCATGGAACGCGAGTCCTTCGAGGACGAGACGGTTGCTGCGTACCTCAACGAACACTTCATCAGCATCAAGGTCGATCGCGAAGAACGTCCGGATGTTGATGCGATGTGCATGGACGTGTGCCAGACACTAACCGGGCATGGCGGCTGGCCACTCACAATCGTGATGGACGGTGAGCGACGTCCGTTCTTTGCCGGCACATACTTCCCACGACATTCCTTTGGTAATCGACTGGGCTTTCTCGACCTCCTTGCGAGGTTGAAGGAAGTCTGGGTGCTCGATCAGGCACGCGTGCAAGAAACTGCACGCGAGATCACGTCGGCACTTACACAGCAGGCGGCAGCCGACTTCCGCGGTGATGTTCCATCATCCGTGATGTCGGTAGTTGTCGATCACCATCGTCGCATGTTTGACGACGTCTATGGTGGATTCTCTGCACGACCGAAGTTTCCATCGCCTCATCATCTGTTGCTGCTTCTTCGTCGCGCGCATGCCGAGAACGACAATGGGTTGCTCAGCATGGTCTGCACAACTTTGGATGCCATGCGGGCAGGGGGCATGTACGACCACGTTGGATTTGGCTTCCATCGCTACAGCACCGACCGTGAGTGGCGCGTGCCGCACTTTGAGAAAATGCTCTACGATCAGGCCATGCTGATGATGGCCTATACCGAGGGTTGGCAGTGCACATCCGACGAGCTCTATGCGCGCGTTGTTGATGAGATTGCCACCTACCTCGAGCGTGAAATGACGTCTCAACAGGGTGCATTCTACTCCGCGCAAGATGCCGACAGCGAAGGCGAGGAAGGCAAGTTCTACATCTGGCGCGGCGATGAACTGCAGGATATGCCGGTGCATCTCTGGCACCTGCTCAACGCGTCGCATGAAGGCAACTTCCACGATGAGGCGTCGGGCAATCCTGTGCCGGCAAACATTCTGTATGCATTGCGCGGAGATCTCCGTGACGTGCTGCGAACGCCCGAATGGGAACCCTACCGCGAGGTGCTTCTGCAGCGCCGATCAACACGGATTCGTCCGCTCACCGATGACAAAGTGTTGAGTGATTGGAACGGGTTGATGATCGCAGCGCTCGCACGCGCAGGTCGTGTGTTTGCCAACCCACGATACACACGCATGGCCGAGCGCGCATTCGCAGCATTCGAGCATCCCGTGGCGCACCACCGTTACCGCAACGGACATGCTGCGATTGCACCGATGTTGGATGATCTCGCAGCGATGGGATGGGCAGCATGTGAGTTGTATCAGACAACGTCGTCAAGTAGCTATCTCGATCTTGCGTGTGAGTATGCTGATAGGATTCTCGCACGCTTCCGTGGGGATGATGGGGCGCTCTATTCGGTAGCCACAGATGTGGTTGATATTCCTGTGCGCCAGAAATCCGGCTACGATAGTGCGTACCCGTGCGGGAACAGCGTTGCGGCGATGCTCTTCGCACACATTGGAGCCATCACCAACAATCGTACATACCGCACCGCTGCGGCCGACTGTGTGCGCACGTATGGCACGCAGCTCGAGAAGTTCGCACCGGGGTTCTGCATGCTCCTCTGTGCGTGGGATATGTTGGAGTCAGGATCGACCGAGATCGCCATTGCAGGATCGCCCGACACCGATCCGTTTATTCAGCAGGCATTGCAGCAGATTGGTGCATCCTACACGCCCCGTGCAGTCATCGTGTTCCGTCCCACTGATGCGGTGGCAACGGCACGACTGGCCGATGCGGCATACCCGTTTGACACGGCCTCGGAACCAAGTATCCTCGTCTGTACGAACGCAACGTGCTCGATGCCAATCACCACGATCGACGAACTCACGGCCGCCTTTCCAAGAATCGCGTAACTTTGCGCATGCCGACAATCATCGATGGGAATGCCCTGGCCGCAACGATTCGTGGCGAGGTAGCTGAGCGAGTTACGCAGCTCGCCGCAACACATGGAATCACGCCCGGTCTTAACCTCCTGCTCGTAGGGGAGGATCCAGCCAGCACCGTCTACGTGCGCAACAAAGGCAAGGATTGTGAAAACGTCGGCATTCGCTCGACAATTGTACGACTGCCTGCCACAGCAACCGAGGACGAGGTGATTGCATGCGTGCACGCATGGAACGCCGATGAAGCTGTCCACGGAATCCTCGTACAGTTGCCTCTTCCGAAGCACATCGACGAACATCGCGTGCTCCGCACGATCGATCCCGACAAGGACGTCGACGGCTTCCATCCAGTGAATGCTGGGAAGCTGATGATTGGTCTTGACGGATTTATTCCGTGCACGCCGTATGGCGTGCTCGAGATGCTCAAACGCTACGGGATCGAAACGTCAGGAAAGCACGTGGTTGTGGTTGGACGTAGTAACATCGTTGGCAAGCCCCTTGCCATGCTGCTTGCGCAGAAGCGCTCGCCAGGCAACGCCACTGTCACGATTTGTCATACCGGTACCCCCGACATCGCCGAACACACACGTCGGGCCGACATTGTTGTGTCGGCTGTAGGTATGCACGGACTTATCACGGCAGATCACATTCGTGAAGGTGCTGTGGTTGTCGACGTCGGTATTAACCGCATAACGCTTGCCGATGGCACCACGAAGCTCGTTGGTGATGTTGATTATGCGAACGTCGCACCAAAGGCATCAGCAATTACGCCAGTACCGGGTGGTGTTGGACCAATGACGCGAGCAATGTTGCTGCAGAACACACTCACGGCCGCAGAACGCAAGGTGGCCCGATGAAGCGTATACCGCTCGACGTGCTCTACGCCGATCTCGACATCGTTGTTGTCAACAAGCAGGCAGGCCTTCTGGCTATCCCTGATCGCTACGACGAAACCCTCCCGAACGTCAAAGTTCTGGTGCGTGAGAAGTATGGCTCTGCCTATACCGTGCACCGCCTGGACCGCGAGACGTCGGGCGTGATGATCGTTGCGCTTACACCCGAGGCCCACAAGGCACTTAACGAGCAGTTCGAGCATCACACAGTCAAGAAAACCTACCAGGCAATCGTCGCCGGCATCGTCGATAAAGACGAGCTGATGATCAACATCCCACTGGCCTCGGATACCAAGCGCAAGGGGCTGATGAAGCCATCGGCGAAGGGTAAGGAAGCGCGCACCGGACTCCGCGTGATCGAGAGATTCCGTATTGCCACGCTGGTCGAATGCGATCTCATTACCGGACGTCAGCACCAGATTCGTGTGCACTGCGCAGCGATCGGACATCCGCTGCTGGTTGATGCCGACTATGGCACGACGTCGAAGTTCATGCTCTCGTCCATCAAGCGTCGATACAACATCCGCAAGGGGCACGATGAACGTCCGATTATTGATCGGCAGACCCTTCATGCGGCACGGATCAGCTTTGATCACCCATCGACGGGGGAGCGCATGACTATCGAAGCCGAGCCACCACGCGACTTCGCAGCTACATTGCAAGTTCTTCGAAAGTACGCTGCACCATACGCCTCAGCATTTGATGCTGAGTTCTTCTGAGTATCTTCGCGCATCTCTCGCACGGAATTCCCGATGATCATCATTCTTTTTGGTGCCCCTGGTGTGGGCAAAGGCACACAGGCCGTGATTTTGGCCGAAAAGCTTGGCGTTGCTCACCTGAGCACTGGCGACGCGTTTCGCGCAGCCATCAAGAACCAGACTCCGGTCGGTCAGCTGGCACAGGAGTACGTTTCGGCCGGTAAGCTCGTGCCGGATGACATCGTTGCCAAGATCGTCGAAGAGGCGATGGCGAACCCGACGTTCGCCAATGGATGCATTCTCGACGGTTTCCCCCGTACTCGTGCGCAGGCAGAAGCCCTCGAAGGCATGCTCAAGGGCAAGGGTGCTGAGATCTCCAAGGTGGTGAACATCGCGGTAGATGATGAGACCATCATCGCACGACTCCTGCAACGAGGTCGCGCCGACGACCAAGAAGACATCATCCGTCACCGCCTGAACGTCTACAACGACGAAACAGCGCCGCTCCTCGACTTCTACGGAGCGAAAGATCTCTTGACCACCATCGATGGCATCGGTGAAGTGGACGAGGTCAACGCACGCATCCTCGCGGCCATTTAACGCGCTCGGTACGCATTCTCGCAATGTGGATAACCCCGCATTGTGTGGATAAACATGCGCCACGTTGTCGTCCTTGCGAGTTACCCACAGTGTGGATTCCATCTGTAAGGCCTTGAAAACATAATTGTGTAGATTCGCTGCTCTCACTTCGAGAAGGCCTTCGAACTACCCTGGGTTTTCTGTGGTCGGACGTCGACTGTTATACACATTCGTCTTGCTTGCCGGGATTGCATCGCATGCATTTTCTCAGCAGGGAGCCATTGTAGGTACCCTTGAAGGCGGCGTGGTGAAGTACCACGGCGAGTTCAGCGACGATATGTTCGGTCCGCAAGGGATGATGAGTCTGCGCTATGCCGCGCTCGATAACCTCTGGATAGGCGCCCGAATCGGACTCGGCGAGTACCAATGGAAGATTACACCTTCGAAGGTTGCCGCCTATTCCGACTATTTTGGACAGGGGGCTGGCCTCGGGGATCGCTATCCTAATGGCCTAGCCACGATCGAGCCACGCAATGAAAGTCGTGTTACATCGGCTGATGTGCTTGTATACTATGCACTTACGACTGCGATTGAAGCTCGGCCGTACGTTGTTGCAGGCATTGGCGGCATCAATATCGAACCGTCGACGGCCTCCGATCACACAGCACTCCCGAATGCCCAGCGGGGTAGATATCCCAAGACGATTTCCAGTGTCATCGTTGGTGGGGGTGTGTCCATTCCTCTTTCGGAACGTGTCGGGTTAGAGCTCGCAGCCGAGCACCGATTCGCCTTTTCACGATACTTGGACGACATCGCAACGCCTTTGGGCAATGACGCGCTCACCAGTATTCGCATCGGAATCTCCTATGCGTTTTCCACAGGATCGTCTACAAATCCTGATGATTTCCACACAAGAAATAACGTTAGGCAAAACGATCTAACAAGTTGTATTTATTGTAGCATAGATTGCTGTTTCCACAGCGAATGTTCGTGCTGCTGTGCACCTACATATCCACAGTGCTGCTGTTGCTGTTGTTGCTGCTGCAAGGGGTCGGGAGGGGGCGGAGCAGCTGCCCCATCACCGGATTCCACGGCGCCTCCCGCACCTTCAGCTCCGTCTGGGGGAGCAGGACTTGCGCCGATGAATGCACCATGTCCGCCTGGCCAGCATCGCGAATGTTATGGTCCGCCAGGATTTGGCATCTGTGTTGATAATCTCCCACCTACTGGACCCCAACGCATTCGTTGGGATCTGGCGCGGAAGCTCGACGATGGAAGTCTGTTGCGCGAGATTGACGGGAAGTGGTATCGCAAGCAGGTAATGCCGGATGGCAAGACGCGGGTCACGAAGGGGGCTCTGCCGTTCAAAGCGGAGGAGTGTAAGGAGTGCAAGGAAAAGGCCGAACGCGAAGCACGAGAATCGACGAAGAAACGGGGAACAACACAATGATGAACATGCAATTCGGTCGGGTCCGGATCGCTACGACGGTCGGGGTCGCGATGGTAGTAGCCATCTGCACACTGGCTACGGTGTCGGCCCAGATCAAGCAGGGAGAGGTCGCTGGAGCGCTCTATGGTGGTGTCAATAAGTACCACGGTGAGTTCTCGGACGACATGTTCGCCGTATCGACAGGGTTCGGTGTATCGTACGCTGCCATGGATCGCCTTCTTGTCGAAGCGCGCTTCGGACTTGGCGAGTACCGATGGAAGATTACGGAGGCAAAACTCCGTCGATTTCCCGGTTACTTTGGTCAGGGGGCTGTTATCGGTGACCGATATCCAGGAACGCTGACCACAATTGAAGCGGATAATGAAAGCCGTGTGACCACTGCTGATGTGATGGCTACATGGATCGTTGTGCCCGACATTCCGGCCTCACCATTCGTCTCTGTTGGTGTGGGTCTGTTCAATTTCGCCCCATCGAACTCCGAAGAGCATTCAGCGCTCCCCAATAACCTTGCACGTGTCTATCCGCGCACGGTGGTTTCGATTCCGGTAGGGGGAGGGGTACGAATTCCTCTCTCTCCCGCCGTAGGCTTGATGCTCCGTGCCGAACATCGGTTCGTGTTCTCGCCCTACCTCGATGATATCAAGGCCGACCATGGCAACGATGCCCTCACGACCATTTCCCTCGGGTTGTCGTACAATTTCACAGCACCGCCATCTATTCAGGAGCCGCGGTCAGTCGAGGTGCGGGAAGTGGTGCGAGAGCTTCGCATGCCCCCTCCACCATCGGCATCGTCGTGCCACCGCTGCGGATGCATGATGCAGCAAATGCATGGGTGCTGTTGTCATCGATCGGGCAATGGAGAGCAGCCACCGATGCGTACGCCAGAGCTTACTCAGCCAGCTGCTCCGGCCCCTGCTCCTGAGCCTGAACCGACCCCGGAGGAACCGGCTGCCGTTGAGCCGACTCCAGCACCCACACCTGAACCGACGCCCGAGCCTGCGGCTCAACCAGAGCCAACCGCGCCGAAGAAGCGCAAGTCATTTTCGAAGGACATCCGCTTTGTTGTGAACACGGATGAATTCGACACAACGCAGCCCGAAACAGAAAAGAACCTGCAAGAGCTTCTCACATATATGCAGGAGTCGTGCGACGACCTGCAGGTGATGATTGAGGGGCATGCTAGCGCTGACGGACCGGCTGAGCGTAACCGCGAACTGAGCAAGCTCCGCGCACAGCGCGTGCAGCAATGGCTTATAGATCAAGGAGTTGCGCCGACAAAGATCCGTGGGGCGATGGGCTTTGGCTCATCAATGCCGCGCGTTGTCGAGCCATCTCCAGCGGTCGCAAAAACGATGACAAAGGACCAGCTCGAAACGATCCGTCGGCAAAACCGACGCATCGAAATCGCTGTCTTGCGCGACTGTAAGGTGCAGTAATCTGACGCCGAATGATGAAAATCTTTTCATCAAGCGTTCATAGGGTTGGTGTGGAAAACCCCTAAGTTGCCGTTCTCCACAACCGTGGAGGAAGCATAAACATGCTTCTGCAACGTCTCAGCCGCAGTGTAGGGTGACTGCGCGATTGAGTGAAATATCCTCGCACTTCTATGGAGGACGACCCTAATGACCAAACGTATCTCGACTTCGACAATCTTGCAAGTAGCTGTGTTCGTGGTGATTTTCTCCACGATTATGTCGGTTGCATTCATGGTTCAGGCGCACGATATGCCTGCCGTTCCTGTGGTTGCTGCTGCTGAGCCAGCCGCACCTGAAGCACCAGTCCCAGCTCCAGTAATTCTTGAGGATGCCCCTGATGGGTTTGCATCGTGGTACGGAGAGCCATTCCATGGTCGTCGTACTGCCAGTGGCGAGCGATTTGACATGCACGCATATACAGCAGCTCACCGCTACCTTCCGTTCGGTACGATTCTCCGCGTAGAGAACACAAAGAACGGTCGCGTCGTCCTCGTTGAAGTCACAGATCGTGGTCCGTTCATCAAGAAGCGTGTCGTCGACTTGTCCTTCCGTGCTGCTCGCCACCTTGGCGTATCCGTGACATCGGTACAACTCGATGCATTGACAGCCGAAACAGTCGCATCGTTTTATGCATCGCAACCTGAGCGCGTTCTTGCGTTTTCACCGTCGTTCGAGCCTGTTGCCATGGACGCGAGTGAATTGGATACACTTGCTGGCGCAACATCGTTGACGTCGGTCATGCAATCCCGCGGCGACGCCGAGTACATTATCGTACGCCCAGGCACAAAGGGTCGGTTGAAGTTCTTGCGCGCGTGTAAGAACGACGCGTAATTGCGAGCCGCCGCTTACTGTCCTCGAAGAACCCACGTTGCCAAACGGGCAACCACGTCAGTCCGGATTGTTTCACTGGTGCGCGACATCTCTTCGTCCGTACACTCGTCGCATTCCTGGAACTGGTGATTTGTGCTCGGATACGTTTCCGAGAACCATGCGACTGTTGAGCCCCTTCGCTGACCAAGTGTCTTGAAGGCTGCTGCGTGAATCGCTCCTGGAACTTCGATATCTCGCTCTGCGAAGAGCGCGAGCGTTGGCCGTTGCACTGAGAGGTAGTCAGCCGGCGAATACCAGAGATAGCTGCGGAGCCACGGAAGAAGAGTACTCGTCATGTACTGCTCACGTCCGGGACGCTGAAGTTGACGTACCATCGGATAACGCAACGCGAGGTCAGGGCGGTCCATAAGGACAGAATCCGAGAGTGATAACAAGACTGGCACGATGGCTTGATCGCCGCGTGTGCTGGCCGCTTGTAGCGTATCGCACCATGCTCCGACGAGTCCGGCCGCTACCGTTGTCAGTTCGGCATCGGTGCCACGACTAAGTTCACGAGCCTTGAGCTGCTCGAGTAAGGATTCCTTCCCCGATAGCATTGGTGTAGCCATCATGGCAATCCGTGCGATCCGGTTTGGATACCGACGAGCAACCATTGCTGCCGCAAGGCCGCCTTCGCCGTGTCCGATAATGATAATGCGGGTGGTATCGACACGAGGGTGTAGCCAGAGCGCTTCCAAGACAGCCGCGAGATCGCTTGCTTCGTCATCGATTGACATATCATTCCCGATGCCAGTCGACTGACCCTGTCCACGATCATCAATACGAACAGTGGCGATGTTTCGCTGCGCGAAGAGGGCAGCCAGTACTAGGTACAAGGCATGGCCATGCTTACCGCGTGCCACACGGTCAGTTTGTCCTCGATCACCTGCGAGAAGCACCAATGGATAGCGTCCAAGCGTATCGGGATAGGTCATCTCACCGGCAACGATGATGCCTGCGGGACGATTTGGAATGCGGAAGGGCTCTGTGATGTAGGGTGGCGTCGAACCTGGCTCCTGCGTACGGGGTGCTTCGTACAGTTTTCGAAGGGTCACCGGGGAATTGGTGCGGCGTTGCACCCATGTACCTGTAAGCTGCTGCTTGATAGGGTCGTATGTAGCCTGAACGGCTACATCGGCAGAATCGCTCTGGAGAAGAATCTTGCCATCGACGCATGACACCGTAGAGAAGCGGTTCCCAATCCACCCGAAGTTGGGAGCATCCCACGTAGCGTCGCAGGGTCCGTTCACATATGCCACGATGTGCACAATCACGCGACTCCGCGCTCCAGTGGCAAGGAAGATGTCGCCCGAGTACGACCCCGAGAGATTTGAATCGAGTTGCTGCTCAAATGGTACAACGATCGATTGCGGCCGTGCATGGGTTGGCACCATGAGCTGCAGCAATGCCAGTGCGCTGGATATGGCGAGGAAGCGTGACCAGATGAGCATGTTTTTTTACAGTCGGTGAAACTCTGAGACCATAATTTGCGTAATCGCGTCTCGTTCGAGTTACTAAGCACGCAATTTCGA
>VFQT010003982.1_pt1 | contig 12846 bp, 10 predicted proteins | sample 3512381 | NCBI WGS metagenome assembly VFQT01 (sample SAMN10412376, study PRJNA504923) | tailings metagenome | isolation source: Relicate 2 Philex TSF3 active mining site | place: Philippines: Tuba, Benguet | collected 2017-08-29 | reverse complement strand
TAAAAGTTTAACTTAGCTCTACCAACTTTTGGTCTAAGAAAGGGGGAGTGTTACACAGCGCCACGATCACCTGCATGCAAACGGTTAGCGGTAATTATTAAGCAGCTTAATTGTGTGAGATTTCAAAATGAAACATATTGAAATAATAGAACATATTCTAAAAATATAAAAGATAAAGAACCCTTTTTTTGTCTCAATTTGTGGAGGAGCTGACACAGGGAATTTGATTCTCAACTTTACTTCCCAATTGTATATTGATGTTTACCTTTGGCTGAACGCCATGCAATAATCTATTCCATACCAGAAAATTGAAAAAAATCATCCTTCTACTTTTGTTGGCAAATACAACTTTCAACTCCCTATCACAGGCCTCCTGGAGTACAAGAATGGCATTTACTCTCCGAGACGAAAACAATGAATCAATAGACCTAAGCGAATTTGAAAAGTGCTTTTTGTTGATTAACGTTTTTGGTGATACTGTAAAAAATGAGGATCTAAGTCATTATCTACAATTTGATACAGAAACCAATTATTTTATTTTGAACTTAACGACCATCGGACCCAGATTTTCCTTTGCTCTCCTCCATAACCAAGAACTCATGGTGATTTACTTACCTTTCTCATCATCTCGACACCTCTACGCCACAGATATTCAATTTAGAAAAGGACAATACCTATTCGACTTTGATGTGTCTGATAAAGGAACGAAATACATTGATGGAAATATTCCCTATTCTTTGATTGATAAAATCAACTGGAGAAAACAGGCGCGTAGACTAAAGAATAGTTCTTATTTCGGTGATCAAACTTATGATTCATACCTAGATGAAAAACATTAATAACATTCTAATCGCCATTATTCTAATAAGCGCTAAATATTCTTCTGCCCAGGATGGTGTTTTTAAATTCAAAAAAGTTGAGATTAGTTTCGCTCCAATTGTAACTCAAGACAGTTTAATTGGATTGGAATTGTATCAAAATGATGTTTTCATCACCATGGATAAAAAGAAAAATACTGAGTCAAAGTGTATGGCCAAATTTGATGAATCGTCAGGTATTTACACCTTAGCCTACTCCTATCAAGGTATCGGAGGAGGTTCCGATAATCGTATGCCCTGCCCTACTTTATTTGCAAAGGTTGATTTCATCACAAAGGAAAGACAGGAATATTTCTATACAATACCCATTGTATTATCCATATGTAACCTCTCCCAGGCAAGAGAAATTAATGTCTTGAATATTGACCTCAATAGACTTTTAGGACAACCCAATAAAATGATTGAGGTAAGCGAAATCAACACCTACTCCATCACTCCATCTGAAGGTGTAAATCCAGGACGTTTGGTGAAAATTGAAAGAAAACCATCCTTTTACAACTGAAATGATACGATGATTCAATCCATCTTTAAAATAGTCGCCAACGGACTTTATTTCATTGGAAAAAAATTGAGAATGACTTACAATGAAATCAACATTGTCGTTTACTACTTCCTCATTCCTTTCTCATGGTTGTTTCTCTTGGATCTCATTTTCCATTTTCATTACTTGAAAATGGCTTTTGTCATTTTCACATTGGGGTTCATTGCGGGATGTAGAAATTTCAAAACATACTCTGACTGGTTATTCGCAAAATCTGTTTCGTTTCTAAATCAATTTAATCGGTATGGTAGCAATTACATTGCATCGTCCGTGTGGATTTGTGTTGCACTGCCTTTGATTATCTATGCCGTCTTATTGTTTTTGATTTTTCAATAAAATCAATAGAACAAATTGAATCACCTCGGATCCTGAAAATCCTCCATTTGGATAAATGACTCGTCGGTCAGAGTATGCATAAATGCAACAATGGCCTCCATTTCCTGTTGGGTCATTCTACCCTTTTGAGCGGCATACAAATTGGCATCAAGGTTAGCTGTGTATCGGAAACCGGTATTGTAGTGCTCCACACATTCCAACAAAGTATTGAATCGTCCATCATGCATGTAAGGCGCAGTTAATGCAATATTGCGCAAACTAGGTGTCTTGAACTTCCCTTTGTCCGCAGGGTTCCAAGTGATGATGTATCGCCCCTCATCCACAGGTATACTGTCAAGACCTGTATTTCTGAAAGCGAAATCAGAAAACGTCGAACCCAAAACATGGCAATGATTGCAATCTCCTTTATTCATATCCGTAAACAAGTCTAAACCTTGCAACTCCAACGGCGTAAGAAAAGCCTCTCCCCTTTTGTATTGATCATACTTCGAATCGCCGCTGATCAATGTTCTCTCAAACTGTGCAATAGCCTTTACCACGTAAGGAGTTGTAATCTCATCAATGCCAAATGCCTTCTTAAACAAATGCTGGTACATGGGTATGGCTTTGATTTCATTTACCGCATTAGCCCATGTCTCATGCATCTCAATTGGATTAACGACTGGTCCCAAGGCCTGACTTTCCAGATCTGCAGCACCTCCATCCCAAAAGAACGTTGACTGCCAACCCAAATTGATCAATGGCATGGCATTTCTGGTTCCTTCAATACCATCGATTCCCACACTGTATTTCTGTCCGTCCGTAAACCCATGTTGTTGCATATGACAACTGGCACAACTCTGAGAATTGTCCCCTGAAAGAATGGGATCATAGAACAACATACGTCCCAAATAAACGCCTTCCACTGTTAGAGGATTGTCCGCCGGAATAACCATTGGAGGGAGCCCCTTGGGGATATTCAACTCAAAGGGCGTGGCTTGAAATGCAGCGTCGTTATTATCCTTGTAGCATGCCGACAGCATGACCAAAATAGAAATAATGACGATAAATCTCCTGTTCATGGCTTATTGCATTAGTTGACAATGGAAAAGGATTGACCAATATTGGCTTTCATTTGAAGTATCCAAGCCAAATCACTGGGGTTGGTACTTTGAATTAAATTGTTGTTCTCAAAGCCAATGGTACCCACAGCTGAATACATTTTATTCAAATCAAACTTCACATCAATTTGGAACTGTTTTTCATTTTCCAAATGAATATCCACAGGCAAAGACACTGCTGTCAAAGCCTTGCTGGTTCCCAAGTGATAAAGAAGAGGAAGCGTTGATCCATCAGCACCAATAAATTGACCTTCGTGCTTTAAGAAAATATACCCCGTGCTCCAAGTCCAAATCATACCATACACGGGGTCCAAGTCACCAGCCTGATCTCCCGATGTATTGTGAGGTTGGTCAACCCCCATGTAAAAAATCATTTGGTTAAAATGTGTACTGCCCAAACCTTCAATGCTTGGATTTGATGAAAATCCATGACGATTGGCATCAAACTCATCTATCAATGTATGATCGTTCAAATACAATGTATCCCCCGCATCATTCACCAATGCTGCATGTGAAATATAATACTTGAAAAGATCTAAGGAAAAAGGCTCACCACCGTCTCTGTTATAAAAATGTCCAGCGACAATAGCGGAGTCTCCCACCCTATTCAAAAAGTTCACACGCACCGCAGGAGGGTTAACAGTCTCAACTGGTTTCTCCTCCGTTTCCTTGTCTCGGCAGGATATCATACTTATTGAGAGCGAGAAAAAGAGCGTAAGACCCAGCGAGAAACGGAGCGGGAAAGATAAAAACAATCGTAACTTCATTAAACTATTCAACAACAATCTTGTACTCATCATTATTAGATTTAAGTAAATAAAAACCAGGCATACAAATATCACTCATATTCAATTGAACAAACTGATTTTTGGGAAAAATAAATTGAGCCATCAATCTACCTTGAACATCCATTAAACGCCAATCAGTTGCATCACCAGTCCAAAGCGTGCAGACATCTTGAATGGGATTGGGATAAACTCCTTTGAATTTCGAAATTTCATCAACACCAATGCAATTGTTCACGGTAAATGTTATCTCATCAAAACCAACACAACCATCAGCCGTCATAATGGTGACAGAAACTGTGTGATCACCTACTCCCCATTCTTCAGCAATGATTTCCAAATTGGGACTGGTATTGCCATTGGACCATTGATAAATGGCCCCGTCATAAAACGGAGCCTCTAAAGAATAAATATCATTGATGCACAAATCATTGATGGCTCCTAACTGAACATTCAGTTCTCCATTGGATTGCAACTGAAAATTTTGTACATAAACACAACCGCGATCATCGGTAATACCAGCGGTATAGGTCCCTGCGGGTTGATCCATCAAATCCCCTCCGGGAATGGCTACTCCATCGGCATCTGTCCAAACAGTATTGTACGGCCCGGTACCTCCAGATATCTCGAGCGTTATTGCGCCATCTGGTGTATTTGAACAAGAAGGAGGAGTTATGGTGGGCGTTGCATTCCACCAACTGGGCTCCGTCACTTCAAAGGTTGCTGATCCCGACCAACAATTGGAATTCACTTCAACGGTATAAATACCCGATGGTAAATCTTGAATCGCCCATTCATTGGATACGAATCCCGTATTGCTGGTCCAACTGAAACTCGCATCCAAACCTAAATCTTGAATAAAAGGTTGAATATAACCCGTAGGAGTATCCCCTTTATTCACAGGACACCACACCGGCAAAACCAGGGCGTCCAATGCATATGTGGGATTGGTGGATGTGGCATTAAGAAAAATATTCCCTGTTGCTCCATCCCAACCATCCACCTGTATGAAGTAACGATAGTTGGTATCCAAACAACTGATCGTCATTTGAGAAGCATAAAACTCTCCAACAGCACAACCTCCCGCCATATCATCATTGGAGCTCACCAACTGGAAAGTGCTCCAATCAGAACAATTGCTGCTTTTCCAAAGTGCCAATTGTGTATCTACTCCATTCTCGGTGTCGCAGGTTGAAATCACGTAAGCTTGGTTGGGTTGAAACATCAACTCCACCCAAAGTGATTGTGTGACATTTCCTTCGCACCAAGAACCAGGAACACCACATTCTAGACCATTGGGAGCAATTTCACCAATGGAAGCCGTAGCGTTGGCATTGTTCATCATCAACCCCTCTTGATCAGGAAAAAGTTCCAAGGCACCACACGGTGAATCTCCTGAAATGAGATTGGACTGTGTTGTATTAAAAGTAAACGTATTTCCGAAATTGGTTCCAGAAAATGCAGCCCAAGAAACTCCATTGACCAACACTTCAAACTGAAGTCCACCATCACCATAGCTATCCGCAAAGATGATATCATAAGCTCCGGGATCCAGACAGAAAGGGCCTTCTGTAACGATGGCATTGGCTGGATAACCTTCAGGACCATCATCCGCGGCAACCGCCTCACATCCCACATTGAAGTTGGCACCTTCAAACAAAACCCCTGTCCCACAGAGATTTCCTGATGGAACCAACTGCCAATAATTTTCATATGGCCATGCATCAGTCTGCATTTGAATCACAACTTCAACTTGACCAGCAGGACACTGCGACCAAGCTTTCCATGCGCCAAACGCTGTCATGAGCATTAACAATCCTTTCTTCATGCTTTGGTGTTTTTCCAAAAATAAGTCAAACTGCTTAACCTACCTTTGTATTATGAGTTCTATCATTCAACCTGGAAAAATCCAAACACTATTGGTCCATTCTATCGAAGGGAAATTTGTTCACCTCGGAGATGCCCACGATCAGGTTCCATTGCTGCGTAGAGAATTTCCCGGATTGGCTGAGGAAGGAAAAGAGGTAACTGTTTTCACCTACTTCGACAACAACAAACAACTGATTGCCACAACCCAATTGCCGTCTATAGAAGTGGGCGATGTTGGCAGTTTTAAAATCAAGAATACCAATACCATAGGAGCCTTTATTGATATCGGAACTGAAAGAGATATCCTCATTCCTTTTCCAGAACAAAAAGATGAATTGGAAGAAGGGCGATGGGCTCTGGTTATTCTTTTATATGATGAAATGAGTCAGCGTGTGTTTGCTTCTACCAAATTAACGAAACACTTGAAAAATCATTACATTCCTTTTGAGAGAGGTGATGAAGTGGACATGATTATTGGGGAGCGCATGGAGTTTGGAAGACGTGTTATCATTGAAGGAAAATATTTGGGCGTATTGTTCAAGCAAGAGATGTTAAGAGACTATGGAGAAGGAGATAAATGCAAAGGATATATACGTAAAATTGAAGGCACTGAGATTACGGTCAGCACACAGAAGGAAGGTGTTGAATTGATTGAAGAAGCGATGGAAAGAATCCTTTCCGTATTAGAAAGCAACAAAGGCTATTTGCGTTTGAGTGACGAGAGTGAGCCTGAAGAAATCAAACGATACTTAACCATGTCCAAAAAGACCTTCAAGAAAGCTTGCGGACAATTGTACAAAGAGCAAAAAATCACACTCACAGATCGCGGCATCCGCTTGGGTGGTACGACCCGCATTCAAGAAGGTGACGGAGAAGTGAAACCTTACAGAAAAAGAATCACTGTTACAACCTCCGAGCGCAATACAGTTGGAGGAAGAAGAAATAGAGAAATGGAAAACAGAGGAGAGGAAAGAGGAGCTTGGAAAGAGGGAAGTGAAAAGTGGAAAGAGGGAAATGGGACAAGGAAAGAAGGAAGAGGGACCAGGAAAGAGGAAAATGGGACGAGGAAAGAGGAAAGAAGTCATGGAAGGGATGATGGATATGAAGAAACCAGGAGCTTTGAAGATCAGATGAGTGAGGGGAGATCGAGAGGAAGAGGAGATCGGGATAGCAGAGCACGAGGTGAGAGCGGAGAGCGTGACAACAGAGCGGGAGCAAGGAGCGGTGAGAGAAGAAGTTATGGTGACAGACCTCCCAGAAGAGAGGGCGATGGTGAAAGAAGAAGCTATGGAGATCGGGATAACAGAGCAGGAGCAAAGAGCGGAGAGCGTGGTGAAAGAAGAAGCTATGGAGATCGTGACAACAGAGCGAGAAGCAAGAGCGGAGAGAGAAGAAGTTATGGTGACAGACCTCACAGAAGAGAGGGCGATGGTGAGAGAAGAAGCTATGGAGATCGGGATAACAGAGCAGGAGCAAAGAGCGGAGAGCGTGGTGAAAGAAGAAGCTATGGAGATCGTGACAACAGAGCGAGGAGCGAGAGCGGAGAGAGAAGAAGTTATGGTGACAGACCTCTCAGAAGAGAGGGCGATGGTGAAAGAAGAAGCTATGGAGATCTGGATAACAGAGCAGGAGCAAAGAGCGGAGAGCGTGGTGAAAGAAGAAGCTATGGAGATCGTGACAACAGAGCGAGGAGCGAGAGCGGAGAGAGAAGAAGTTATGGTGACAGACCTCCCAGAAGAGAGGGCGATGGTGAAAAAAGAAGCTATGGAGATCGGGATAACAGAGCGAGAAGCGAGAGCGGAGAGAGAAGAAGTTATGGAGATCGCCCAGTGAGAAAAGACAATGACGGGAAGGACAAAAAGTTTACATACGGTGAGAAGGCTCAAAGAGGTCCGTCGCGCAATCGTTTCGAAAAGGAGATAGACAAATCAGAAAAAAGGCAACACGAGAAGTCCAAGCCAAAATTTGAGGTCAATACCAAATCCAAAAGCTTCAAGAATCCCAACAAAGGGAAACCCAAAAGAAAAGGATAAATTCATCGACAAGGTTGTTGGATGTTTTCTTAAATTGCACCAACAACCTTAATCATGAAATCGAAAAATATTTTTACACTCTTTTTGAGTTTAGTTGCGCTTGCCGGTGTAACGCAATGTGATATTAGCGGTCGATACTACCAGCGTATTTTTCCAGAATTTTCCGTGACGAGTAATATTGTTTATGGCAACAATCTCGATTACACAGGAGCTGCTGAAGATCTCACATTAGATGTGTACCAACCCGTTGATGATAATCTAGCCGCACGCCCTTTGGTGGTAATGTGCCATGGAGGTTCATTCATCACAGGAAGCAAGAATGGTCCTGATGTCGTATCCTTCTGTCAGGATATGGCCAAAATGGGATATGTAGTGGCTTCGATCAATTACCGTTTGGGTTTTGGAATTGCCAACCTTGAAGGAAATGCCACCCAAGCAGTGATGCGCGGCACGCAAGATTTGAAAGCGGCCATTCGTTTTTTTCGAAAAAGTGTTGCTGAACAGAACAATCCTTACCTCATTGATGACAATCAAATCTATGCGGCGGGCGTCAGTGCAGGAGGCTTCATGACTTTGCACCATGCATACCTGGATCAAGAAAGTGAGATTCCTTCCTTTTTGGACATGAATGGAATTGGATTGGAAGGCGGATTGGAAGGCAACAGTGGAAACCCTGGTTACTCCTCTCAAGTAAATGCCATCGTGAATATTTGCGGTGCACTTGGAGACAGTGCTTGGATTCAAACCAATGACGAACCCGCTTGTTTATTTCATGGTCCCAATGATCAAACAGTCCCCTATGGTTCTACCACCTTGAATTTATTCGGTTTTCCGGTCACGGAAGTAGATGGCAGCTATTCCTTGAATGAGAAAATGAATGAACTAGGCCTTCAGCATTGTTTTGAAATCTATGAAGGTCAAGATCACGTGCCACATTTGGGATCACCTGCCTACTACGACACTACCCTTTCCATCATGACACAATTTTTAGCACAGCAAATTTGTGACTATAATTTCAATTGTGAGTACAACCCTATCGTTACTGGACTAACTGAACTTCAATCCACACATTTGGAATTGTTTCCCAATCCTGTTGCCGATCAATTACACGTCAGCACGCTTTTAAACAACTACGCTATTCGCATATACAACACGTCCGGAATGTTGATTTTTCAATCGGAAAATCAAAGTGGGATGAACCTCATTCAAACCGATGAATTCGATGCGGGGGTATACTTCATTGAGATCAACAACAACGACTTTCACATTGCCAAACGATTCATCAAAAAATAGCCATGCTGTTTAATTCACTGAGTTTCGCTGTATTCCTGCCCATTGTATTTGTTTTGTATTGGGCGCTTCAAAAAAGGGCGCTTCAAATTCAAAACATTCTACTTCTGGGAGCATCATATTACTTCTATGCATGCTGGGATTGGCGCTTTTTGTTCTTGTTGATGTTCTCTACCCTTTTGGATTTCTACACAGGAATCCGAATGAAAGATGCGGCGAACGACAAAAGCAAAAAGACATGGTTTTGGGCCAGTATCATTATTAACCTCGGATTTCTCGGTGTATTTAAATACTACAATTTTTTTGCAGAAAATCTCCAACTTTCATTGCAATCCATGGGATGGCAGGTTGATTTTTGGACGTTGCAAGTCATTCTTCCTGTTGGTATTTCCTTTTACACTTTTCATGGACTCTCTTATGTCGTGGATATCTATTACAACAGAATTGAACCTTCAAGAAATTTTGTGAATTATGCAGTATTTGTGAGTTTCTTTCCATTACTCGTAGCCGGGCCTATCGAAAGAGCGACCCATTTGCTTCCACAAATTGAAAAGAGACGTGTTTTTAACTACCAACAAGCGGTGGATGGACTACGCCAAATTCTCTGGGGGTTATTTAAAAAAGTTGTCATTGCAGACAATTGCGCTTTTTATGCTAACATGATATTTAATGAGTCTGGTGATCAATCAGGAAGTACCCTTTTGGTGGGTGCTTTTTTCTTTACCATACAGATTTATGGCGACTTCTCAGGATACAGTGATATTGCCTTGGGAACAGCTCGCCTTTTTGGTATCGAGCTATTGCGCAATTTCAACTACCCTTATTTTTCAAGAGATATTGCAGAGTTTTGGAGACGCTGGCACATCTCATTGTCCTCTTGGTTCAAAGACTATTTATATATACCGCTCGGCGGCAGCAAAGGTGGAAAGTGGATGCAGGTGCGCAATACTTTCATCATTTTCATTGTTTCTGGTTTTTGGCATGGAGCCAATTGGACCTTTATTGCCTGGGGCTTTTTGAATGCCCTCTATTTCCTTCCGTTGTTGTTGACCAATAACAACCGAAACAATTTGAGCATTGTAGCTGAAAACAGTTCATTTCCCAACCTCAAAGAATGGTTGCAAATGGGAGTCACTTTCTTCCTCACCATGATTGCTTGGATATTTTTCCGTTCAGAGAGTATCACACAAGCTTTGAGCATTTGCAAGGAGATTTTCTCTACCTCATTGCTCACCATGCCCTCACAACGTCCGCTCTTTATGTTCTTGGCCATTGGTCTCTTTATCCTTATAGAATGGATAGGGCGGAGAAACCGTTACGCCATTGAAACATTATTGGTACAAAAGCATCGGGTTTTTCGATGGGGATTTTACTATGCATTAATGATTTCCATCCTGCTATTTGCAGGAAAAGAACAAACCTTTATCTACTTCCAATTTTAATGATTTGTTTTGGACGTAATCGCCTTAATTTTACCGCATGAGTGTGAGCAAGCAAGCCATTCTTGATGCCCTTTCAACGGTTCAAGAACCAGAGTTAAAAAAAGACATCGTCACTTTAAATTTGGTCAATATTCTTTCGTCTGAAGGAAACCAAATTGACTTACAAGTCAAAGTATCCAATCCGGCCATGCATTCCAAAATGCGAATGAAGGAAGCAGTAATATTTGCCATTCAACGCACCTTGGGTTTTGAGTTCAAAGTAACAGTGGATGTCATTTCCATCAGCGGTGATGAGCGAGAAGGCGACTTGAGAAAAGTATTGCCTGGTGTAAAAAACATCATTGCGGTTACCTCTGGAAAAGGTGGAGTGGGAAAATCGACGATCAGTTCGAATTTAGCCTGTGGCTTGGCCAAAAAAGGCTACTCTGTGGGCTATTTGGATGCCGACATTTACGGTCCTTCGGCGCCTTTGATGTTTGACTTACAGCATGACAAACCCAAATTGGTGGATGTAGATGGACAATCCAAACTGGAACCCATTGTGCAGTACGGAGTAAAAGTTTTGTCGATTGGTTTCTTTGCAGATCTCAATCAAGCGGTTGTTTGGCGAGGCCCCATGGCCACCAAAGCTTTAACGCAAATGGTGAATGACGCGCATTGGGGACCGTTGGATTATTTAATTCTTGACCTTCCTCCCGGAACCGGAGATGTCCACCTTTCCATTGTTCAGAATATACCATTAACCGCTGCACTCATTGTCAGCACACCTCAGCCTGTTGCGCTGATAGATGCGGCCAAGGCAGTTGCCATGTTCAATCTACCAGCCATCAATGTTCCCATTTTGGGCGTAGTAGAGAACATGGCTTGGTTTAGTCCTTCCGGCGAAGCTGAAGACCGTCAATACATTTTTGGAAAAGACGGTGCAAAAAATATGGCTGACGATTACGGACTTCCTTGTATCGCACATATTCCATTGATCCAATCCATCCGAGAGGCAGGAGATGTTGGCAGACCTGCCGTGATCAATGAAGATAACCCTGCGCATTATTATTTTGACGAAATGATTGGAAACTTTGAGCGTGAAATGCGCATGTTGCCTTTCAGAAAAAAAAGTGAACCCAGTGAGCAATAAAGAGACCTTATTGGCCAAAATTGATTTGGCTTTGGAAAACATCAGACCCTACTTGGCTGCTGATGGCGGAGGCATTACACTGGTGGATATTACTGATGATATGACCGTCTTGGTGGAATTAACTGGAGCTTGCACCAGTTGTTCCATGAGCAGTATGACCATGAAGGCTGGCGTAGAAAGCACTATTAAGACGGCAGTACCTGAAGTGCAAAGGGTTGAGGCAATAGGATAATTATTCCTTTATCCAGCGCAAAGTTTGACCGCTGGTCTGATCTCGAATAACATAGATCCCTGCAGGCCAGCTCTCAACATTGTGTTCCCATCGCTCTGCTATCTTCCAATCTCCCATGACCTGACCATGGATGTTGCTCACCACCAGTTGAGCCGAAATTCCATTTCTAACTTCAATGTTTAAATACCCATTACTGGGATTGGGAAAAACCGACCAATCCAATAACGATTTATCCGATTCAATTTTTACGGGAGACCCATTGGTGAAAAGATGGTGTACGTATATATCATATTGATTCGCGCGCTTGTCTTGCCAAGCAAAAATGGCTCCCCCATTCCCATCAGGAATATGTTTGGGATGTCCTTGAATTTCAATGGCATTGGAAACAGCCTCACCATTGGTTGACCATTGTATTTGACCTGATCCATTGATCTTTTGTGCATAAACATCCCAATCATTGAATGTAGAATCTTGCCAAGTAATGATGCAACCATCATTTCCGTCCGAACAAATGTTGGGATTAATTTGATTGAACGGAGAAGTTGCCACCAACAATCCATTGGCTCCCCAAAGCGCATTACCCGCAGGTGAAATCTTTTGTGTATAGATATCGTAGTTACCACTGCGGCCATCTCTCCACGTGCAAATCAGTCCATTGGTTTGGGTTGTGCTCAACACATCCACTGCACTTTGATTGCCATTGGCAATGGAAATAGGATTGCCATTGTTGTTCCATAAAACAACTCCGTTCGAATCCAATCGCTGTGCGTATATGTCATAATCCCAACCGTTTCTCTTATCGGCCCATGCCACATAGATACCTCCAGACAGAGTATCGGGATCTATTTTGGGATTGATTTGACTGTCCAACATCTCCACCACTGGCCTACCCGAGCCTCCCCATAAGCGCTGACCTTGTGAATCAAAGCGCTGCGCGTAAACATCATAGTCCAAACCATTGCGCATATCTTGCCAAACCACAAATAAACCTCCATTCTTATCCTTTTGGATTTTAGGATTGAGTTTATTAGAGACTACGTTGGTCACATTGATCCCCTGGGGATTCCAAAGCAAATTACCATTGGCATCGATGCGCTGCAAAGCGATGTCCCAAATTTGCGCAATCGAATCATATTGCTCCCAAATAATAAATGCACCACCGTTGTCATCTGATGCAATTTTCTCATTGTGCTCTCTGATCGGTTTTC
>VFQT010003981.1_pt1 | contig 12848 bp, 10 predicted proteins | sample 3512381 | NCBI WGS metagenome assembly VFQT01 (sample SAMN10412376, study PRJNA504923) | tailings metagenome | isolation source: Relicate 2 Philex TSF3 active mining site | place: Philippines: Tuba, Benguet | collected 2017-08-29 | reverse complement strand
TCGGTCCATGGACACACAGGCTTCATAATTAGCAATCAAAAGGGATAAGTATTGTGGGTTTACACCTTCTATACCGGTGCGTCTCCAACGCTCCCTGAAAAATGTAAGGAGATTCTCTAGCCCGATCAGATAATTGACTTTAAGACGATGATCAAAAACAGGATCAGTTTCAATTTGGTAGGCAATCCGATCAACCTCGTTTTGAAGGGCAAGGGTGAGGGCATTATGAAGAACCTCGCTATCAACTGGAGTAAATCGGTTGTCTTTCGTTCCATCACTCTCCATGATCAAGCGCTGCTCCTCGCGGATCAACTCATGATTACGTTCCCTCCTGAACTCGGGCTTATAGCCTGCCGGCAATTGAAAGAAAGCATCGCCGGGTTGGGCCTCGGCAACCACCACACCCAGACTCAAGAAAACTGAGAAAAAAAGGTTCCTGATTTGCTTCTTCATCCAACCACAAAGTTACTGTTCAGCCGTTAATATTAAGTTATCATTAACTCTAGTTTTTCAATTATGACTTGACTTATTGTTGCGTGAAATAAAAGATAACTTTGTGAAAACCCAACTGATGGAAAATAAGGCCCGTAAAGTATTGATTGCTGATGACGAGCCCGATATTCGTGAATTATTGCAGTATAACCTCAGTGCAGCGGGATACGAAGTAAGTTTAGCAAAAGACGGAGATGAAGCCTTGGATAAAGCTAAAAGAATTAAACCCGATTTAATTCTTTTAGATGTGATGATGCCTAAGAAATCAGGAGTTGAAGTATGTAAAATACTGCGGTCACAGGTACAGTTCAGCGAAACGCTGATTGTAATGTTAACCGCACTTAGCGATGACGGTTCAGTCGTGAAAGGATTAGAAACAGGAGCCGACGATTACATTGGCAAACCTGTAAGTCCCAAAGTGCTGGTTAGCCGTTTGCAGGCTTTATTCAGAAGACAGAATAAGTCCGAAACCACCACACTGGTTGCCGGCCCCATTTCGATAAACACAGAGCAATTTTTAGTAACGGTAGAGGGTAAATCCATATCGTTAGCTAAAAAAGAATTCGAGTTACTATACTTACTGGCAAATAAACCAGGACGAGTATTTCTCAGAAATGAAATTTTAACACAGGTCTGGGGCAATGACGTGATCGTGGGTGATCGAACTATTGATGTACACATTAGAAAAATCAGACAAAAACTAGGTATAGACTGTATTAAAACCGTTAAGGGGGTAGGCTATAAATTTGTTCTGTAACTGCTTATTCGGAGCTTACCTTTACGGCACAGTTTTATGCCAAATCGAGAAAGTAATATTACACCCCGACAAATTGCGCTGACTGCAGCTTTAATTCTTTCCATTCCGGAGAGCCTATTGGTGATTTGGGCCTCGGGTAAATGGGCACTGGGGTTGCTTTCCTTTACAGCACTTTTTTTGATCAGTTTTTTAGTGATTAATGCACTGTTGGAGCAGTTTATTAATCGAAAAATTAAATTGATCTATAAGTTTATTCACAAGACCAAAACAACAAAGAAAGAGGAAACGTATTACAAGTATATTCTTCCTCCTAAAACGTTAGAGGAAGTAAGTAAGGATGTGGAGGACTGGGCCATCGAGAATGAAAAAGAGATGGAATTGCTTCGTCAAAATGAACAGTTTAGAAGAGAGTTTTTACAGAATTTATCACATGAATTTAAAACCCCAATTTTTTCTATACAAGGGTATATAGAAACCTTATTGGATGGTGCACTAGAGGATCCAAAGATTAATAAAAAATATTTGGAAAATGCGGGGCGTAATGTTGAGCGCCTCTCCAACTTACTAGGTGATCTGGAGCAAATTTCTAAGTTAGAAAGAGGTGAGTTGCCCTTGATCAAACAATCATTCATTATTCAGGACTTGGTAAAGGAGGTATTTGAGATGACGGAATCAGCAGCAGAAAATAATACTATTCAATGTAGTATAAAAAAAGAATGCGAAAATCCACTTACCGTTTTTGCTGATAAAGAAAAAATCAGACAGGTTTTGAGTAACCTAATTGAAAATGCACGTAAGTATGGAAAACAGAATGGCAGCGTCATTGCGTCCATGTATAAAACAGACGGTAAACACGTCCTCATCGAAATCACTGACGACGGTATAGGCATAGCGGAGAAAGAGATCAGTCGAATATTTGAACGATTCTATCGCACAGAAACTGGACGCTCCCGTGATATAACCGGGAGTGGATTAGGTCTTGCAATTTGTAAGCATATCATAGAAGCACATGGAGAAACCATTCATGCCAGAAGCACAGAACAGGTTGGCACCACCATTGGATTTACCTTACCGGTTAGTTAACGGTTTTATTGAAACGTCTGGTAGAAGCGCGTTGCAAAAAATCCGCAATTAATACCTGTGATCGAATGGATTGCTTGGTATTACCTCCAGCATATTGATTATCGAGACTATCGTTCAATACTCTTGCTTTAATGTTATCAGCAAGCTGGATCTCTAGTATGCTTAACAACTCTTTTCGTATAGCTTTATCGGTAATTTCGACGGCTGCTTCTACTCGATAATCCAGGTTGCGGACCATCCAATCAGCTGAAGAGATAAAAACACGCTCTTTGCCTTTATTATGAAAAGCTAAAACACGTGCATGCTCCAGGTACTCATCTACAATACTTATTGCATGCGGGGGAAGCCTTTTTTTAGATATCGGAAATTGTGCACAATAGATACCTCTGATAATTAAATGAAGTTCTACCCCGCTCACAGCAGCCTTATTTAATAGTTTAATCAGCGTAGGATCACTGAGTGAGTTTAGCTTGATAATGATTTTTGCTTTTTTCCCACTACGTGCTATTTTAATTTCCTGTTCAACCAATTTAGCAATTGAAGCACGCATGGATACAGGCGACACTAACAAAGTTTTACATTTTCGAAGTGGCATCATACCCCGTTGCCATTTTTCTAGATATTCAAACACACGTAAAGCGTCGCGCATAATTGCTGGTGAAGAAGTTAGTAAGCAATGATCCGCATAAACACGTGAAGAGGATTCGTTCAAATTTCCTGTGCTGACAAATCCATAATACTGCAACTTTTGCTTTTCTCTCCGTGTAATAACGCAGAGTTTGGCATGTACCTTCATATTGGGAACTCCTAAAAGAACTCGAATACCCTCCTCCTCCAACACTGATTTCCATTCCAGGTTGGCCTCCTCATCAAATCTGGCCTTTAACTCCAACATAACCTCTACCAACTTTCCATTACGCGCTGCATTGATCAAAGCGTGAATAACACGGGAAGAAGCTGCTAAACGATACGCCGTTATTTGAATCCGCTCTACTGTAGCATCCATCGCTGCTTCCCGAAGTAAGTCAATCAAGGAATCAAAAGAATGATAAGGGAAATGTAACATCACATCCCTTAGCAATACCACATCGGTCACACGGAGTTTGTCACGTAAGAGAGGGTGTGTAAAAGCAGGCTTACGCTGCTGTGTTAACGGCAACACTTTTGGAAAGTCCATAAAGTGTCTGAAATTGTGGATACGGCCTCCTGGAATGATGGCACTTTTTTTTGTGAGCCCTAACCGACCAATTAAGTACTGCAATAACCCATTATCCATTTCCTTGTCATACACAAAACGAACAGGTTTACCCTTCCTTCTATTTTTAATTCCCTTGGCCATTTTTTCTACAAAACTGGTTGAGAGATCATGGTCAATTTCCAGTTCGGCGTCCTTGGTTACTTTAAACAGCCATGCTTCAAAAAGATCGTAATCAAAATAGGGGAAGATCCGTGGAAGATTAAACCGGATAATATCTTCCAATAAAATAATATGCTTCTCTGTTCTCGGAGAAGGTAATTGTACAAATCGACCCATAGATTTGACGGGAACTTCAATAAGAGCATATTGGTCTTGATAAGCAGTATTCTTTTTCCTCATCACTACACCCAGATAAATGCTCTTGTCCCGGATGTATGGAAGGGCAGGTAAAGTCTCGATCATCAATGGAATCACGTAATTTCTAACCTGCGTTTCAAAAAACTCTCTGACAAACTGCTGTTGCGGTTTTGTAAGCTGTTTTTCATTTTTTAGATACACGCGGTGCTGCTTGAGTTCTTGCAGTATATTTTTCCAAATTCGTTCAAATTCGTTTTGTTGGCGTAGTACAATCATCTGAATTTCGTCCAGAATTTGTTGTGAGTTAGCATCAATTTCAATATTGAGCTTTTTTCGTCTGGCACTGTAGTCCGACATTCTTTTGAGCGTAGCTACACGTACCCTAAAAAATTCGTCTAGATTATTTGAAAATATTCCTAAAAACCGAATGCGTTGTTGAAGGGGAACAGATGGATCATTCGCTTCTTGTAATACACGGCCATTAAATGACAACCAGCTGATGTCACGAGGAATTAGCATGCAAGTAGGGTATATCTCAAAGCTAATCGATCAGGGAGAAACCGAGGAGAAGTATACATGAATTAATAATTGTTTCACATTAAGTCAACCAGCTGATTATCACTTGGCTACCGCTTTTCTGGATATCACTTCCTCATAGAGGGTATGAATCAGGCCATCTGCCAGGCCAATTTTTGGAACAAATATACTTTCAGCATCTGCCCATCGCATGGCATTGATGTAGATTTGTAATGCGGGCACAATCACATCGGCCCTATCCTCTCGCATTCGAAACTGTTGCATCCGCTCTGTGATACTGAGTTCGCTCAATTCCTTGTGATACTGTTTCAATAATTCCAAATCGATAGGCTTCCCTTCTTTCCTTTTTGACAGATTAAAAATTTTGTTGATATTACCACCGGAACCAATAGCCGTAACATGGTGATGACCTCTGGTTTTCTGACGGATATAGGATTTCATCTCCTCCCAGTTTTCAGAAGAAACCTGCTCCTTTAGTAATCGTATGGTGCCTATATTAAAAGATTTTTTGAATACCAGTTTTCCATCGCTAAAAAATGTAAGCTCCGTGCTTCCACCGCCCACGTCAATATAGAGATAGGATTCTGCTGCATCCATATAATCAGCAATATGATTCTCATAAATCAGTGTTGCCTCTTCTTCACCACTGATTACTCGGACTGCAATTCCAGCCTCCACTTTAATTCGTTGTAAAACCTCTGCTGTATTGGCTGCATCACGCATGGCAGAAGTGGCACAGGCTTTCAAATTTCTAACACCATACACATCCAGAAGTAATTTATATGCTTGCATGGTCTTTACCAGCTGTTCTGCTTTTTTTACTGATATGGACCCCTTTTCAAATACATCAAAACCTAAGCGTAACGGGACGCGGACTAGTACTGTTTTGATAAAATCAGGATTTTGATCGGTGTGCTCGACTACCTCAGAAATTAAGAGTCGGACCGCATTACTTCCTATGTCGATGGCTGCCAGTTTCACTTCGGTCTCAAATTTACAGATTGAAATAAATAAAAAATAAAAAAATGCTTTACGGTTTCATAACATCTACTTAATACCTAGTTAACGTTCCCTGTTTTACTTCGGTAAACAGTTAGTAATGCAAAAAAGAAATCCCGATGTGGTGGTGCTAAGTGATATTCACTTGGGCACTTATGGCTGTCATGCGAGGGAGTTGGTTCATTATTTGAAAAGCGTTACCCCCCAATTACTGATCTTAAATGGAGATATTATAGACGGCTGGCAATTTAGCAAAAGCTACTTCCCCCCAGCCCATATGCAGGTTATTAAAGAGATTCTAAACTTACTAGCCCAAGGCACACGGGTTGTGTATGTTACCGGCAATCATGATGAAATGTTGAGGCGCTACAGTGAGTTGCAATTGGGTAATTTCCAACTGACAGATAAGTTGGTCATCGAAATGAATGGAAAACGTACCTGGATTTTCCATGGGGATGTTTTCGATGCTACTACAAAGGGAAGTGCAAAGATCATTGCAAAGTTGGGAGGATGGGGATATGACTGGCTGATTCTTCTAAACCGACTTATAAACTGGATGCTGACTCAAATGGGGCAACCTAAGATGAGCTTGAGCAAGAAGGTTAAAAATGGAGTAAAAAAAGCAGTAAGCTGGATTGCGGATTTTGAACAGACTGCAGCAGAGTTGGCCATCAACAAGGGATACGATTATGTGATTTGCGGGCATATCCACCAACCTCAACAGCGTGTGGTAACAACTGCTGAAGGGCAAGTTACTTACCTAAATAGTGGGGATTGGATTGAAAATTTAACCGCTCTTGAATATTCCAACCAAACTTGGGAGATCTATCAATACAAAGAAGAGGACTACCAGTTGGCACCGGTGGTAAGTATACAAAAGCAGTTACCTGAGTTAAATGTAGAAACAGATGAGATTGGCTTACATATTCACCAACTACCTTTTTAATCGGAGCAATTGATGAAAATACTTTATGCAATACAGGCAACCGGTAACGGGCATATTAGCAGAGCCATTACCCTTCTACCCCACTTACAAAAGTGGGGTCAGGTTGATTGTTTTTTGAGCGGCAATAACAGCCATCTACAAGCTAATTTGCCTATCAAATTTAGAAGTAAAGGAATCAGTCTTTACTATAATAATACCGGGGGACTGGATTACTCAAAGATTGCCTTCCAGCGTAATCCAGTGGGCATTTACAAAGAGGTCATGTCCTTACCTGTTGAAAAATATGATTTGATATTGAATGATTTTGATTGCTTAACCTCAATGGCTTGTAGCCTCAAAAAGATCCCCTCAGTACATTTTGGACATCAAGCCAGTTTTCAATATGCAGAAGCACCCAGACCCGCTTTTAAAAGCTGGCATGGAGAGTTACTCCTGAAAAAATACGTTCAGGCTACACATCATATCGGATTACACTTTGAAAAGTACCATCCTGCAATATTTGGAGCCATCATAAAACAGGAAATTTTAGATGCAACCCCGGTAAATCTGGGACATATCACGGTTTACCTTCCCGCACTACATGATAGCTTCTTACAATCTTTACTTAAAAAAATACCGCTTCAACGATTTGAGGTTTTTAGCAAAACAGTAAAAACTGTAACACAGCAGAATAATGTTCTTTTTAAACCCATCGAGCAAGAGTCTTTTAATAGGAGTTTAATCAGCAGTGCAGGAATAATTTGTGGAGCAGGATTTGAAACACCCGCAGAGGCCTTACAATTGGGTAAAAAGATACTAGCCATGCCTATATGGGGCCAGTATGAGCAATACTGCAACGGAATTGCCTTGAAAAATATGGGTGTACAAGTGTTAGATCCGTATAAGGCCCTTGATATTGCTACTATAGAGTGGTGGTTGGATAAGGGGTCCATTGTAATGCGGGACTATAGCTACTCCATTCAACAATCACTGAGCTATTTACAGGATATAGCATCTGCTAAAGTTGATAAAAATCTTATTTTACAGAAGCAGATTGCTTTGCAGTAATTCGATGAAGATAAACCCTGGCATGTTGAATATTAGACCATTCATCAGGTTGGGCTACATCTATTGGGTCAATTTGGTTAAGTAAAGCTCTCAACTCACTTAAAAAGTACAGTCCATCTTCAGACCCTGTTTTGTGTTTTTCTTGCCAACACTTATCTAACAAGTGTGATACTTCATGGACAGTTGATGCCCTTCGAATTGCTTCGATGATGGTATTCATAAATCAGGGATGGCCTGTCTAATAATACAGCCTACTCAAAAATAGATAGATGAAGATGCTGGAGCCGAAATCCAATGTTAAGTTTTCTAAGGTTTAAAAAACTTAACATTAGCGAGAGCCGGGTTCGTACGATATTTTTTTTTCTTTTTCAAGAATATCATAAACTGACGCGGGAAGAATTGCCTCATATTTTTGACCCGTTTTGATGAAACTCAGGGACTTACAGGCTGCATCATAAGTAAAGTAAAGGACAAACACTTCCCCCTTTGAGCCGTAGAAATAAATCTTGCCTTGTGTATTACAGCTACGCTCAGTGATCGCTGCTGGTTGATTTGCTGCGTTTGCAATAGCAGTTAACTTACCCTTATCATAAACCTTAGTCATCTTGAAAAACCTGGGATTACCTGGTGTATCATAAAACATAACTACAGCGCTGTCACAAAGGGACAACTCCGGCAAAAGGTTTGGTGTTCCCAATGGAGTACAATGAGTAAAAAATAATACTACTGGGATACAAATTAAGTACCGAAAGATGTACATAACTCAAACTATTTACAAATAAAAACGCTCTGTCTTTTCAGACAGAGCGTCAAAATTAAAAACTATTGTATTAATATGACTTGTTCTGAGGATCCCAGACAGCCCATCCCGTTGTCCAATCAGTAGTTCCCATAGCACCACGGAAGGTAGTGGAAGTAAAGAAGCTGTTCATACCGGTAAAACTAGCGCCTGTTAATGCAGGGGAGCCAGTAGCTGGTAAAAAGTTAGGGGTAATTGAATAGAAGGGACTAGTCAATTGTGCAGCTGCACTATTTGCCAAGGTAACACAACCCTCTGACTCTGCCTTAGCTTGAATTTGAGCAGCAGTACAAATATTATTATTACTGCTACGGTAGATACTTGCAGTTGCATGAATTAAATTATTCCGAAACTCTGAAAGTCCATTTACATAATAGTCATTTAAAGTTCCATCAGACTCCATGGAAAAACCAGCATCGGGATGACCAATCATGATGGAGTTACGAATTACAAACTGAGTTCTTCTCCTCCAACGCATGGAATAATTATGATTAGCTGCGGTTCCCGTAGCGTCATTAGGCCCCACCATGGTAAAATTACTCAATTGAGGACGTGTGATAGGAGTAGCATTAGTACCACTCGCATCATTATCACACTCAATTCCATTTCCTGCATCACCCGCATCCACAAAATCAGGCTTCCGCATTGAGATTGCATATTGTATTTTTCCACTGTAACCAAAATCAAAGTCAAAATCATCATCAGCTGTAGCAAAAGCAATCAAATTTTTAGCATTCACCGTGCCGCCAAAAAACTCAAACGCATCGTCGTTACCAAAAGATACCATTACATTCTCGATGATTGTACCAGAACCCACGCCACCACAAGTCAAGCCATTGATCTCTGATCCAGGTTCTGCAGCAATACCCGCATATTCAATTCGTACATAACGCAAGATGCCACTTTCATCTGTAGGAATAGTTCCGCCATATTGACGTCCAACTCCACCTTCAATAACAGGGGCTGGATCCAACGGACGGTTTGTAGGAGCCTTACCTAATAAAATGATACCACCCCAATCACCAGGTGCCCGAGAACCGATAGGCTTTCCACTGGTAAATACAATTGGATTATCTTTTGTTCCTGAGGCAATAATCTTTGCACCACGTTCTATAATGAGTGCCCCTTTTTCAGTCACATCACTTTGTACCACACATCCTGCTTCAAATGTTACGGTTGCACCATCAATAACATATACATAACCTTTTAAGATCCACTTTCCTTTGGCATAAAATTTACTAGAGGAGATTACGCCACTGATTACATTACTAGTTGGATCAGTAGGAACGACAGTGCCACCACCACCGCCATCCTCAAATGTTACTTTAACACAAGCGGATGTGCTTAACAGTAATACTGCTGCAAGCACTTTTGTGAGAATCGACTTCATATACAGGGTTTTGAGTTTTTAATTTTATTTTTTTGAAGTAGAAAAATCATATGTAAAACCAAAAGAAATAGTAGACCCAGGTCTGAAAGCATAAAACAAACGATCTGTACCCTCCTGGAAGGAAGTTTCCTTGTTCACGTTTTCATAGAAATAGTAATAAGGATTCAAGATATCTGACCAAGTAAGTCGGAGTTCGCCCTTACCCGCAAATATTTTCTTGGAAAGTTGAAAATCTACCTGGTCACGAGGACGCTCATATACATCAGGAAATCCTAAATCATTCAACCCCACCAAGCTAAGACGCTGTCCAATTCTATTGTATAACAAGGAGCTGCTGATCCCTTTTTTGCTATTGTCAAATTGCAGTCCCATATTGATTAAGTATGGAGACTGTCCTTGTAAAGGACGGCTGCTGGAAACCGACTGACCACCACCAGAGGTGGAAGCCAAGGTTACAGTAGAACTGATATACGTAAGGTTGACAAAGGTGCTCAACTGAGCATCCCCATCCTGAAGTGAAACCAGGTTCTTTCTAATCTCCAACTCTGCGCCTAAAGTGGTTGCATCCTGAGCGTTGTAAAATTTATAATTTCTTCTATCGAGTACGCTGGACGGGTTCAATCGTAATTCGATTGGGTTTGTAAATGACTTGTAAAAGGCTCCCAATGTAATACCCTCACCACCTTTAGGATAAAACTCATAACGCAGATCCCCGTTTATGATTGAACTACGCTTTAAGTCAGGATTACCGTCAACAGCATAGTTGACCTCATAATCAAAGAAGGAGAACGGCGCAATTTCGCGAAATTCAGGACGTGCTACAGTTTGACTTCCAGCTAACCGTATGTTATGCTTTGGCGAAGGCGAAAAAGTTAAATTGAACGAGGGTAGGATATCCCATTTTTCTGTGTTAACCACAACGCGCTTAGCAGTTACATCCTTGGTTGTTAAAAACTGCTGGAAATTCTCAGCACGAACTCCCCATACTAAACGCCATTCATCTGCCAATTTATTATCAAACATGGCAAAGGCCCCATTCACAACAGAAACTCCAAAGTATTTATCTTGATTATTAGTAAAGTCTAATATTTTGAATCCACGAGTAGACATGTTAGCCGGTGCCAACAACTGATCGTACGGCAGGTATACTAACTGGCTATTGAACTGAAAAATACTTGAGGGTTCATATCTGAAAATTCGGCTTCTAAAATCACGAATACGAATCAATGTAGATCCCCCCGCTTTAAAACTTTGTTTGAAATTTCCCATCTTGAAAGGGATCAGGATAGATCCGTTGGCACCGTAGCTATAATCCTTTAAATCACTAAAAAAGCGACGCGTGTCATCGTCATTAAATTCAAAAGGAGCACTTGATCCTTTAGGACGGAAATAAGCATACGTTCGCAAATCAGGCTGTGTTTTCCAGTTGTACCCTACATTCCCATTCCAATTGAACTTAATGCCACTTGATGTCAACTGGTGACTTCCTTCCAATTGGCTAGTATATAAACTACGTTGATTAAGTACAGAGGAACGAAAATCAATATCCTGAATACGATCGAAACTTACACCGGTACGCGTGTAGTAATTGTCCTCAAAAAGTTGGTTGAAAAGATTTTTGAAGGAAATTTTGTGCTTCCCTTTTACGTAGGTAAAGTTGGCAATTACACCAGAATTAATAGAGTATTTATTTTGGTCATCAAATAACTGTACCAATAAATCGCCATCATCCTGATGCAGTTTTCTTTCTACTGCAAACTTTAGCATACTCTTGCGATACTGGGCGGAAATGATGGAACCAAACACCCCCCCTTTTTTAAATTTCCTGTTAATACCCCAGGTAAGGTTATACGTCTGGATAGGGGCGGCAGAAGTGGTCACCTCTTTACTAAACTCGTTATTGAAAAGCTTACTTAGCTCTATTTGTTGGGCGATACCTGTATTACTTCCACTCAGAATACGATAAGCCTGTGGAGTATTGGGGAATGCTGCTGGTAAAGAACGGGTGCCATCATCAAATCCGAGCCAATCATTACTATTACGTGCATTGCTGGTGAAATCCTTAGAAGTAGATTGGTTATTGAAACCCCAGCTAACACCTACCGTCAGCAAGCTTCGTACTGGTACGTCTTTGGTATTGATCTGTACAAGCCCCCCTGCAAATTCACCAGTAAGATCAGGAGTGGCGGTTTTGTTGATGATAATATTATCAACCATTAATGAGGGAATCAAATCAAACGAGAACGCTTTTTTATCAGGCTCAGAACTCAATAATTGAGCATTATTGATCAGTGCAGCATTGTAACGATCGCTTAATCCACGTACTACTACAAATTTGTTATCCTGAATGCTGGTTCCACTTACACGCTTTAATACTTCCCCAGTATTCTTATCAGGCGTACGACGAATAAAGTCAGCAGCAAGACCACTTGATAAAGAAATATTGTTACGCTGGAAACTTAACAAAGCACTGGTGTTCTCCTGACGGCGAGAAGAACTGGTAAGGGTAATGGACTGGAGATTAGACTTGGCGCTCTCTTGCAATACTATCTCAAGAATATTTTCTTGACTAGGGTTTATCAAAACATCAACAACTTGCTTGGATTCGTATCCAGCATTAGTGACTTTGAATGTGTATTTTTTACCACCCTCTAATTTTGTATAAAATTTACCCTCCACGTCAGTTGATAAGGTAGTTGTGCTGGCCCCCTCAATGGTAACATAAGCACCAACCAGCGGCTCATTTTTTGTATTAATGATTTTACCTACAAAAGGAATCAGTTGGGCTGATACTTGCGTAGCAATAGAAAAAAGAGCTATAAAAAGTATGGAGAGTCGAACCTGCATAATTCCTTTGTTTGACGCAAAGGTGGTCAGCTCATGTTACCGGTAGGTCACCGCATTGTTAAGCAATGATTACCTCAATGTTACCAAAATGTTACGCCTTTTGCCGGCCACTGCCGCAACCCAAAAAACAGTACTTTCACAGCCTGTTTGCTCACTCTTAAAAAGACTCTATGTCAGGCTTTAATTCATTATTGAAAATATTCGTTCCAAAGAATGCAGTGTTCTTTGAGTTGTTCGAGAAAGTAGCTGAAAACCTAACCATTATGGGCACACAGCTTAAAGCGGTAGTGGCAGAAACTGATATTGACAAAAGAGCTAAATTAATAGCTGTGATCGAGGATCTGGAGCACCAAAACGACGACCTTACACACAGCCTTTTCACGGAGTTAGGAAGAA